>FWPU01000257.1_pt1 | contig 169615 bp, 145 predicted proteins | sample 2228361 | NCBI WGS metagenome assembly FWPU01 (sample SAMEA103939777, study PRJEB20133) | metagenome | reverse complement strand
AGCTCGGCAAATTTTGGGCTACCAACCGCAAGTGTCTTTACCTTCGGGTTTAACCCAGCAATGGTACTGGATTAAATCTTTGTATGCTTGATTTAAATTTCCTGCAAAAAATTAACGAATACATATATGGCTATAGCAATTGATAAAACTGCAAATATCAAAAATTCTCACAAATCATATCAATTTAAACGCTTTCTTGACCTCCAGTGGTCTGATATTAACTGTGACCTGCACGTGCATACAAATTGGACAGATGGAAAAGCCGGGGTTTTAGATATTCTGCAGTTAGCTGTTCAACAAGGCTTGAGTTACTTAGCTTTCACAGAGCATGTTCGCAAAAATACATCTTGGTTTTCAAAATTTGCCCAAGAAGTTAGATCGCATGCAAAAGCTTATCCTCAAATTCAGGTGTTGGTAGGTTGTGAAGCAAAGGCTCTTGATACCAAAGGTGGATTTGATATCTCAGAGGAAATTTTGGCGGAGTGTGATTTGGTTTTAGGTAGCGTTCATCGCTTTCCTAATGGACAAGGAGGGTATGTTAACGTATCAGAATTAACTGTAGAAGAATTTGCCCAAATAGAATTTGAACTTGCTTGTGGCTTGCTGAAATTTGCTCCTATTGATGTGTTAGCTCATCCTGGTGGTATGTATTCTAGAGTTCACGGAGAATTTCCAGCGGAATTAATGCGCGAGTTGATGAAAGTTAGCCTGAAGCGAGAAATTGCCATAGAAATCAATACTTTTTATCTGCGCAACCTAGATAATTTCCTGCAGTTATGTGCAGAAATTAATCCTTACGTTTCTATTGGTTCTGATGTGCATCGTTTAGAACAGCTAGCTAATTGTCGAGAGCAATTGCGTAAATCAGGAGTTGGAGCGCCATGAAAGTCTTGGTAACCGGAGCAGGTGCTGTATTGGGTCAGGGTATTATTAAGAGTTTGCGAATGGCTAATACTTCCTACTACATTATTGCCGTGGATCCAGATCCTCGTGCTGTTGGGTTGTATTGGGCAGATCGAGCATACTTAGTTCCCCTGGTAACGGATCCTTCTTATTTAGATGTAGTTGCCACATTTTGGAATGCCAAAGGCCTGATGTTTTGTTAATCGGTACAGATGTAGAACTTCCAATCTACGCTCAACATAAGTCTGAATTGGAATCTAGATATAAAACACGAATAATTGTTAGCCCTTTGCAGGTTATCCAGATTGCTAATGATAAATGGCTGACTTACGAGTTTTTATCCGTAAATGGATTTCCTTGTCCGAAGTCAGCATTACCTACTGACATATCTAAAATATTGTGGGAATGGAATTTTCCATTAATTGTTAAGCCTCGGATTGGTGCTCGTTCTGTTGGTGTTCACCTTGTGAAGAATGAACAACAGCTGTATCAAGCATTAACTCGAGTAGAAAATCCTGTTATTCAGGAATGTGTTGCCAATGCTAGCCAAGAATACACTAGCGGTGTAGTAGTAAATATGGAAGGAATTGCTACAGCAGTAGTTACCATGCGGCGAGATTTGCGAGATGGTAATACTTATCGCGCCTATGTTGAACCGGACGCTCCTTTCAATTTTCTACTAGCTAAAATTGCAGAAAAGTTGGGTGGAGTAGGACCGTTAAATTTTCAATTTCGTGTTGAACAAGGAATCCCGAAAATTTTCGAGATTAATGCTCGTTTTTCTGGTACTACTCCTGTGCGTGCTTACGCTGGATTCAATGAGGTAGATTACCTAATTCAGCACTACGTTTTAGGTGCTCCTATTCCCGCACCTCAAGTACGAGCGATCGCCGTTTTTAGGTATTGGCACGAAATTGTTGTTGAACCAGAGCAACTCAAACAATTCACGAATAATTTCGAGCATGCAACCACAACCGTCCACAAGCACAGCTAATGGGTGCCACACAAATGCTAGATGTTAACGAGCCTATTTTGTACTCAATGACAGAACAAGAGTTTGCCAACTGGCAAATACAACAGGGAAGACGCGTTATTCACCACCAAGGTCGTTACTGGAAACAAACATTTACTGGCTTTTACGAACCCCTTCATTGGATTGCTCGCTTCACTCCTCAAGAAGCTAGTTTTTCAACCCTTCTATCTTGGGGATTTCGAGCAGCTTTGCATGACAAAAATGCCTCAGAAGCTAATAGCTCAATACCTGTTCACTTACTATCTAATATTGCAAATTACGGTTTGCAAAATTTGTCAGCAAATCCTAGAAAACATCTGCGTCAGTGTCAAAAGAAAGTAAAGATTTTACAGTTAACTTGCCCAAAGTTACTGCAACAGCAAGGGTATGAAGTTGTTATTTCTGCAGCTAAACGAACAGAATATTTGCCAGTTCCTTCCCAAACAAAGTATCTTGCTAGTTTGGTGAATTATGTAGATCCCAAGCGTCGATTAATACTTGTAGGTATTGTTGGCAATAAGTTAGGCGGTTATATCTCTGGATATGCTGTGAATGGAACTGCTTATTTTGAGCATCTTTATATCTCCACAGAAACAATAACAACTAATATTAATTTAGGATTAATATTTGAGTTTGTACAAGCCTGTCAACGCTCTGGGACTATCCATGAAATTGTCTATGGTTTACACGCACCAGAAGATGAAAAACTATGCGTTTTCAAAAATTCAATTGGTTTTTCAGTTCATCATATTCCAGCTATAGTAAAAATTAATCCCGCGATCGCCCAATTGATTCGCTGGCGGTATCCATACAAATATTATCGCTTGACCGGACGAAAGTAAACAGACATTTTTTTACTCTTTACCATGAATGTTCAAGTAATTGATATCAACAATCCTTTGTGGCTAAAAATTCTAGCTCAACTTCGCTATGATATTTATCATTTGCCCGAGTATTTATATTTAGAATCGAAAATAACTCGGTCAATTCCTGAAGCTATTCTGATAGCAGACGCGGAAAAAATCTTTTTCTTACCTTATCTCTTACGTCGCTGTGATGATTTATTTGCCGAAGATTTTTCTGCAGATTTTTTTGATATTGCCTCTCCCTATGGTTATCCTGGATTTTTATTAAATGAAGCAGCAGCTGCAGCACCAGAATTTTTAATTAGGGCAATAGATAAATTGAAAGAAGTGTTAGGTAGCAAAAAAATTTGTTCTGGATTTTTTAGACTTCATCCTATTCTGAATCAGAAGATCGAGCAGCTAAAAAATAATATTTGTAAAGTGCATGGTATGACTGTTGCTGTTGATTTGACCCTAGATAATCAACAAATTTGGTATCAAACTCGACCGTCACATCGTAATAAAATAAACCGATGTCAACGTTCTGGTTTTACAGCAAAAATGACGCCTTTTCCAGAATACATCAATGAATTTCAAGAAATATATAAAGAAACAATGAAAAGAGTAGGAGCTCGAAAGTTTTATTATTTTACTAAAGAGTACTTTGAAGATCTTGCTAATTTATTGGGAAATAAACTTCACCTTTGTATAGTTGAATTTAATAAACAAATAGCCTGTGCAGGCTTATTCACTGAATGTTGCGGAATAGTTCAATACCATCTAGGCGGTACAAAAACAAGTTTTTTGAAAGACGCCCCTAGCAAGCTTATGTTCAACTATGTTAGATTCTGGGCAAAAGAACGTGGTAATCAAGTTTTTCACCTCGGTGGTGGATTGGGATGTTCTAAAGATAGTCTCTACCATTTCAAAGCAGGTTTTTCCAAAAAAAGCTACACCTTTTCAACATTACGCCTCATTATCAATGAGGAAAAGTATCGCTATTTAGTTAACTTACGGGCAAAAACTTTAAATATTCAACCTGAAGAATTATTGAAATTAGATTTTTTTCCTGCCTATCGTTTTCAAGAAAAGGGATAAGATGAAAAAACCAATTTTGCTTTCAACTCCTCATATAGGCGATCGCGAACTAGAATTCGTCAAAGAAGCCTTCGAGACAAATTGGATTGCACCTGTAGGACCGCATGTAGATGCCTTGGAACAGGAATTTTGTCAACTTACAAAAGCTGGGTATGCTGCAGCAGTAAGTTCTGGAACAGCAGCGCTCCACTTAGCATTGCAATTAGTCGGAGTAGAAGCTGGAGATGAAGTTTTCTGTTCTACCCTAACCTTTGTTGCTAGCGCCAACCCCATCGTCTATCTCAAAGCCAAACCAGTATTTATTGATAGCGATCGCACTTCTTGGAACATGGATCCTCACTTGTTGCAGGAAGCCCTAGAAAAGCGCGCCCGTTGTGGTAAATTACCCAAAGCAGTTATAGTTGTCCATCTGTACGGTCAAACTGCAGATCTCGATCCGATTCTCAAAGCTTGCAATCAATACAATATTCCTTTAATTGAAGATGCAGCAGAATCCTTAGGAGCCACCTATAAAGGACGTTTTTCAGGAACTTTCGGACGAATTGGTATTTACTCCTTCAACGGTAATAAAATCATCACCACTTCCGGTGGAGGAATGTTAGTTTCCGACGACTCGCAGTTAGTAGCAAAAGCACGTTTCCTAGCAACACAAGCACGAGATCCAGCTCCTCATTACCAACACTCACAAGTTGGCTATAACTATCGCCTCAGTAACGTTTTAGCTGGTATTGGACGCGGTCAGCTGCGTGTTTTAGAACAAAGAATCGCATCCAGACAGCGCAACTTTAGAATCTACGCTTCTGGTTTAGGGCACTTACCAGGAATAGAATTTATGCCAGAACCTGATTATGGATGCGCAACTCGTTGGCTCACCTGCTTAACCATCGATCCTAAAGCCTTTGGCGCAGACAGAGAACAAGTTCGCCTCGCCCTTGCTAAAGAGCAAATAGAATCTCGTCCAGTTTGGAAACCTTTGCACCTGCAGCCTCTTTTTGCTGAATGTGAAAGTATAGGCGGTGCAGTAGCAGAAGATTTGTTTGCACGCGGTCTTTGCTTACCTTCTGGTTCGAATCTCGCAACAGAGGATTTGCAACGAGTCATTGATGAAATTATTGCCGTTCACCGCGGGTCTCAAAAAAAAGAACTTTCATTGTTTATTTGAGTAATGAACTGAAAATCCCAGAGGAAATTAATATGGAAATGCCAGAAAATACTTTACCACTTCTTAATTATTTCCACCTTTTCAAACGTCGTTGGATACCGGCTTTAAGTATTTTTTTACCTACTTTTGTTATTTCAATAATAGCTTTATCTATTTGGAAAAAACCTACGTATTTAGCAGAAGGAAAGCTACGCTTCTACAGAACAAATTCCACATCTACCCTGACAGGCGTAGGAACAGAAATTAGCAAATTAGAGCCTGTTGGACACGATGCTCAAACTAATCCTCTCAAAACAGAAGCCGAAGTAATAACTTCTGTTCCAGTCATACAGAAAACTATCAGACAACTGCAATTGCAAGACGACTGAGGAGCACCATTAAAACTCAAGGAATTTATGAAGCGGCTGACAGTTAAAGAAGTCAGAGGAGCTGACGTTATCCAAGTTTCTTATCAAGATATAAATCCAGAAATAGCCGCTAATGTAGTTAACCATTTAATGGAAAATTATTTGGAGAAAAATGTTTCCTCCCTTCGAGCAGAGGTAGCAGCAGCTCGCAAATTCATAGAAAAGCAACTACCCTCTGCAGAATTTGTGGTTCGCAAAGCAGAAGCAGAACTAGCAAATTTTAAAGAAAAATACAAAGTAGTCTCCTTAGAAGAGGAAGCTACCAGAGCCGTCGAAATTATTGCCAAACTACAAGAAGAAATTAATACAGTTCAATCTCAATTTGCCAACGTTAACGCACAATCTCAACAAATCCGCAAACAACTAGACATGAACTCGCAGCAAGCTTTGGTCGCAGCTTCCCTCAGCCAAACAGCAGGAGTGCAAGATATCCTTAGAGAAATTCAACTGTTAGAATCGCAACTAGCATCTCGGCGTACCGTTTTGCGAGATACCCATCCACAAATTATAGATTTACAAGAAAAAATAGTATCTTTACGTCAATTAATGCAAGAACGTATTAAACAAGTTGGAGGAACTGCTCAACTCCAGCCAAATACAAATTTGCAGCTAGGAGAATTGAAACAACAACTGTCCGCCAGACTCGCCGAATTAGAAGCAAATCGTTTAGGTTTAGCAAATCAAGCTGCTGCTTTAGAGAATTTACAAGCTGCTTACAAGCAACGATTGCACAACCTACCGAGATTGGAACAAATACAACGTCAGTTAGAACGTAAAGTAGAAGCAGCACAAACTACCTACTCGCTTTTATTGCGCAAACTACAAGAAACTCGCATAGCTGAAAATCAGAATGTAGGTAACGCTAGTATTATTACCAAAGCTGAAATTCCCCAAGAACCCGCATCTTCTCCTTTACTTTTGTATCTCAGTGCAGGATTGTTAGCTAGTTTGGTAGCAGCTGCTGCTGTATATGTTTTGGAAGTTAGAGATAAATCCGTCAGAACTGTTCAACAAGTCCAAAAGCTGTTTGGATTTACTGTATTAGGGGTTATTCCTTCCTTTAATAAGTTAAAAAAATCTACGACTAGCAAAAAAGAAGTGGATTCGTACAGCCAAAGACTTGTAGTTAGAAACGCTCCTCGTTCGCCCATCAGTGAAGCTTTTCGGATGCTGCGGGCGAACCTGAAGTTTATGAGCGCTGATAAGGAATTAAAAGCGATCGTTGTGACTAGTTCTGTACCAGCAGAAGGTAAATCAACAGTAGCAGCCAACTTAGCGATCGCAATGGCCCAAATGGAGCGCAAAGTCCTGCTTGTAGACGCAGATTTGCACCGTCCAGTTCAGCATCGCATTTGGGATTTGCCAAATCAAGAAGGTCTGAGCAATGTCATCGTTAAAGAAGCGCAATTAACCACCGCAGTCAAAACCGTTATGCATAATTTAGATATTCTCACTGCTGGTGTTGTTCCTCCCTCTCCAGCTTCTCTTCTCGATTCTAAAAAAATGGCTGCATTAATAGAAACTTTTGCCAGCAACTACGATTTTATCATTATTGATGCTCCCTCACTCACAGTTGCTGCTGATGCTGCTACTTTAGGACATATGGCTGATGGTGTTTTGCTAGTGGCCCGCCCTGGAGTAGTTGATTGCGCTAGTGGTTTATTTGCTAAAGAATTTTTAGAAAAGTCCGGTCAAAATGTCTTAGGACTAGTAATTAACGGAGTTCATGCTCAAAATGAACCCTACAGCCGCTTGTATCTTGCCAATGAATTCTACTCTCAAGAACGGGAAATGCCAAAAGCTGTAAGAGTTAGCAATCTTCATCCCTTTTCGTAAAATATCATGATTTTTGAAACCCGTTTCGATTACTGTTATTTTCCGTGGATTTTCATCTTTGCCAGCTTCTCAAACAATTTACCAATCAAGTCTGGTTTGCCGCACAAATCACCCGCGGTCGTAAAATTTGGAAATGCTCCTTCAACAAACCATTGCTCCATCGCCTGCACTGGCTGTACCCTCCTATTGACGTGGAATGGCAGTATATTTTTCTAATCCTGCAGTTTTTGGACAAACGGCTTGACTGATGTCGATCGGTTTGGGAATGACCTTCTGTTTGTACAGCCAGTCAGCACGAGTTTGAATATCAGCAATTACAGCTGGCGTCAAAGGCAGTAATTTCTCAACCAAGCGACGCTCTCCAAGTTTTTCCACAACAGGCGCTGCAAGCTGAGCAAAGCTGCCAAAGACTTTAGCAGCATCTTTGCGATGGGTGGTTGCCCATTTTGCTTCTTGCTCGATCGCATCTAAGATCGATCGCACCAATCCTGGCTTTGCTGCTAGAGTATTTCTATTGACAACATAAATGCCGTAGTGCGAAGCGGCCTCGCCAGAAGCAATGGGACGCAACTGATGCTCCACTTCAGCAATGGCAACGTTCGGATCCCAAACTGACCATGCATCGACATGTCCTTGGGTAACAGCACTAAGGCCATCGGTTGGACTTAGATAAACGCGCTCAACTTGTTCCTTGGGAACATTGGCTTTTGCCAAAACACGCAGTAACAAATGTTCACCCCAGCCACCGCGATTAACGGCCACTTTTTTGCCTACCAAATCTTTGGGAGACTGGATTGGAGAACGCGCGAGCACCAATATTGCTTCTGCTTCAGGAATTGGAGCTTGATAGGCAATAATGCAAACAGGAGTACCACCCGCCAATCCCGAAATTCCCGGAATATCACCACCAGCGCTGATGTCTACCTCTCCAGCTCTAAATGCCTCCAGCACTGGCGCAAAAGCAGGAAAAGGACCAACCCATTTCACTTGAATATTTTGTTTGGCCAATTCTTTTTCCAAAGTTTTACGTTCTCGAACAATCGGCAGCAAGCCCCAGCGGACGTATCCAATTCGTATCGTTTCGGGTTTTGTAGATCGTTGAGAAGATAAGGAAGTGACTGTTTGAGTTGAACAGCTCGCTAGCAACGCACTCAACATCAGCAACCCAGCGAGTGATGAAATCAATTGTCTCACCAGTGTGAATTGAATGTTCATAATTTACCTTCTGTGGAAGTTAACGGTTGGAGCTCAATGACCTGAGATTTTGTCACTATGGGAGCGTGCAAAATAAACCACCAAAAGCAACCAACGCTTCATAACTATTTAGAAATAATTTACGAATAAAAATCGGGAGTAGGAAATTGATTGTTTAATACCCAATTACCAACAGTGCGAATCTTATAATCAACAGGATCGTGCAAAGTAAAGGTACGAAGATTGCGCCAGTAGCGATCGAACCCGTAGTGATTTGCCGTTGCTCGCGCTCCCATGACCTCAAAAATTCTGCTTGCGATCTCCAATCCCGTTTTTGCAATCAAAGCTTTGGCCATCGCAATTGCAATGGCGCACTCTCCTCGCTCTGCAGCGGTTAAACGATAGCCTTTGTCCCACCCTTGCTGCAACAGCTCTCCAGCTCGATCGGTAAGGGCGATCGCTGCTTGCAAATCAACCCACATCTCACCGTAATGACGCAGCGTATAAGGATCTTCAGTGGCTTTCTCAATACCTGATGTCAGCCACGCTCTTGCTTGAGTTCTGGTGTAATCTTTCGCTGCAGCAAATGCTCCCAATGCAATGCCCAGATAGATGTTGGTAAAGGTAATTTGTGTCAGACAAGAACGAAAAGTTTTGAACGTTTCGCCCTCTGGCTCAGGAGTGAGAATTTCCTCAGGATTGACCAAAACATTGGCAAATGTAATGCTACCGCTATCAGTTTGGCGTTGACCAAAGTTGTCCCAATCCTGGTTAACTACGACTCCATCCCGACGAGTTGGAACAATAACAATTCGTAAGCCAGGAACACCTGCTTGCACTGCTGTCACCGGAATCATGTCCGAATCTACAGAACCTGAACAAAAACTTTTTGTCCCATGCAAGCGGAACCGATCGCCATCGCAACTGAGAGTGACTCTGCGATCGAGGGGATTCAACGCATTGCACCAGAACCAGTTGTTCGCAGCAGTTTGCTTGTAGTAAGTTTCTTTTTGGGAGCGACTGCCAAATATGTGAGGAGCAACAACACCAAGATGGTGATAGGAAAACACGTGAGCAATCGAGCTATCAACTTCCGCAAAGGTGCGCGTAATCTGTAACACCGTTGTCCATCGTTCACCCAATCCACCGTATTCTTTGGGAATAATTAACTTCAGCAATCCACTCTCTCGCAAGCGATCGCGTTCTGCTTTGGGTGTACCGCCTTGTTTATCTCGCTCGATGGCAGTTTTTGCAAACTCTTTGACCAGCGCGTTTGCTTGGGCAAGATAATCTTGAGTTTGATGAGTTTCTCTGGAAAGTAATTGCATAATTTTCACTTATTTAATACCTATCAGAATGTAGTAGTGAGGTGTTGTGCTCGAACTGCTCTACACAAGCAAACCGTGTCACCTCATCTTTGTTTTCCACCTGTAACGGTAACCCGCACCATTGCTTGCACGAATAAAGTCAATTGTTCCGCTTTTTTATCCACAAACTAATATGTACTGTTATCCAACCACAGCAGCTGCAGCTACCAGAATACAGGCAAGCAGTGAAGACATAATTCTTACTAACGGGCGACGGCGCTCGTACCAGTAACAGAAAAAATAGCTCTACCTGTAAATAAAGTTTTCAAGACAACTAGCTAGTTCTACCTTGTTACGACTTTAGATGCGATCGCACCTCATGTTAAACATCGCCCCATTCTTTTTTCTAGAAAATGCTTGACTGTGACTTTAGAGGTTGTACTGTTCGCGCTTTACTTTCCAACCAAATGCTTTGGACAGGCGATTCGCAAAACTAAAGTGCGCTGCAATTTCTCCAGCTTCCAGAATAGCTTCATCAGATAATCCAACTTGACGCAGGGGAATTAAATCCTCTGGTGAAAGCTCCTGCGAGAGTTTAGTTAACTTCACCGCAAAATCCGCCAGCGCCCGCTCCCTCTGCGTTAAATTCGCACTTGTGTAATTATCTGCAACTGCAGCAGTAAATGCGGGATCGCCTGTTACTTCTCGCAGTTGGGCTTGATGGGTGATTGCACACGATTCGCAATTATTGGCGACTGACACCACAACCGCGATAATTTCTCGTTCTCGATGGGAAAGTTCGCCATTGCCATGTTGTAAAGCATCGTAGTAATGAAACCAACGACGCAAATGATCGGGATTGAGGGAATATCCGACAAAGAAGGGATGAACAAAGCCGTAGCGATCGCGTTGCGCCCTAAAAATAGCTTGAATATCATCAGGTAATGTTTCCTCTTGTGGAACCCGCAACCAAGAAATTTCTGCTCCCGTTGAATGAGATTGTTGTAATCCAGGAACGTTACTGACATTACTATTGTTTGCAGCCATACAAATTCCTCTCAAAACAGTTACTAATTCAAGCTCCCACTGCAATTGAGCTACAGTAGCGATCGCATCCAAAGTCAGAAACAGCAATGGCAGTTTGATTTGCAGTCCCGTCCGCAGCTAGCTGGCCGCGCTATTGCACGTTGCTGCATTGTTAGTGGATTCTAAAGCTTGTACCAATAAATAACGCACGCTCTCGACAAGATCGTGAAATGCCACTTTTTTTACCCTTGAACTTAGCAATGCTTGCTGCCAATTGGCAAATCTCGCTGAACCACAATTGCTTGCACAGCGCCGCCTATAGCTTCTTTACTCCACTTTGCTAAAATAGCCTGCATAAACCACCCCGCGACTTCAGCAAATTCACCCCATTGAAATAGATACTGTCTGGTTAAATTCCATAATCTGTTTGCTAACTCTGTTACCTGAGGTATCGAAAGTAATCGCTGTTTCATTTCATCAAGTTAAATACGGTAAACCGATAAACTTAACGTAATTTCTAGAAATTCATCATGCCATAGCTGTCTGAGTGATGCAAGCAGCAACACGGGAAATATCTATGGAACAAACGACTGATTTAGTACTGTTTGCTCACCTAGCTGCGGTGCGGTGGGGAAATGATGCGATCGCCAAGACTGTCTTGCCAGTTACCTAGATACTATAATCTGCCACATGCTCGCTCCTAGCCCCACAATAGCTAGGTGTTGCCACAACAGTACGCGCAGCGGTTGGCGAGCAATTTTTTGAGTTAGCAGTATCGATAAAAAAAACAGAGAAAATCAAGGTTGTTCCCTGTAAAAAGGCAATTACCGCAGGATGGGCAACAACAAAAGGTAGGTGTTCGCCATTCCAGCCAAAAGTAGCAAAAAAGACGGGTAATATGCGTCCTCCTTCCTGTAGACCCAAGCGCAGATAGTGAGCTAAGTTACCTCCCAAGACCAAAGGTAAGTAGCCATAGGCAAGCTCTAAAAATGGTCGGGGTTTAATACGATTTGGAATTTTTATTGCTGAGAACACAGAGTTAGCCACAAAAATGTTATTGTTCAACCAGCAGTGAAGCTTGAGCAATCCATATCCGACAAAGGGAATAATTGCTGGTACCAACAAAGCTAGCAAAGATAACTCTAAGTGCGGTAAGAACTGAGTTAAATCTATGGACAATCCCAACCAAGACTGCAACTCCGGTAGGCGATGCAAGTAGATTCCGCCCAGTAATAAAAACAACAACGCTACCTCGTAACTGCGGGGTAAGTGAGTTGTCCACAATTCAATTCCAGGAGGACGCAAATTAAACTCCACAGAACGATGGGGACAAGCCTTCAAACAAGTCATGCACAGCACGCAGTCTCGGTTATCTTCCAGCTGTGCTGGGTGAGAGTACAAAGGACATCCGTTTGTCTCCATTCCCTCACCCTTTTGCGGTCCACCTTTATAGCATTGATAGGTAGTGCAAGTAGCAGAACAGATACCCTGTTGCGCCCGTAGTTCCGTCATCGAGAGTTTGGCGTACAAACCATTCATTCCACCGATGGGACACAAATAGCGACACCAAAATCGCCGCTCAAAAAGAACAGAGAAAATCATCGCTCCAAAAGTAATGAGCAAAAGCAAACAAGCAGATAGATAAGCGGTATTTTCTAAGTGCCACAGTTCTTCCCACAAAAAAATTAAGGCAAACATTGTAAATAAAAACCATCCGCCCCACTTTTCAGCTTTTTCTCGAGGCCAGGTTTTCAATTTTCTCCGAAACAGCGACGTGGATAATTTTTGCGTAATTTCACCATAAATCATAAACGGGCAAACAGCGCACCAGATCCGCCCCAAAAAGGGAAATAAAAATAGGAATCCAGGCCACCACCAAGCCCAAAACAGATTTAATGCAAAATTGCGATCGCGCGTTTGCGGTCCGACAAATAATACCGCGACAATAAAGGCAAAAGCTGCAGCTGTAAAGCCGTAATTAATGCGATCCGGCCACCACGGACTGCGAAGAAACTTGCGCAAAGCAGGATAGGTGTTTAAAAGATTCAGCCGAAATCGCTTTTTCTTGGTTTCTGCTGACCAAAAAACTTCTTCTGTTAACTCTTTTGCTTCCCCCGCTTGGACAATAGCTCGTTCTACCAAATCTTGCAACTCTTTTAAATTACCGGGGAAATCATAGGACTGCAACCGACGTAGAGCTTCTGGAGTTATGTGTGGCTTGGGAATACCTCTGGAGCGGGTGTAGAGACTGATGTAGTATTCAACTTGTGCCTGAATGTCAGCTTTTCGTACCCGTAAAGGTGGTACTTTGATAATTCGACCAACACAGCGTTCGATTTGCGGTTGAGCTTTTTCCGCAACTATTATAATTCTAGCTCTACAGGTGCGGGGCTCGGCTACCGTCGATTCGCCAGGACGACTCACAGGAGTATAGGTACCGTCTTGCAGTAGCTTGACAATTTGCGGTAACAGTTCCGCAGGAAGCTCTTGAATGTTATTGAGAACAACAGTACCTTCCCCCAACCATTCTAAAAGCCCAGGTTTACCACCAGCACGTCCAAACAGTTCTACACCGCTAGTTTGTACAATTCCACAATTAATTTTGATAATTGGTTCCCGCCGCTGTTTGGAGCCAAAATGAATTAAGGCAGCAATGTTATCTTTGCCTAACCCCGGTTCGCCAAAAATCAAAACAGATTTGCGATCGCTTGCACAAGCACGAATTTGCTCGCGCAAACGCACCGCATAACGACTCGTCCCCACAATCCCCCGTGCTGCTTTAGTAACTAAATAAGGACGCAATGCCAAAAAACGTTCTTGTTCGTAGCTCAAAGCAGATGCTAGCTGTGCCAATTCCTGTGCTAGCATGCGCGAGCCAACTTGGGCAATTTCTGGATATTGAGCGATTAATTCTCGAAATTTAATGGCAGGTACAACCCAAAAGCGACATTCGGTAAGGGTGGTGATTGTACGCTGGGATAACTCATCTAACAGTATTTCCCGTAGGTGAATTACAGATCCTGGTAAAAAACCAACAGCTAAACTGGGATTAGTTTTATTGCTACTGCTGCTTTCAAGCTTACCTTCCAAAAGAATGTAAAGTGCCTGGGCAAAAGTGCCTTCAACAGCTATACTATAATTTGCTGGAAAAACTTTTTCTTCAACAACTTGGGCGATCGCCTGTAAGGTTTCCGGTGAGAGAATTCCTAAAGCCGTGCGTTCCTGCAGCCAGATCACTATTTGCTGTGAGTCCATGGCAATCACCTCTGTGCACTGCTTGCTGTATACAAAGAATTATCTCGTTGACAGGTTCTCCAAGCAACTCCGATCTTCTAGCAATCGCATTGCCACAGCTACATCTTTAGCTTATGAGCTCTGAAGACCTCCCCAATTTATGGGTTCCTTTGTTACTGTTAGCTTTCATTATCATCGCCGCTGTATTTTTTAGTCGTACAAGCTAGCTAAGGCGTAACTTGCTGTAGTGTTTTTTCACTTCCAAAACTCAATAGCAACTCCTCCCTAGATAGAACCAACCCGAAACGCCACAAACTACAATATAAAGATGAAGCGCTAAAAAAAACAAGTTTGTCTTTCTCGTTTAAAATTCCACCATCTTTTCCAAATCTGAGCTCTGCTAGCAGATTTAATTAGTAGTTAAAATCCATTCGGAATTACTACACCTATATATTGCAGGCGAAGGTCTTGCCTATAAAGTTTATGGAATTTTCACGAGTCATTAACTTTCGTTTTTGACGCGCTGCTAGATATTTACCTGCTTGAAGATTGACTAAAAATTAAAATTTATATCCCCAATTTCAGTAAGGTGAAATTGATTTGGGAAATTCTGAACAATTAATTGCAAACTTTTCAAGAAATTTTATGAAAACTATTATCGAGCCATTCAAAATTAAAATGGTTGAACCTATCCGACTGACAAGTAAGTCAGAACGGGAAGCTCTTATAAAAAAAGCCGGATTCAATCTCTTTTTACTGCGAGCAGAAGATGTGATTATAGACCTTTTGACTGACTCCGGTACCGGTGCAATGTCAGCTCGAGCATGGGCTAGTTTGATGTTAGGAGATGAATCTTATGCTGGAGCAAGAAGTTGGTACAAATTTGAATCAGTCGTGAAAAAAATTTTCGGATTTCGGTTTGTTATTCCCACACACCAAGGACGAGCTGCAGAGCGCATTTTAGCACATACGCTCGTCAAACCAGGTATGGTTGTTCCCAGTAACAGTCACTTTGACACCACTCGCGCCAATATTGAGATTGTGGGAGGAAAAGCTGTGGATCTACCTTGCACTGAAGCCTACAATCTCAGCTTAGAAGCTCCTTTTAAAGGAAATATGGATTTAATAGCTTTAGAACAGTTAATTACACAAGTAGGAGCAAATAATATTCCCCTGATCGTGCTAACTGTAACTAATAATTCCGGTGGCGGGCAACCAGTATCGATGAGCAATATTCGTTCTGTAAGCAAACTTGCCTACCACTACAACATACCTTTATACATCGACGCTTGCCGTTTTGCTGAGAACGCTTACTTCATCAAACAACGGGAAGAAGGATATCAAGATATACCCATCAACGAAATTGTACGCGAAATGTTTAGTTACGCTGATGGTTGTACCATGTCAGCAAAAAAAGACGCTTTTGCAAATACTGGCGGGTTTTTATGCACTAACGATCCACAACTAGCTCAAAAGTTTCAAAATCTTCTTATTTTGACAGAAGGTTTTCCTACCTATGGTGGTTTAGCTGGACGAGACCTGGAAACAATTGCAGTTGGTCTTGAAGAAATTCTAGATCTGACGTATTTGCAATACCGAACATTTTCTGTTGCACGTATTGTTCAGCAGCTGGCAAATTTGGGTATTCCAGTAGTTCGCCCAGCTGGTGGTCATGCAGTTTACATAGATGCGCGATCTTTTTTACCTCATATCGAACCGTTACAGTATCCAGGACAAGCTTTGGCTGTGGAACTTTACATCGAGGCTGGAGTCCGTGGTACGGAAATTGGTACTGTAGCTTTTGGTAAAGATCCGCATACAAATACTGAAAAGCCAGCTAAATGGGATTTACTTCGACTCGCGCTTCCTCGGCGAGTGTACACCCAAAATCACATGGATTATGTTGTGGAAGCACTAGAAAAAGTTTGGCAAAGGCGAGAAAGTATTCGTGGTATGAAAATTGTTCAGCAACCTACTTACTTGCGACACTTTACCGCTCGCTTTGAGTGGACGTGAGCGTGTTTTGACTTGCGGGTGCATTGCAAAGACGATCGCATCCAAAATCAAAATCACTTTATGATAAACTACGGTAAGAAAACCAGTTTACCGTATATTGCGAAAAAAATGTCCCGCTATTGCCTAGTAGCACGGTATGCAAACAAGCCGAGCTAAAAATGTCAATCTCGCCTAAGAAAACAGCTATTAGATAAGTATTCGAACTTTTGTGACTGAAAATCTTTGAAAAAGTTGCATTTGTATTCGGAGGCAACAACTATGGCTCATGCTTGCTGCGGTCCTGGGTATGCTTCTCCACAAGCAGCGATGCAAGCAGAACGTGAAAAAATACTGTACGCGATCGCCTTGTATACAGGAACAGGCATCCATGCCCCAGATTATCTTGCCACAATAGATGTTGACCCTGATTCTCCGACTTACTCCCAAATTATCGCTCGCCTACCCATGCCATACACAGGCGACGAGTTACATCATTTCGGTTGGAATGCCTGTAGTTCTTGCTACGGTGACAATAGCAAATCTCGACGCTTTTTAATTATTCCCGGACTGCGTTCCAGCCGAATTTACATCGTTGATACAGCAGATATTCGTGCTCCCAAACTGCACAAAATCATCGAACCCGATGAAATCAAGCAAAAAACAAGCCTCACAGCACCCCACACCGTACACTGCCTAGCAGACGGTCACGTAATGATTTCCATGCTAGGCGATAGCGAAGGTAAAGGTCCCGGTGGTTTCTTATTACTAGATGAAAATTTTCATATAGCAGGACGCTGGGAACGCCAAACCCAACCGATGCGCTTTAACTACGACTTTTGGTACCAACCGCGACATAACGTTATGGTAAGTAGCGAATGGGGCGCACCGGAAACATTCTACCCCGGCTTCGACCTCAATGACGTTGCTGCCGGAAAGTACGGACATCATTTACACTTCTGGGACTGGTCAAAACGTGAAATTATCGAAAGTTTTGATTTAGGCGAACAAGGAATCATACCCTTAGAAGTGCGTTTTCACCATAATCCTGACAGCACCCACGGTTTTGTTGGTGCTGCACTCAGCAGCAACGTTTGGCATTGGTACAAGTCCAACGGACGCTGGAAAATAGAAAAAGTTATTGATGTTCCATCGGTAGAAGTAGAAGGCTGGTCTTTTCCCGTACCGTCCTTAATTACGGATATTTTAATTTCCATGGACGATCGCTTTTTGTACTTCTCTAACTGGTTGCACGGCGATATTCGTCAGTATGACATCACCAATCCCTCGCAACCAAAACTTACCGGTCAAGTTTGGTGTGGTGGTTTACTCGGTCAAGGCGCCCAAGTTCAAGGCCAAAAATTGACTGGAGGACCCCAAATGCTACAACTAAGCCTAGACGGTAAGCGCCTTTATGTCACAAATTCTCTGTTTAGCAGTTGGGATAATCAGTTTTATCCGGAACTATCCCAAACAGGTTCTTATTTATTGCAAATTGACTGCGATACTGACAAAGGCGGTATGAAAATTAACGAGAATTTCTACGTTAATTTTGGTCGAGAACCCGCAGGTCCGGCTCGCGCCCATGAAATGCGTTATCCCAACGGCGATTGCACCTCTGATATCTGGGTGTAGGCAACGGATGAACTAGTTTGCTATTAGAGGATTTTTGGAATTGCCACCACATATACAATTAAAGTAGGAAAATAGTTCCTGTTGAGCGGTTAATTGCCAGCTAACAGGAAAGAGCCTACTTTGCAGTAAAAAAAATATTTATGAACAATCAAGAACTTACAGCCAAGTTGCAAAACCCCGAGTTGCTTCGGCTGGTATCAGATAATTCCGATCAACAAGTCAGCGTCCTCATCCAACCAGATTTACCTCCTCCTCGTGTGGATGTCAGTCGCTTTTCTAGAAAAGGCGTAACATTTAATTCCCTTACTAGAATTGTGCCAATTTCAACAGAAGAACAAGAGTATGCTAACAAGCAAATTGATGAAATTTCGTCTTTTTTGCAAAAGTTGCTGGGAACTTCTCCTCACTGGTTGCGTTCTGCTCAATCCTTTGTAGCGCGCGTTCCAGCTAGAGAATTGCTAGCGATCGCCAGTTGCCCAAAAATTAAGGCTATCTGGCTCAATCGAGAACTACGAAGATAATAACCCAGGCAGAAACTTTACTTTCAACCTGGGGCTAAAAGTTTTTCTACTGCTTGCTTGTGTTAGAAAGTCAAGCTTTTTGTTATGCTCGCCCCAGCGATCGCTTGGACTGCAACCGTAGCTGTGGTGACTTGTGATGCTCCTGTAGTTACCGAAAAAAACCAAATGTATTGCTAGGGAAGCAAAATTTTGCATTTTCCGAATACTTATGTAAAGTTTATACATAACCATCCCGGAAATGAGGAAGGAGCAAGTATAAATTTATAGAAACTGCTGTCTAGTTTGTGCACGTTAACTGAAAATTTGAAATCAAATTCATGGAGCAAAGTCAACACGAGCAGCGTCGCGCTGCTGCTGAAGAGTTTCAACAATCTCTGGGTGAACTGGAGCATATATTGCAAGAAAACTCTCCTCAGCAACAAGAAACCTCAAAATTGTCAGATGATAGCACTCAAAAGGAGCACCGATTTAGTGATAACGTCTCGGTAGTTGATTTAGCTGCGTGGGAGGATGCAGTTGCTGATATCGAGCAATACTTCCAACAAAAAGAAAAAGCTGATAGCTAATCGTCAATGATTTTCTGCTATTATTTTCTGGCGTTGAGCTTCGTACAAGATTAACGCCGCAGCGATCGCCACGTTTAAGGACTCTACCCCACCCTTGAGAGGTATTTTTACCTGCACATCTGCCATAGCTGCTAGCGCTGGCGATAAACCAGCACCTTCATTTCCCAACAAAATCAAGCTTGAGGGACGCCAATCTACCTGCCAGTAAGTTAAAGCCGCATCCGGCAAAGTTGCAACTACTTGCATTCCTGCTTGCTTGGCTTGCTGTACAATTGCTTTTAAGTTCGCAGTTACTGACATCGGTAAGCGAAACCATTGTCCTGCCGTAGCGCGCAGTACCTTGGGATTGTCTAAATCGACACTGTCTGTACTCAGCCACACTCCAGAGGCGCCAGCTGCGGCTGCAGTGCGAATTATCGTTCCTAAATTACCCGGATCTTGGATTTTTTCCAAGGCTAGTACTATACCAGTAAACGATACTGGAATTTGGCGTTCACCTCGTTTTGCCGTTGCCAGTACTCCATCCGGTTGCACCGTGGTAGCGATCGCTGCCATTACTTCTTCGCTGACAATTTCGGCGCGATCGCATAGCCGTTGAACTCGTTGCCACAGTTGCAAATGAGCTGTTTGCCATTGCGGAGTGCAACAGGCTGCAACCAATGGATAACCAACTGCACAAGCTTCCTCTACCAGATGCGTTCCTTCTAGTAAAAACAGCTGCTGTTTGTGCCGCTCCTTAGCAGAGTGGAGTTTCCTAATCTGTTTTACCAAAGGATTGTGTAAACTAGTAAGCACAATAATAGACTTTAGATGAATCCAAAACCCTAAACTTTATATTGTTAGATGCGGAACCCGGGACTTGAACCCGGAAGCCTTGCGGCACTAGAACCTGAATCTAGCGCGTCTGCCAATTCCGCCAGTTCCGCTTGCCGAGATTTTTATCGACCGTTTTCTATTATTACGTAATACTTCTTTTGGCGTCAACCAATAGTTCCATGCAATTTAGCAGCTAAACGCTATTAGTGAAATATCACTCTCCTTTGTCTCCAGACAAAGTGGAATTACGGAGTATGTAATTTAACGAGATGTTTCCCTGCTTCTTCTCAAGTGGAATTACGGAGTATGTAATTTAACGAGATATTTACCTGCTTCTTCTTGAAGCCGGAAATCCAAAACTTCCCGTATAGCAAGGATTTTACAGGTGAGAACCATCCTCTACGAATCAGAAAACACTATGGCGCCTGCATATGTAATGCAATAATGTAGACAAATTAAATCTTTACTGTAGAATCGAAACCAACTTAAAGTTTGTAAAATTTATAGTTTTTGGGAGGGTAGGCTTATTAATCCTTCTAGCGGTTTGCTGGATGCCAAGTTTTCACCAATGGCAGACTCCTCAGTCTTGCATATCTGGGGCGGGCATCGTTTACAAGGCCATGTCAAAATAAGTGGAGCCAAAAATTCCGCACTGGCCATTATGGCTGGATCTTTGCTTTGTTCCGGCGAGTGTCGCATCCACAACGTACCCTTATTGGTAGATGTGGAGCGCATGGGTCAAGTGCTGTCTGCTTTAGGCGTTCGCCTGCAACGACACGGAGATATTTTAGATATCAATGCCAGCGAATTAACATCATCTAAAGCTCCTTACGAACTGGTTACCCAGTTACGGGCGAGTTTTTTTGCCATCGGTCCGATTTTGGCGCGTCTGGGAGTAGCACAAATGCCCCTTCCCGGTGGTTGCGCTATTGGAGCAAGACCTGTGGACCTTCATGTTCGCGGGTTGCAGGCAATGGGAGCAGAAGTACAGGTTGAGCACGGCATTTGTAATGCTTATGTACCTGGAAGTAGCCGGCGATTGCAGGGAGCAAGAATTTACCTGGATATCCCTAGTGTAGGAGCAACAGAAACCCTAATGATGGCAGCTGCTTTAGCAGAAGGGGAAACAATAATTGAAAACGCAGCCCGAGAACCAGAGGTCGTCGATTTAGCAAACTTCTGCATCGCCATGGGAGCTAAGATTCACGGTGCCGGAACCAGTAAGATTTCGATTGAGGGGGTTTCCAAACTACACTCTACCGAATACACTATCATTCCCGATCGCATCGAAGCAGGAACTTTTTTAGTGGCAGGAGCTATCACCCGTTCCGATTTGCTGCTATCGCCGGTAGCGCCAGAGCACCTGGTACCAGTGATTGCCAAGCTGCGGGATATAGGTGTAACTGTTATTGAAGAAGCACCCGACTGCTTGCACGTTCTGCCAGCAGAAAGACTCATAGCAACAGACATAGAAACCCTTCCCCATCCAGGCTTTCCCACCGATATGCAAGCGCCGTTTATGGCCTTGCTATCCATAGCAGAAGGTGATAGTGTCATTAACGAAACCGTATTTGAGAACCGCTTGCGCCACGCTTCCGAGTTAAACCGCCTCGGAGCAGATATTCGTGTTAAAGGTAACACCGCCTTTGTACGCGGAGTACCAATGTTATCCGGCGCACCCGTCATCGGTACCGATCTGCGAGCCGCCGCAGCTTTGGTCGTCGCTGGTTTGGCAGCCAATGGCAAAACTACCATTCAGGGACTGCATTATTTGGATCGGGGCTACGATCGCCTGGACTTCAAATTGCAACAGTTAGGAGCAAAAATTCAGCGCGTCAAAGGTTCGGTGCTGGATGCTCAAGAAACTGGAAGCACCACCAACTCGGAACCATCTATAATTCCGAAAAAATAAATCCACAAAACGCGTTAGTGGTTAACGACTCTTTCCCTATCTGTATCAAAGCTTAACCACTAACAGTCTTGTTTTGTTTGTTCTAGCTATACTAGCTTTGTAGGGTCAGCAAGATAGCTAACCCAAAGCAAAAACATTACTTTTAACTTGCTTTGTCATGCACTCTTCCAAAATCCGGCTGATTGGTCTAAAAGCAGACTCGTTTCGTCATCCCCTAGACCTAGAAGCAACCAAAGCGCTCAAGCAGATTCCCGGTATAGATACCCTGGTGCGGAATCTATTAGGACCCGTGGCGGAGCAGGTTTTTTATGTAGAAAATATCGCATCCAGTATTTTAGTAGGTGAAAAACAACTGCCCCACCTACACAAACTACTACTGGAAGCCTGCCAAATCTTGGATATGGAGCCACCTCAGCTTTATATCAAGCAGCATCCGGCTCCCAACGCCTACACTTTTGCCATGCGAGGCAAACAGCCTTTTATTGTGCTACATACCTCTCTGATTGACATGCTCACGCCTGAGGAAACTCAAGCAGTCATAGCCCATGAATTGGGACATCTCAAATGTGACCACAGCGTTTACTTAACACCAGTAAACATACTCATATTGGCGGCAGCAACTTTGCCTAACATTGGCGCTCTCATTGCCCAAGCCATTCAAGCACAACTTTTAGAATGGGTACGCTGCGCGGAATTCACTTGCGATCGCGCCGCCTTGTTAGCAACTCAAGACCCAAAAGTTGTCATGTCTGTATTGATGAAACTGACAGGTGGCTCCCCTACCCTCGCACCCCAACTCAACCTGGATGCCTTTGTGGCCCAAGCTCGCGCCTACGACGACATTAGCAAAACTGAATTGGGCGAAATGGTTAAAGCCGCTCGTACCGCTCAGCTAACTCATCCAGTACCAGTACTGCGAGCCCGAGAAATCGATCGCTGGGCAAGCAGCAAAGAATATGAAAATTTGTTGTTGCAAAACCAAAAAATCAATTATAATAATGAAGTTGTGAACCAGGGCGGGTGGCGAAACTGGTAGACGCACCACACTCAAAATGTGGCGGGCTTGCGCCCATAGGAGTTCGATTCTCCTCCTGCCCAGTATTTTCTCTCATACCCAAAACAAAAACAGCGATCGCCTTTGTGACCGAGCTTGAGCGATCGCTGTTTTTGCTAAAAACTCCTAAACCGAAACCTCAGGAGCTACTTTCGGCTGAATTTCACAAACAACTTCGTAAAAAGAAGTAGTAGGAGCCTTAGCGAATAAAGGACTCATCTTTTGTAAAATTTTCTGCTGGGCTTCGCTGTGATTTGCCTCCATATCACCCATATTTTCCCAAAAAATGACCGCAATACCTCTATCGGTCCCCGGTTCCTGCAACAAGTACGCTTTCTGAAAGCCCGTAGTGTACATCGAAACGGCCTGTTCGTAAAGTCGCTTCGCTTCCTCAAATTTACCCGGTTTAAATTCTCCTACAGCAACGTAAGCATACTGATGTTTGAGACAATCATGAAAATCTGACATTTTTTCTCCCTCATAAAGGCTAATTGATAAACTCTAAACTTTTTTGTCACAAAGGTAAGCAGTCCCCAATCAAGTATCTCTTTTTTCAACCTTGTCAATCAATTGTTCTGCCATCTCAATTGCTAGGACAATTAAATCTTGCTCCTGCACTCCTTGAGCTAGATCCTCAGAAACTTGAGCGTAAATGTGAGGATTGGCAAGCATACCAGCTAGCAACTGAGTTGCTATTTGCTTGATTTCAGTTGTTTTAGCATCCATCTCCATTCACCTTAATACACTCACAAATCCGACCAGTTGCGACAAAGGATTCATTCTTTTGCCGAGTTAGTAATTTGAACCATCGAAACAGGACGGAATAAATATTTAACCGCTGTTTACCAAACAAATACAAAATTAGGGTGAGGACTGATACTACTTTTGTTGTACTTTTGAAAATCAACTTCTTATCCTCAGGCAAAAGCAAACAAGGTATGAAGCTAGCCTGTAATTACAAAAGGTAAAATCATTTATGAAGGCTCCAGGGCTCCAAGGCAGAAGAAAAGAACCCTTTGTGCGTCTAATTCTTTTCTGAGATTAGGAAAAATTTTCCAGGAAGTTGCGAGAAAGTAAACAAATATTTGCAAATAATTACTTCATGACACATTTGCTGTTATTAGATAGAAATGTGATTAAATGTCAATCAGCATTTTTTACTATTGAGATCTGATTAGCAACTTTTTAGTGCTTCTACTGCAAAATAAGCTTGACACAAAAGCAGTTGCGAGGAAGCAGAGAACCTATTTTTTCTTTCCTTGTTTTAGTTTTGCTGCTTTAGCTTTCCTTTTTAATTTCTTTTGCTGCTTATCCATCGACTCTGGTGGATCGTTAAAATAATGACGATAGGCAAGTTTATCCTCTTGTGAAAGGGAGCAAAACATTTGTCGCAACTCTGCATTAAAGCCATTTGGATAGTGAAATTTTAATAATCTTCTAAAATGTAAATATCCCGCCCAATTTCTTGAGCCAACCATAAGTTTCATTGCCTGCAATAACTCTTCTTTGGTTGGTTGCTCCATAGTATCTCAGCCAAGAAAAATAGTTAAATTGTCAAGTTAGCAACTTAAAGTTATTTTTAATAGCAGCAAAGCATGCGGTTTATTTGTGTCTGAAAACACTGACCAAAACAGTATTTAGACCGGCAAAAATTGCACCACAGCTTGTGCTTGACAATTCTTGAGGTTCCCAGGAGTTAGGGAATCGGCTCAGTAAAATTACTTAACCACTACTCCATTCACCTTGTTACTACCTTTGGAAAGATACTCTTGAAATTACAGGCTGTCAATTAATGTAGGAGTATTAAAAGCAGTATTGTTTTGCTTGTTTGGTACTTTTTTGTCAAGAACTTATAGCGCCACAAGTTGCGATTCAATCTCCGCAGAATTAATTTGGCGACCAATAAAAACTAAACGAGTTTGCTTTGCTTCTTGAGCTTGCCAAGGGCGATCGTAAAATTGTTCAAAACGATTTCCCACTCCTTGCATGACTAAACGCATAGGTTTGTTAGGTACGGCAACAAAACCCTTAATACGGTAAATTTCTTGCTCTTTTACTAGCTTTTGCAATTGTTGTTGCAGCTTTTGAGGTTCAAAGCAACGATCTAAGATTAAATGAGTTGCAGTTATCTGTTCATCATGTTCGTGGTCTTCTTCTGTATCGTGGTGACTGGGACGAGTATCTAAATTTTCTTCAACTGCAGCTTGCAATCCCAACAGTATAGATGGAGCAAGTTTTCCTTGGTAGCTGTCTACAATTTTCACAACTCGAGGTAGCTTTTGTTTGACTAGCTCCTCGACTTTTACTTTTGTCTGTTTATCCACCAAGTCAATTTTATTTAAAACCACTAGATCTGCGCAGGCTAGTTGGTCTTCAAAAAGTTCTTGTAAGGGTGTTTGATGTTCTAGACTATCATCTGCTTGCCTTTGCGCTTCCACCGCTTCTGGGTTACTAGCAAATGTTCCTGCTGCTACTGCAGCACAATCTACAACGGCGATCACAGCATCTACCGTAGCACCAAAACGAATTTCCGGCCAGCGAAAAGCTGTGACCAGCGGCTTTGGTAAAGCTAAACCAGAAGTTTCGATTAAGATACAATCAATGCGATCGCGCCGCTTGATTAGTTGTTGCATTGCTGGTAAAAACTCTTTTTGCACGGTACAGCACAAGCAGCCATTTGTTAATTCCACGATATTATCCGTGCTGTCATCACCCTCTGAGCAAATTTGACAGGATTTCAATAATTCTCCATCTATACCAAGTTCGCCAAATTCATTTACTAAAACAGCAATACGACGTCCTTGGTTGTTTTGTAGGAGGTGGCGAATCAGGGTAGTTTTACCACTACCTAAAAATCCAGTAATCACAGTGACAGGAATCTTTGTAGCCATTGTTAAACTTCACAAACACAGAAAGTAGTATGAATAGCTGGAATTGATTTTCCCACGCCAGCAACAAACATGCCAAACTGCTTGTGAAGCTATTGCTTGCAAACTTTTTTGCTGCTTGTAGTCAAAAGCAACAAAGCGACACCATATTGCCTTGTACTTTCCTGGCTAAAGAAGGTAAAACAATAGGGGCAACATCCCTTAGAAAGTCCTGTTTCACTGGGACCATCCCAGGGGCGCTGCCCCTACAATTTTCTTAATAATATTGGCTTGTTACGGTTTATTCGGCAGTGGCTAATTCCGTGCTACCGCGACTGCGACGACGGGTAATGCTGTTGAATAGCATTTGTCCGATCGCTTTGATCAAGTTTCCTTCTAATTCCTCAAACATTTTCATGTTCATGGCAAAAGCTGCGTTAGCTTCATCCACAATGCGATCGGCTGTGGCATCATCTATCGGTAATTCGTCTAAAGCCTGACGATACTTGTTTTTGAATGCTTTCTCATCAGGAATGTCTTCAAATTCATAAAAGGCGGTTCCCTTTCCATTCAGGTTCATTGCTGTTTGAGCAATTCCTTTGAGAATTTGTCCTCCTGATAAGTCACCAAGATAGCGGGTGTAGGAGTGAGCAATTAATAATTCTGGTTCTTGGTTGGAGACTTGGCGAATGCGCTGTACGTATGCTTCTCCAGCAGGGGTAAGTTGAATTTGTTCCCGCCAATTGCCACCGTAGTAATAGCTCAGGTCTTTTTCTAAACTACGCTGCCTGTATAGTTCTTTAAAATTAATTTTAGAAACAAGGGGATGATTTTTGTGCCTGTCCATTTCCTCTTCCATCGCACTGTAGACGAAGTAGAGATTGGCAACAAGCTTGCGGTACGAATTTTTCTCTACTACCCCTTTGAGAAAGCACTTGACAAAACCAACGTTTTCTGCCATCGTGTGGGCTTTTTTTGTACCTACACGCAATTTGGTCGCTAAATTACTGCTCATGCTAAATTTCTCAACTTTAAAAAGTCTACTACCCGAGTTTTGATTCGATTGCGGCTATACAAACCACTAAAACGTTACAGTAGAGCTATTTGATGAGAATTTCTATTAAAAATCTTTAAGTTGAGGCGTTTTCTGGGAGTGCGAAAAGCCAAGTTAATTTCAGTGTCAAGCTATTTAAGCAATTTTGTTTTTTTTAGCCGAGTTGTAAAAATTTATTACAATTTTTGGGGGCTTGAAAACAAATAACATTAGAAAATTTTATATCGAGAAAAACCGAGACCGACAAAGATAAAACCTACCTACGGAGAATTGTTGATTCTTATTTAAAGTGTTATCCTCCAGGGTGTTGGTGTGGAGTGTTTCAAAATTATGGTCTCATCTATAACTCGGCCTCAGGACAACGGTTGGAACGGCGCTTCGGAATCTGATAGTTCGCAACAAGCGATCGCTCCTTTGTTCGGGTTTAATAACAGCATCTTATTACCAACCACTTCCTTGTTTGGCACCGACGGAATTCGCGGACGAGTAGGAGAATTGCTCAGCGCACCTTTAGCATTGCAAGTAGGTTACTGGTCAGGAATTGTACTGCGCTCTCATGCAGCAACATCCCACCCAGGTCCGGTTATTGTCGGACAAGACTCAAGAAACTCCAGCGATATGCTGGGAATGGCCTTGAGTGCAGGATTAACAGCAGCAGGTTTGGAAGTTTGGTATCTAGGATTGTGTCCCACTCCCTGCGTAGCTTACTTGACCAGCGTCAGTGAAGCGATCGGCGGAGTTATGATTTCTGCTAGCCACAATCCCCCAGAAGATAATGGCATTAAGATTTTTGGTGCCGATGGTTTGAAATTATCCCATCAGTTACAGGCAGAAATTGAAGCTGGATTGCGCGGTATAGCGCCAGCTAGCACCAACATCAGCAAATGTGGTAGGCATTACTCCCGTCCAGAGTTAATAGATGACTACGCCCAAGCTTTGAAACAACCTTTGCAGGGTATCGATTTTAAGGGCATCAAGATTGTTCTAGACTTAGCATGGGGAGCAGCAGTTAATTTGGCACCATCAGTATTTCAATCTCTAGGAGCAGAAGTCATTTGCCTGCACAACCAACCAGATGGCGATCGCATCAACGTTAACTGCGGTTCTACCCACCTTGAGATTTTACAAGCAGCAGTTAAAGAACACAATGCCCACTTAGGCTTTGCCTTCGATGGCGACGCCGATCGCGTCTTAGCAGTGGATAACAGAGGACGGCAAGTAAACGGCGATTACATCCTTTATCTGTGGGGACGCCACCTTCAGCAAAAGCAACAACTACCAGACAACTTAATTGTATCCACAGTCATGGCCAACTTGGGCTTTGAAAAGGCTTGGAAACAACTTGGCGGCCAGTTAATTCGCACACCGGTAGGCGACCAATACGTCCAAGCAGAAATGCATCGCACAGGAGGAATGTTAGGCGGCGAACAATCCGGTCACATACTCTGCCGACATTATGGCATTACGGGCGACGGTCTGCTCACAGCCCTGCACTTAACAGCTTTAGTACAGCAAGCAGGAGTTCCCCTTGCAGAAATGGTGGATCGAAGCTTTCAAACCTATCCCCAACTATTGCGCAACGTGCGCGTAGAAGACCGCAGCAAACGCATGGCCTGGAAAGAATATCAACCTTTGCAACAAGCTATCCAAACTGCACAAGCAGCAATGGGTGATACAGGCAGAATTTTAGTCCGCGCCTCCGGTACCGAACCAGTAATTCGAGTTATGGTAGAAGCGCAAGCAGCTGAAGTCGCTAATTATTGGGCAAACGAGCTGGTGCTGCAGCTGCAAAAATATATAGAGGTTTGACACGCCACTTTTTTACGCCCCCATTCCCGAGTAATGTTTTAATCCCAGTCGCCACAGCCAGCGATTCAAAAACAAAAACAATACAATCCATCCCCCTGTTGCCAAAAAACCCCTTGTCAAATCCACAGGTAGCCCCACTAAAATTCCAGCGGGAAAATTAATTAAGTAGGGAAAAGGCGTAAAAAGCACAATTGTTTTGATCGGTTCCGGGAAAACATCTAAAGGGGCAATCATCCCGGACAAAAATAAATAAAATAAAAACCAAAAGTTTTCTATAGCACTAGCTCTTTCTGTCCAAAAAGCAAACAAAGCAAACGTATATTGAATGATAAAACGTAATGCAAACGCCAAGATCCCAGCTAAAAGAAATAAAAAAATAGCTTGGAAACTCGGTATCCACACAGCTTGGGGATAAAGTATAAAAAATAATCCTATTAAAATTAATGTGAAAGGAATGCGAGCCGCTCTTTCACCTAAATGAGATGCAACGTGATGCCATCCCGGATCGATTGGTTGCAATAATCGGTTGGAAAGTTTGCCTTCCAAAACCTCCTTTTCAAAATCCCAAATTACCCAAACAACTGTTAGTTGTCTCACCAGGAAAACCGCAAGAAAGTAACGAGCAAAATCAACAGATGTTAAACCAAAATTTCCCCCTTGCGCCGCTTGTGTCCACACTCCCATGAGAATAATGGGCAAAGACCCAGACAAAACCCATAAGATTAATTCTGCTCGATACTCAACCATGTAGGCGTAGTACACGCAAAGTAACGTCCAAGCTATTCTCCAAATGCGCTTCATTGTTTTTTTGATAGTAGGTAGAGCGTGCACGTCAATATTTAACAGACAATGGACAGTTAGTAGTTGGTTTTTTATCTGCTTTGAAAAGCAGTAGGGAAAGTTTCTATACTATCAATTACTATCCACTAATTACTCCTTCTAAAAAGACTCGTCCTATCACTTGTTCTACTGGCGGTTCTGTCACCTGGAAATCGGTTACCTCTAACTCTGCCAAAATTCGCGATACCGTGCGTGTCAGGTCTTCTTGCTGCACCATAAAGCAGACTATCCGTCCGTCTATGTGTTGAATATCACCATAAAGTGCAAGTTTCTCTTTTGGTAAAGGATGGGCTAACTCTACGTGAACTTCTCGGTAAGGCGCAAATCTTTCCAGCAATCCATCCAAGCTACCGTCATACATTAATTTTCCTCGGTGAATCAACAATACCCGTTCGCATAAAGCTGTGATGTCAGCCATGTAATGACTGGTTAACAATACTGTAGCTTGGTAACGTCGATTGTATTCGCGCAAAAAATCTCGCACCCCTACTTGGGCGTTAACATCTAGTCCTAAAGTTGGTTCATCTAAAAACAGCACCTTGGGACGATGCAAAAGCGCTGCTAACAGTTCCGCTTTCATCCGTTCTCCCAAGGATAACTTTCGCACGGGTTGGGTAAGCTTGCCTTCTAAAGACAGCATTTCTGTTAATTCTCCTACCCGCTGGCGAAACTCACGCTCTGGGATGTTGTATACTGCAGCGTTAATCTTTAAAGAGTCCATTGCTGGTAAGTCCCAAAGCAACTGTTGTTTTTGTCCCATGACCAAGGTGATTTTTTGTAAAAACGCTTCTTGGCGACGAAAGGGAATATGACCAGCTACTTTCACTTTCCCACCAGAGGGATGGATCAACCCCGTCAGCATTTTCAGGGTAGTAGTTTTACCAGCACCGTTGGGACCTAAAAAGCCTACCACTTCACCAGCTGCTATTTCAAAGGAAATATCCTGAACTGCTTTTATTTGGCGGTAAGTGCGGCGAAAAAAATGGGTGATTGTCCCTTTGATTCCCGGTTCTTTGACAGCCACAGGATAAATTTTGCTCAGGTTTTGAGCTTCGATAATCGGCATATATATAGTTTTGTTTTTTTGCTAGTTAGTAGTGAGTTGTTAATTTTGATCCTTTCTTAAGATTTTTTAACGTAAGCGGCCCGATCGCAAAATACTGGTAATGAGCCACAAACCCAACAAGCTTGCAGTAGCAAAGAGCACGTTGCTTAAAAAAGATAGTTCTGGCGCCCCCGCGTTACTAGAAATAATCGCTGCACCCATAATCAGCGAACCTACTAGGATGCTAAAGGAAATTCGATTGGCAGCATCATCTGCTGTACGGCGCAAGCCATCTAGACCCCGTAAAGAGAGATTCCACTGTAAAGTTTCGGATGTAACTCTGTCTAAGAGTAATTCAATTTGTCGGGGCGACTGTAAAGACAAACTTTTGAGATCCAGCGCGGTTCGAAGCAGCGATCGCACGGGAGATTCCCCAAATAGCTGGCGGCGAAATAAATCTGTTAGCAACGGCTGAACTTCGTCGAGAAAATTAACCTCTGGGTTGAACGAACGCGCTACTCCCTCCAGATTAGCTAAAGTTTTGGCGTACAAACCCATATTGCTCGGTAAGCGAATTTTGTTATTTCGAGCAATTTGTAGCAGTTCATAAATAATTTGGCTGAAATTGATCTCCGCCAAGCTCAAGTTGTAATACTTTCGCAGCATGCGATCGTAATCGTTTTCTAAGCGAGACAAGATCACCGGTTGGCCGGAATCTGATAACTGCAAAGTTAACTGAGCACACCTTTGAGCATCGAGGTCGACGATTGCCAATAACATCTCTGTTAAGATGCGTTGGGTACGCGGGTCAAGCCGACCGATCATGCCGCAATCAAGTAAAGCCACTCGACCATCTTTCAGATAAAATAAATTGCCCGGATGGGGATCGGCATGAAAGAAGCCGTCTATATAAAGCTGTTGAAAAAAACCCGAAACAGCAAGGTAGTAATTCTTTGTCGTTCTGTCGCAGCAGTTTTGCCATTTTGGTCGCTAGCAAGATTTGCTGACAACAACGGTACGCCATCCAACCATTCCATCACCAGTAATTTCGCACTGGTCAGTTCCCAATCAATTTTCGCAACTACCACTTGGTTGGGATCGAACCAGCGACCCTGAGATAAATTGCGTCGCAGTTGCTCGGTGTAACTTGCTTCACGTGTAAAATCTAACTCTGCTTCCAGCGCCTTGGTAAATTCTTCGGCAATTGATTTGATTTCATAAGTTTGCCCGAATTCCGTACGTGCTACTAAATCAGCAATACCTTGAATTATGGCAATATCTTGGCTAACAATAATCTCTATTCCCGGGCGTTGAACCTTGAGCGCCACTTCTCGACCATCTTTGAGTGTAGCTCGATGTGTCTGAGCAATAGAGCCAGCTGCCACCGGAACAGGATTAATTGTGGCGAAAGTTTCCTCCAATGGTCTTTGTAATTGTTTGCGAATTACCACTTCTATTTCCGACCAGGAAACAGGCGGTACTTCATCTTGCAAAGTTGATAGCTCTTCAATATAAGGCGCGCTCAACAAATCGGGACGGGTAGACATTAATTGACCCAATTTGACATAAACCGGTCCTAAATCTACCAGAATGTTTTTCAAAACTGCTGGTGTGGGAAGCTGAGGTTCATCGGCTTTACCACCGGTAAGCAACCTTCGCATGTAGTCCCAGCCATGGCGGAACAAAACTTCGATAATTTCTCGTTGACGGGGAACAGTCTGGGTGAGGAACATATTTTTAAATAACCCCCATCAAATGCGGGGAACGCGAAAAAAAGCTAATAATTAAAGAGGTATGCAACAAGGAATGACAATACATCTGAAGTTGTTTTGAGTGTTTTGAGAATTTCTGGTGGCAAGAATTTTGCTAGCACGAGCGCAGTCTTGAAATCTTCGTAAAGATAATTGTACGGCTTGTGATAAGCTTTGCTCCGTCAGTATCCTTTTCACGTATTGCGAACACGAATCTCCTCCGTATACCAGACGATGGGGGCAAGAAAATCCTTTGTGCGGAGAAATATAATTTTGATAGGTGATGATAGAGCTAATTGCTGTTTTCTTAGCAAAAAGCTCCCAACTGGTGTTTGCCATACTCAAAACAGAAAAGAGCCAACACTCAAGTTATAGCGGAAAATCTACCCTTACAGCCTCTGTCAGGGGTTAGGGGTCCCGTGGAAGTAAAAAGTGAAGGCAAAACCAGGGTCAAGTTCCCAATTTTTTATAGCAATTGTGCGAAGCGAGGATCGCTTTGAAGAATTTGAAGCACTTGTTTGATTTGTTGAGTGCGGTCTTTTTTGACAATTAAAGTCACGTTGCGATCGCGCACGATAACCACATCTTCCAAGCCAATGGTAACAACGAGGTTATCAGGATCGCGATCGTAAATAATTGCTCCCTGCGTATCCAATCCTACGTGGTTAGCTAATTCGACATTAACAGCACCTTCTTTTTTTAGCAAACGCTCGATCGCATTCCAATCTCCCAAATCATCCCAACCAAATTCTGCCGGAATAACACAGGCCGAGGTTGTCTTTTCCATAAGGGCATAGTCTATACTCATTTTAGGGAGTTGCGGATAAATATCGGGGCCGTGTTTTTCTAACGGTTCAATAATATCCGGAGCATGGATATGCAGTTCCTCAAGAACAACACCCGCCCGAAAAATAAACATGCCGCTATTCCAGCTAAAACTTCCTGCAGATAAAAACTTTTCTGCCGTCTGACGGTTAGGCTTTTCAGTAAAGCGGTTGACGTGATAAGCTGGCAAGTCATTAAAGCAACCAATATTTGCTCCTTGTTCTATATAGCCGTAACCGGTTGATGGAAAGGCAGGTTTGATCCCCAAAGTGACGAGCACTGCTAAGTTTGCTGCCACTTCGGCTGCTGCATTTAATGTATTAGCAAAAGCTTGGAGATCGCCAATCCAGTGATCGGCCGGGAAAAAGCCAATAACAGCGTCATCACCGTAACGCTTTTTCATTTCCAAACTCGTCCAAGCAACGGCAGCTGCTGTATCTCGTCCTTGTAATTCAATTAATAAGTTATGAGGTGGAAGTTGAGGTAGTTGTTCTTTCACTTGGGGAGCTATCTGACTAGAAGTTATTACCCACAAGTTATCCCAATCACCTGCAACTAGTAGCAGGCGATCGGCAGTTGCTTGTAGGAGACTTTTACCACTACCGTCCAAATCTAAAAATTGTTTGGGACGGTTCTGGCGGCTTAAAGGCCAAAAGCGCTCGCCTTTACCACCAGCAAGAATTACGGGGAACAACGATCCGGTCATGGGGTCATGGAAACTTACTCAAGAACATTACAAGTGTACAGTGGCATTTTTAACTAGCAACAAAAGTAGCTAGGATTGACATGATATTTAGGGAGTGGTTGAGTGGGGAGAAAATTGTGGTTAAACAAGCAGAAAGATCGAACAATCAAAAAGTGCAAAATTCGGCTCGAAACAGCAGCAGTCCACAACAGCAAATAGAAGCAAATTCTAAATTCGTTAACTCTGTCAGTTCCATCCCCAGCCAGCTGTATCGGAGGATGGGTTTAGCTATGCCCCGATGGCTATTTTGGCTGTTGACAATCGTCGTGGGGATTACTTTGTCAGGGTTGTTGGTATCCACTTTGGCACTTTGGACTCCTTTGTGGAGTGACATAGATCGAACAGATGAAGAATTGGGTATGGGTGAAGTAGATGCCCAAAAAACTCCATTACCTGGGGAGATTTGGAGCAATATTTCCCAATACAAACTCATACGCCCGATGAATATTTTAGTGATGGGCATCGAACCAGTTCCGGGAACTGTAGATGGCTCACCAGAAAGTTTTGCTGGTAAAAGCGATTCCATGCTGCTAATCAGGTTGAATCCTGAGGACAAAACATTACGGGTACTTTCAATTCCCAGGGATACGATGATCGCAATTCCAGAATCTAAGGGATTGACAAAAGTATCACAAGCAAATCTTGAAGGCGGACCGGTATTAGCAGCGCGGGTAATTAGCCGTACCTTAAGCAATGCGCCTATAGACCGCTACATACGCATCTCTACAAGCGGTTTGCGACAGCTGGTGGACGAACTAGGTGGAGTAGAGGTCTTTGTTCCCAAAGCTATGGAATACAAAGACTCCGCTGGCAAATTCTCAGTTAATTTGGTTAGTGGTTGGCAAACTCTCAATGGCGAACAAGCAGAACAATTTGTGCGTTTTCGGGGTACCAATATTGGCGATCTCGAAAGAATACAACGTCAGCAGGCATTTCTGATGGGGTTGCGCGAACGCTTGTTTAGTCCCACTGTATTGCCCAAACTACCGCAATTAGTTCGGATTATGGGCAAATACTTTGACACCAATCTCAAAGTAGAAGAAATGATGGCAATAGTCAACTTTACTCTGAATTTAGACAGAGAAAATTTCCAAATGACTATTTTGCCAGGTATTTTCAGCCGTTTAAGTGCAGATCCTAATAGTTACTGGCTGGATCTGACAGGAAAAGTGGATTTGCTAACTAATTACGCAGGAGTAAGTATAGCTGGCCTCAAACCGGATGGACGACCCGTCACCAGCTTAAAAATTGCTATTCAAAACTCTTCTGGTCAGAGCGAATTAACTGAAAAAGTTATTAATTCTCTTAAACAAAAAGGCTTTACCAATGTTTATGCTGCTCCCGATTGGTCCGATCGCCACAGCGAAACCAAAATCATCGCCCAAAAAGGTAATTTTCTAGCGGCACAAAAGTTGCAACAATTACTGGGTTTGGGAACTGTTGAGGTTTCAGCAACTGGTGATTTAGAATCCGATCTCACCGTTCGCATTGGTAAGGATTGGAAACAGTAATTTTTATTACTTACCACTAGCTAGCAGCTATAGTAGTTATGAAAAAATTTCTACTGCGCTTGTTTGATTTGATAGCAATTTTGATTTTGGCTTGGTTGTGGGTGTTGTTGAGTGCCAAACCAGCTAGCTGTGGTTCAACTGGAAAAAGTAACTAAAAGTCAGGGACTATTTCTTGTAGTCCCTTGGCTAAAAAATTATGACAAAGTTTGAGATTTCCGGTTAAATGTTCTCACAGATAACATGACTGTTGCGATATTTTTCGGATACTGTTTGTGACACAACAACAAAAAGTTTCTCGCTCTCTGGCTGGAATTGCTGGAATCATCGCTGCTGCGACTTTAGTGAGTAAAGTTTTTGGTTTGGTCAGACAGCAGGTTATTGCTGCTGCTTTTGGCTTGGGACCTGCAGCTGATGCTTTTAACTACGCTTATACAATCCCTGGTTTTCTATTAGTATTGCTGGGAGGAATTAACGGACCTTTTTATAGCGCTGTTGTTAGCGTTTTAGCCAAACGCAAGCAAGAAGAAGCAGCGCCTTTGGTGGAAACTATCACTACACTGGTGGGAGGAATACTGCTGGTAGTGACGGTTTTTTTAGTGATTTGGGCGCCAAATTTAATTGATTTGTTTGCGCCTGGTCTCAAGGTACCGGGAAAAGAATTAGTCAGGGCGATCGCCATTGTCCAACTTCAAATTATGGCACCAATGGCTGTCTTAGCAGGATTAATTGGCATTGGTTTTGGCGTTCTCAACGCTGCCAATCAATTCTGGTTACCTTCGATTAGCCCCTTATTTTCCAGCATCACCGTTATTGTTGGTATTGCTGCTCTTGCTGTGAAATTGAAAAGCAACATTAGCAAACCGGAATACGCGATGCTGGGGGGAATAGTTCTAGCCGCCAGCGTGTTAGCAGGAGCCTTTCTGCAATGGATAGTGCAGCTGGTGGCCCAAGCTAAAGCCAAAATGGGTGGATTGAGACTGCGATTTGATTTTCGTCACCCCGGAGTTGGTGAAGTGATGAAAATTATGCTACCTGCAACTTTTTCTTCCGGGATGCTGCAAATTAATCTTTATACAGATTTGTTTTTTGCTTCTTTCATTCCTTATACAGGAGTTGCTGCTGCTTTGGCTAATGCTGGATTGCTAGTGCAAACTCCTTTAGGAATTATTTCTAACGTGATTTTAGTTCCTCTGTTGCCCATATTTGCTCGCCTTGCTGCTCCCGAAAACTGGAACGAACTCAAAGCAAGAATTCGCCAAGGATTGTTGCTCTCGGCATTTACCATGCTACCTCTGGGCGCTTTGATGGTAACTTTGGCTGTACCTATTGTACGAGTTGTTTACGAACGCGGTGCTTTCAAAGGTACAGATTCACTTTTGGTATCCTCTTTATTAGTTGCCAACGGAATCGGAATGTTCGTTTATTTGGGACGCGATGTCTTGGTGCGGGTTTTTTATGCTTTGGGAGATGGAACGACACCATTTCGCATCAGCACGATCAATATTTTCCTCAATGCGATTTTAGATTATCTTTTCCTTCAACCTTTTGGTGCTCCTGGCTTAGTATTGGCAACTGTGGGAGTGAATTGTTGTTCGGTACTGATGTTGTTATTTGTACTCAATCGCCGGTTAAACGGTTTACCTTTGTGGGAGTGGAGTTTACCGATTCTGGGTTTAACAGCTAGTAGTATGGTAGCTGGTATAGGTAGTTTTATAACTCTTGGGCTTTTGCAAAAGGTTTTCGGTGTGAATGGCCTGTTGATTCAGCTGTTACAATTAATTTTATCTGGTTTGGTAGGTTTGGGCATATTTGCAGCGATCGCTGCCAGGCTGCAATTGCCAGAGGTAAATGCTTTTGTTTTTCGCATGCGCCAGAGGTTTTTGCCAAAATAGCAATCTTTGGCATGTCTGAGGAAGGTTTTCGCTTGCTACTGTGGCTGTAGCTACCTTCCCAAACTACTTGTATTTAATTTCCCAAGCTTTTTGCCTGCCAGTAAAGTCTGCGAAATAAAATTGCTCCGACGTTACAAAACAAACAAATTATTGCCAACCAAAGCAAAATATAAGTAGGAGCCATCACTACACCAACTACAAACCAACTGTAAACATGCAGCATCATTAAAAAAGCAAAAATGCAAGCTAAACCTGCAACTTGCCAAACTTGATGCCAAGGACGACAAAACCCAGCCAAAATTATTGTTAACAGCGTGGTAAACAAATTTGCAGGTACAAGAAACGCACAAATACCAATACAGTTGGCGCGGGAAATTTCTGCCAGGCTATTCCAGTCAAGCATTAATATTTTGAAGATAACGTCAATTTAGTTTAAGCTATTTTATTCATATATAAAATAAAGAAATATAAAACAAGAGCAGGGCTTCCTTAATTACTAAGATTACTTAATACTTTAGTTAAGTACGACCAATACAAGCGTTGGCTGGTGCAAGGCAGATTTGCACCAGTATTTTATACGCTGGAGCTTTCTCTACCTTCGTTAACCCATAAGAATGACGCGGTCGATAACGTGAATTACACCATTATCAGCTTCTATATCTGCCGTTAGCACAGTGGCATTTTTGACTTCAAATCCTTCAGAACAGTCAATAGGAATGGTTGAACCTTCAAAAGAAGTAACGCTTCCGAGTTTGGCTAAGTCCGTCTTTTTCAGCTTCCCAGGAACAACATGATATTTTAAAATTCGCGTTAGCTGGGGAATATTTTGAACAAGGGTTTGTATGGTTCCAGGGGGTAACTTGGCAAAAGCGTCATCAGTAGGGGCAAATACAGTAAAGGGACCGGGACTTTTGAGTGTCTCGACCAGTCCTGCAGCTTGCACAGCAGTAACCAGAGTTTTGAAACAATCTGCACTCACTGCAATATCAACAATATCCGCCATTTGTTTCACCGTCTAACAATAAAGATTTTCAAGAAAATTTTAAATAAAAGTCAAAAAAATTAAATTTATTTAAAAAATATTATTGATTAGAAAAACTAAGGAGCTAAAATCCTGCAGTTTTTGAACTTAGATTTCTAACCTAGAATTTTTGAGGAAATGTTGGAGCGCAGGTACGCCATTATTGGAACTGGTGCTTTGGGTGGCTTCTGAGGTGCTAAACTGCAAAAAGCCGGGTTTGATGTTCACTTTCTGCTCAACAGTGACTGGGAGCATGTGGCTCGACACGGTTTGACGATCGAGTCTCGGGACGGGGACTTTACACTTTCCCAAGTTAACGCCTACAGCGACGTCAAAAAAATGCCGCCAAATTGCGAGGTGGTGATAGTTGCTTTAAAAACTACCAAAATCATTTATTAGGGCAGATATTGCCCTGGGTAGTCGGGGATAATAGCGTGGTTTTGGTACTGCAGAACGGTCTGGGAATAGAGGAGCAGGTCGCCGAGATTGTAGGAAGCGATCGCGTTGAATGCAGGAAGTTGCGGTGGGATCGCAAACTTGCGCAAGAACCATCAGCGATCGCTTTATTCAAACCATGCTAGCTGACACCGAGAAAATGAAATCTTACCTGACAAGCATAAAAATAGACTACTACCAACGCCGTCCCCTAGAGATAGAAGCTATTTTTGCCAATCCGCTTGCCAAGGCCCTAGCTAGGGGTGTAAATTTGCCCCAGATTAGTTGTTTGTACCGTCAGTGAAAGTTTTTAGACGCCAAAAATAGAAGTTTGGGAGGCAGCAAGAGTAATTTTCTCAACTTGTTTGCAGCTTTGGGCTGGAGGGAAGGAGTAGAAATATTATTAGTTGCTTAAAATTTTTAAGAAATTTAGCTACTATTTAAAAAACTGTCAATTTTACTGGCAGAACCTTGACAAAAAATCTTGACTGAGATGTTGCCCTTTGGTCTTGACTTTGATGCAGTAGGAATAGCTGGAACAAGTTTGTGGTCCTTGGCCTTGTATTTAGGTTTTTCGCCAGTCAGCGAATGGGTAATCGAGCAGCTCCACCGCTGGTTCAACTTTGCCGAGCGATCGCTCTACACCAGCAAGTCAGAATTTGAAAAAACTCGCCAAGCTAGAGAATCGCAAAATGCTTTTTACGCTTCCTTGTTTAGCATTGTGCCTTTTTTGGCGATCGGTACTTTGTGTAATTGGTTGGTAGAGCTGAGTTTGGGACGCAGCTGGGCTATTAGTATGGGAATACTAGCTTGCATAGGTTGCGGCGTATATGAATTGGGACGAAGAGATGGACGTTCTTCTGGAGACTAAAGCAACGAGGTTAAGATTTCCTTTTGTTTTGTTTGGTTTCTATTTCCTCACGTACCAACTGTGCTAGTTTGGAGGCTGCACCAGCTTTTCCTCTGATACTTTTTAACTTCAGTCGCATTTGCTGTAGTTTTTCTGGATGGTCGAGGTAATCTAAAACCATTTTTGCCACTTCTGCAGGCTGGAGTTGACCTATTAACTCCGGTACAATCATTTCCTGTGCCCAGATATTGGGCCATGCTAGTAAAGCTTTGCGTTTTAAAAACAGCCAGTTTGTGATTTTAGCAAAGGTAGAACCAACGCCGGGCAAATTTGCTAGCAATCCCGGTAGGCCATCCCAAGCTTTCATGGCATCTAATTGTTGGGTAGGAAGCAAAACTATCATCGGTACAGCTAAACAGCCAAGTTCGGCTGTATTTGCTCCTACAGTTGTTAAACACAGGCGGCATTGAGATAAGATATCGTAAGCAGGATTGCGAGTGACTAATTCTATGGTTAAACCGCTTGTGGTTTTCAGTACGGGCGGTTGAGCATCGAGTAATTCTGCTGCTGGAGAACCGAAAATTTTTACAAAGGGATTTTTTTGAGGAGCGGCAAAATTAGCTAACACCTGTAAATCTAAGGTAGGCGCGACAAAAATGGCAAACTTAGTTTGCACTCTTTGAGTGTAGATGTATTCTGCTACTGCTAGAGTAAAAGGTACTCCTTGCAATAATTTTGCTGGTTTAGATCCGGGTAGTAAACCTATTAATTCTGTAGTAATGTTATATTGCTGATTTTTTTCCTGCTGTTGAACTTCTGCCATTAAGTCCCCTACAACAGTAAATTTGTGGGCGTACTTTGGCGCAGCTTTGGCAGCAACTTCTGGTTTCATGACCCCAAAGCGGTCTATAAAAGCATGCCATCGTGCTTCCCACTCTGCATAAACAACGGTACTGTAACCAAGTCTTTTACCAATCACTACAGGAAAAAATTGATCGCCACCCAGAAAAATAACTACACCTTGACTTCTCCAATCCCAATTTTCCTGAGTTTTGCCCCAAAGTAAAAAACGCCAAAAATACTGTGCTGGCTGAACTCTGTCTACTTGCGGATAAGAACGAATGATATCGATTTCTTTACCAGTAGCGTTAGGGCAAGGAGATAAAATTACTGAAATTCTGACTTGAGAGCGGTCTTCTCCCAATTGTTGACGCAATGCTTGTACTACTGGGCGTACCCAAGTTGTGACTTCCCCCGGACCGTTTGAGAGAATCAGAATGTCAATTGGCGACATAGTGAAATTTTTATTAACTAGATGGTTATTTGTTTAAAAAGTTGCCTGTGTTTAAAAAAAATAAATAGTTAAATTAGTAAATACTTTCATTAAGTTAAATTAATGTAAAAAATTATGTAATTATTTATATCGTTTTGTGTCAGATAGGCGACAAAATTGCCTGCACGTAAACTTTTTCTGATAAAACAAAACTCAGATTCCTTAATAGTAGAGAACACGCATCAAAGGAGCCAAGGAAGCATGTTCACCCACGTCAAGTCCACCATAAGACACATTGCACCCGAACATCTACGGGGGCGTCATTTAATTAAGGTGGTCTATGTCGTGTTAGAGTCCCAGTACCAAAGTGCACTGTCACAAGCAGTTAGGGCGATTAACGAAAAAAATTCCAAAGTGGCCATTGAAATTAGCGGATATTTGATTGAAGAACTTCGTTGTCCTGAAAACTACCAGGAGTTTAAAAAAGATGTTGAGAAGGCCAATATATTCATTGCTTCACTGATTTTTATAGAAGACCTAGCTCAAAAGGTAGTAGAAGCTGTCAAACCGCACCGCGATCGCCTGGATGTGGCCGTAGTTTTTCCTTCGATGCCGGAAGTGATGCGCTTAAATAAAATGGGCACCTTTTCCATGGCGCAGCTAGGACAATCTAAAAGTGCTATTGCCCAATTTATGCGCAAGCGCAAGGAGAAATCAGGCGCTGGTTTTGAAGATGCGATGTTAAAGTTGCTGAGGACTTTGCCACAAGTGCTGAAGTTTTTGCCTGTGGACAAAGCCCAGGATGCCAGAAACTTTATGCTTAGCTTTCAATATTGGCTAGGGGGTTCTCCAGAGAATTTGGAAAACTTCTTGCTGATGTTAGCGGATAAATACGTATTAAAAGAGATAGATAAACAAAATTTTGCCCTCTTTCAATACCAGGAGCCGGTTGTTTATCCTGATATCGGCATTTGGCATCCTTTGGCGACGACAATGTTTGAGGATGTCAGGGAATATCTCAACTGGTACAACAGCCGCAAAGATATTTCTCGAGATTTGAAAGATCCTTTGGCGCCCTGTATTGGTTTGGTACTGCAGCGCACTCACTTAGTTACGGGTGACGATGCTCACTATGTTGCCATGGTACAGGAACTAGAGGCGATGGGAGCGAGGGTAATACCTGTATTTGCGGGTGGCTTGGACTTTTCTAAACCTGTAGATGCCTTTTTCTACGAACCCACCCATAAAACTCCCCTCGTAGACGGGGTAGTATCTTTAACAGGTTTTGCCTTAGTAGGCGGTCCGGCTCGACAAGATCATCCCAAGGCGATTGAGGCGTTGCAGCGGTTGAACCGTCCTTACATGGTAGCCTTACCGTTAGTATTCCAAACTACTGAAGAGTGGTTAAATAGCGAACTGGGTTTACACCCAATTCAAGTGGCGTTGCAAATAGCGATTCCCGAGTTAGACGGGGCAATTGAGCCGATTATACTATCAGGACGCGATGGTGCTACAGGAAAAGCGATCGCCCTCCAAGACCGCATTGAAGCAGTGGCAAAAAGAGCGCTCAAATGGGCAAATCTGCGCCGCAAGCCCAAGCTAGAAAAGAAAATAGCGATTACTATTTTCAGCTTTCCGCCAGATAAAGGTAACGTGGGAACTGCTGCTTACTTGGACGTATTCGGTTCCATCTACGAAGTGATGAAAGCCCTCAAAAACAACGGCTACGACGTGCAACAGTTGCCAGAAAGTCCCCAAGCCTTGATGGCCCAAGTGATCCACGATGCCCAAGCGCAATACAGCAGTCCGGAATTAAACATTGCCTATCGCATGTCGGTGTCTGAATACGAACAGCTAACTCCTTATTCCCGACGTTTGGAAGAAAACTGGGGGCCGCCTCCCGGACACCTCAACAGTGACGGTCAGAACTTGTTGATCTACGGCAAGCACTTTGGCAACGTCTTTATCGGCGTTCAGCCTACCTTTGGTTACGAAGGGGATCCGATGCGATTGTTGTTCTCTCGTTCCGCCAGTCCTCACCACGGTTTTGCTGCCTATTACACTTACCTGGAAAAAATTTGGAAAGCTGATGCGGTGCTGCACTTTGGAACTCACGGTTCCTTAGAATTCATGCCAGGTAAGCAAATAGGTATGTCTGGAGAATGCTATCCAGATAATCTCATCGGTACAATTCCCAACTTGTACTACTACGCCGCCAACAATCCTAGCGAAGCAACCATTGCCAAGCGTCGCGGTTATGCGCAGACGATTTCTTACCTGACTCCGCCGGCGGAAAATGCTGGTTTGTACAAAGGTTTGAAAGAACTGAGCGATTTGATTGCTTCTTATCAAACCTTAAAAGATTCCGGACGGGGTGTTGCGATCGTGAACACCATCATGGACAAGTGTCGGATGGTGAACTTGGATAAGGACATAAACTTACCACAAATCGATGCCAAAGACATGAGCGCTCAACAGCGAGACAATATCGTTGGCATCGTCTATCGCAAGTTAATGGAAATTGAATCGCGACTTTTGCCTTGCGGCTTGCACGTGATTGGAAAACCGCCTTCAGCGGAAGAAGCAGTTGCTACCCTTGTAAATATCGCAGGTCTAGACCGCCCAGAAGAACAGATTCAAAGCTTGCCTCGGATCTTAGCGAACAGCCTGGGACGAGATATTGACGAAATTTACAAAAACAGCGACAAAGGTATATTGGAGGATGTCCAGCTGCTGCAAGACATCACCATGGCTACTCGCGCTGCAGTTTCTGCCCTTGTGAAAGAGCAAACGGATGCTGAAGGTAGGGTCTCGTTTGTTTCCAAGCTCAACTTCTTTAACATGGGTAAAAAAGAACCTTGGTTAGAAGCTTTGCATGCAGCTGGTTATACCAAGGTGGATGCGGCTGCACTCAAACCTTTGTTTGAGTACTTGGAATTCTGCCTGCAGCAAGTTTGTGCCGACAACGAACTTGGAGCATTGCTCAAAGCTCTAGAAGGTGAATACATTTTACCGGGTCCCGGTGGCGATCCCATTCGCAATCCAGATGTGTTGCCCACGGGTAAAAATATCCACGCCCTCGATCCCCAAGCTATTCCTACTCAAGCAGCTGTCAAATCAGCCAAAGTTGTTGTGGACAGGCTGCTGGCGAGGCATATGGCGGAAAATGGTGGCAAGTATCCCGAAACGATAGCGAGTGTGCTTTGGGGAACTGATAATATCAAAACCTACGGGGAATCACTAGCACAAGTATTGTGGATGGTTGGCGTGCGCCCGGTTCCAGATGCCTTGGGAAGGGTGAATAAGTTAGAATTAATACCTTTAGAAGAATTGGGACGTCCCAGAATTGACGTGGTGATCAACTGTTCTGGGGTGTTTCGGGACTTGTTCATCAATCAAATGAACTTGTTAGACCGAGCAGTGAAAATGGCTGCAGAAGCGGATGAACCTTTGGAGATGAACTATGTCCGCAAACATGCTTTACAACAGGCGCAGGAGATGGGGATTAGCCTGCGACAAGCGGCGACTCGGGTGTTCTCCAATGCATCTGGTTCTTACTCGTCAAATATTAACTTAGCGGTGGAGAACAGCACTTGGGAAAGCGAAGCACAATTGCAGGAAATGTATTTGAAGCGCAAATCCTTTGCCTTTAGTGCCGACAATCCCGGGACAATGGAAGAATGTCGCCAAATTTTTGAAAGTTCCTTGAAAACAGCAGAGGTAACCTTCCAAAACCTGGATTCTTCGGAAATTAGTTTAACCGACGTTTCCCACTATTTTGACTCCGATCCTACGAAAGTGGTGGCCAGCCTGCGCCAGGATGGCAAAATGCCAGCATCCTACATTGCAGATACTACCACTGCCAACGCTCAGGTGCGAACGCTATCTGAAACGGTGCGTTTGGATGCCCGTACTAAATTGCTAAATCCCAAATGGTACGAAGGAATGCTGTCTCACGGTTATGAGGGAGTACGGGAACTTTCGAAACGGTTGGTCAATACCATGGGTTGGAGCGCAACAGCTGGTGCAGTTGATAACTGGGTATATGAGGATGTGAACACTACCTTTATCCAGGATGAACAAATGCAGAAGCGGTTGATGAACTTGAATCCCCATAGCTTCCGCAAGATTGTATCCACTTTGTTGGAGGTAAACGGTCGCGGTTATTGGCAAACAAGTGAAAGCAATTTAGAACGTCTGCGCCAGCTTTACCAAGAAGTTGAAGATCGAATTGAGGGAATTGAGTAGGTTAGAGTTGGCTAAATAAGATGAACGTAGAGACGCAAATTTTCGCGTCTCTGCAATCACAACGGTAGTTTAGTTATCTAGAGGCCAAATTTCAAGTTTTTGTTGGTGTGGTTTTGGTGACGGAAGCGACGACTTGTGGAAATACGCCAACATTTGGAAAGAAGTTTTTTGATGGCGATGGTAAAAATGTTAGTTTTAGTACTTTCTAGTAGCAATTAAACAATCATAGGATGGAATGGTTTTATGGTTGGATTTTTTGAGAAAAGTTATGGCTTGTACTGCCACCCTCAATCAACTCATTGACGTTTTGGATGCCAAAGCGGTTAATTTATCGGACGCAGCGTTAGCACAATTATGTAAGGGTATACAAACGGATACGCGTGTACTGGAGCCAAAAGAAGTATTTTTCGCTTTGCGTGGCGAAAAGTTTGACGGCCATGAGTTTGTACCAGCAGCGATCGCCAAGGGTGCTTTGGCAGCAATTGTTGACGGTAGATATCAGCATCGGGAATTTCCACTGCTGCAGGTCGAAGATACTCTCAAGGCATATCAAAAAATTGCTAGGTGGTGGCGCGATCGCTTTCAAATTCCAGTGATTGGAGTAACTGGGTCTGTGGGTAAAACTACCACTAAAGAATTGATCGCTGCTGTTTTGGCGACCCAAGGAAGGGTTCACAAGACTTATGCCAATTTTAATAACGAAATTGGTGTACCGAAAACTCTCTTAGAACTAAGTCCAGAACACGATTTTGCCGTAATTGAAATGGCAATGCGGGGGAAAGGACAAATTGCAGAACTAACTCAGATAGCTCGTCCGACCATTGGCGTTATTACTAATGTCGGGACAGCGCATATCGAGTTACTCGGTTCGGAAGAGGCGATCGCCTCTGCTAAGTGCGAGCTCTTAGCACAAATGCCTGAGGATGGTGTGGCTGTTCTCAATTTCGACAATTCCCTGTTGATGAAAACAGCAGCAAAAGTTTGGCAAGGCAAAGTTGTATCTTTTGGCTTTGGGGGAGGGGATATTCAAGGCCATTTGCTAGATAGTCAAACTTTGGAGGTAGCAGGTATAAAATTACCCCTACCAATGCCGGGCCGTCACATTGCTGCCAATTACATGGCTGCTATAGCGGTGGCTCAGGTGTTGGGTATAGATTGGTCTTTCCTGCAATTCGGGCTGAAGGTAGATATGCCACAAGGCCGGTCGCAGCGATGGGAATTACCTAATGATGTGATCTTTTTAGATGAGACGTATAATGCCGCACCAGAAGCTATGCTAGCGGCACTGAATTTATTGGCAGAAACGCCGGGGAAGCGGCGAATCGCGGTGTTGGGTGCGATGAAGGAATTAGGAGAGCGATCGCAACAGCTGCATCGCCAAGTAGGTGAAACGGCGCGAAAATTGAACCTGGATGCCTTATTAATTTTGGTAGACGGAAAAGATGCTCAACTGATTGCCGAAAGTGCCCGAGGTATTCCTTCAGAGTGTTTTGCCACCCATGCAGATTTAACTGCCAGGTTAAAGACTTTTATCAAACCAGGCGATCGCATTCTTTTCAAAGCGGCCCATTCCGTAGGACTGGATCGAGTTGTGCAGCAATTGCATGCCGAAGCTAGCAAGTGTTGGCAGTAAATTTCTAACAAGTCAGTAATTTTATTTTCGTGGTTTTCGTTGTCTTTACAGTTTCTGGGGAACACTAGGAATATGAAATTTTCTTGATGATGAAATTATGGGTACTTTCTTTTGTTTGACCAGACAGCTGTTGCAAAGGTTACTCAATGTGACAGTAACAGCTTTGGCGTGTTTGCTTTTAATTTGGTCTTTTCCGGTACAAGCGGCTAGCCGTATAAATCCGCAAATGGAAGAACAAGTTTTACAAATTATCCGCAATCACCCGGAAGTGATTGTAGAATCTGTGCAAGCTTACCAGCAACAGCAGCAACACAAATTACAGCAACTGCGCCAGGCGTTTTTGCAAGATTTAAAAATTAATCCTGAAATCGCGATCGGAGATTCTCCTACTATTGGAGCTACAAAACCAAAATTTTTATTAGTAGAGTTTTCTGACTTTCAGTGTCCTTATTGCGCCCAGGCTCATCAAACTTTAAAACAGTTGCTAGCAAAGTATGGGGAAGAGCTAAAATTAGTGTATAAAAATTTTCCTTTAATCTCGATTCATCAAGAAGCAATGCCTGCTGCACAAGCGGCGTGGGCAGCGCAACAGCAAGGAAAATTCTGGGAATACCACGATGCTCTGTTTGCGCAACAAAAGCAGTTGGGAGAAGATTTATACATAGATATTGCCAAAAAATTGAATTTAGATTTGGAAAAATTTGCACAAGACAGGCGTGTTGCTGCGAATGCCATTCACAAAGATATGCAATTAGCTGAAAATTTAGGTTTATCCGGTACCCCGTTTTTTATTGTTAGCAGCGAACCTGTTTCTGGTGCAGTACAGCTATCTGAGCTGGAACAATTGCTAGCAACGGCTAAGTAGTTAGACGATGTTGAAAACAAGGAGGTTCCCGTATAACTACTGGGTCTCATCTCCACTCATGCCATATTACCCCCAGAAAAACTGCAAGGCTACGTTTGCATAAGTGCAAAATCAGACCCAGTGTCAAAATTTTGGCAATCGAATTTAGCACTCAGAGTTGCAATTCTAGAAGCGTCTGGTGCGAGAAGGTACTAAGCTGAGATAATCAAGGTCGGCAGCGCGAATGTTTTGAGCATAGTTGCCTTTGGGAGCGATCGCAGCGGCCATGTCTTTATACTTGCGGGGATCGCCTTCTCGAAGTTGGCGTTCTTGGAACTTGCGACTGTAAAAGTTCTGCAATGTAAAGCGCCAGTCTGTTTTGACGGTACCAGCAGTTTCTTGGAAGTCTTCGCCGTAGCGGGGAGTGACCAGATTGTGGGGACGATCCACCAAGCGCTTGCGCTGGTAAGGAACTGTATTGTCTCCAAAAGCTTGGGTATACTCTTCGCTGTCTACTATATCATCTACAAAGCCGTCAAATCCTTTGGTACCGATGACAATGGACCAAGCGATTTCTTCTTCTTTGTTATAAGCGCTGCGACCTAAAAGGCGCTTGAGAACAACATCTACAAGACGGTAGTTGTTGTTGACCGAGACAACCAAACGATAGAAAGCTTCTGACTTGGCTAAACCGCGGATAAAGTCGCGTACTGTAATCAAACCGCTTTTGAGCTGGGATTCCAGGTGTTTTTGGCGGTTGAACTTCAAAATTTCGTGTTCGCTAAAAACTTGGCGGTAGGCTGCCCAAATTATATTTTGGATGTCGGTAAAAGAACTAACATCTTCTAAACGATAGATGTAGGGAGTATCTTCATTTTGGTCAGCAACACCGAAGCTTTTGACTCGATGATTTTGACTGCTGAGTTTATATTCCAATAATGGCAGTGCCATTGGCAATTTTCCTCTTAAGTTATCAACAAATTAACAAATCGGGAAAATGACAAATTCCCTTTCTTTAATTTATTTTCCCGCATTCTGGGGAGAAGATAGAATTGTTTGCGACTAACAGTAGTAGAGCAGTTTGGCAGTTAGTTGAGAAAGTTAGTTGGGGAAGATTGGCCTTGGTTTGCTATCGCAAAGGAAAGCTAGCGCTAGGGTTAACAGATACGGGAATACCTTGGGGTATGGTATTTCTTGTGGTGTCGGGAATAGAGATATTAGCGGTGCTAACAGGTTGATAGCTGACCGTTTTAATCTCAATTGACTTGGCAAGATCCAAAAAGTTCTTGATATCACCAGCTATATAGCGCTCATTTTCTAACTTATCTCGCCAGTAGTTGCCGTAGCGGGGTGTGACCAAGTTAAAGGGTCTGTCTTTAAAGCGACGGCGTTGGTAGGGTACGGTGTTATCACCAAAGTTGATTTGATATTCTTCGCTATCTACTAAAGCATCGACAAAGCCACCGAAACCGTCAGTAGCGATTTTAATTGACCAAGCAATTTCTTCTTCGCGGTTGTAGGGAGCGCGTCCTAAAATTCGTTTTAAGCTGATTTCTACAATGCGGTAATTAGAGTTAGTTTCTACCACCAAACGCTGAAACGCTTCTGATTTGGCCAAACCGCGGATAAAGTCCCGCACGGTGATAGTTCGGTTCTTCAGTTGCGATTCGAGATTGATTTGGCGGTGGAATTTGAGGATTTCGTGTTCGCTGAATATTTGTCGGTAAGCTGCCCAAATTAGTTCTTGGATTTCACTATAACTGGGAGCATCTTCTAGGCGATAAATTCTGGGGGTATCTTCGTTGGGTACTTCGTAACCGGGAACGCGTTGATTTTGGGAACTAGGTTTGTATTGCAGAAGAGGTATTGCCATTTTTGATTGCCTAATTATTAATCACTATTCGGTCGGCGATGGAGTTAAGTTGTTTTGTTACCGGGAATGTAACGATAAGGAAGGGCAACAGTTGCAGGTTTGACGGTGGGAGGAGGAGTTTTAGGTGCACTTGTTGTGGTTTCGGGAAGCTTGACAGTGGAGATGAATGTTCTGGCGCTGTCGGCGCTGCGTTGGTAGCTGATTCCGCTGGGAGCAATGCTTGCGGCCATGGATAAGAAGGTGCTGGGAATTGCGCCAGCGACTCCTCGTTTTCCTGATTCTCCGGCCCGCACGACTCGATAGAAGCTTTGTCCTCCTAAAAATTGCTCTAGGAGGCGATTGCGCCAGTAATCGGCGTAGCGGGGGTTGACTAAATTAAAGGGACGGTCCTTGAAGCGGCGGCGTTGGAAAGGTACGATATCGTCGCCGAAGTTTTGGCGGTACTCTTCGCTATCTACTAGAGCGTCGATGAAACCGTGCAATCCTTGGGTAGCGATGACAATCGACCAGGCGATTTGTTCGCTTTTACCATAGGTAGCGCGTCCTAAAAACCGTTTGAAGCTGATGTCAACCAAACGGTAGTTGGAGTTTGTTTGGGCTACTTCTTGGCGGTACACTTCTGATTTGCCCAATCCACGAATAAAATCGCGGACGTTGATTGCTCGGTTGCGCAGTTGCGATTCTAGGTAAGGTTGGCGGTATGTTTCTAAGATGAGGTGTTCGCTGAATATTTGTCGATAAGCTGCCCAAATGATGGCGTCGATTTCTGTATCTGAAGAAGTGTCTGTTAATCGATATATTGTTGGTGTGTCTTCGTTGGGTATTTCGTAGCCTTCGACACGCTGGTTTTGCGTGGTCAGGGGAAAGGAAAGCAGTGGTATTGGCATTTTTACTTTGACCTTGGTTTCTCTTGAGAGTGGAACAAACAAAATTAGAAGTATGGAAGCTTGTCTTTAGTTTTCGGTTTGTAGTTTGCCTCCTATTCCTAGTTTTTGAGCCAGTTGCACGCGAGCGCAAATAGCTTGCTCGGTGTCGGTGGCGAGTATTTGTGCAAATCTTGTTTGAATTGGTTGTTGTAACTGAGGTATTTTAGCGAGAGCTTCTAAACCGACAACAGCAGCGTAACGAATTAACCAATTTGGGTCTTGGGAGACAAGCAGCAAAGTTTCCAAGGCTTTTGTTTGTGCTGTTTGCCGTTGGGGAGGGTCTAGTTTGCAAAACTGTAGGTTTCCCAATCCTTTGGCGGCGGCGCAGCGGACGCTGGGAGCAAAGTCGTTCACTGCAGATGCTAGCAATACTTCTAGGGCGCGGGGATCGGCGATCGCTGCTAGTGTTCTGATCGAATAAGCTCGCGCGCCGTAGTTGTAATCGTCAATTTGGGCTAGCAAATACGGTACTGCTGCTTCTTTTAATGCTATGAGTCCAGCAACTGCTGCTGCTGCTGCTTCTGGGTTGTTATAACCGAATACAGCGATTAAAGTGGGAATTGCTGCTTCATCTTTGGCAGCTGCCAATTTTTTTACAGCTGCTGTCATTTGTGCTGGTGAGTCTGCTTCAGCGACGCTGCGAATTAATTGTTGGGTAGTGGCAGTCATGGTCAAAAGTATAGTAGTTAGCAGTTGATAGTTAGTAATTGGTAGCCGCTCACTAACCACTAACCACTAACCACTACTAACTCCTTTCTACAAAAGTGAATCCATCAAATTCATGACTCGAATGGCATCTGCTGTCAAAAAAAGTCCTTGTGACTCCTGTTGCAGCTGATGCTCCAACAAGCCTTTGAGGGCTAGGAGTTTGAAGCTATTTTCTACCTTGGCAGTGGCGATCGCTTCTGCTGCTGGCATGTATCCTATAGCACCCAAGTCTGCTAAGGCGACGCGGCGCAATTGCAGGTTGCTGCTATCCAACATTTTCACCAGATATTCTCCATAGCAGAAGTCTCGTGTTAGTTGGTACATTGCTCTTGCTGCTGCACACTGCACTCGCGGCATTGGATGCTCTAGGAAGGGTTCTATAAGGGCGATGGCCTCGGTGGCGCCTATGGCGCCCAAAGCTTCCAGTATTGCTTCGTAGGGCTGGGTGAGGTGGGGGCGTCCCGGTACTTGCACCGCAGCTGCTACTCCTGGTTCTAGTAATTGCATCAGTGCTTGGGCGGCCCTTTTGTCTTTGAGCATTGCTAAAGATTGAGCTGCTGCTTCGCGTACGTAGAAATCCGAGCACTGCAAACATTTAATCAAGCCCGGTACTGCTCGCAGATCGCCCAATTTCCCCAATGCTCTGGCGGCGTTGCGCCGTAATGGGTAGCCTCCCATTTCGGTTCTGTCGGCTTCATCTTCTAAGGCTGCGAGCAAGGCGTCTACAACTGCTGGAGAGCGAACGCGAAACTTACCCAACCACCAAGCGGCGTAGTAGCGAAGACTTAAGTCTGGAGATTGCAGGTTTGAGAGTGCTTGTTCTTTTGTTAGTGGTGGCGCAAGAGTTGGGGAATATTCTTCCGCCGTTGGTTCTTCCATGACCAATGCTTATCCTGCTGCTCGGGTCAACGGTTCTATTTTGACGATTTTACCGCCCAAGCGGTGAATTCGCTGCATTTCTTCGTTCATGCGGCTGTAGGGTACGGTGATATACACGCTTCCACTGCGGCGAATGTTGTATTTATTTTTGTCGTTTTCTTCGTTTTGTCGCATACCTACGACTTCGAAACGAAATACCCGGCTAGCAGAGGAGGAAACACTATCAATACCAAGGGTAGTTTGACCAAACATTTTTAACCTCTTTTCAAGACAGTAGATTTACTGGTGAAATTTTCTTACCTAGGCTGAGGTGATGCTGACGATTTTGCCGCCTAGTTTGTGAATTTGCTGAATTTTTTCTGATAGCCGCTCGTAGGGCACAATAATGGCGTAGTTGCTGCGACGGACGCTGGGATAACCGGGACTGCGAACTCCGGTTACTTCTAGACGGTAAACGCGATCGTTTTCGCCCACTGCGTTACCTAGAGTTTTCCGAGGTGTGAGATCGACGCTGGGACGATATCCCCAGGTAGGATTGCTACCAGACGGTCCGACGATGGAGGAAGCTTTGTTTGTGGCTAGTTCTCGTGCTAGGCGAGGTTTGGTTCCTTCTATTTGGGCGCGATCGCTGTTGGCGTAACCCCGGTACAAACGGAATATTCTGTTAAAGCCGACTGTTTTTTGTCCCGGTTGGGTCTCAAAACCCCGATAGTAAGGTACTATGTTGTCGCCAAAGTTATTTTGGTACTCTACAGAATCAATGTACGAGTCTATTTCGGCATCGTAACCTTTGTTTTGGTACAAGTCTAGGTGGAAAACAATTTCAGACTCGTCGTAGGGAGCGCGACCCAACAAATGCTTGTAATTTAATTCGATGAATCGTGTTTGGAAGCTGTTGTAGAAAAACTTTTTCTTATATAACTCTGATTTGGCAACGCTGCGTACAAACTCCCGCACTGTCAGGTTTCCATCCCGCAATAACGATTCTGCACTCACCAGGCGCTCTGATGCCATGATGTAGTCGTTACCCAACACGTGCCGGTATACGGCGTTAATTACTGCTTCTACTTCTTCTCGGCTTGCGTCCGAGCGCAATTCGATTTTCGCTGCATTGCTAAAAGGCTCTGTTCCTAACCTCGATGCTGCTGCTGTAATCGCCATTGTTTTTATCCCCTTTCTTTACACGCTCGACTTCCCGTGTCTGATAAATATTTTTTATCAATCCCCAGATATAACTATGCCCGGAGCTCGATTCAACTGCTAGGTGGTTCCAAACAGCTGCATCCCTCTCCGGGCCGTAACGCTATCTAGCTGAGAGCGTTGATGACATAATCAATGTAGGTGTTGGCTTCGTTAGCAGCTTGACCGGATAAACCGTGGTTGGCTTTGATGTATTTCAAAGCTTCTATGTACCAGCTAGGAGATAATTCAAAAGCATCGTTGATTTCGTTCAAGCCGGCAATTAGGTACTCATCGAGAGGACCGGTGCCACCAGCTACCAAGGAGTAGGTGATAATCCGCAAGTAATGACCGATGTCGCGAGCGCACTTGGACTTTCCGCGAGCATCTGCTGCGTAGTTAGGACCACTGGTTTGAGTGGTGTAAGGAAATTTTTGGTACACAGCCTGAGCTGCTCCGTCAATCAAGCGTTGAGCGTTAGCAGTCAAGGCACGAGCAGCTTCTAAGCTAGCAGCCGCGCGTTGATAGCGACCGTTTACAGCTTGTAGTTCTGTGTTGCTCAGAAAACGACCTTGGGTATCAGCAGCTGCAATAGCGTCAGTAATGGGTGTTTTTACCATGATTTCAAATCTCCTTGGTATTTATTAACTGTTTGCCTAGACACCTTTTTCAGGTTTTGGGCTGGGTTTTTGTGAGTTTATTAAGCAACTGCAGCAGCAGCGCGATCGAAGTAGCTGGCTACTTCTGAGATCAAGGCACTGCAATCACCTTTGGTAATACCGTTTGGATCGTTAGCGATGTTGATCGCAGCTTCTTTCATCTTCTGTATGCCAACTGCTACAGAAGAACCAGGAGTACCCAAAGCTTGGTAGGTTTCGCGCAAGCCGTTCAAGCAACGGTCGTCTAGAATGCTGGCATCACCTGCTAGGATGGCGTAGGTAATGTAGCGCAAGATGATTTCCATGTCACGCAAGCAAGCAGCCATGCGCCGGTTGGTGTAAGCATTACCACCAGGAGCGATCAATTGGGGCTGCTCTTCAAACAAAGCACGAGCTGCGTTGGTAACTATGGTAGAAGCATTGCTGGTAATGCGGTTAACTACATCCAAGCGCTTGTTGCCTTCCTTAACTACGTTTGCCAAAGCATCGAGTTGCTCGTTGCTGAGGAATTCTCCTCTGGAGTCAGCTTGAGAAACTACCTTGGTGAATACATCGTATGCCATGGAATTTGGTCTCCTAATTCCCTTAGTTGAGTGCTGTCTTGATTACAACTGGCAATTTTTATCCCTTTGGCTAGGTTAATAACAGACATGGAATGTTTTTGTAGAGTTTCCCTACTTTTGCAGTTCCCTTTTCTCAGATATGAACCAGAAAAATGAGAAGCAAGGGTAATTTTTATGAGAAACCGGCAAACCTTGTGAATTGATTGCCAACTTTAACTTCTGCCTGTTGTTTAACCCCTCCAGCTTATGTTTATACAACGCTACAAGGGCAGAATCTGTTACAATTTATGAATAAATGAGTTAGAGGGATAAGAAAAGCCTCAAAAGCTTAACAAGTAAGAACTTTACCTGAGAAATAACGATTTTTTTTGTAAAAAAACTTTGTAAAAAAGTTCCAGAAGGTGCAACTTTTCTTTATTTAGATTTTTTTAATTTTTGGCAGAAGCTATACGAGGCAATCTCTTCAAGTAATGCAGGATGGAAATGGGTGAAAGTGCTTGTGTAAAGAATTCTTAACAAAAATTCTAAATACTGGTGTCTGTGAGGAAAAATTCTTTGAGCAAGAAGCACGAATACTGCAGCCAAGAAAAAACCAAGCTGCAGCATTTTTGCCGTTGTAATTTTTATACCCTCGTTTTGTAGTTTTTCAGGAGGCGGGAATTCGTTCTAAGGCTTTTTTCATTCGCGATCGCACAACCCGATCCGATTCGCAGGCCACACCTGCAGACAAAACAGCATACGCTTGCGGTGTGGCAATTTCCTGCAAGGAAACTACAGCGGCGTAACGCAGTCCCCAATCTTGGGGAGTCACCAGCGCCCAATGCAGCTTTTCTACAGCACGGTCAGTGACTTCCCTATCTTTGACAGTACTGCCTATTTTTCCCAGTCCCCGTGCGGCAATGCGGCGGACATTACCTTGACAGTGATTGGCAACTTCTGTACCGACAACTTCTGCTAGCAAATCAAATGCCTTAGCATCACCAATCATCGCTAAAGCTTGAATAATCCAAGCTTGGAAACCCTGATCGCCACAACAGCGATAAGCTGCAAGCAGCGGTTCTACCGACGCAGGTGCTAGCTTGACCAAAACTTCAACAGCAGCAGTAGCGACGGAGGAATGATGGTGATGGCGACTTAAAAGTTGCACTAAGGCAGAAATTACTGCTACTTCCGTAGTTTCACTAGCAGAAATAGCAGCAATGGCACAAAGCGCATCTGTGGGTGACAAAGCGCAGTTTAATTGCGAAATAAGTTGCTTGCTATTTGTAGAGTTAGCTGCGAGCATGGTTTTTGAGTATTTCAGGCATAAAAAAAGAGACTGTTAGTGGCTAAAAAAATTAGCAATACCCAATCTCAAAGTTGAATTAATAAATCATCAATGGCTTGGAAAAGTAATTCAACAGTTTCCCGATCGTTCTGATTTAGGCAGGATTCGCCGTTATCTAGCTGCAAGCGATCGCTATCTAACAAAGTTTCGAGAATGCGTTTTAAATTCAGCAATTTTAAGCTGTTAGGCACCTTTGCTGCTAAAATAGCATCTACGGCTTGGCGATGTCCCAAAGCTGCCAGATCGAATATGGCAGCCCAGCGCAAATACATATTGTCGTGGTTAAGATTTTGAACAATACGTTCGAGGTACTGCGGTTGTTTTGTCAAAAGATACAAATATCGCGCTGCAGCACATTGCACTCGCTCAGAACTGTGGTGGAGAAAAGGCTCTATTTGGGGACGAGCAGACCATACTTGCAAAGTAGCTAGGGCTTCGATCAAAGCTTCGTAGGGTTGCGGTTGCTGCGATTGCAGCAGTTGCAGCAAAGGGTTAACAGCGCGTCGATCGCCAATAGCAGCTAAAGCTTGAATTACCGCTTCTCGCAATCCCAGATCTTCCTCACAAGCCAAAGCAGCTATTAAAGCTGGTACCGCTTGTGGATTTTTAAGTTGTCCCAAGGCTCGTGCAGCTTGACGGCGTAGAGGATAGCCTCCAGAGGGAATGCGGTAGCGCTCGTCAAACAAGGCTTCGCACAAAGCTGCACAACCTGCTTGCACTTGATGCTTTCCCAACCACCAAGCTGCGTAATAACGGATTTGGTTATCTTCACCTGCCAGTGCTGCGATCGCTGCTTCTGGAGAAAGAATTGGTTGAGGACAATAAGCAGCAGTCATAGTTATATGTGGAGTAATTTTACAAGCTTTGAGGAAAAGGGGAGTAACAACTTCAGGAGGATATAACTTTTCCTGCCAAACTTTAATTTACCAATCTCCCCATTTTCACCTTATTTCTATGAGGCTGGTGTAATTTTCACTATCTTACCGCCACGCTTGTGAATTTCTTGATAAGTAGCTGAAAGTCGGTCGTAAGGTACAGTGTAAACTTGTCGGCTGCGACGCACCGCTACGTTGGTGTTCAACGTACCGGCGATCGCTTCCACAATAAACATCCGAGCATCTCCCACTACAGGAGAGGTAACTAGCGTTGGTGCAGCTGATGTTGAGGCAGCTATTGGTGATGTCGGCGGTACGATCGTATTGGCCAAATTCATCGATATCCTTGACCGCAACCGCGCGCTTTTACCACCAAATTGGGCATTATCACTGTTGGCTCTGCCGCGATAAAGCTCGAAAATGCGGTTAAATCCCACTGTCTTCATTCCAGGAATGGACTGAAAACCGCGGTAATAAGGAACGACAAAATTACCGAAGGCATTGTCGTATTCTGCACTATAAATGTAAGATTCTATTTCGGCATCGTAGCCAGCAGTAGCGTAAAGATCGACGTGAAATGCAATCTCTGATTGGTCGTAGGGTGCACGTCCCAGCAAATGCTTGTAGTTCAATTCAATAAACCGCACTTGAGAGTTATTGTAGAAAAAGCACTCTTTGTAAAATTCAGATTTTGCTAACAGCTCGATAAATTGCTTGACGCTAATTTTACCGTTGCGCAACAAAGCTTCGGCAGTTGCAAATCTTTGACTAGCGTATACTCCCTGGCGTCCAAAAACTTGCTCGTAAGCTGTTTTAAAAACAATTTGCAGCTCGTCTTCGCTCCAATTAGGGCGCAATTCAATTTTTTTGTCTACTTCGTCTTTAATTGCAAGGCGTTCTGCGACTGATGTACTCATGTTAACAATCGCTCCATTTTTATCGTTTTTTTCTCAAACACAGTTAATGGCCAATAACTCACTGCTAATTGCTAATTGCATTTTTCCATTAGCCATTAGCCATCAGCTATCAGCCATTAGCTATTAAGCAAATACAAAGGACATTCGCTGTTTAGATTTAGCTCAATGCATTAATTGCATAGTTGATGTAGGTGTTGGCTTCACCAGCAACATCGCCGGTCAAACCGTGATTGTCGCGGACATATTCCAGAGCAGCTATGTACCAGCTGGGAGATAAACCCAGGGCGCTGTTAAATTCCTTTAAGCCCGCAACTACGTAGTCATCCAAGGGACCTGTACCGCCAACTACACAGCAGTAGCTAATTGTGCGTAAGTAGTGGTCGATATCCCGCACGCACTTTGCTTTCCCTTCTGGAGTAGAAGCGTACTGAGATCCTTGCATTTGGGTAGTGTAGGGAAATTTTTGATATACGTGATTGGCTGCTGCTTCCGCCCATTTCTTACCGTTGTTAGCAAATGCTCTTGCTGCTTCCAAACCAGCACGAGCGCGGTTGAAACGACCAAATACTGCTTGCAATTCTGTGTTGCTCAAATAAGAACCGCGAAGATCGGCGGCGGCGATCGCTTCGGTTAACGGGGTCTTCATGATTCGCTTGTTCTCCAAAAACTTGTCAAATTAATTACTTAAAAAAGCTTGAAAATTTTGTCACCAAGTCGCGCTTTTGACTGCATTAAGCAACAGCAGCCGCTGCACGGTCAAAATAACTTGCTAATTCAGACATTAATTGACTGCAATCACCTTTGGTAATGCCATTGGGATCGTTAGCAATTTTAAGTGCAGCTTCTTTCATTTTTTTAATTCCAGAAGCTACAGCGTCACCGGGAGTACCAAGAGCTTGATAGGTTTCGCGCAAACCATTCAAGCAGCGATCGTCCATGACACTAGTGTCACCAGCAAGTACGGAGTACGTCACATAACGCAGAATAAATCCTAAATCGCGGATGCAAGCAGCTTGGTTGCGATGGTGAAAACAAGGGCCACCAGGATTAAATACCTGCGGACGTTCTGCTACTAAAGCACGATAAGCATTCGCCACAATTGAGGAGGCGTTGCTTGTAAGCCGATTCACTACATCCAAACGTTTGTTGCTGTCTGCAACTATGGCCTGCAAAGCATTTATTTCATCATTGCTTAGGTAAGCACCTTTTTTATCAGCTTGTTCAACTACTCTGGAAAAAGCGTCAAGCATTTTTCTATTTTCTCCTCGATTTCATGGCAGCTGTTGCATTTTTAATCAAGACAAACCAAGACAAGATAAAATCCGCCAATAACTGCACGTAAAAATCAAAAAATACCATTGTTACGTGCAACAATTAGCCTTTATCTTTTACGTTTGCCTTGATATTTGCAATTACTTTTAAACCTTAGTTTCGTATTTTATATATTGCTTGTATTCTTTTTTATGAACTTTATTGAATAACTGTAAAACTCCCGTTCGTTGAGCGCCATTTCCTTAAAGATAAAGCTTTTAACCGTATCAACTGCTTTTTTGATTTACAATTGGAAATCTTTGTTTATCCAAGTACACAAAAGTGACAAAAAGGTACATTGAGTAATCAAAAATACATATAAACTCAATTTATGTCACAGTGTTTAGAGTTTTCAGTCGTGGTTTGTTCGTACTTCCAGCTGGGTGAAAATATTTAAAGCTTAACAATCCAACTTGACGAAGACCACCTCATTGCCGTACAGAGATTTTGGGGATGCGATCGGACTTTGATACTAGAGATTGTGTAAAACTATGTAAACAGGGGTTAAGTAAATTGGAAAAAATTTCTCATTTTTTAGGAAGAGACAGCAATGCGTCGCCGTAAAACATCTAACAAAGTTGCAAAGGTGTGTGGAAAAGGTGCTGTGACTTCTATCAACTCTCCAGATACCGGGTGTTGTAACCTTAGTCGCCAAGCATGAAGTGCTTGACCTGGTAAATTCACACCCACACATCGACCGGAACTATAAACCGGGTCGCCGACAATAGGATGACCAATGTGGGAACTGTGGACGCGAATTTGATGGGTACGTCCGGTCTCGAGCTGAAAATGCATCAATGTGTAGTTACCCAAACGTTCTAAAACTCGCCAATGGGTAACAGCAGGACGTCCCCCTTTTTCTGGGGGTACGATAGCCATTTTTTTTCGATCTACAGGATGACGACCGATCGCTAAGTCAACGGTACCGCTTTCTGTTTTCGGTGCACCGAAGACAATACCTAGGTATTCTCGCTGTGCAGTTTTTGCTTTCAGCTGTGCTTGTAGGTGCTGGTAAGCTAATTCGGTTTTGGCGATCGCGATCGCTCCTGTTGTATCCTTATCCAGGCGATGGACAATTCCCGGACGCTGAACTCCACCTATTCCTGGTAAATTGGGACAGTGAGCTAAAATCGCGTTTACCAATGTACCGTCTGGATGACCGGGTGCGGGATGGACTACTAACCCTGCTGTTTTGTTGAGAATTAGCAGCTGGTCGTCTTCGTAGAGGATGTCTAAGGGAATATTTTCTGCTTGTAGTGCAAACGGTACAGCTGCAGGAATTTCTAGTTTAATGCGATCGCCTGTTTTCACGGCAGTCTTTTTGCAAATGCAGACTTCGCCATTAAGTTGGACGTTTCCTTGTTCGATTAATTGTTGAATCCGAGAACGAGATAGATCTGTTAATTTTTCAGCGAGGCAACGGTCTAAACGTCCTCCTTGTTCTTCTACTTGTAAACTAATTTCGGTCACGGCCGTGTTAATTGTGTCTCCAATTTTTTATTTTCGGCGATCGCTTGTGGATAAACGCAACCAGCTACCACAGCAACCAAGTCTTTATGAAGCGATTTTACCATCTACCAATTTCACATCAGATTTTCAACCATAGCGGCAACAAGCTTTTGACCCCGCAACTGCTGTCAAAGCTATGGTTTGACTGTTTTAAACGCTTGCGAGTAACCGTAACAATTATAGCAAAACAAAAACGCAACCACTACTACTCCACCTTTCGCCTTGTTAAAGCTCGTAGTAGGGGCTTTAGCCCCACATATTCACAGCCTACAACTCCTACAAATTTTGCAATTAGTGGATAGTGGGTACAAACCCTACAACACGCACTAATAGTCAGGAAATATATATTTATTGATTGCTGATTGTTGTCAATTTATTCTGAGTATTTTTCCGGATTTTGGTGAGAATAACGGAATATTGGTTTCAATACCAAATCACATCGTATTATCATGTTCCTAATAATTAATTGTCGGAAAAACTCAAAGAGCTAAATTTTTACAGCACAAGGTATTCAACAGAGAATCATCACTCCAAATTATAATTAATCATCAATTTTATATTTGTTAATTGCTTTACCATTATTTTGTTAAAGCAATCACCAAAAACTTTTCTCTCAATTTTCATATTATCTTTAATTAGCTTCCAGATTTTTAAGACATCTTTGAATTCGAGCGATGAGATTGTAGTAACCTAAAAATTAGGAAGCAAATTCCAGATGAAAACATGGAATCAATTTGTTAATTTGAATAGGGCATACAACCAGATCGTCAGGGTAAAAATTTAGTTGAATGGCTATTATTATTGGTATCTTGATTAGCGAGCACTTGTTCGTGAGATTTGTATCCAAGAGAAAGGCTCAACTTGGCTTTGAGAGTAAGCAGTTTCATGGCAAAAACTTGAACTGTTTGATCTTGAGTAACGGCCAGAATATTCACATCAATTAATTGGTAAATCTAGATTGTATTTTAGAGCCACAGCCATGAAGGTACTTCCTATAAATAGATACAGATTTTATCAAACGCTCCAGCCGCTTTTTCTTCTCAAGAGAATAACTAGTAAATTCACGACCGGTTGTTTACAAGTTTTTACAGATTCCGATTCCTGGTCAATTTATGTGCAGGAAGGAAAATTAGTTTATGCGTGCTGTGCGGACAAAATGTTTGAATTGCTCTACAAGCATTTGCAGAATTTCAGCCAAAGAATTTCTACTCTTCCCCATGGGATTCAAGAGCGATTGCGAGCAATATTTGAAACTGGTATTGACAATCAAGCGATACCGAATCCAGATTATTTAGCTATTTGTTGGTTAGTCAATCAGAAGTATATTACTCCTACAGAAGCTGGCATTTTAATAGAGAAAATAGCACTAGAAGTTTTAGAGATGTTTCTGCAATTAAAAAAGGGAAGTTATGAGTTTATTTCCCAAAGTTTTCTGGATGAAATGCCTAAATTTTGTCATCTGGATATACGTTTATTAGTCGCATGTTGTCAAAAGCGATCGCAAGCGAGAATGGAAGGGAAACTATTTGGTACGGGTGCGCCACACTTACAGCAATCTTCATTGGGGCGATCGCCTAATTTGAAGCAGCACCTGCAATTTTTGCATTCTACTCGGCCGCAGTCTGGACTAGCAAATATTCCAATATCGAATGCTGAGGGAAAAATCTACAAAATCTTTTGTATTGATGATAGTTCCATGGTAGTAAATGCTATCAAAAAGTGTTTAGATTCCCAAATGTTTTCTTTTGTTGGTATTAGCGAACCTTTGCAAGCTTTAATGCAGATTATTCGCGTCAAACCAGACATAGTTCTACTAGATGTTGACATGCCTGTTTTGGATGGTTATGAATTATGTTCTTTGTTGCGCAATCATTCTTATTTTCAAAATACGCCGATAATTTTGATGACAGGTGGAACCAGCTTTCTAGATAAATTCAAAGCCAAGTTTGTCAAAGCTTCAGGATTTTTAAACAAACCTTTTACGCAGGCAGATTTGTTAAAAATTCTTTTTCAATATTTGAATTAATTTGCTATAAAAAACCACGAAGCTCACAGCTAGGTAAAGCTACATAGGCTGGATTTTTATAAATTTTCAATTACTTGAATTGAGAGAATAGCTTGATGGTTAATAAAGTGGATGTCAACAAATCTCATCGTAATTTTACGCCCAATCGTTCTCCATCTTACTCAGAAATTGAAACTGTATTACAACGGGAAAAATTTTTCCCGCGTTCTCCTATCCAAAGCGCGCTCGCGTGGATAAAACAGGCTAGTTTGCGTACTAAAGCTACTGCTTTTGCTATTGCTATTTCTACCTTACCGATTTTGGGAATTGGAGGAGTGACTTATTATTTAATCAGTCAGTCTCTGACCAAAGAAGTAATAAAGATTAAACAAGGTACAGCTCGAGAATTAGCAGATAATATTCAAAAGTTCTTAGAAGCACGCACTCAAGAAGTTGAATTATTTGCCAAGCAAAGCCTTTTGGTTAACTCGAAACAGAAAAATAATGTGAATCTTCTGGAATTACAGGCTCAACTCAAGAATTGGAAAGAAATTTATCATACCTACGAAAGTCTAGCAGTTTTGCAACTGAACGGACAAGTGTTTTTACAAACTCAAGAAGAACTAACTTCTAATCAAAAAAATCAAAAATATTTTCAAGAAGTACTCAAATCCAATCAACCTTATATCACTCAGATATATACAAATACAAACAAACAGCTACCTCGAATTCTTTTGGCCGTACCAGTTAAAGATAGCGTCACGAACAAACCAATATATATTCTGCGAGCAATTATATCCGCAGAATCTCTGGCGCGGTCTATCCACAAACTTTCGGGAAGTAAAGATAAATATCATCTTGTAGACGCTAGCGGCAAAATTTTTCTAGCTCGCGACAATATTGATGTGGGTAAAGATGCTGAAAAAGTGATTGCAAATTGGGAGCAACTGCGAGTTAAGCATCAAATAGTGACGCGTGTGTTTCCCGATCGCAAGGGGGGTGCTGAAGACTTAATAACCTACATTCCCTGGCAAATTCTAAAAGCAGAAGGTTTACCAGATCTTAATTGGAAGTTAGTTGTAAGTACAGATAAAGGTGTTGCCTTAGCAACTCAAAAACTAAGTTTACTAACATTAGCAATTGGCATTATCGTCACAGCTTTGTTGGTAGGAGCGATCGCTACTATTTTAGCTACCCGTCTTACCCTACCAATACAAACAGCAACCATGGTAGTAAAAAAACTAGCCCAAGGAAGCTTAGATACTCGAATTAACGTTCGGGGAGAAGACGAGTTTGCTACTTTAGGCGCTAGTATCAATCGCATGGCAGATCGATTGCAAGACCTGTTACACAAGCAAAAAGTAGAAGCGGAGCGCTTAAAGATATTCACAAGCATTTTAACAGCAATTCGCCAGTCGCTCAATTGCGAAGATTTATTTAACATTACAGTTACAGAAGCGCGACAAGCCTTAGGAGCACATCGGGTCGTTATTTATCACTTTAACGCCCATGGAAGCGGACAAGTTATAGCCGAGTCCGTTGCTCCTGGTTTACCAGCAACTTTGGGGGAAACGATAGAAGACAATTCCATAGCGAAGCAGTTAATGGAAGCTTACTCTATCGGTGGGTTGCTAATTGCCAACAATATCTTCGAAATGGATTTTGCTTGCGAATATTTGAAATTAATGGAACGACTGCAAGTCAAAGCAATATTAGCAACACCAATTCTCAAAGACAATCAAATCTTCGGCTTTTTAATGGCTCATTATTGCTGGGCTCCTCACGTTTGGCAACCCTTTGAAATTAATTTCTTAAAGCAGTTAGCAGTTCAAGTTAGACTATCTTTAGAAAGGGTAAGTTTATTACAGGTAACTCAGGCGTTAAAGGACTTTGCGATTCATTTATCAGGAAATCTTAACTCCCAAGAAATCTACAATTTAGCGGTTCAAAACATCCGCAAAGCCTTAAAGGTGGATCGAGTAGTTTTTTGTAAATTAGATGAAAAGTGGCAAGGAGATATTGTAGCAGAATCAGCGGTAGATGATATTCCTCGTGCTTTAGAAATGAAATTGTCTGCTTTGCAGGATAATGCAGATAAGTATTGTCAAGGAGAGGTGCTGGTAATCAATAACATTTCCCAAGCAGGTTTTTCTGACTCTTGGGTCAGACAGCTCGAATCGTCGCTAGCTGTCAAAGCTTCTTTAGAAGTACCAATTCTGTTGGCAGGAAACGTTGTTGGTTTATTAATTGCCCATCAGTGTACCAGAGCTCGGGTATGGCAACAAACAGAAATTGATTTGTTCGAGCAATTTGCAAGACTTGTAACTTTAGCTTTAGAGCGAGCTAACCTATTAGAACAAAGCGAAAAAGTTTCCCAGCTCCAGCGCGAGCAAACAGAACAACTGCAACAGCAACTGCTCAAACTCTTGGATCGTCTTGCGAAAGTAAAAAAGGCGATTTGACCGTGCGCGTAGAAGTTCCGCAAACAGAAGTTGGAGCGATCGCCGAGTTTTGCAACTCGATGGTAGAAAACTTTCAAGACGTTGTCATCCAAGTCAAAGCTGCTGCTAACCAATTGAACGGTACAGTTGCAGAAAATTCCGGTGCGATCGCCCAACTAGCAATCGACGCATTTAAAAAACAACAGGAAATCAGTCGTACCCTTGATGCTGTAGATCGAATTAGGCTTTCTATTAAAGGCGTAGCCAAAAATGCTAAGCTTGCTACAGCAGTTGCTCGCACAGCTTGTCCTACCGCAGAAATAGGCGACACGGCAATGGATCTGACGGTAGAAAACATCTTAAGTTTGCGAGAAGCTATGGGAGAGACTGCAAAGAAGCTCAAGCGTTTGAGCGAATATTCCCAAAACATATCCCGCTTAACTTCCTCCATTAACCAAATTGCTTTGCAAACTAATTTGCTAGCGATTAACGCTGGTGTAGAAGCATCTGGTACAGCAGAAAACCTACAAGGCTTTTTTTCCTCATTTTGCCAACAAGTTGCTGCACTCGCAGTTGAAACCGCGGGAGTAACTGGTGAAATAGAAGGAATTGCTACCAACATTCAACTAGAACTGAGCGAAGTACTCAGAGCAATGGAATTAGGAAGCGCTCGGGTCGTAGAAGTAACTCGTTTGGTAGACGATAGCAAACACAGCTTCAGTCAAATGCTAGATGTCTGTCGCCAAATAGATGAACTGGTACAGTCTATTTCCACCGCTACCGCATCCCAAATTCATACTTCTAAGGAAGTCATCGATTTCATGAAAGAAATTGCTAAAGTATCTGAAATAACTAGCAGTTCTTCTCGGAAAATTTTTGCTACCTTGCAAAAAACAGCAGAAATTTACCAGCAACTGCAAGCCATCGTTAAAAATTTTCAAGTCAGTTAATTTCCTTGTGAAGCTTCCTCAACTCACAGCCAAAACTTCAAGAGGATGAAGTATTTTTTGAGAAATATTAAATATCTTAATCAGGGCAATTTGAAGTAGAAATTACAGAACTAAAGATAATTGCTTTTCTATAATTTTAGAATTTCTTATTGGCAATTAAGTTTGGTTCTATGTTAAAAGATAGGGAACTTGAAAACCAGATGACATTTCTGGAAGAAGCTAACAATAATTTAGATACCCTGGAATCGGTTTTATTGGATATTAAACCTCTTCAAAAAATTTCCGTGCCCCAAATTAACACAGCCCTGAAAGCTATTCACTTCATAAAAAGTGGAGCCGGAAAAATGAAATATAGTATTTTGAGTGATTGTTCTCTATATTTAGAAAATTCCTTACAAGTTTTAAAGATACAAGCTAATTCTCTAGAAATTGACGCTGATTTACACAGCTTATTAATATCTATAGTTGATTGGTTACGTCAAATTCTCAAATTACTTTCACTCGGTCATATTGTAGATATACAATGGTTATCAACCTTTTGCTATCCAGTGTTTGAGGAATTGCAAAAGCGTTTGTATCCTTATATTTTGGAAAGAAATATGGGTATTTTGTCTTTAGAAAATCAGTTACATAACATAATACCCTTACTTTTTCAAACAGAAGTAGAAGAATGCTTGCAACATTTAGAAGCTTTGTTGACTGCTGGGAAAAAGTCTGTTTTTAAAGCAGAAACGATGATGATAGCTACTCAGTTAGCTAGTTTGGGGGAAATACTTCAAATTCCAGCTTTTGTGAAACTTTGTGATTCAATTATACGATATTTAAAAACTACAGATTCAGAAGAAGCAACTGTCGAAATTGCTAAATTAGCATTATTAGCTTGGCGGCGATCGCAAGAATTGATACTTAAAAATCAGTGGGAACTTTTACCAACCAAAATTGTTTGGCATCAAACAAAAGATAGCCAGGAAATAGAAGTGCAATTAATTAGCCTCTGCTCTGGAAATGTTTAATATTTGCTCGCAGCTGTTGCTCAAAAACTGTATAGCTAGCTGTGAGAGATGTTAGTTGCATAGTTTAGCCAGACAGTGGACGACAAGCAGATAGTTTTTTGTGCATGTTTACTACAGCGCCAATCACAACAATTGCTGGTGCTCCAAATCCTGTTTTTTCTACTTGCTCTACGATTGTTCCCAACTCACCTATCAATTCTTCTTGCTCTGGTCGCGTACCCCAACGTACCAAAGCGATAGGAGTTTGTTTGCTCAACCCGGCGATCGCTAACTGTTCCACAATATAAGCTAGGTTATGAATTCCCATATAAATCACAATCGTTTCGGAACCGTGGGCGATCGCCTGCCAATTCACGCTCGGTCTATACTTACCTGCCGCCTCATGTCCGGTCACAAAAGTTACCGAAGAACTATACAGCCGGTGGGTCAAAGGAATACCTGCATAGGCTGGGGCAGCAATTCCCGAAGTAATACCGGGCACCACTTCTACTGCTACTCCCGCATTGACCAATTCTTCCATCTCCTCGCCACCGCGGCCAAAAACAAACGGATCGCCACCTTTTAACCGCACAACAATGGCGTGCTCCTGCGCTTTTGCAATTAGTAACTGTGTTGTTTCTTCTTGCATCATGGAATGGCGTCCCCGTCGCTTACCAGCATTAATTTTTTCAGCTTGGGGAGCGATCATCGCCAGAATCGCCGGACTGACCAATGCATCGTAAACAACAACATCCGCACACTCTAACAATCCTTTTCCTTTGAGTGTCATCAATCCCGGATCTCCAGGTCCAGCACCTACCAAATAAACTTTCCCCAAACAGTTCCTCCCCTGTGACATAATTGATTACTCAAGTAAATCCCAAACGAGCTGGGCTAATTGTGCAGTTGCTCCCAAAGGTTCTGCTAGCTGGAAAATTACCTCTGGAAAATGCCATTGTAACTTTTCTGTAGTCTGGGCGATCGCATCGGTTATTCCGCCAGCGAATAAGAAATATGGCCCAATTGCAATTTGCTTGCATCCAGCATTTATCAATGCTTTAACTTGCGATTCTAAACTAGGAGCTGCACCCCAATAAGCAGTTACTGCACCTAATTTTTTCGCCATAGCTTCCACTGGTTGCTGTGCGTTTGCACGACTGCTACCGTGGGCGACAAGAATTTTTGCTGTTGCAGTTGTCGCCGCAAACTGTTTTGCTACCAGCTGCTCCAGACCAGAGTGAGAGCCCAAATAAGGCTTTAATTCTATCAATACATCTTCACCTAAAACCTGCTGTGCCAGTGCTACTTCTTTGGGAATATGTTCCATCACGTGTACCCCTGGCAGCAAAAATAACGGTACAATTTTCAAGCAAGCCTGAAAACCTCGACTTTGAGAGCGAGCAGCGAAGACATTTCTGGCAAAATTGATAATCTGCTGGTGCAAAGGTTCTGGAGTTAGTTCCAAGTACGCCGTACCGACTAAAAATTCCCCAACCTCACTAGCAACACTCCTGCGCAACGTTACTTGCGCTTGTTCGCATACCAATCTTGCCAATTGTTGCATAGCAATTTCCGGTCTCGGATCTCGGCTGCCGTGGGACACTAGTAGATACGCAGATGGCATTTACAAAAGTGTAACTAAAATTTTTGGTTGAAACCATCTTAGCAAATCTTAAAGTTAACTTTTCTTGAGAGCATTTGGCATCAGTAAAAGCAAAATTCCCCTACTTGCAAGTTAGGTCAAAAACAGAAAACAAAGCTTCCAGAAAGATAACTGCGATAATTTTTGCAAACTCGTTTTTGGAACACCCGACTCTAGTACAAACCAAACATTTATTGACACCAACTAATGAAAAAATCAGTCAGCAGCGTTCGTATCTGCTGACTTGCGAACACCCTATCTCCAACCTAAGAAAGAATTAAGACTGCTTTTGATTAACCGGATCGGCAATGTAACGGAAAGTTGGTTCCGAATTCCAAGGACCGCGCTCATCTTTTCCATCGGTAGACAAGTTGTAGTAAATATCTACCGTACTATCGGGTTGGATGTTACCAAAGAAGGGATCGGTGAGCTTACCCAAAGAATCCAGCGCCTTCATAAACATCTGGGTATGGGAAATTTCTCGCGTCAGTAGGTGAATAAGGGTATTTTTAGTTCCTTCGTCAGTTGCCAACTTAATTAACTCTTCATATGTTTGCCGCGCACCAGCTTCTGCTGCAATATTAGCTCTTAGATCGCGCACCACGTCGCCACCCTCATTCACATAATTAGCAGACCAGGCATTGCCTTGGCTATCCAACAAGTGGGGTCCCATACCGCGTACAGCAAACAAAGTGCTTTTGTAGGCTTCCGTTTGGTCAACGTTTTTGGTGTGGGCCTCAATGAGTTTACCAACCATTTCTAAATGACCAAACTCCTCGATGGCTATATCTTGCAGCATATCCCGAATACCGGGATTTTCGCAGTGGAAGGACTGAGTCCAGTATTGTAAGGCCGCCGTCAATTCGCCCGTAGCACCGCCAAACTGTTCCAAAAGCAACTGCGCAAAACGGGGATTAGGTTCCTTAACGTCAACAACATGAATTGTTTCTTTTTTGTGAAAGAACATCAGTCGATTTCCTTTTTAATTTTTTAATTTTTAATTCATCTTCTGGTGAGTAGTTGGTTAGAAATCATTACCCGCCAGGAGATAATACGTTCACACATAAAGAATGTTAAACATCACAACAGACACTCACCTTCCCCTAAAGAAAGACTTGCTGTTTAATTATTTCTAACTAAAGCTCTATTTTGTTTTTTTAATCTTTCGTTAAAATCACACTTTTAGCTGATACTAAAAAAGCACTTTCCCTGGTTAATTATTGATATTAATTGCCATTAATACGGAAGAGAAAGTACATGCACTTCTCTTTTGCTGTTGACTGCAGACTGGGTGCCAGCAAAAATCCCCTGCATGCTTGATAGAATTATTTATCAATAATCTGGCGATCGCCTTTTTAGCTTCTTAAAGCTGTTCGGCCTTATAGGTATAAAACTGGTCAAAGGCTCCTAAGGTCTCAAATTGATAACCGGGTACAGAAGGCAAAACCGAATCCAGTTTCGCAGCAGGTATCAAGGACTTCAATTGTAAATCCGTGCGGTAAATACTGAAAATGACAAAATCTTGGCGCTTGGTACTTGCCGCAATTATTTCCCGAATTTGCGGTTTGGCCGAATCTATAATTTGTTTGCAATTGAACCTAATTAAGTTTTCTAAAAATGTTGGAGTTTTTTTACAAACATTTGTCTTTAAATATTTGGTCAGTCGTTGGGTTGCATACTCTTCATATTCAGCCTGAGTGGGATTCGTCTTCACCATCACCCAACCCAAAGCAACTAACCCGGCAACTCCCACACACACCAAAATATTTGCAACTTTCATTTTCTCAACAGTAATTTGCTGTCACCTTTAGACTCTTGAGGCATAAAGTCCGTTCCTTGCTGAAAAACCCTAGATCGTTTTGCCAAGCAAGTGTTATAATCTATAATCGATTACGAGATGGCGAGCGTAGCCAAGCGGTTAAGGCAGAGGATTGTGGTTCCTCCATCCGTGGGTTCGAATCCCATCGCTCGCCCTAGGGAGCGCCAACCCCGCTCTCTGGCATTACTAATTTTAGAATCAACTCGGTTGGCAGTAGCAACCGTTACGAAATCTTATTCTTAACCCCAACTCGATCCAAGGGGAGAAAATTCTTGAAACTGCCATCAAGTTTCTTTGCTCTCTAGAAACCAAATACGTGGTTGGGGAATTAATTTGCTCCAGATAATTTCCGGACAGACATAAGGAACGGTAAAATGCACTGGTTTGAGTTCGGCGAGTGCTTGAATTTGGCTTGCTTTTTTATTTTCGTCAGACATCGACACTGAAGTGGTAAAGAATTATCGATTCGGATCTGCCATCAGAGACTTCCACCCCAATGCCTTTAGTCTAGCGCACAATCAGATTTGCATTTGCCAATGTACCGGAAACTCAAATAACAGTTAAAACTAAAGCCAAATACCCCATCAGCAGCAGGAAACCCAGCAGGTACAGAATCCGGGTAGTACGTTGTACAGCAACCCAAATTTGGTGGTAGGAAAGTTGATGATTTTGGATGAGAAAAAAGGCTGGAGGGCTAAATATGTAAGGTAGCAACCTGCTAAGTGCAAGTCGGAGAAAAAAATTGACACTCCACAAGCTTGTGCGCAGCGGATCTTGATTGTATTGCCACGGAAAAGCTATTTGAGCAAGACGTACCAAAGCTTTGACATCTGGAAATCGCAACGATTCATATAAAGGTAAAGCCTGTAAAATATCATCGTTAGTTTTTGAAAGCGCTTCGTGGAGGACGCATACATCTTCTAACGCCGAATTTACCCCTTGTCCGATGTCTGGAGGAAAGCAATGGATAGCATCTCCTAACAGCACTACCCCCATTGCAAAACAACAGCGATCGCTTGCTTGATTTGGCGCTAGTAAAAAATGCAATCCACAACAATATTGGGGAATGGGAAAATAACCGCCCTTACTGTTTGCAAATCTCTCTGCTTCTAGCGGTGACACTATTTGACGTATCGGTAATTGAGGAAAGGCCTTTTCTAAAAAATCATACAAATCCTCACTGTTTTGTAATTCCCAAATCTCGTGATCTGGGTAGGTAATAATATTTGCAGTTCGAGGTTCTTGGGGATTTTTCAAAGGTAGCAGTCCCAGGGATACAGCACGTTTGCGACCTCGAAAAGTTCCACGAATTACGTACGCCATGCTGTTGACAGCGCGTTCCTGACCGTTGCGGTCTAAAGGAAAATTGGGCGGTAAGTTTAAAACTTTATATCTCAAACCCGAACTGGGAGAGGGAAAAAGCTTCATAGCAAATCTATCCGATTTCTCCCACTGCTTGAGAGTGTTGCGGACAACAGAGTAAAGTCCATCACAACCAACTAAAAGCTGAGGTTCAAATTTGACGATGTTGCCATTTTCTTGTTTGGCAATAACCTCTAACTTTTGTTGTGCGTTATTTACATCTATTCTGTTGATTTCCAAGCAACTGGTATTAAACTTGACTGTGATGCAGTTTTGCCAGTGGCGTTCGATTTCCCGGTACAACAAACCAAGAAATGCTCTTCTAGGTAGCCAGTAGGCAGTTTTACGCTTGGGATCGACAAGGGGCAATTTAAAAGTTTTACGTTTGCCGTCAGCCGTAATTTTTGTTAAATAAAATTCTGTGTTGGGAACACTAATTTGTGATAATTGTTCGGTTAATCCTAAAAAGTCAGTTAATTTTTGACCGCGACCGTCAATTTGATAGTTAAAGGATTTGTCTGGTTCGTAGTAGTCAGCTGCAGGACGTTTTTCTAAAACCGTAATATTTTTCCAACCACGTTTCGCTAGCATTAATGCTGTGGCAAATCCTGCTGGTCCTCCCCCGACAATTAATACGTTATGTTGAAAGTAATTTTTGGCTGGGGACGTATCGGTATTAATCATTTTTTTTCAAAATTTAATTCTATTTCTGTTTCCAAAGTATAGTTTAATTTTTCGGCGTGAAGATGAGCCATTTTTTGAGTAAAAAGTCCCTATTAGGATCGATCGAAATTTAAATTAAACTAGCGAAGTTTGGCTGGATAGTTAAAAATAAAATTCCCACTAATATTTTAGTTAAAAGCTCCACGAACAAGACTTGATGCTCAAGAACATTATCTCTAACCACTACAGCACCTGACCAGAATTGCCTGCGTTACTGGAATTGTTTTCAGTCATGATAGCTACAACTCGTTCTACAGTAATTGCCACTATTATCGTTATCTTTGTTCCTTAAAAAAGGGTTGACAATGCTATACCCTACTTCCACCTTAACTTCTGCTTTTTGCCTTGGAGCCTTATTTTGCCATGTTTTTTAGCTCATTAAGGCTAGCATGATTTGCCAGGAATATAGCTCGCTAACTGTTCGCGGTCAACCTCTCAATTGTGCAAAGTAAAAGGCAAAAGGTTAAAGTAATGAAAATTTTTTACTTTACCTTTTACCTTCTGCGTTTTTCCTAGCATTGGATACAAGCCTTAAATGTTACCATACTTGGGGAATGACTATCAACCGCCGAAAATTTGTTAAAATCTCCACCATCGCTGCTTTATCTGCTCAAATTCCCACGTTTTCTGTTCCAGCCAAAGGATATTTTCATACCATCATCAAACCACCAAGTTTACACTTAGGCGATACTGTAGGTTTAATTAGCCCTGCTAGTTTTATTGAGCCAGAAGACATAGAACAGGCCAAGCAAACTTTTTCGGGTTTGGGGTTAAAGGTGAAGTTGGGAATGCATGTCTTGGACCGCTACGGTTATTTAGCAGGTCAAGACGCTGACCGTGCAAGGGATGTTAATGCTATGTTTGCCGATCGCTGCGTTAAAGCCATTATTGCTACGCGTGGCGGTTGGGGTTGCAATCGTATTTTACCGTTGCTCGACTATTCTTTAATTCGCTCCCATCCCAAAATTTTCATTGGTTATAGCGATATTACTTCCCTACTACTAGCAATTTACGCCCGCAGTCGACTAATTACCTTTCACGGTCCTGTCGCTACATCTAATTGGAATCAGTTCACCACAGATTACCTCAAGCGCATTCTCTTTGATGCTGAAGTTGTGACGATGAAAAATACCCTCACAACTGAAATTGGCCGCAAAATCATTACTCCTGGAAAAGCTAAGGGTAAATTAATCGGTGGAAATTTATCGGTGTTAGCAGCTATGGTGGGATCTTGCTACCTTCCTAGCTGGAAAAACAGCATTCTGTTTGTGGAAGATATTGGCGAAGATATTTACCGTGTAGATCGAATGCTCACTCAGTTAAAAAACGCGGGTATTCTCGATCAAATTGTCGGCTTTATTTTTGGAAAGTGTACTAATTGCAGTCTTGGCGATGAACCTTCCCTCACTCTTGTGGAAGTTTTGCAAGACCACATCAAATCCTTGGGTATTCCAGCGTGGTATGGTGCGATGATCGGTCACCTGCCAGATAAATTTACCATACCCATAGGAGTCAACGCGGAAATAGATGCTGAGCGCGGAACGCTACGAATGCTAGAACCTGCTGTGTCGTCCCAACCATTTGCTGATTAGACTAAAGCTTGGTAACACCTAGGAAAAAATTGCTATGACGATGATTTCTTACCCAGAAAGCAAGTTGCATCTTTACCGGCAACAATTTCCAGCTTTAGCGAATAAGGTCTATTTTAATTATGGCGGTCAAGGGCCGATGGCTCAAGCGACTATGGATGCCATCACTCAAGCTCAAGCATACATTCAACAGCTCGGTCCTTTTGGTAATGCTGTTAGTCAGTGGGTCGGACAGCAAATCAAAGCGACAAAAGCAGCGATCGCATCCGAACTCAAGGTACAACCGGAAACAATTACCCTCACAGAAAATGTCACCGTTGGTTGCAATATTGCTATTTGGGGTCTCGACTGGCATCCTGGCGATCGCTTGCTAATCTCAGATTGCGAACATCACGGAATTGTAGCCCTTACCCAGGAAATTTCCCGTAGATATGGTGTAGAAGTTATCACCTTTCCCCTTTTGGCAACTTTAAACCACGGCGATCCCGTGGCGGTACTTAAGCAATACCTGCGCCCCAATACCCGTTTGGTAGTATTGAGCCATATCCTTTGGAACACAGGTCAAGTTTTACCTCTTGACAAAATCGTAGAAGTATGTAGAGACAGTGGTTCCTTTTTGCTCGTAGATGCAGCCCAATCGGTGGGCTTATTGCCTTTAAATTTAACTGAACTGGGAGTTGATTTTTATGCCTTTACCGGTCACAAGTGGTTATGCGGTCCTGCGGGAGTGGGGGGATTGTACGTGCGACCACAAGTGAGGGAAAACCTCCAACCCACCTTTATTGGTTGGCGCGGTATTATCACTAACAGTCAAGGGCAACCTGCTAGCAAATATCCGGACGGACAATGCTACGAAGTAGCAACATCAAATTATCCTCTTTATGCTGGTTTGAGACAAGCGATCGCCATTCAGCAGCAATGGGGAACAGCAGAGGAACGCTACCAGCAAATTTGTCGTCACAGCGAGTATTTGTGGCAAAAATTAACACAATTACCCCAAATCCGCTTGTTGCGAACTTCGCCTCCCGAAAGTGGCTTAGTTTGTTTTCAACTTCCTGACAATCATCCCCAGTCTCACCTGGAATTGGTAAAGTTTTTAGAGCAACAAGGATTATTTACTCGCACAATTGCCCATCCTAATTGCGTGCGTGCTTGCGTTCATTACTTTACAGTCGCATCGGAAATAGACCAACTCGTCGAGGGAATTCGCCAATGGTTAACGATGAGTAGTTAAGAGCTGGTCGTTAATTTTCTACCACTACCTGCTCAAATTTGACATTCAACATGAAACGTCCAATTTTATACGTAGCAATTACCAACCATGGTTTTGGCCATGCAACCCGTGCTTGTGCTGTAGCGGCGACAATTCAAAAATTATGTCCCCAAGTTTTGCTGATTTTGGTCACGACCGCTCCGCGATGGTTGCTAGAAGGCTATATAGAAGGTGATTTCATCCACCGTCCCCGCGCTTTGGATGTGGGTGTCATACAAGCAGATAGCTTGACAATGGATAAAGCAGCAACATTGCAAAAGCTACAAGAGCTGAAAAAAAATCAGCATTCTCTGCTATTGGGAGAAGCGAACTTCATTCGTCAAAACCGAGTCGATTTAATTTTGGCAGATATTCCCTTTTTGGCAGCAGAAATCGGTAAAGTCACTGGCGTTACTTGCTGGATGATGAGTAACTTTGGTTTTGACTTGATTTACCGAAGTTGGGGCGATCGCTTTCAGGAAATTGCTGATTGGATTGCGGATTGCTACAGCAAGTGCGATCGCCTGTTTCGCCTTCCCTTTCACGAACCGATGCAAGCGTTTCCTCAAATTACAGACGTGGGTTTAACTGGCGGTTGTCCGCGTTATTCCCCCGAACACATTCGAGCTACCTGGGGGATTGTTGCACCACCAGCAAAAACTATTTTATTAACCTTTGGCGGCTTGGGTTGGCAACAAATTCCTTACCAGCAACTGAAAAATTTTCCCCAATGGCAATTTATCACCTTTGATAGCTTTGCCCCCGAACTGCCTAATTTAATCAAAATTAGCGATCGTCGATACCGCCCTGTAGATTTTATGCCTGTTTGCGGCCGAGTGATATCCAAACCTGGTTTCAGTACTTTTGCTGAAGCTACCCGTCTGGACTTACCTATTGTTTCTGTCACCCGCGATGACTTTGCAGAAGCTGATTTTTTATTACAAGGTATTTCTAATTACAACTACCATCAAATCCTCACTCCCCGAGAGCTTTTGGAAGGCAGTTGGGAATTTCTACTTCAATCACCCCATCCTCCCCGTTCCTCGGAAGCGATCGCTAAAGATGGTAATGAAGCTATTGCTCGTGCAGTCGTGGAGTATTTTGCTGCCATCTCAAAGCCATAAGTCACGAAGGTATGGGATCAACACGCAAAACCAGCCCAGCTAGCTGCATCGATACAGTAGACTTATCGAGCAATTCGAGAGCTTCTTCTACTTGTAGCTGCACGTCCTTTGTTTGTGATACCCTACAAAAAGTTTATGAGGGTATTTGTCTTTTACACCTCAGCTACTTTGTTACTTTTTAAACATATTTTCAGCAACCAAGAAAAAGCTCCCATACGGGAGCCTTGTCTAAGTGAATGGATAAGTTAAGAATACACATTCTTGAGCAATGAAAAATAAGACTGATGCAAAAATTCCTGATAGTTCCTCGTTATGGGATAGTAAAAATCTCCAACTCCCAAGGAGTGGAGAAATTACGTAAAAATCCAAATAACTAAGGTAGATGTCCCTGATGACTCTGTAGATACCGAAAGTGAGTAAAACCACTCACATTTTCAGTCTAACCATCTATTAGCAGCATAACAACCGCAAATACCACGAAACAAAAACAATTTTTCAATTACGCATTCAGTAATAACCGACGTCATCAGGACTACCAAAAGTACAACCTTTTGATTTCCAACGAGTTCGCGAACGGAAAAGTTGTAATTTTTGATATGGTACACTACCAAAAGTTACTGAGAATCCCCACTCAAGGCAAATCTTTGCACAATATCACTGCCAAGGTTGAAGCTATTGTGACCGAATCCGGGGTGGAAACGGGAATTTGTATATTATTTTTGCGGCACACTTCCGCAAGTTTACTAATTCAAGAAAATGCCGACCCCGATGTTCTTAAGGACCTCGCTAACTTTATGGCAAAACTCGTGCCAGAATCAGCACGGTACATTCACGATACAGAAGGACCCGATGATATGCCAGCCCATATCCGTACAGCCCTGACCCATACTTCTGAAATTATCCCGATTAGCCGAGGACAGTTAGTTTTGGGAACTTGGCAAGGTATTTACATTTGGGAACATCGCCAACACAGCCACACCAGAGAATTAGTCGTCCACGTTTGTGCGTAATTGTATAAATACAAATGAAAATTGCCGATTTAATTGCTTGGTTTGAAGAATGGGCAAATCCCTGTTGGCAAGAAAGTTGGGATAACTGCGGTTGGCAAATTGAACCGGGAGTTTTACAGGAACAAGCAAGGGTGTTGGTTTGTCTGACACCGACTTTAGCAGTTATGCAGGAAGCGATCGCTTATCGTGCAGCAGGTATCCCGGTAAATTTGATTTTTGCGCACCATCCCTTAATTTTTCATCCACTCAAGTCTTTACGCCAAGGCGATGCAGTTACAGAAATGGCCCGATTGGCTTTTACTCACAACATCGGTATCTACAGCGCCCACACCAATTTTGACCAAGTACAAGATGGCACTGCTGACGTTCTGGCTCAAATTTTAGAACTTAAACAAGTCCATCCTGTAGTACCAACTCAACCGCATTTGGGATACGGACGGGTTGGAGTCCTGCATCCTTCCGTGACAATCAAACAGCTACTGGAAATTATCCAATCTCGTCTCCAACCTCCTAGCTTGATCGTTTCTCCTGTCAAAGACTTACAGCAAAAAATTGACAAGGTCGCAGTGCTGGGAGGTTCGGGAGCAAGCTTTATTTCTGCGGTTATCAAAACAGGTGCTCAAGCTTATTTGACTTCTGACTGTAAGTTTCATCAATTCCAAGAAAGCCGCGATCGCGGTTTAATTTTAATTGATGCTGGACATTACGCCACCGAACGCCCTGCATGCGATCGCCTCGTACAAAAATTTGCCTCTTTAAATCTTGCCTGGGTACAGTTGAGCAAAGAAGATGAGGATTTTCGCTGCTTTTGCCCTTACCGCAACAACATGGAATATTAAAGTAAAAAATATTACTTTGATTTTTCAGGTGCTTGGTAAATGGCTTCGCTTTGGCTTTTTATCTCGGAAAAAATTTAGGTGATTTTAATCACAATTGATTCCCAGAAAAAATCACTCCCACTTGCTGATCTATATCAATTAAATAAATATAAAAATGTTTCAAAGTAAAAGAAACAAATGCTAGCAACGCTTTTATTAAAATGATTCGCGCACTTGTTGAATCTGCTTTTCAAACAGGGTATCTTAGTGTTGAATCTGAGGGTCTTCTGTATCAAATGGTGACAATGAAAAGTTATCAACCGGAGGATTTGACTGCTCTTTCAGCACTTTTAGATGCCGTGCGTGCGGGTCAAATTAAGCGGGAAGCTTGTTCGAGCATAAGGATGGAACTTCCCAAATACAAAAAATAAAATTCAGCTTGGCAACAAGAAGGCAACACAAAGCTGCAAAAGCCGTGAATTCGCAGGTTGTGGGAGTCTCAAGACACGTCAAAAACGCAGTTAACAACTGTGGAAGTGTTGTTGTTTAAAACCATGAAGGTCTACAAAGAATAAGCTAAGATCGTTTAAGTAGGGGTAAAAGTAAAGCCAAGTCCCCAGACTTCCCAGCAATGCCAATGAATACAAGTAGGCAAATCACACAACCGCAAACCGAGCTTGTTTTTGAGTATCTTTTATTACATAATGATACTAAGGAAATGCCAGTGGCTGCGAACCCGCTTAGGTCAAGTGCCGAATTATATGATTTCTATGAAATGACCTCAACAAATAAAGGTTAAACTGGTGCAATAAACACAAACAAACTTTATGACCCAAGATTTCCCCAAGCACTGACAACCACAACCAAGTCTTGGACTTGGGTCGAAGAAAGCACTTTTGAAGGTTGCTTTGCCAAACCCGTACAAGGTGCTATCTCGATGGGAGCAAAACCCAAAATGTTAACAGATTTAACTAAGTTTAGAAAGGCAGAAGCTGTAGATGCTACACCGCAAGATTTATCAACTGTGTTGCGATGGGCGGGAGGTATGCGTTTTCTTGCGGGACCAGCAACGCTGGATTGAACGCGCCCGCATCATCGATATAGAGGGAGATTTAGTAACCCTGCGCTATGAAACGGAGGAAGAAGATGAAATATGTTCTTGGGAGGAAATGGTTCGCCTGGAAAGCATCGGCGCTATCACCCAGAAATTGGCTTCTGTACCGCGCGGTAATGTAGAACCTCCCCTAACCGAAGAGTGTCCAGAAGCAGAACGCATCCGCAATCGCTATACTGATTCCAATCCAGACTAACAGGGGATGGGCCCTTGGTAGGGTGTCGGTAAAAAAAGAACAAAAAGACACACCCCTTTCTCCACACCCAACTCATTTTTAGGGTGGAGTTACCTATCCCCTGCACCTTCGTTTCCACGCTCAAAAGCAGGACAGTAACCATCAAGAGTGACTTTAAAGTTATATAAAGGGGACGCGGGATTCCAACATCTTTGTCCCCTTTGATGCTTGCAGGTACCGCAGCAATCCATATCAGACCAGATAAAGCGATCGCTGCTTTGGTTGAGAAGTTCTCGTTGCGACAGTCCCCGCAAAACTAGTTCTTCTCCTTGCCAGCGGGCTTCAATCAAGCCAGTATCCGCAAATTGGCGCCAGCGGGGATCCGCTGTGATCGCATCTGGAAGAGTAATGGTGACTACCGTTTCTAACTCTGTCAATTCGCCTTCATAATTAACTTCTGGTGCAGGCGGTTGCAAAAACGTATCGCCTATGGAAATTTCTACCAATACTCCTGCTTCTGGAGAATGAACGTGATAGCGGTTTTGTAACTCATCCAAACTAGTGAGATCGGCTAGGTAGGTAGGGGAACCGTGGACAAAAATTACATGCTGGGGACGCAAATTGTGAATTAACTGAGTGGTACCGGGACCGTCGCTGTGTTGGGCAAGGAGGTAGCTTTCCACAGTGGTACTAACAGTTCTCAAGTCAAGATTGTTAACTTTGACGTCGGTTTTTTCTGGTACAAGAATCAACCAAGGACCCGTGTGGGGTTGACAGTATTGGCTCAGTTCAAGTGTCAAGTCAGTTAAGATAATGCAAGGAGATTTACCAACCGTACCACGCTGTTGTGGCTGCAAACGCCGCACGCGCGGACGTATGCGTTCGTCCCAAAACAAAGGTTGGTGGCGAGCAAAGTTCTGTACGGAAGGCGGAAAGTGGGGTAGCAATTCTAAATAAGCATCGCAACCAACAGCTACAGAGCCATCTACCCAAATATCCAAATCGCGACCTGTAAAGTGGTGGTGACTGCGTAACAGCATCAGCAGTTCCTGACCCAAACCTAGAGCAGGGGTAGGTAGGAGTACGCAATAGCGCTCGGCGATCGCTCGATTAATTCGCTCCGCAAGCTGATTTTCCTGGTTGCGGCGGTGGGGATGGCGGGAGGTACCGTAGGTTCCTTCCACGATCAAAGCATCCAGTTCCAATCCCCGCAGTTCCTCTAATCGCAAACCCTCCACCAAGCGGGAGTTGGATAAGAAAAAGTCACCAGTGTACAGTAGCTTGTAAGTACGTGCGGGAGTGGTGTAGCTTAGCAGTATCGCCACTGCTCCCGGCAAATGTCCGGCGGGAAATAGCTCTACCATGAGATTGTCTTTCATTAACAGTGGCGATCGCAGCGGTAGAGCCTGACAAAGTTGAGAGATATCCTGACGGTTTTGGTCCGGCCAATTTAGCGGTAATAACTTGCAAGTTACCTCGCTGGCGTAAATTGGTAACAGTGGAAAAGCTTTGTGTAGTGCTAGCAATCCTCTGGCGTGATCGCTGTGAGCGTGACTGACCAACACAAAATCTGCAGGTAAGGGCGAGCTACCTCGACGTGCGGGTTTGGTAAGTCCCTTCATCAGGGGTGATATATCTGCTAAACCACAGTCGAGTAAGATGCGATGCGGTCCCATCCGTACCAGCAGACACACACCCTCGTCATGATGATTGACACCATAAGCTAAACATTCTAATTCGCCAGACGCTTCCCCTGTTTCAACTCGAGAGGATGCTGAATAGCGATCGCTCATGCTCTCCTCCCCTCTAATCTGATTGCGAATAATTCCGACAAGCCAAGCAGTACTACAAGGATCGTTCTCACCTTACCTGGGGCTAGTTTTCGAAAGCACGCCCCTACACCCTTGGAATGCGGATTTGCTGTTGGGGAGGAAGCCTCCACGCAACCCGCCTCGGTTGCAAAACACGGGTTGCTCAAAAGTCCTCAATACTTCCGGACTAGGGGCGGTAGCCTCTGCTGCTGGTTTTGTTTCTCTCAATGTGCAGAGCCATTGCCGTGGTAGTTATCTGAGTCGTAAAATCCATTTTTGGTGCCAAAGAACAAACACGACACAGTAAACAAAACTGTCAATCCAGCTAAAACTAGCTTTACATCCATTTGCTTGCAGCCCTCTACTAAAGACCTTCTTCTATTATTAAGCGATTTTGCTACAGAGGTTAATCATTGAACATTCGTTACCGTGTTTGAGTGGATTCGACAATAGCTGAATGCACTGCAACCAGTTCGATTGTAGAACTTTTATGCTTAGCTGTCTATCGATGAACTGTGTGATGCGAATAAACCCAAGCTCCCAGTTGCATCTTGCTAGAATTTATAGGTCAAAATTTGGATGGTGGTGGTCTTTGGTAATTGACTGGAACTGATAGTAATTGTGTCGCTGTTGCTGCGGCGTACTGGTGTTTTGTCCATCAATGCCAAAAAATTATCTAAAGGAGAAATATCGCAGCTAGCAGCATCGGCTGCTTTGGTACGGTAATGGGTGGGAATGACTAGTTTGGGGTCGATAACTTGAATGGCTTGTTTGGCCTCTTGAGGATTGTAAGCTTTTGGCCCGCCTCCTACGGGAACAAAGGCCACATCAGGACGCCCGATTAAGATTTTTTGCTCGATAGAAATGGGCGCAGCTGCTCCTCCTAGGTGGAGGATATTAATTCCACCTTGCTTCCATTGCCAAGCTATGTTTTTACCGAACTGTCTACCTCCTTTGCGATCGTGATCGAGAGCAATTCCCTGAAACTTAATGCCTTGAAATTGGTAGACTCCTGCTTCGTAAACCAGCTTGGGGTTTCCAGGTAGATTTTCAACCGCGCCTTCATCTAAAAGCTGACTGCTAATTAAAACTAAATCCGCTGTTACTTTTGGCGGACGGTAGCCAGCGGTACAACCAATCGTACGAAATGGATTTACCAAAATTTTCACACCACTGCCGGTAAATAAAAAGCAAGTATGGCCCAACCACTGAACTGTTAATAAATCGTTCGATTGGGCGTTGACTTTTTGCCGGTGAAAACCCCAGCTAGTTACTATCGTTGCGATCAACCCTGCTCCAGCATAGCCTATCAATTGCCGTCGTCTCATTAATTACTCTTTTGTCCTCTTGTGTAGTGTTGCTAAAAAGTTTCCCAGTAACTGCTTTCCTGAAGATGTCAAAACACTTTCTGGGTGAAATTGGACGCCTTCGATGTGAGGATAGTTCCGATGTCGCACTCCCATAATTGTGCCATCTTCAACCCAAGCCGTGATTTCTAAAACCTGCGGACAAGTTTCGCGCTCGATCGCCAAACTGTGATATCTAGTTGCAGTGAAGGGATTTTCTAATCCGCGAAACACACCAACCCCAGTGTGAGACACTTTGGATGTTTTACCGTGCATCAGTTCTGGTGCAGATACTATTTTACCCCCAAATACTTGACCGATACTTTGATGTCCCAAGCAAACTCCTAAAATCGGCAAACTAGGGCCGAGTCGAGCGATCAAATCTAGGCAAATTCCCGCATCCTCTGGGCGACCCGGACCGGGAGATATAACAACACCATCTGGCTGGAGCGCACTTATTTCATCTACGGTAATGCGATCGTTACGAAAAACTTTAATATCAGCCGCAACTGGAAATTTTGTCGCCAATTCTCCCAAATACTGTACCAAATTATAGGTAAAGCTATCATAGTTGTCGATAACTACAATCACAGTCTATAACTCCTGCTTTGTGTCAAGAATATTGTTAATGCTTTTCCTACCTTTGCAATTGGATGAGCAATGCTACTAAAGGAGGTAATAAAAGCGTACTTGCCACCAAAACCGCTACTAAAGCCGAGACTAGCACTGCACCCGCGGCACAGTCTTTTGCAATTTTTGCCAGCTCGTGATACGTTTGCTTAACTGTTAAATCCACCACCGACTCTATCGCTGTATTCAGTAGTTCTAATGCCAAAACTAAACCGCTAGTTATACCAATTACTGCTATTTCTACTGTTTTCAGATGCAGGAAAATACTTAATCCTAGCGCTAAAATACATACACATACGTGAATGCGAAAATTGCGTTGAGTTTGAAATGCGTAACTGATCCCACACCAAGCATACTTGAAACTAACGAATAAATTAGAAGCAACTTGCCAAGAAAGTTCCCGCTTTGGGGCGACTACTTTTTCGAGGTGGTTTTTCGTTGGTGATGAAACTGGGTGGGACATAGTCAAAACAAAATACAGCAGCAGAGTTTATAAAATTGAAAATTTTGGCCGATTTTAATCGCTCATCAGGTTCTTTGCCAATTTTTCACCTGCATTTTTATAACTATGCAGTTATATGGAATTATATGTCAATAGAAATACCAATTGACTTTAGTAATATTACTTGCTGGGCTAACATTTTTTCTAAACTTACTTCATCTGGATGATCCCAGCCTAGCAAGTGCAGCAATCCGTGAGCTGCTAACCAGGCCAGTTCTTGAAGCAAAGAATGTTCCTGCTGCTGGGCCTGTCGTTTTGCCGTTTCTACGGAGATGACGATATCACCAAGATATAAAGGCGAGCAAGCGAGCATGTCCGCAGGCTGAGGACATTCTACTTCTAGTGCGGCAAAGGATAAAACATCTGTGGGCTTGTTTTGATGGCGATATTGAGCGTTTAGTAGTTGAATATCCCTATCATTGGTCAAACGCAGGCCAAGTTCGTAGCTAGATGCAGGTGGAAGATGGGGTTGTAATATTTCTAGCCAGCGATGAAACCAACTTTCCCAAGTTTGTGCGGTAATTTGGGTATCGACATTGCCTGCAATATCCTGCACCCATACTTCAACTTGCAGCAAGAAATAATTCTCCTGTGTGTGCTGAGTTTGTGGTTAGCGGTTAATTATTAGCGAGTTAGGTAAGCAAGACCCACAAGTACGGCTAGAAGCCCTACACTAGTCAGGACAAAGTGTTTTAAGGAAGTAACTCGCTTTTGCACCATATTTCGCATTGCAAGTTTTACGTAGCTGGGTTGAGGTTCCGTAGAACGAGAAGAGCTCATAGTGATTTGATAACAATTTCTTCTTTCAATGTAACAGTTTGTTTAGTTATTGAATAGTTATTTGATTAAACGGTTGCTTGTGCTGTTTGGTGTTCTTGGCGCAGATAAGCTTGGATGAATAAATCAATGTCACCGTTCATAACGTCGGCGATCGCACTTGTTTCCACGTTAGTGCGTAAATCCTTCACCATTTGGTAGGGATGAAAAACATAATTGCGAATTTGGTTTCCCCAGGAAGCTTCAACAATATCACCGCGAATTTCTGCGATTTCTTTGGCTTTTTGTTCCTGAGCAATGACCAGCAGTTTGGCTTTTAGGCGAGCAAGAGCTTTTTCTTTGTTTTGCAATTGACTGCGCTCTTCTGTACAACGTACGGCAATACCTGTGGGAATGTGAACGATTCGCACCGCTGTTTCAACTTTATTGACGTTTTGTCCTCCTTTTCCACCAGATCTGGAGGTGGTGATTTCCAAGTCTTTTTCTGGAATATCTAATTGTATCGAGTTATCTAACTGCGGCATCACTTCCACTCCGGCAAAACTAGTTTGTCGTTTGCCGTTAGCATTAAAAGGTGAAATCCGCACCAGACGGTGAGTACCGGTTTCAGACCGCAGGTAACCGTAGGCATAGCGACCGGTAATTTCTATGGTGGCAGATTTTATTCCAGCTTCATCACCTTCAGATATTTCTGTTAAATGTACCTTGTAGCCGTGGTTTTCTCCCCAACGCGAGTACATGCGCAACAGCATTTGCGCCCAATCTTGAGCGTCGGTACCGCCAGCACCAGCGTTGATTGTCAGTACTGCTCCTTGTTCGTCATAAGGTCCGGATAGCAGCTTTTGTATTTCCCACCGGTCTAGTTCGCGATTGAGTTTGGTGATGGTAGTTTGTGCTTCTTGCAGCAGAGCCTTATCAGCTTGTGATTCCAAAAGCTCCAAAACAGCTTTAGTGTCTTCGAGGTTAACTTGCCATTGTTGATACTGCTGGAGTTGGGCTTTGAGGTCATTAAGTTGTTGTAAAGTTTTTTGAGCTTGAATTTGGTCATTCCAAAACCCTGGTTGAGCCGCTATTTGTTCTAGGTCTTGGATTTTGGCTGTTAGTGCAGGTATGTCAAAGATAGTCCTGGGTTTTACCCAGGCGATCGCACAATGTTTCAATTTCCCGTTTTAACTCAAGTACTTCCATACTATTTGCCGGTGATTGGTATTTTCAATTCTAACTTTAGGCCAGCACAGTCTTCTGACAAGACATCCCTGTTTATTTTAATTTTATTCATCCTCGATTGCATACGACCCTTAGCTGAGGATTTCTGGATTCTAGGAAAACGGTAAATCAACATCAGAAAACCGTGGTTGCTTGCACCGCAGACCACGGCCTTTTTTTAGGGCTTATCAATGTTTAATCGCGGCTGTTTAAAGCAATTAGCAACCGCAAGATAAAAACAAACAGATTGATATAAGTCAAGTACATTGACAAGGCCGCGGGTAAGTACTGGTCATTGCGGTAGGTACGGGGCAAAATGTAAAAATCTACAACTGAGGCTCCGGCAAACAAAATTACTCCCAAACCAGAAATACCTATTTCCAACCAGGTTGGAGTATACACGCCAAACAGGGAAAACAGAAATTGCAAAAGTACCACTACAAACAAGGCTATCAAACCCAGACGGATGGTTTTTGTTAAAGCCATACCGTCGGTGTCAGAGAGATTTGAACCAATTTGGCGAGCAACGATAAAGGTGATCCCACAACCAAGAGCTGCTAAACCGATACCTGCAATTCCTACACCCTCAGTTCTTAAAGCTACAAATACCAAACCACTCAGGGTATACCCGGACAAAAGGCTGTAAGTTGCTAAAAGAGGCAGTGCAACGTTATTTTTACCTTTTTCAGCAACATTTTGGGCGACAAAAAACAGAATTAGTTCTAGAATAACTGCACCCAGGAAGGTGGGGAAGAACAGTCCGGGGTTATTGCGGACAATTTGCAGACCGCCGTAGGTTCCCAAGGCTGTTAAAACCAAACCGCCTCCCAAGTAAGGTAAGGCATTAGCTATGACATTTGGCCCGATTAGAGCTTGAGTTCTAGCTGCACGGATAGCTTGACGCAAGTTGCTGGTATTGCTCACGTTTGGAAACTCCTTGTTTGGAACAACTTTACTAAAATTAATGCCATTTTTACCAAAATTTTTCAAATTGCCATTGAGAACTCAAGTTATACAGAGCAAGTATTTTCATTTCATGCCAGAAGTTGTGCTTGCAGACATGCAATACGGATAATCTCAATATCTACCCAGAAGGCTTGTTATTTTATCCATAAAGACTAATTCAGTTAGTCACTGGATTTATTTTTTATCTTCCAAGTTGACTTTGAGATTAACAAAGAACACTAACTTGATTTTACTGATAAAGGTATTTAGGTATCTTTGTAAAAAAGCAAGGAATACATACATAATTGTTACGAAAAATTCAAACTACTGTCAATAATAATTAGCACAGCGTAGTGCGTGTAAATACTGGTGCAGGCGGTTAGTACGAGTATAAGTTCAGTAAAACAACGAATGGTGTGGAAAAGCTTTCCTGAGGAAAATAATTACAGCTTAGGTGAAATTTTACGCAACTCCATAGTTTAGGAATAGGAGTTACTAGAAAGGAATTTCTATGGCCGCAAGTCAGTCTTCGATCAGGTATGATGGTATGGAGTTATTGCAGTTATACCATCAAAATCCTTCTATTGAACTTCGCAATAAACTTGTCAAGTTACATATCGGTTTAGTGCGGAAAATGGCTCATAAATTTAGCCATCAATGCAGTGAGCCATATGAAGATTTAGAGCAAATAGGTTATTTTGGTCTGATCAGAGCGATTGAGCGTTTCGATCCTAGTCAAGGATATGCTTTTAGTTCTTTTGCCGTGCCCTATATTAGGGGTGAAATGTTGCACTTTTTGCGCGATCGCAGTACTTTATTAAAAATTCCCCGTCGTTGGCAAGAACTTTATAACGAAGGGCAAAAAGTTCGTAAGGAATTGGCACAAATTTTAGGGCGTCCTCCCAAAGATGCAGAGATTGCCAAGCGACTGAAAGTATCGCTACAAGAATGGCAAGAAACTAAATTAGCTGCTCAAAATCGCATGCCTTTAAGTTTAGATGCGACCGTGGTAAATTACATAGACTGCCAAATTACTCTTGGCGAGTCGCTTCCCTGTCCCCGTTCTGCTGCACAGCAACAACGAGAAGAAGAGCGCCAGCAACTGCAAACTTGTCTTTGCTTGTTGGAAGAAAAACCCCGCATGGCAGTGGAATTAGTATTTTTAAAGGAACTTTCTCGCAAAGATGCTGCCCAAAAAATAGGCACCAGTCCGATGACGGTGACGCGGTATTTGCAAAAGGGAATTCAGGATTTAATGTCAATGTTGCGTCCGCAAGCACTATCGAGTGGATAATAAAGTCAACACCACGACTGGGTAAGATACTTAGCAGTTGATACTGCCGAAAATTCAGACACTCGCATCAATGCTTCTCGCACTACAGCAGAATCTGCTTGCGGACGGCAAGAATTTTCAGTCAGGTGACGCTTCCAAACCTTACTACCTGGTTGTCCGGAAAACAGTTGCAGCATGTGACGAGTTATTTGACTCAGCTTCAAACCCTTTGCCACCCATTCATCAATATAAGAACACATCGCTTCAGCAACTTCATAGCGGCTTAAGGGTTGCACAGTTTCACCGTAGATTTCCCTATCTGCTGTTGCAAACATATAGGGACGATCGTAAGCAGCACGTCCAATCATCACTGCATCTACCAGCTGCAATTGTTGTTGCACTTGTTCCAAGTTAACAATTCCGCCGTTAATTTCGATGAATAGATGGGGAAATTCCTGCTTGAGACGATACACGTCTTGATAGCGCAAAGGCGGGATATCTCGGTTTTGTTTTGGGCTTAATCCTTGTAACCAAGCTTTACGAGCGTGGACGGTAAAGCGCTGGCAACCTGCTTGGGAAACAATGCGGACAAAGTTTGCCATATCTTCATAGCGATCGAGGTTGTCAATACCGATGCGGTGCTTGACGCTGACGGGAAGGTGAGTAGCATTGAGCATTGCTGCTACACAGTCAGCTACCAGTTGCGGTTGAGCCATCAAACAAGCACCAAAATTGCCATTTTGCACGCGATCGCTCGGACAACCAACATTGAGGTTAACTTGGTCGTAGCCCATTTCTTCGGCGATGCGGGCGCATTGGGCGAGTTCTTGGGGATTATCGCCTCCTAGTTGCAAAACGAGGGGTTTTTCCACAGGTGAGAAGCCTAGCAGATGCTGGCGATCGCCATGCAAAATTGCTGCAGTTGTGACCATTTCGGTATAAAGTAAGGTGCGGCGGGTAATTTGCCGCAGAAAATACCGAAAATGGCGGTCTGTGCGATCCATCATGGGTGCGACACTCAAAGGGTAAAAACCGCCACCAACAGCGGGTTTGGCAAAAGTGGTTGCGTCGACACAACTCATAGCTTGAGAGTAAGTTCTGCATTTTGGGCACTACGTTTTTTATTTTGAACGATAGATTCAATGCCACCAAATACTAGCCCCTATATTTTCTCAATTTCATAATTTCACCTTGTCAACAACAAGTTCTTGCATTCATCCTCCAAACTTGTCCCACCACGTCATTTACTGCAGCGATGGAATTGCTTGTGGTAGGGACTTCACCTCAAACTAACTTTGCCGAGGTTGGTCATCTGCGTGGCGATCGAAGCAATCTGAAACACTTGTAGTCTACAATTTGGCAGGCGATAATTAACGCTGAGCTCGGCACAACCGTGGTGGGAAAATTATGGAGCAAGACTTTGAAACACTTGCGGAAAAATATAAAAATGCGCTTCTTAATGATGTGCTTCCATTTTGGGAAAAATACTCCCTCGATTGGGAACAAGGCGGTTATTTTACCTGTTTAGATCGCTACGGTAAAGTTTATGACACAGATAAATTTATTTGGTTGCAAAACCGTCAAGTGTGGACCTTTTCCATGCTTTACAACCATCTGGAAAAACGTCCGGACTGGTTAAAAATAGCCAGCCATGGAGCTAAGTTTCTAGCTAATTGTGGTAGAGATGCTGAGGGTAACTGGTACTTTGCGCTGACGCGGGAAGGCAAGCCACTAGTTCAACCGTATAATATCTTCTCTGATTGTTTTGCTGCTATGGCATTTAGTCAATACGCCCTCGCTAGTGGCGAAGACTGGGCTAAAGAGGTGGCAATCCAAGCTTATAACAACGTTTTGCGTCGCAAGGACAATCCCAAAGGCAAATATAACAAAGCTTATCCAGGCACGCGCCCGTTGAAAAGTTTGGCAGTGCCCATGATTTTAGCCAACCTGACGTTAGAAATGGAATGGCTTTTAGAGGCTGAAACTGTCGAGAGCGTCTTGACCAAGACCGTTGAGGAAGTTATGAAGGATTTTCTCGACCCACAGCAGGGACTAATTTACGAAAACGTGGCTCCCGACGGTTCTCACGTTGACTGTTTTGATGGCAGGTTAATTAATCCCGGACACGGAATTGAAGCAATGTGGTTTATTATGGACATTGCTCGTCGCAAAAATGATAGCAAAACAATTGCTCGAGCGGTGGAGGTGGTGCTCAATATCCTTAATTTTGCTTGGGATATCGAGTACGGTGGATTGTATTACTTTATGGATGTAAATGGTTATCCTCCCCAGCAGCTGGAATGGGATCAAAAGTTGTGGTGGGTTCATTTAGAGTCTTTGGTAGCACTAGTCATGGGGTATCGTCTCACAGGACGCGATGAGTGTTGGCAGTGGTATCAAAAAATTCACGATTATGCCTGGAACCACTTTGCCGATCCGGAATACGGCGAGTGGTTTGGCTATCTCAATCGGCGTGGGGAAGTGTTGTTGAATTTAAAGGGTGGCAAATGGAAAGGCTGTTTCCACGTGCCTCGGGCATTATATCTTTGCTGGCAGCAGTTCCAGGCTTTGACTGCAAACACGGTACAAGCTGTTTAACTTTGTCCGATTGCAGCTCGAGGAAAAATATGAAAAATATTTTTATGCGACTGCGGTTCTTAGCTCTTTAGCTGTTTCAAAGAAGAAAGCCACATTTTCTTCTGGAGTTTCGGGAAGAACACCATGACCGAGGTTGAGAATGTGGCCCCAATTACCGGCTTTGCGAACTGTATCAAAAATGCGATCGCGGATAAATTCTCTGGAACCGAAGAGCACGCCAGGGTCGAGATTTCCCTGTACTTTCACGTGTTTGCCCAATCTCGCCCGTGCATCTGCCATGTCTACTGTCCAATCTATGGTGAGCACATCGGCGCCGGATTTTGCCATTCTTTCCAGCAAACCCGCGCTACCGCTGACAAGCAAAATTAGGGGTGCGTGAGGGTGAGTTGCTTTCACCTGCTCAAATACCCATTTTTGATAGGGTAGAGCAAAAACTTCATAATCTTGAGGACTTAATTGTCCCGCCCAGGAATCAAACATCTGTACCACTTGAGCGCCGGAGTCGATTTGATAGCGAATGTAAGTGGCGATCGCTTCTGCAAGTTTGGCCAATAATTTATGCAATAAGGCGGATTCTGAAAACGCCATACCTTTTATGACCGAATAGGTTTTGGAACCTTTTCCTTCTACAAGGTAAGCTGCTAAAGTCCACGGCGCACCCACAAATCCCAACACTGTGGATTTGTTGCCTACTTCTTGGCGTAAAGCTTGCAAAATCGTTCTGATAAATGGTAGAGATTCTTCTGGTTCCAAAGGACGCAAATTTTCAATTTGTTTTTCGGTGCGGATGGGAGAGTAAATAATCGGCCCTTTTCCTTCAGCAATGTCCATGTCTATGCCCAGCCCTGGTAGCGGCGTGACAATGTCGGAAAATAAAATCACACCATCTGGTTGAAAAGCTCTCCACGGCTGCAAGGACACTTCTATTGCTACTTCCGGTATTTCCGAACGCTGGCGAAAAGAAGGGTATTTCTCCCTTAAATCTCGATATGCTTTCATATATCGTCCTGCTTGCCGCATCATCCACACCGGCGGACGATCTACAACTTCACCACGAGCTGCCCTCAAAAGAAGGGGGTCGTTTGAGGAAATACCCATTTAACAATTCATCCTAAACTCTTTTTAATGTCATTGTTTAGCTTATCATTCCCGCTTGACGCATTGATCGGGCAGTTCGTGCTTCAAACGTACAGTTGCCGTTATTAAATGTATTTAAATTTACATTTATTTTTCAACTGCCTTGATTTTTCAGCAATTTTATTGGCAATTTCTTGTATTTTATTTATCTTAATTTTTGATATTTTAGTATTTATACGGAACTTCCATGGCAGCAGATGCAAATACTACCTCTGAAAAAGGGAAGGTGCGTAAAGTATTAAAGTCGTTGATACCGCGATCGCAGCAACGTCGGTTTTTGATTCAATTTACTTTCATGACTGTTATGGGATGGATTGTAGGCGGTGTTGCCAGTATTGGGACAGAGAAGATTTTACTACCACAGCTAGCTAGCTTGACAACGTTAGTAAGATTTCTCAGCAATATCGTTTTTGCTTTGATTTTTGCAGCTCATCAAGCGATCGCCCTGCGGCCGTACTTATCGACGTGGTGGCTGTGGATACTCGCTACTAGCATGGGTTGGTTGATTGCCAACAGTGTTTCGGTAGCATGGATTAGCAATATTTCCTCCCTAGCTGCATCCTTAAACAAATCTTTATCTGGGGAGGAGATGATATTTTGGGGAGCGCTGTCAACTATCTCCTATATTCTGTCGGGAATCTGGCTGGGATTTTGCCAGTGGCTGGTAGTGCGTAGATACGGGGCTTGGTGGTGGAATTTTCTGCCCTCGATTGCCAATTTTTTAATTGCTATTTTATTTTGGTTGCTTTACTTAATAAAACACTTGCTTCCCCAAGTCAATCACACCCAGATATTTTTATACTTGCTCGAACAAGTATCGACGGCAATGATTCTGGGCGCAATCCCAGCTATCGGCTTGAGTAAACTCAAGATCTCAATATTGGACTTCAGCCACAAAGGCTAAGATAATTCTAGTCCCAAAGCTGAAGGTCAGCAGATGAAAGCACCTTTTGACCTAGAATGGATACGCGCTCAATTTCCAGCCCTAAGGCAAGAAATTAACGGACAAAGTGTAATCTTTTTCGATGGTCCGGGAGGTACTCAAGTTCCCCAAGCGGTAATAGATGCTATGGGCGATTATTTGGTAAAGTCAAATGCCAACTTCCACGGAGCGTTTACCACTAGTGCGCGTACGGACGAGTTGATAGACTCTGCTCGCAGCGCGATCGCTGATTTTCTAGGTTGCGATCGCGATGAAGTAGTCTTCGGTGCGAACATGACCACTCTCACTTTTGCCTTTAGTAGAGCCATCGGTCGCCAACTCCAAGCAGGTGACGAAATTATTGTCACTCGACTTGACCACGATGCCAATGTTTCTCCTTGGTGCGCCTTGGCAGAAGAACGCGGTGTAATTATCCGCTTTGTCGATATCAATGTCACAGATTGCACGTTGGATTGGAGGGATCTCGAACGACAAATCAACCGGCGGACACGACTGATAGCAGTTGGATATGCTTCTAATGCTGTGGGTACGATTAACGATATTGCAGCAGTGGTGCGCCTGGCTAGTACAGTGGGAGCCTTAGTCTTTGTCGATGCAGTTCACTACGCACCCCACGCCCCTATTGACGTCAAAGCATTAAACTGCGATTTTCTTGCCTGTTCTGCTTATAAATTTTTTGGACCCCATGTTGGTATTATCTACGGTAAGCGCCAGCATCTGGCTTCTTTTAAACCTTACAAAGTCCGACCAGCTTCCGAGCAAGTACCGTTTTGTTGGGAGACCGGTACCCAAAACCATGAAGGATTGGCAGGAATAGTAGCAGCGATCGATTATCTGGCACAAATTGCTTGTCATCTACAGCCAACAGAAGGAAATCAATTGCATTCTCGTGCTTTTGCTGAACAAGCAGACACCGGAAAACAACAAACATTCCGGTCCTCGGCCACACAATCAACTTCTTCTTATCCAAATCGCCGCGCAGCTATAGTCAAGGCCATGAACGCAATTCAACAATACGAACTATCTTTGAGCCAGCAGTTGATTTGCGGACTGGCTGAAATTCCTGGTTTAACTTTGTATGGTATTACCCAACCAGAACGCTGGCATTGGCGAACACCGACCGTAGCAATTAGACTAGCAAAGCACACTCCTTTTTCTGTTGCCAAAGCATTGGGCGATCGCGGCATATTTACTTGGCATGGAAATTTTTATGCCATTAATCTCACAGAAAGGTTAGGAGTTGAAAGTAACGGTGGTTTGTTGCGGATTGGATTAGTCCACTACAACACACAACAAGAAATTCAGCGGTTTTTGCAAGCTTTACATGATATTGCTGCTATGTCCGCATCTTCAATCTAAGCGGCGATCGCGTCCAATTATCAAATTCGATGCGAGCAATTTACTCTTCTTTGCGCAACTCACATCGCTTTAAACGTTCGAGCATCTTTTGTAAAGTTGGGTCGTTTTTGGCAAATAAGGCTGGCAGGCAAATTTGCTTGCGCCGACATCGATCGCAAAGCATGTTAATTAACCTCCTGAAGAAGGATTTTTGGCAAGTATTTTTTTGAAAAAGGTGCAAATTTGGAGAGATAAACTTCCCTAAGTATTTGTGTTTGTGGTGGAAGTTTAATTTTTTCCTTTTATATATTTACTCGGGGATCGGTAGTATTGATATCAATTTCATTAAGATTAATTTAAAATTAAGTTAACTTTTCAAAAAAATTAAATCAAACGGTAAAGAAGGCATTTATAAGGTGACCCATGCTCGAACTATTTCTGAAAGTAAAATGAGCGCTCTTTTTTGAGGAAATAAAGGTACCAAAATCGAGTAATTTATCTCTAGTAATTTAGTTGAAAATACCCTATAATAAAAGGGGTACTTGCTATAAAATTAGCGGTAAGACGGGAAAATTACTTCTTGATATTTTGTCAGGACCACAACAAGCTAAAGGGTTTTGTCTTGACTTTTATCCCTGAACTTAACTTCTAGACCTTGAGGCGATCGCAGAACGCAGGTTGTATCAAAGGCTGCGCAAAGAAATTGCATGCGTTTGCAGATAGCTTGGAATTCCTCTCCTGTTGCGAGATCAACTCGTGCGTAGCGCAATCTTACAGGAATTAAAAGTAGCCTGCGCAATCTTTGACCATCTACTTGCAGGAGAAATACAAAAGACCAGTCGTTGCGCACAAGTGGGTCCACTGCATAGTCATCGAGAAAATCTCCAGTGTCGTAGAGAATCAAGCCGTGTTTATACTGTTCTACACCTTGGAACACGTGGGCGGAATGGCCGTGAAACACATCCACGCCGTTGTCGATAACAGCACGGGCGAAGCGACGAAACTGGGGTGGTGGCGAGGTGACCATATTTGGACCCCAATGGGCAGAAAGAACAACAAGCTTGGCGCCTGCATGTCGTAGCTGCGTCACGCCAGATGCAATCGCTTCTAAAGTTTCAGGGTCAGTGCGGATTTGCAAGTAGTAGGTACCGGGGCGATCGCTGCTGGCTGCAAATTCAGGTTCGTTATCTGTAATTGCGATAATACCTACCTTGAGTCCAGCAACATCCATGATGGCTGGAGTAGTGGCTTGGGTGATATCCCGACCTGCTCCAGCATGATGAATATTTGCAGCATCCAAATAGCGTAACGTATCCAGCAATCCTTGTTCTTCAAAATCAAGGATGTGGTTGTTGGCAAGACTGACAAACTGAATATTACCAGCGCGAAGTACGTCTACCGCCGCAGGACTGGCCCGAAAATGAAAGACTTTTGGTGTGCGGTTCCACTGCTGGGAATGTTCGGTAATAGCACATTCTAGGTTGGCAAATACCGCATCAGCACTTTGCAAAACAGGTAAAACGCTACCCCAAAAATACTCTGGTTCTCGCTGAGGAATCTCTTCATTCACTCCTCGACCGAGCATGACATCACCAACAAATGCTAAGGTGACCAACTGTTTCATAAGCCTTTGCTTGCTAAGGATGTTTCTGTGTATTCCTACACCTTCACAGCCTAACTAACGAGATAACGTTTGAACCACTCAGTTGCTAGTTGAGCTACTTGTTCCAAGGTTCCTTGTTCCTCAAATAAATGGCTTGCACCAGGAATAATTGAGAGTGCTTTTTCCACGCGAAGTAATGTCAGTGCTTCTTGATTCATGCGAATTACTGGGGTATCGTAGCCGCCGACAATCAATAGTGTGGGTGCTTTGACGCGACCTAATGCTGACCCGACCAAATCCGGTCGTCCGCCTCGAGAGATGATCGCTGCGACAGTGTTTGGTCGTTCTGTTGCTGCAAGTAATGCAGCTGCTGCTCCGGTACTGGCTCCAAAATAACCTATTTTGAGGTTGCTCTTGTCTAGATTGTGAGCAAGCCAATCTGTAGCATCAACTAACCGGGATGCCAAAAGGCCAATATCAAACGCAGGTGTTTTGTTCGCAGGTCAATAACTTCTTCTTGGGTTGTCAGCAGGTCAATTAGCAAAGTTGCCAATCCGTGGGATTGCAGTACGCTGGCAACGTATTGATTGCGAGGACTGTGGCGACTGCTACCGCTACCGTGAGCAAACAACACCACTCCCCGTGCATTTTCAGGTACTGCTAGATTACCTTCTAGCTTGACGGAATTTGTTGTAATCAAAATTAATTTTTCTTGAGCTTTTCGTTCTGATGTTTCGTTCATGTAAGCTCAACCCCCCTTTCGCCGATTAAAAATCAAAAATAATTTCTGCTCAAATATAAATGCAAGTTAATAGCTAATTTTTTCTTGCTTTGTCGTTGAACCCCCATTCCCGGCTAAAGGTGCGGGTAAAAGACTTGTGGAAATATTTCCCGTACGCAGCCATTGGTCCATTTCTGGTGGAATTTGGACGCGTTTGAGTTGCGATCGCAACTCTTCTCCTTCTAAAACTTCTTTTTCTAATAAAATTTGCGCCGTTTCCTCTAACAAAGCCCGATTTTTATCTAAAATTTTCAGCGCCAGCAAGTGAGCTCCGTCTACAATTTCTTTGATTTGTTGGTCAATGAGCTCGGCAACTTTTTGGCTAATTGCACGCCGAGGATTGCTAAATCCTTCTAAAAACTCTTGTTTTATTTTATCAAAGGCAATGGGACCGAGGGCATTGCTCATACCGTAGAGAGTGACGAACCTTTCTGCTAAATCAGTTGCTTTTTGAATATCATCGCTAGCACCGGTAGAAACTTTGTTGAGAATCAGCTCTTCTGCTGCTCGTCCTCCTAACAGCGATACAATTCGTCCGCGAATTTCGTCTTCTGTCATCAAAAAGCGATCTTCCTCAGGTAGTTGCAGCGTGTAACCCAAAGCATTGACACCTCTGGGAACAACAGAAATTTTTTCCACACCGCCAGCTCCTGGTATGATAGCTGCAATTAAGGCATGACCTACTTCATGACAGGCAACTGTTCTTTTCTCGTTTTCGTTGAGAATTCGAGATTTTTTCTCTAACCCTGTTAATATCCGTTCGATGGCTTCTTGAAAATCAGCAATTGTCACGGTCTGATGGTTGCGACGAGCTGCTAGTAATGCTGCTTCATTGACAAGATTGGCTAAATCTGCTCCTGCAAATCCTGGCGTTTGCGCTGCTAATTTCGACAAATCTACATCAGCTGCAAGCTTGACATTTTTAGCATGAATTTTGAGAATCGCTTCTCGACCGATTTTATCCGGACGGTCGACTACGATTTGACGGTCAAATCGACCCGGACGGCGCAAAGCGGGGTCCAAAACTTCCGGACGGTTGGTAGCAGCTAAGATGATTACACCTGTGTTTGCATCGAAACCATCCATTTCAGAGAGCAATTGGTTGAGGGTTTGTTCGCGTTCATCGTTACCGCCAAAATGCGGACCGGTATTGACTCGGGATTTACCTAAAGCGTCCAATTCATCGATAAAAACTATACAAGGTGCTTGTTGCTTTGCTTGTTCGAATAAATCCCGCACTCGCGCTGCACCAACACCGACAAATAGCTCGATAAACTCAGAGCCAGAGATACTAAAGAAAGGAACCACTGCTTCACCAGCGATGGCTTTGGCTAGTAAAGTTTTACCAGTTCCGGGAGGTCCGACGAGCAACACTCCTTTGGGAATTTTTGCCCCCAAGCGCGTGTATTTGTCTGCATTTTTGAGAAAATCGACAATTTCTTGCAGCTCTGCTTTAGCTTCATCAACGCCGGCGATATCGTCGAACTTTACGCCTGTATTGCCTTCAGAGTAAATGCGAGCTTTACTTTTACCAACGCTCAAGGCTGGATGACCGCCTATTTGACTGTGGCTCATCAACCATCCCCAAATAGTAAAGAAGATTAATGGTGGCAAGATCCAGCTTAATAAGGTCGAGATCCAGCTTGCGCGACTAGCAGGTGCAGCAGCAAACTCGACGTTATGCTCGCGGAGAATTTTGAGGGATTCTAAGTCTAAGGGTACTGGTGTGGTGACAAATACCCGCTTGGATTGAATTTCCGCTTGCTGGGTGGCTTCTGGTTTGAGTTCGTACTCAATGCGGTTAGATTCAACGATGACGCGAGCAACTTTACCAGCTTCTACCTGGGAGATAAATTTGCTGTAGGGTACTTGATTGCGGGGTGGTTCTGCCCACAAAAGCATGTTAAAAAATATCAGCAATGCTAACCACAGCAACAGACTGCTTTTATATTGGGGTTGTGGTGTTTTGGTGCGGCGATCGCTATCGCCATCAGTATCCACTGGCATAGTTGATTGCTCCTTTGCAATGGCAATTGATTGGTGGATAGTGGTTAGTGGAACAGTCAACTACTACCTACTAACTACTAATCCTCAATTTCAGTAAGTGACATGGTATGAACGTGCAAGTCTTGCTGCAAATCTGTTGTCAGGTAGTGCTTAAACCACTGAGTTGCTAACCTTCCTAATTCTTGTAGCGCCCCTGGTTCGTTAAAGTTGTGAGTAACTCCTGGAATAACTTGCAGTTGTTTGTTTGGGGTAGAAATTAATGTTAGAGCATCTTCATTCATAGCAATAACTGGCAAGTCCATTCCTCCGACTATTAGCAGCGTCGGAGTTTGCACGCTTAAAAGAGCTTCACAAACCAAATCTGTTTGACCGCTGTAGGAAACAATTGCTCCAGCAATCTCGGGATGCTCCGCAGCTGCTAGCAATGCTGCACCGCTACCAGTTCCGTAACCAAAGTAACCTACCTTGAGATTGCTGGTAATGGAGTTGTTAGCTAGCCAATTTGTTACTCCGATTAAGCGTGCAGTTAGATGTTTGATGTCGCAGCGATAATGTTTGGTGCGCAGGTCAATTCTCTCCTCCTCTTTTGTGAGCAGATCCATCATCATGGTCGCTAGTCCTGCTTGGCGCAGGATATGACTGAGGTAGCGGTTGCGAGTACTGTACCTGCTATTTATGTTGCTACCATGAACAAACATTACAATTCCCTTGGCAGTATCAGGTACAATCAGTTCTGCTTCCAAGCAAGCCGAGCCTATCTCTACTGTAACTATTTGCTCTTGCGCATCCCATATTGATTTTTTATCCATTGGTATTTCTCCTTGTTGAGAAAGAAGGTGGGAAGGTATTTGCTTTCATAACCCATCCCTTTTTGTCGCACGCAGCTAGCTGCACCATCAGGTTACTGAGCTGACTGCTGGAGATTTCTGGCGACAACTTGCTTTGCTAAAAGTTCTCGTACTTGTTCATCAGTTGTCTGGGAGAAGTTTTCATACCAAAGACCGATCGCGTACAAAGGTTCTGGTGTTTGCAGACACACTACTTCATCTACTTCGGCTTGCAGCTGCGCGCAAACGGCTGGTGGTGCTACTGGAGTTGCTACTACAATTTTTCGAGGTTGCTGCTGTCGCAAAACAGCAATAGCAGCACGGATGGTCGAACCAGTAGCAATACCGTCATCTATTAAAATTACGGTGCGATTTTGTACATTTAGTGGCGGGCGATCGCCTCGATATATTTGGTTGCGGCGCTGCAATTTTTGTAGTTCTTTGGCTGTAACTTCATCTATTGTTTTATTGGAGATTCCCAGGCTGTTAATAACGTCATAATTGAGTATCCTAATGCCACCAGCAGCAATTGCACCCATTGCTAGTTCTTCATGGTGGGGTACACCTAGTTTTCTGACGATGCAGACGTCTAATGGAGCGCAAAGTGCTTGTGCTACTTCAAAGGCTACTGGTACACCTCCACGCGGTAAAGCTACAACTATGACATCCGGACGATGAGCATAAGCTGCAAGTCTTTTGGCTAAGAGTTTACCTGCTTCGGTGCGATCGCGATATCTCATTGCCATAATTTTCACCTCCTTTTTGAAATTGCCAGTCAATAATTTTTTCGAACAGAGATTACTGCAGTTGAAATTTTTTGAAGCTCGAACTGGAATATTCCACCATTGATTTAACAATCGTAATAGTTGTTCTTTCTCATTCCTTACCGGCTAGCGAATTTTTGGAAATTGTTTCATTTTGGATAGGTGTCTTTGCGTGTATATTGTTGATAAATTCCTCAGTTTATTGGCGAAAACCAATCAGATAAAATATTATTTTTTTCTTAATTTTGATTAATTTTATTTTGATATCAAAGCTTGGAAGTTTGTAATTTTACTTGTTTGCTTTGATGGATGCGAGTAAGTGAAATCTTGCGTTCACTCTAGGAGAAGAGATATTTTTAAAAATTAGAAATTCCAATAATAATAACTCTACTCTTAATTTAGATCATGGCATTAAAAGCAAAAAAATGACACCAGGAAGATAAAAAACGATATAAAAACACTCAATCGGGTACGGGTAATGGGGAATTGGGTAACAAGGATCAAAGTCAGGAAGTTTGCTAGCTGTTACTAGCTAGGAAAGTTGTTGAAAGCAGAGAAAATTCCAAGGGGATGGTTGGAATAACCAACCAGTAGCGTACCTAGCTAACGATGAGGCGTAGGGATAAGTGGTGCAACAGCTTGTCGAGCAAGCACCTGTTTCAACCACAGATGCTGGGTTTAGCTGCATGGGTATGGCGAGCTTTTATCTCCAGCTAGCTCCCCGTACAAAAACTCACCTAGCTGTAATATTTATTTGTTAAATTGTATTTGTTAAACTCTATCTCTATAACTACTACGAAAGTAATAAAAACAAATACTACAATTGACAGTTCTCGATGGTGTCATCGAAAAATACCATTTTGTGTATGTGTGCACATGAGTGGAGGTAAGGACATATGGTGAAACTTTCGCAACAAATTCTCCACGAAGAACCTCGCAATCAAAGAGCTGCTGTTATTCCTCTCCAGCATGAAGAGTCGTTCATTGAATGGTTGCGCAACCAAGGTCGGTTAATACCGCGCGGTGCGGAAGAAGACTACGATTTTGTGGATGAAGACGAAGAGGAACTCAGCGCCATTATCAGTGGCGATACTTTTGATTATGAAGAAGAAGAGGTGGTAGAAGACTTGGATTTAGAAGAATCTATCTAGCTAATAAAAAATCAAAATCCCCCGAATTACCTCCGGGGGAGTGAGTCAATGTTCAATGTCACTGAAACTATACAAGTTTTAGCTCTGGATATTGTGCCAAAATATCGTCGGTGGTAAGGACATCGCCTTCAGCTTGAGGAGTCCACAGCAGTTCGAGTGCTAGTAGTTGTTCGCTAGGGATGCTACCGATTTGACGCAAAGCTTGACGCAAATCATCGGCGCTATTGATGGCGGGAATTTCTAATTTGCCCAGAGTTGCAACTAGCAAAGTAACTATAATATATTCTCCCGGTCCTTGAGCGATCAAACGGGTGGGATTGTCTAGTTCTCCGCTAGAAGGTAAAGCACCTTTAGGATTGGCCGCTTTAAGTTGGTTGTTGACGTTAGATAAAGTTTCTTCGGTGAATTTGCTGCGTTCTGCTAATGCTAGACGGTTAAATACACTTTCAGCTGCATTTAAGCGTGCTTGTTGGGTTTCGCCACCTGCATAGACCCAGTATTCTGGGTGGCGCAGTAAAGCTAGGGTAGCTTCTTGCAATACTTCTGCTCTACCTTCTGGGGAACTGGTGTCAGCAGTTTCCGCAATGCGGTTGAGTTCGGATTGTAAATCGCGAGCTTGAGCTAGCAATCCCACTTGCAAGCGCGTGATGGAAACGGTGGGGTTGCTACCGTAGCTGGGTTCTTCGTAACCACCATCATAACCATCGCTAGTGACACGGCGGAAGGTTTGTAGCAGGAATCCAGCGATCGCTATCAAAATCAACAAGCTAAATAACCCGCCACCGACGCCAAAAATCGGTACAACAAAGGGGAATCCCCATCCACCACCCGGGTACGCAGGATAGGGAACTGGGTAGTATCCCCCACCAGGAGGTGCGTAAGTTCGGGGTGAAGAGTAGGAGCGGCTACTTGGCGCTTTGAAAGAACCACCACCAATTCGTCCTCCGCTTCTAGCTGCAAGTGCTCCATCCGCTTGACTGAGGACTAGCGCACCCACAGCAAACAGGACGAACAAGGATTTGAGCAGCGGTTTGATGACCCGTTGTAGTTTTTTACGCATAATACAGTTGCTTGAAAAACATTATTTGATTATGATTTGCCCAAAGGAGGGTATTTTGGTGCAGTCAGTGACGCCAGCTTGTCGCCTTCTGGTCATAGTAGCTGTGATTACCAGCTACATCTTAAATTTATCGTTTCTAGTTCGATCTCAGCAGCTACCTTTGAGGGTATTCCGGTCGCAATAACCGTACCTCTTTTTGTGTAATGTTGTTTGTCGCTACAACCTTAGAAATTGCCTTCAGACCTGAAATTTATAAAGTTGCCAAAATGGCAAGACATTTTGTGCAGTGGTGGTTTATACTCTCAAGGAACCAGTTATAGCTATATTTTTTACTTTCGTCACTTTATTTTTCAAAGATTTAACAATATTTTTCACTATTTTAGATTAGCTTTTTTTACTTGAGAATAGCTGATGTTAACTTGGATTAAGAAAATCAAATGATGGCAAAATAATATACAGAAGTATATATTTTTTCTACATATATTGATTATGATAGCTACAGGCATGATTTCTGGAAATAAAGTATAAAAGTCTATGATTTGTTTTGTGGTTTATAGTTGCTAGATCTGGAGCGATCGCTAAACAAGAATTTCAAAAATTTCATCCTGGTAGTGGTGAGAAATTATCTTTATCAAAAGGATATCAAAACCTCTATTTTCTGGGGGAAGAAAGATACATACATTTTCAGAGCACGGGTATGGGTTAGCTGTTTGCCATGGAAAATTTTGGGCTGAAAATCAAAAAGAAAGTGAAAATTCCCGTTCTTCTGAGGGAAAAGAAATCGCAAAAACTGGCAAAAGTTAGAGATAAAACTGTATCTCCGGACATATTAGTCATAGCTCCTACTTTTTTCCCAAAACCAGGGGAAATAGAGGAATATATCTACAATCGTTGTTTGCAAGATAGGGAACGAGTAATTGTTTTGACAGCAAGTTGTGTAGGAGATAGAGCATTCGATCGCATCCAAAAATTTGCCATTTATCGGTGGCGAATTCCCAAATTTGGTCTCACACCGTTTTTTAATTTCCTAGGCTCTTTTCTACTAGCTATTAAACTTTATTTTCGCTATCGCTATCGCTATATCGAGTGCAGTTACGGCTATAATTTTGTGGCTTTATTGCTGTTAAGTTATCTTTTACCCGTGCGCTTTTTTGTTTACGTGCAGGGAAACGAAATTCTACGGGCGTTGCGCAATCCTTGGGCGCGATCGCTGCTATCATTTACTCTCAAGCGTGCTGCCGGAATTGTTTGTGATAGTTTTTTATACGTAATTTTATGACCAGGTATTTTCAATTTCAAACTCCTGCTCATGTTATCCATCCTGTACTGAGAAAGGAAAAATTTGACGACATTGAAGATCCTGACTGTATTGAAAATTTACGCCAACAAGTACGAAACAACCACAACATTCCTACCTCAGCAGTGGTAATTCTTTCAGTAGGAACGCTTCACAAGCACCAAGGTTTCAATTTAGTAATTGACAATTTACCGCCACTGCTGACTTTAGGCTTGGACGTCCATTATATAATTTGCGGGCAAGGTCCCTTTGAAGAGGAACTTCGCTCTCAAGTTCGGTATTTGCGGTTAGAACCGCGGGTACACTTTTGCAAAGCGATACCCGAAAAGAAGTTAGCAGGTTACTATGCAGCTTGCGACATTTTTGCTATGCTAAGCTTTATCGACTACAAAGCTGCAACTGTTGAAGGTTTTAGTGTTGTTTACTTGGAGGCAAGTTACTTTGGCAAACCAATTATAGCCTCTTGTTTGAGCGGAGCCGTTGATGCGGTTCGTCACGAAGAAAACGGTATACTTGTCAACCCTCATTCTGGCAGTGAGATGTTGACAGCGTTCAGGCGGCTGTGCGAGGATAGGGAGCTACGCGAAAAGCTCGGTCGCAGGGGAAAAGCGCTAGCTAGCAACAAAAGCCTGCACGGACTGCTTTCTATAGCAGAATCTCGCTATCGGTGTTTGTTAATTTAGCCACCACCAACGATGGTAACAACTTCCAGGCGATCGCCCGGTTGAACTTGGGTATGTTGCCAAAATTGGCGATGAAGAATTTCGCCATTGTATTCCACAGCTACCAAGCGAGGATTGTACCCTAGCTGTTGAAGTAAATCGGGTAAAGGTGTTTGAGAAGGACAGCTGCGACTTTCTCCATTCACTTGCAGAGTGATTTGCTCAGACATAGGACTTTTCCGGATTCGGTTGAACGCGATTGAGCTGGGAAAGCAGATATTGTGTAACCAGGGTAGGTTGTTCGGATTGCATGATCGAACGTACTACTGCTACGCGTTTGGCACCAGCATCGATCACATCATTTATATTATTGGCATCTATACCGCCGATAGCAAACCAAGGTATGGGACAATTTTTGGCAGCGTAACTGACGTATTCCAAGCCAGCAGCTGGCTTGCCAATTTTCGTCGGTGTTTCGTAAACTGGTCCCACGCCTATGTAATCCGCACCTTCGGCAATTGCCCGTTGCATTTCCTCTCGATTTGTGGTAGAACGACCGATGAGGCGATGAGGACCAAGTAACTGGCGAGCTATAGCAACAGGCATATCCTGCTGTCCTAGATGCACTCCATCCGCATCTGTTGCCAAAGCCAGATCTACTCGGTCGTTAATGATAAAAATAGCATTGTAGGCGTGGCACAATTGCCGTAACTTCTCGGCTTGTTCGATACGGACAGCATCGTCTGCAGTTTTATCCCGGTACTGGACCAAGGTCAATCCACCCTTAAGGGCCGCTTCCACAATTTCTAGTAACTTTTCGCTGGGGGAGGTGACAAGATACAAACGCGATCGCAGCAGCATTTGCTGGCGTTGGTAACCCATAAGATTACTTTCTAAAGTATAAACTCGATACCGCATTTGTTTAAAAGCTTTTCCCATATTGGGATGGTAAAGCTTGCCATACTCTTCCAGAACTCGCAAAGCTTCTTCTACTCGACAGAAGTTTGCTTGCAACAGCGATTTGACACTTGCTCGCTGCTCTTCCTGAGGATGGGTTAATTCAGTACCGGGATCGTTGATGGTGTCTCTAGCCGAGTGTAACTCTGGAGTATGCCAGATTGCTATCTCTTGTCGCATCCGCTTGCATTCCCCAGCTAGCTGGGAATTATTCAAGCCAAAGCGACACCATTCCTCAATGATCCGCAAACCTTCCCGCGCTCGGTCTAAGTTCGCGTCCAAAATGCGGTAAACAGCTTGTTGGATGTGCTCTTTTTGGCTGTATGGCTCGACCATTACAACAACCCCATTAGTGCTTTCATCGTAACAGTCAGCCTGTTTCATATTCGCAAGACTTTCTGCATGTTTACGTAATTCTTTACTAGAAATTTAAAAACGAGGGATTTAAGAGTTGCAATTATAAAATATTTTCACCCTAGTCCCTAGCCCCTTATTAAAACACTTTGTATCAAAAGTAGCCACACGTTTGCGATTCCATCTTTGTTTTCTCGACATTTTTCCTAGGTGATGAGTATAAAAAATTCTAGTTGGTTGTAAGGAGTGCAGCAAAGGTGATTAACCTCCACTTTTTTTCTCCATTTCCGCAAAGGGACGTTCGATACAAGCTGCGGGTCGCCCGCAAACAGAAAAGGTATTCTTGCCTTGCAACAGCAATGCTTTGTGCTTGTAACTTCTGGTTTTTGCCTGCTACTACAAAAGTGGCAAGTCTAGCTTTCCTAAGCTATTGCTTGGATACCATCTTTGCCCAGACATCCGCAACAGCAGCGCCAACACAACCAGGTGACAGAACAATTTCTCAGGAGAAAGTGCTTTTTGTCAACCCAAGTATTGGAGATGACAACCAAGGCGGTAGTAATGAAAGTCACCCTTTGAAAACGATTACTCAAGCGCTGAAAATAGCTACCTCCGGTACTGTGATTAAATTAGCAGAAGGTACCTACAGCGCTGGGACGGGAGAATTGTTCCCTTTGATACTTAAACCCGGCGTGACAATTCAAGGAAATGCTAGTAGTAAGGGTCGCAATATTATCATTACAGGCGGTGGTGATTACCTTAGTCGCAGTTTTGGCAGTAAAAATGTTGCCATGGTTGCTGCTACCAAAGCGCAGTTAATCGGCGTCACCGTTACCAACTCCAATCCCCGCGGTTATGGTTTGTGGATTGAATCCACCCATATGACAGTATCAGATAATACTTTTACCGGTAGCACCCAAGATGGAGTAATGGTTACTGGCAACGGGGCACCCATTATTAGTAATAATATATTTTATCGCAATGGAGCAAACGGCATCACCATCACTGGCACCTCCCGCCCTCAAATCAAAGAAAATCTTTTTCAAGAAACAGGTTTTGGAATTAATATTGCCGAAAAAGCAGAACCAACGATCGCAGGCAATCAAATTCGAAACAACAGAAGTGGTATTGTTATCCAAGCTGCTTCTCGCCCGATTTTACGAAATAATTTGATTGAGGGTAATAAGGAAGATGGCTTGGTGGCGATCGCTCAAGCACAGCCAGATTTAGGTAACTTTTCCCAAGCAGGTGGTAACGAGTTTCGCCACAACGGGCGCTATGACATCAACGCCAGTGCTGCCAAACAAAAGATTGTCGCCTACGGCAATATCATAGCTGGCAAATTTGCTGGCGAAATAGATACAAAAGGGACAGCAGCATCCATTGCTAGCAGGGGTCCATCCCATTTTCTACCCAACGATGGCAGCGAGCAAACGCCAACAGACAAAGAAATCACCTTTTCTGCACCAAGCAGCAGGCCACCGAAACAACCCACTTCCCCAACAACTGCAACCTTAGCGCCCTTAACCGTACAAGGAACGCAAACAGACAACACGATCGAATTTGTTGCACCTCAAACACCATTACCCGTACTGGAACCGGTTCCTCCAGGCGAAACAGCATTTTTACCAGCTACTCCCAGGACTGCTATTCCCTTAAGCAGTAGAACAAACCGACCAAAAGCGCCAACACGAACAACTGCAAAACCAATGCGGGCGAAAAATTCATCACGCTTGCATGCAACACGATTGCCAAGAGAAACCCGCTATCGAGTTATAGCAGCAGTTAACGCCCCAAAAGATCGGGAACTAGTAAAATCCGTTGCTCCCGACGCCTTTGCTATTTCTTGGCGGGGTAAAACAGCGATGCAAGCAGGAATTTTTAGCAGTCGTTCTCGCGCCCAGGAAATGCTCAAAATGCTGAGCAAAATTGGTTTGAAAGCTACAATTGAGCCAATAGAGAATTAATTCGCAATTATTCGCTATGGAAATACAAATTTTGCCATATTTTGATTTGCAAAAGAATTTTGATTTGGCTTAAGCGATCGCTTGTTGATGTACGAGATGCAAAGCGATCGCTTTTTTGTGGGGTGGTATAAAATTTCTTCAATAGGTACATCGGGCACACCAAACCGATCCAGCCAGCCAGTCGTGCATCTTGCCCTACTTTACTAAATACTGCCCAAAACGTTGCTTTGAGTATTCAGCTTGATAGCTCGAAGCATTGTTCCATCAGTTTTCTAGTGCTTTCTTTTTCTTTCAACTTGATTAACTTTCTTTTTCTCCCCAGCAAGCTAGCTGTACTCGCACAAGCAATATGGACGACACTCTCAATCGCACTTGTCATCAGTTTCCTGAATCTGGTCTTTTGCAGGAAGAACCGCTGATTATTTCTAGCCTCCTTTCCCTAGATTTGGGAGAAGAAGACACCCCAGCGATCGCTGCTTTGGAACAAGAAACTTCTATCCCTCCAGAAAACCTTGAGCTACAAATACAACAGTTCCTCACTTTGGAGGAAATCACTCCAGAAGCTGCTGTACCCAAAAAAGACCCTTACAAAAAACACCTCCACAACAAACCTCTAAACGAGCAGAAATTATTGGATACCATTTCTTATATCTTTCTGGAAGAAGATAATCTGGAAGAAATTGACTCCTACACTCGAGAATCTCAAATTCCTTTGCCAAAATCTGACTTCCAGACCCAAAAGCCAAACCATCCCTTAGTACGGGATGTAAGTTCTAAAGTAGGATTGGCTTCTGCAATGTTTGTGGGAGGATTCGTAGCAGGAGGAGCTTGCAGTTGGGCCGTACTGTCGAATCAATCGGTTGCTTTTCAGGAGAAATCCCAAACTTCAGTACGAGAACATCCTAAGTATCACTCCGCACACAATCTCCAATTACAAGTTAAAAATAATATCAGCAAACCAGAAATGGCAGTAGTACAACCTAGCTTTGGAGCGGCGGAAAACTCCCAGATACAAGTCAAAAACAACATCAGTACACCAGAGGTTGTACCTTCTCCCCCAAGCTTTACACCTGCTGTTTCCAACGTTCAAAAAGTCGCTTCGCCCAAAGTTTCAAATACTGCAACCAAACCTTTATTTCAACAACGACTGCTAACTTTGGCAGATTTAAAGGGACGTAGCGCTTGGGAACTAACAGTGATGCGCAACGAAATCTATGCTCGTCACGGTCGCAAATTCAAAGAGCAAAAATTGCAACGCTACTTTGAAAGTCAAAGTTGGTATAAACCTCGTTACAGTGGAGAAGAATTTCCCGATTCTTTGCTTTCGGAAATAGAGCTCAAAAATGCAATTACCATCCGCGAGTACCAACGCCTTCACGGCCTGTTACTTGAGTTGTAGCTGTTGTCGAGCTGGTCGTAAAGCGATCGCCACAAGTTTTTTGACAACACACTTATGCTCGCCTCAGCGATCGCTTTTTGTCTGGTAAAACTAAAGTTAGTTTGTCTCGAGTTTGTCACCTTTTAACCTCTAAGATTGAAACTTATGCAGTGATAGAAACAATCAAGGACTGGAACAAGGAAGCTAGGTGTATTTGTTTCAGTAAGAGCGTAGATAGCACCCCTACGCCCTTACTTCCTTACATTCAGTCTTGGTCAATAGCGTGCGTGCATAAGTCCTGTGGGAGTAAGACTTAATAACAACAGCAATCGTCACTATTAGCTTGATACTATACATCTCTAAGCGCCATCAGTCATGTCTGGTAAGCTAATTTTGCTCATCGATCGTGAAGTCTCTGTGAGAGAAGTTCTGCAAGTTTGTTTGAGTCATATTGGCGGTTGGGATGTATTATCGGTGTCTTCCTTGCAAGAAGGATTGGAAATTCTGCTGACAAACAAACCTGATGCTATTGTTTTAGACGATCCTTTGCTGGGTATGGATAATCTCTCCTCAGTACAAGAGTTTAGAAATCATCCCCTTACTGCATCGATTCCAATCGTGCTTGTCACTGCAAGAGCTCGTTGGTTTTCGTCTTGTCAGCTAAAACAATTAGGTATAGTTGGCGCCATTGCAAAACCGTTTGACCCCATGACCTTACCAGAGCAACTTGCTAAACTCCTCAGCTGGAAATCCCAATCAACTTAAGCAAGTCTGGTTCCAGCTAGTGGTAGGTAGACTTGAAAGCTGCTACCAACTCCTACTCTGCTTTTAACTTTGATTTGGCCGTTATGTCTATCTACAATTGATTTTGCGATCGCCAATCCCAATCCCAAACCATCTTTTTGTCTTGCTTTTGCTCCTTCAGAGCGCCAAAACCGTTCGAATATATACGGTATGCTTTCTTGAGGAATGCCAATTCCGGTGTCTTCCACGTGCACAACAGCAAATCGCTTCTCCCTTCGCAACATTAAAGCAATTCTTCCTCCTGCTGCTGTGTATTTAAAAGCGTTCTCTAAAAGATTTGAAAACAAACGACTTAGTTGATGAAAATCACCAACAACAAATATACCGGCAGGTAAGTGAAATTCAAAATGAATTTTTTTCATTTCAGCTTGAGATTCAAACTGCTCTACCACGTCTTCTAGCAATTCATCCAAAGGAATAACAGCATGATGAATGCGAGAGCTTTTTTCTATTTCATCTAGCTTGGATAGCATCGCCAAATCATCTACCAAACGCGTCAGCTGCTCGGTACAACTAATAATGGTGGCTAGCTTTTTCGCCACTTGAGGACTGAACTGGTGCGATTGACTTTGCATTACCTCCGCAGCTATGTTGATCGCCGTTAAGGAATTGCGCAACTCGTGGGCAACATTGGTATTAAAATGTTTTAGTTGCTGAAAATTCTTTTTGAGGGGCTGAACAATAAATAAAAACAAGCTGACGGTACTGACAGCAAATAAGATCGTAAATAAAACAATAGAACTTATTCTTTGTGCGGGATTTGCTTCCCATACCGATGGATGGATAAGTTCGCTAGCTCGAACGTAACCTTCTAGCTGTTTTTTTTGCTGGTCTGGTTGGTTGGTGTATACGGCGATGGATACGGAACGAACATCTCCGTGTTGTTCGATTACGGGAACTTCATTGTTGAGTCGCAAGGAAAAAAAGACTTTAGCTAGGGGAACTTCCGGAAAAGTATTTCCTTCACTGAGCAAATGTTCACCGTTAGCATCGAACCATTCCAAACCTTGGCCTTCTCTTAAATGTTGACCCCAGCTAGATGTATTTTCTTTGAGGTTTTGCAATCCTTTGGCTTTAATTACCCTTAAATAAGGAGCAGCAGTCCGAGCTAAAGTTAGCAGGCGATCGCTGACATCTTGAACAGGATGCTGGTAGGAATTTTGAGAGCTAACTTGAAAATATCTGTAATTTCCCAAAGAGACTATTCCAGTTATTGCTGAAATTGCCGTTAGCAAAAGCAGCACAATTGTAAACAAAAAATGCCTGTGTAAAGAGTAAAACATTAGAATTTAGAGACAAAGAAAATTTCTGTTGTCTGGTTTAATTGCGTCCCAACCGTCTCTAGAAATATTATTTACACCCTGATGGCAGGCTCTCGATCGTTGTTAAAATTGCTGTTGCACAAATGGTTGCAAATAATAGCCCATACCGTAGGCTGTTGATACAAAATTACTAGGTGCTCCCGCGGCCTTTAATTTCTGTCTCAAACGCTTGACAATGGCTTTGACTGCATCTTCTTCTGGAGGTTCCTCAAAAGACCAAAGCTTTTCTATAATTTCACTGCGACTGAGAACGCAACCATGACAGCGCAAAAGCAGCTCTAGTAAACGATACTCTTTGGGAGTCAGGTGTAATGGTTGACCGTTGTAGGTAGCTTGACAAATATTTAGGTCAATTTGCAAGTTTCCCCAATTCATTACAGGAGACAAAGTAATGTTTCCACGACGCAACAAAGCTCGAATGCGAGCCGATAGTTCCTGTAAATTATACGGCTTGAGCACGTAGTCGTCTGCGCCTGCATCCAATCCTGCAACTATATCCGCGGTGGCATCGCGAGCTGTTAATAGCATAATAGGCATTTGATAACCATGGGAGCGCAATCGCCGACAAAGGCTAATACCGTCTAGCTCTGGTAGGATAATATCCAGCAAACACAAATCATAAGCAAAAGTTTTTACAAAATCCCAACTTTCTTCTCCGTTACTGGCTACATCAACAATGTAGTTTTGGGTAGCAAGAGCTTCTGCAAGTGATTCTGCAATGCGCCGATCGTCCTCTGCTAGCAAAATCTTCATGGTTAATAGCTTCCTTGAAAAATACGGTCGTGGAAACAGTAGATTTCAACTACTTGTTCAGGAGTAGAATTCAATTTCAAATTAACTTGGTTTGGTTAAAAGCAAAATAAGATTAGTACCCAAAATTAAAAAAAATATGAACAAATGTAAATAAGTAATGTGCTTGCTCCAAATAGGGCAGATACAAAAAATTGAGTATACAAAACCTACTTATATCACATGTGGAGCTTGGAAAGATTCAGTAAAAAAGCAGTTGAAATTTTCACTAAATTGAAGTTGCAAAGAAATAGGGACTCAGGAAAGAAAAATGTAGGAGTAAATAGACGAGCTGTTGGTACCGGTATATGTTCGCATAGCTTTGGAAGGGCCAGCAAAACTTTCTCAGTCTGTTAACTGCAGACAAATAGGAAAATTTGATATCTAACCCTAAAACTGTTAGCAATGATTAATTGCAGGAGCAAAACTGAAGATTACTCGAGGTGATTTCGATCTTGAATTTCTTCTTGGGCGATCGCTTTGAGTTTCTCTGTAAAAGATTTGCAGCGATCGCTCATTTGGGGGGTGAATTGTTCAATAGGTGGATGATTGCTAATCGCGGGTGGTAGTAATCTTGCAAAACCAGGAGTTGCGAAAGGGGAGCGGTCAAAAAAAGGTAAGGCAGTAGGTGATTTAGAAGTAAAAGAATGATTGCTATGATGTTGGTATTCCTCTGTTTGCGCCTGTCCGTTGTCAGGAGCCGATGTTAGCTGTTGGTCGCGTTCTTGTTTTTTGTGCTGTGGCAGTTCGGCTGGAGAGTTTCCCGAATACAGGGAAGAAGGAAACTTATTGCAAATGAGGCTTTCAAATTCCATGTTGAAATGAAAACTTGGCTGTCCCCGTCGCTGCCACATTGATAAAATCTGCTGTACGGACACTGCTTTGTAGCGTCCTTGGTATAGAGCTTCAATTACTGCTAAATGCAACCAATTGGGGTGGAATTGCTGTTTCCAGCGCTGCACCAATTCGGTAGCGCCATAACCACCAAGGTCGAAACTATAGTGAATTAACAGGGCTATTGCTAACTCAGCAGAAGTTCCCAAGTTGGACGTGAACGTTGGGTTATCGGCTTGAGGCAATAGAGCTAAATTTTGCTCCCGTTGCATATAGCCTATCGCGCTTTTTGCTTTTTCTCTCAAGAGTGTCAAATTTTAAAGGAGGTGTTCTTCATTCTACTCGCTGCTGTTGGCAAAAGGGGAAACAATGTAGGGTGAATTTATCCTGGGCGATCGCCCGATGGCTGCTAAAGCTTGATACACCATTGCTACTACTTCCGAGCGTGTTGCTTCCCGCCAAGGTTCGAGTTTTTGGGGATCTGGATAGTTGACAATTATTCTTTGGGCAGTCGCAGTTGCAACAGCGGTGCGGGCATGATGGGGAATATGGTTGCAATCCTTAAAATATAATAAAATGTCAGTATCGGCCTTGGGTAAAGCTAGCCCGTTGACCAGGGAAACAATAACCTGCAGTCGCTGTACGTTTTGCTGCGGACAAAAGGTGCAATCCCGCTTCCCACTTACAAAACCACCTTCTGCTGCTTTTTTGATTGCTTCGTACGCCCAAAATTCCTTGGGTACGTCGATAAATTCTGACACCGGAAATTTGGGAGTGGGGTTAAAGGCTGCAACCACCAAAGCTGCGTACTGGGCGCGAGTCACGGGAGCTTGGGGTAGAAACCTATTGTCAGCAAATATACTGATTAAAGCTTGACCGAGCAGTGCTTCTACAAAAACCCTCGCCCAATGGTCGTTTCCATCGGCAAAACCAGTACTAAATGTAAGCAAGTGAGAATCTGCTTTGGCGATCGCGTCTAATTCAACCAAACCTTTGACCTTTGCAGAATGTAGTTGGTTGCCAGCAGCAACTAACCGATAAGGAGTAGCATTTTGAATGTCACATTCCTGGTTGTTACGAAAGATATTACCTGCTGGCTGTTGAGTGCTTCCCAAATCGGGGATGGCCTCACCGTTGACCAAAAGACCAGCTTGGGAATTTTTCTCTATCAGATTGTGTCGCAGCACCGGTCGCGCTTGTCGAGAAACAGCAATGGCGATTTGGTTCTCTGACAATTGATTGTTGGCAACCAAAGGAGCAGCAAAATCACTAATAGCAATACCGATGGCATTTTGTTGCACGATATTGCGCAGTATTTCTCCTTGAGAGCGACGCGCCATCACTAAGCCAGAGGCACCATTTTCGATAAAAACATTATCCACGATTATTGGTGTGGCATTACCGCTGACAAAAACACCTTCGCGTCCGCAGCGAGTGAAAGTGTTGTTAGCCAAAGTTGGTGAAGCGGTGGATTCAATCCAGATACCAGTACCTTTGAGACTGCAATTAGTCACCGTCACACCTCTAACAGCAGCGTTATCTAGCAATCGCAGCGTAATATTTTGCATTCCAAAATTTTCGCTTTCATACTCGCCACTTCCAAAGATAATAATGTCTTGACCTTTAGTTGCTTCATTTCCCACTACCGTGACTTCCTTGGGAATTAGTAGCGGAAAAATTTCACCACTAGCAGTACTGTAAACACCTGGTGCCAGTTGTACAATCATTGCAGTTTTACACGCTTTTAAGGCACGGGTAATAGTTTTATAGGGAACCAACCGTGACCCTGCATTATTATCGTTCCCGGTTACGGGATTGACATAAAATGTTGCCACGAGGGTAAAGTTGACCATTGATTGTTTAAACAGGCAAATTGCTAGAAGGATGACGATCAAAAATAACTGTTGATTTGCCTGATTGTCAAAATATTAAGCAAAGCAGACCCGAGTTTTTACGGGCAATTGTGGTTTCATTTTCAAGAACTTGACATTTACAAGACAAATTCCTGTGAGAAAATGGCACAACAAATCTATCAAATATCAAAATAGACAACATGACACAAAGATATTAGCACTGGCGCAGTTTTTTCCTTGCATGAGTCTAAACCGATGATTGAAGTTGAACATCTCAGTAAAATGTACGGTTCTACCCCAGCAATTACCGATGTCACTTTTAGTGTTGAAAAAGGGGAAATTCTGGGATTTTTAGGACCAAATGGCGCTGGAAAAACTACAACCATGCGAATTTTAACTGGTTATTTGCCAGCAACAAGCGGTACAGCCAGGATTGCTGGTTTTGACGTGCACGAAAATTCGCTGGCCGTGCGCCAAAGAATTGGCTATTTACCAGAAACACCACCGTTATATCCCGAAATGACGGTAGAAGGATTCTTACATTTTGTGGCGCGCATCAAAGGAGTACCAGCAGGCGATCGCCCAGTAAAAGTAAAAGCGGTCATACAACGCTGTCACCTGCAAGACAAGCGTCACGTTATTATTCGCAAACTTTCGAAAGGATACCGTCAAAGAGTAGGTATCGCCCAAGCAATCGTTCACGATCCTCCGGCGATCGTTCTCGATGAACCCACCGTCGGACTCGATCCCCGCCAAATTATTGAAGTGCGAAACTTAATTAAAAGTTTGGCAGGAACTCACACCATTATTCTTTCTACCCACATTTTGCCAGAAGTAAGCATGACCTGCAGCCGCGTCACAATTATCAATCGTGGGAAGGTAGTAGCTACCGATACTCCAGAAAACCTGCTTACCCAGTTAACTGTCGGTTCTGGCTATGAATTGGAAATAGAAGGCGAAGCAAGTTTTGCCAAACAAATACTGCACAACGTACCGGGAGTAAATTTGGTAGAATCTATTACTGCGTCTGCACTACCAAGCCATACTCCCATTCAAGACGGTCGCGTTTACCTGCGGGTGATTTCCCAACCAGGAACCGAACCAGGAAAGGAAATTGCAGCTGCTTTGCTGCGTACGGGCTTCGGTTTGTATGAAATGCGACGTATCAGCGCTACTTTAGAAGATGTATTTTTGCAATTGACAACAGAAGAAAAAATACCACAAACAACAGCTGACTCAACAGAAATTGCAGGGGAGGAGGCAGCTTAAATGGGTATAGTACTGAGTAACATTATTGCTATTTATCGCCGGGAGTTGCAGAGTTATTTTGTCTCCCCCTTAGCTTATGCGATCGCTGCAGTGTTTTGGTTCTTATCTGGATTATTCTTTGTCTTAATTTTGATGGGACCAGATGGAATCTTAGCAGCAGTAGCAGCAGTAGATTTACAAGGACAACAATTAGGAATACCAGTCCCACCAATAGACGTACCCTACGAATTTATGCGAGCCTTTCTAGACAGAATGGGATGGTTGTTGTTGTTTGTCCTACCAATTCTCTCTATGGGACTTTACGCTGAAGAACGCAAACGGGGAACTTTAGAACTATTAGCCACATCTCCCGTCACCAACTGGGCGGTAGCTGTAGGAAAATTACTAGGAGTACTAACATTTTTTATCACCATGGTAGTGCCTTTACTGGGCTTGGAAGCGATCGCTTTGAGCGCCTCCAATCCACCAGCGCCAATTTCCGTTCCCTTGCTGGGACATTTGGCATTAATCCTACTAGCAGCAGCAATTTTATCTTTAGGAATGTTTATTTCTTCCTTAACAGATAGCACCATCTTAGCAGCTATCCTCACCTTTGCCGTTATTTTATTACTGCTATTTTTAGATTTACTTGCTAAAAATATTAACGGTCCCTTTGCAGAAGCCCTGGGCCACATATCCTTGTTGAAACACTACAATAATCTCATCCAAGGAATTTTCGATACCAGTAGCTTGGTTTTATTTGCCAGCTACATAATTTTAGGCATTTTTCTGACAGCACAATCAATTGATGCACTCCGCTTTCAACGTCAGTAATTGAACCCATACTCGGGTAGCACAAGCAACCGAAGAAAATGAAAAGTATTGCAAACAAACCTTGGAAATATCTCAATCTCCTATTTTGGCTCGGACTGTTTTTAATCGCAGCTGGTTTTACGGCAGGTATAATTTCGGACAAATGGGGAGTGATTCCTTTGGCTTTGCTGGCCTGTGGAATAGCGATCGCCAGCATTTGGATAGTGTGGAAATTGCGCTCGGGTAGCTGGTGGAAGCGTCGTTCTACCCAAGCTAGTACCAATGCTTTGCTTGCAACCGTCGCCGTACTCGCAATTTTAGGACTGGTTAACTTCTTAGCCGCTCGCTACCACCTGCGAGTAGACTTAACGGAAACTCAGCTATTTACCCTTGCTCCCGAGTCTAGAGAATTGGTACGAAAACTAGAAAAACCAGTTAAGGTGTGGATTTTTGATGTTGCCCAAAATTCCCAAGACCAACAATTGCTAGAAAATTATCGTCAGCAAAATCCCCTGTTTGCATACGAATACGTCGATCCGCAAGCAAGACCGGGACTAGCAGAAAAGTTTGGCGTCAAAGATTATGGTGAAGTTTATTTAGAATATGGAAATAAAAGGCAATTGGTACAGGTAGTCAACGTTAGCGATCGCCTCTCAGAAATCAACTTGACCAACAGCTTGCAAAAAATTACCAGTACCGCAACGGCGAAAGTTTACTTCCTGCAAGGTCACGGCGAACACCCGCTCTCAGCAACAGAAGGTGGAATGTCACAAGCACAGACAGCCCTAAAAAATAAAAACTACACTGTTGCTCCACTCAACCTAGCAGAAAAATCCACTGTTCCCAAGGATGCAAATGTAGTGGTTGTCGCCGGTGCAAAACGAGGACTTTTAGAGAGCGAAGTCAACGCTTTGCGAGATTATCTCAATCGAGGCGGGAATTTGTTACTGCTGGTGGATCCCGGAACAGACCCCAAACTTGACAGTTTGCTCGCCCAGTGGGGTGTAAAGTTAGATAACCGTCTAGCCGTTGATATTTCCGGTAGCGTCGCCCTTGGCCCTGCCGTAGCAATTGTAACCGACTACGGACAACATCCCATTACTAAGGATTTTGGCAACGGTATTTCTTTTTATCGTTTAGCACGACCGCTGCAAATAACTCCAGTCACCGGTGTAGAAGCAACTCCTTTGCTGCGCACAAAACCCTATCCCAACAGCTGGGCCGAAAGTGACCTTAAAAGCGAAAATTTGCAGTTTAATCCCAACAGCGATCTCCCTGGTCCCTTGACTTTAGGAGTAGCTTTAAAACGCAAACTATCTACTGCATCTGCAAGCAGCAATTCTTCAGAATCCCGGATGGTTGTAATAGGAGATTCAGATTTTGCTACCAACGGTCCCTTTGAACAGCAGCTAAACGGAGATGTATTCCTCAATTGTGTAAGTTGGACTAGCCAGCAGGAAAAACAAACTCTTTCTATTCGCCCCAAGCAACCAAAAAACCGCCGTATCAATCTCACCCAAATGCAAGCAAACGTTCTCACTTTGTCGTCTTTACTAATCCTACCCTTAATTGGGTTAGCAGCAGCAGCTATTTTATGGTGGATACGCCGGTAAAATACTCAGGAGGCGGTATTGGCAACATGAAGCTACAACGGACAACTTTAATTTTAATTTTGTTAGCGCTAGCTTTGGGAGGTTTTGTTTACTTCCACGAATTTTACTTTCCAGCGGAGCAACAAAAAGCTCTACAGAAAAAACAACAAATTTTCTCTTTTGGCAGTGATGATGTTAAATCTTTAACGGTTAAAACTAAAAACTATACTCTTCGTTTAGAACGCAACCAAAGCTCCGAAAGACCAAAGTGGTTAATAACATCTCCACTCCAAACACCAGCTAGCGATGCAATCGTATCTTATTTAATGGATTTGCTTGTCAAGGGTAAGAGCGATCGCGCTTTGTCAATTCCAGCAGAGCAACTAAAGGAATTCGGATTGGATCGCCCCCAAGCGACTATCGACATCGTCTTAAAAAATCAGAAAACCCATCAATTAATTTTGGGTAAGCCTGATTTTAACAGCCGTTTCGTCTATGCTCAAGCCGACCCTGCTCCTCAAAATCATGGAAACGTTTCTGTGCTTTTAGTATCTAAAGATTTTGAAAATGCTGTCAACAGAGAATTGTCAGAATGGAAGGACAATCCTCAAGACGAAACTAAGAGTAAACCTTTGCCTTCTCTTAATTTACCATCTTTAAAAAATAAAAAATAAATACTCACCTACATCAGCGTCTTAGCGATCGCAAATTTTGGTGGGGCATTCCTCGTCAATTATAAGTAAATCTAGAGACTGTTTTTTCTTTTGATTGGATTTTAATAATTCTAAATACGCAAAGGGCACTACTACAGGCCAGAAAACAGTACTTAACACCAAAATTATACCAGATAAAAAGCGTTGCTCAGAAGTCATTTTTTCATCTTCTCGGAAGAAATTTAGCCACGTAGTCAAAAAACAATAAGCCATAACTAAGTAAAAAATAAAAACTAAATAAAAAAGAATTGTTTGCATCATCACAATAATTGAATTATCAATAAAGCCAAGGTTAACTCAGTTATATCACCCGATTCCAAAATTTCGATTAATATTTCGTAATAATATCCGCGAAAAACTTTAAATTTAGACAAAATTTGTTAAAATTAATTAAGATGGTTTTCCCAGATATTTTTATTTAATAGAACGTAAAATTCTAAGATGTAACTAAATTTGCGAAAAACTAATATTAGACGTAGAGCAGCTGGTATAAATCATGCTGATTTTTTTCCAGAAATTATGACAATAATTCCAACAGCAACCTTGCTTATTTCCTGTCCGGATCAAAAAGGATTAGTAGCAAAATTTGCTAATTTTATCTACTCTAACGGTGGCAATATTATCCATGCAGATCAACACACAGATTCGGGAACAGGTCTATTTCTTATGCGCATAGAATGGCAATTACAAGGATTTAATTTACCGCGGGAATTGATTGCACCAGCATTTAAAGCCATTGCTCAACCTTTACAAGCTCAATGGGAACTGCATTTTTCCGACACTATTCCCCGCATTGCCATTTGGGTCAGCAAGCAAGATCATTGTTTATTAGACTTGATTTGGCGACACCGCGCTCAAGAATTTACTGCCGAGATTCCTTTAATTATCAGCAATCATACTAATCTTCGCCCCATTGCAGAACAATTTGGAATTGATTATCACCACATTCCCATTACCAAAGAAAATAAAGCACAACAAGAAGCCAAACAACTAGAATTATTGCGACAGTACAAAATAGATGTAGTTATACTAGCAAAATACATGCAAATTTTGAGTGCTGATTTTCTCAGCCAATTTCCACGCCTTATTAATATTCATCACTCTTTTTTACCAGCTTTCGTGGGTGCAAATCCCTATCACCAAGCTTTTGAACGAGGTGTAAAAATTATTGGTGCCACAGCACATTACGTCACCTCAGATTTAGATGCAGGACCAATTATTGAACAAGATGTAGTTAGAATTAGCCACCGTGATGAAGTGAAAGATTTAATTAGAAAAGGAAAAGATTTAGAGAGAATTGTACTGGCAAAAGCAGTACGTTTGCATCTGCAAAATCGCGTGTTGGTGTACAGAAATCGTACAGTAGTATTTGAGTGATTTAGCAAACTGCACTGGAAAAGTGCAAGCTTTGATGTTGTATCCCATGAATGCTTTAGCTAACGCTCGGGTGGAGCGATGGTGGCAATTGCTATGTCGCTAGAGTGGGAAAGCGCTGATTCAATTTGGATTCTATACCAGCCGAACCGAGACCGAACCAAAAGCTGCTAAACAAGCTTTGAAACAAGAACTAGAAGCTAGGGACCTCATCAGTGAGGTAACCGAACAAATAATGCGAGTGCAAGCGATCTCACGACGAGAAATTTGGGAAAGACCGCCCCAAATCCTAGAACTACTTCATGCTAGAGTCGGTATTGAAGAAAGAGGGGAAATCCGGGTAATTGCCACCAGTGCATTCCTCGGCGATTTTAGGGCGATCGCGCAAGCACAGCATCCTATGATTCATCGTTTGATTTGCTGCTTGAAAGAACTTCCTTTACCCTGGTAGGAGCTGGCGCGATCGCCGGAACTTCGAAAAATACCTTATCAGAAGACGCCAAACTAAAGACAGCACTTTCTCACTTACTACAGCTAGGTACTCTAGCAGGACAAAATCCTCAAGAGTTACCGCTAGTCTTTTTGAGACTCCACAATTGTCAATGTCCGGAAGCACCCCGCAATTCCCAAGTTTCAGATCTTCCTTTGCGTTGTGGCAAACTTTTTCTCACCAGCAAGACTAGTTGTGATTGTTGCAGCACACCTGCAATGGAACTGCAACAGGATGATACCAAGCAATCAACCACAACCAGTACGCGTACTTTCGTCGTTTACAAAGAAAACGATGCTTGGAAAGGTAATCCGAAAAACGACCCTCAGCCGACTGGATACTACACTGGTATCCTCCAAAAGTGGATATTTGAACCAGTGTCTTACTTGTGGAGCAAGGCGATCGCACACATCACCAATTAAAGCTTATTTGAACTTTTGTCCGAACCGGAACCGTCAACAAAAGCGTGGAAGACACAGACTAAAGAGTGCTTGTTTAGTGTGGCTCGATACCACGGAAACTTCCCTTGGTTATTGGTAACACGCATGATAGAATGGGTCTGCTGCCTTTTGTCAAGTTTTTTTGTTAAGGATACTGAAATTTGTACCCGCACTATCGGTATCCAAGTTGACAGTTTAGCTAGTATCAAAACGGGGGTTTGATGACTTTCGTAGCCTCGATTGCTGTACCTGCGCAAGTAACTGCTAAATCTGGGTTAATGAATCTCACCTTGATATAGCCGACGGTAAGCGTAGTAGCTATAGCTATTTGAGACAACCAGCCCTTGGCGGAGGCGATGACTTAAAATACACCTTTTTGCTAGCTTGTTACTCTTGGAGAATGGAAAAAAATTCAAACTATTGACAACAACCAAACTCCCTATCTCCCTTAGGAAAGCTGCTCTATTTGTCCTAATGGTTTGGTAAATTATTAACATAGCTTAAAAAACTTCAGTTTAGGCAAGAAGGGGCAAACTTGAGTTACTATTACGACGGCATTCCTCCTCATGGTGGGCAACTAGTAAATCGCATTGCCACACCAGAACAAAGAGAAGTATTTCTCTCCAAAGCTGAGTTTTTACCGCGAGTGCAGCTAGATGCACGGGCTGTTTCCGATCTGGAAATGATTGCGATCGGTGGTTTTAGTCCTCTGACTGGCTTTATGAACCAAGAGGACTACAACTGCGTAGTAGCACAAATGCGGCTGGCTAACGGTACTGTCTGGTCAATTCCGATTACTTTGTCTGTCACAGAAGAAGTAGCAGCTAGCCTGACTGAAGGTGGCTTGGTTCGACTTGATAATCCTCAAGGACGGTTCATTGGAATTTTAGAACTTACCCAAAAATATCACTACGACAAAAGACGCGAAGCCATTAATGTCTACCGCACAGACGACGAAAAGCATCCTGGCGTACAGGTACTCTACAAACAGCCTCCTGTATATCTTGCTGGAGATGTGTGGTTGTTACAGCGCGATCCCCATCCGTTGTTTCCCTCTTACCAAATCGATCCCGTAGAGTCGCGACAGTTATTTAAAATCAGGGGATGGAAGACTATTGTTGGTTTTCAAACCCGTAACCCGATCCACCGCGCCCATGAGTACATTCAAAAGTGCGCCTTGGAAACTGTAGATGGCTTGTTTTTGCATCCTTTGGTAGGGGAAACAAAGGATGATGATATTCCTGCAGATGTGCGGATGCGCTGCTACGAAATTTTGCTTGAAAAATACTATCCTCAAGACAGAGTAATCTTGGCCATAAATCCTTCTGCAATGCGTTATGCTGGTCCTCGGGAAGCAATTTTCCACGCTTTGATCCGCAAGAACTACGGCTGCACTCATTTTATCGTCGGACGGGATCACGCCGGCGTTGGAAACTATTACGGTACCTACGATGCTCAACACATCTTTGACGAGTTTGCTCAGGAGGAAATCGGTATTGTACCCATGAAGTTTGAACATGCCTTCTACTGTACTCGCACCAAGCAGATGGCAACAACTAAAACCAGTCCCAGCAAACCTGAAGAACGAATTCACCTGTCGGGTACAAAAGTACGGGAAATGCTGCGCCGGGGAGAGTTACCTCCTCCTGAATTTTCTCGTCCAGAAGTTGCAGCAGAACTAGCACGGGCTTTACGAGTATCTGTTAAGGTCTAATGCAAACCTACATCACAAACAGTCTCCAACCAAACTTGACACCAAAATCGCTATTAGCTGATAGCTAATAGCTAAATATTATGAAGCGGCGAACGTTTTTACAACGGATTGGCTTTTTGCTTGCGGTATTGGGTATAACAGAGGCTGAGTGGTTGAGCATAGAAAATCGCTATCAACAAGCCTTAGCACAACCCAGTGCACGGAAATTAGCTTTATTAATAGGTATAAATCAATATCAAAACAGTCCTGCTTTGAACGGTTGCCTAACGGATGTAGAACTGCAAAAAGAACTTTTGATTCATCGTTTTGGCTTTCAACCGTCGGATATTTTGTCTTTAACTAACGAACAAGCAACTAGGGAATCTATTGAGTCTGCTTTTTTAGAGCACCTAATTAAGCAAGCAAAACCCAACGATGTAGTTTTATTTCACTTTAGCGGTTATGGCAGTCGAGTCAGGTTAGAAGCTTCTCCAGAAGTTGTAGAAAATGCTTTGGTGACTGCAAACGCTACAGACTCAAGTGTTCTCGCCACAGAAAATAGCCATTACTTGTTGGCAGAAACCCTGATGCTGATGTTGCGATCGCTTCCCAGTCAAAGAGTAACAACAGTATTAGACACTAGTTACTATTTTCCCACCACCCTTTTGCCCACCGGTCTGCGAATTCGCACTTTGCCAATGCCAACAGAAGCAATTTCAGTAACAAAAGAACCGGACTTTCTCACCCAAGTGCAACAAAAAGCCGCAGCCAAAGCAAATGTCACTGTTCTTTCTGCGACTTGGGATCCCGAGCAAGTAGCACAGGAAGTACAGCTGTCTGGTTTTAGCGCTGGATTGTTTACTTACGCTTTGACCCAATCTTTGTGGGAAATTAGCCCAGCTACTAAGATCGCTGTGTTTGTCTCTCGTGTGGGAAGCGTGATGCAGCAGCTGGGTAGCACGCAGCAACCCGGTTTGCTTCCTGACAAGCAACAGCAAACACAAACTACTTTACGCGAAGCTTTTGCTGTCCTCTCGCCGCCAAGTGCCCAGGGAGTCGTCACAGCGGTTGAAGAAGAAGGCAAAACCGTACACCTGTGGTTAGCAGGACTTCCTGCCCAAGTGTTGGAGTACTACGGAGCCCACTCTCGCTTGACTTTGGTAGGAGAAGGTGGAACAACTGCCCAGCTAGTGTTGCGATCGCGCAGCGGATTGACAGCAAAAGCACACTTTTCCACCTCTGATAATGAAATTGTCCCACAAGTTGGACAACTTGTACAAGAAGCAGTGCGAATCTTGCCCCGCAACATTAATTTAACAGTAGCTCTAGACGGAGGATTGGAAAGAATCGAACGAGTAGATGCCACCAGTGCCTTTGCCACGGTAGAGCGCGTAACGATTGTAGTAGCAGGAGAACAACCGGCTGATTACGTCTTTGGCGAACTTCCAGATGGTAAAACAAGAGATTTGATCGCATCCACTTCCTTAGTGGTATCTCCCAGTCGCTACGGCTTGTTTTCCTTAGGTAGCGAGCTTATTCCCAGCACCATCGGCGAAGCAGGAGAAGCAGTAAAACTTGCAGTGCAACGCCTCAAACCAACCTTGCAAACTTTGCTAGCAGCCAAATTATGGCGACTAACCGATAACGAAGGATCTTCTTGTTTGAGCGTCAAGGCAACCCTGGAGATAATTGACGGTGCTGCACCCACAACAGTTATGCAGCGCGAAACAATGCGTACTGCCACTGCACAAACAGCAAGCACCAAACAAGTTAACACCGAGTCGGGAAAATTGCCATTCGTGCCCATCGGCAGCAAAATTCAGTACCGAATTGAAAATACCGGCAACCAACCACTATATTTCATGCTGCTAGGATTAAATGGAAACAGAAACGCGATCGCCCTGTATCCTTGGCAAAAAGTTCCCGAAACCGATGACAACCACAACCATTCGCCCCTGAGCGACATCATCATTCCTCCCGGAGAAACCCTGATTTTACCCCAGTCTACAAACGGTTTTGAGTGGGTAATCCAAGGTCCGGATTCGGTGAGCGAAAATCAATTGATATTTAGTACTGCTCCTTTTACCCAAACTCGCAAAGCTTTAGAAACAGCCAAGCACCCGCGAGCAGACCGACAACGAATTCAACCATTACTCAATCCCTTGGAAGTTGCCAATGCTTTGCTGCAAGATTTACATAACGCCAGTCTGGCGCCAGCACCAACGAATCTTGCCACCACTGATTCCTATGTATTAGATGTAAATTGTTGGGCAAGTCTTAGTTTTATTTATCAAGTTATATAACCCCCGATTAGTTGATTGTATCGACGTAGCTTGCAGAAATTTTCTTCTCAGCAAAAATGCGTATCTGGCAAGTTGATTTTTATCGCCGTCCGCAGCCAAATGCAGCAGGACAAGTTTTGTGGGATCTGTTGGTGTGCGATCGCGATCGCAGTTTTCAGTATGAGGCCAGCTGTCTCCAATCAGAAGCTAACTCTAGCTGGGTGGCTTCTCAATTGCAATTAGTAGCAAACGGACAGCTACCAGATGTAATTCAGGTATTTCGTCCCCAATCCTTAGGTCTAATAGAACAAGCAGGACGCAGCTTGGGCGTAAATGTAGAACCAACCCGCCGTACCTTCGCTCTCAAGCAATGGTTGCAAGAAAAGCAATACCCAATCACCCTAGACAAACCACCTCCTCTACCACTACCGCCAAACCTGTGGGGACAACAATGGCGTTTTGCAGCTATCTCAGCGGCTAACCTGGTAGAAGCATTTGCGGAACTTCCCATCCCTATTCTCATCATGCCCGAGTTTCTGTGGCCGATTAATTTGGGTTTAGCGTCAACAACATTAGTTCCCGGTGTTATCATTTACGGAGGACGACAATCAATGCATTTAGCGCGATGGTTGCAACAAGTGCGTCCTGTAGCAATCAATTATCTTGCCGGTACACCCCACGGATTAGTATTAGAAGCTGGTTTGGTCGATAGGTGGATAATTACTACTTTCGAGGATACCGAAGTAGCAGCAGCAGCACAAGTTTACGAACAACGCAAGCAGCAAAGTCGCGGATTACATTTTTTACTCGTACAACCGGACGATTCCGGAATAACTTACAGCGGCTTTTGGTTGTTGCAGGCGGAGTAACTTTGTTATCTACTTTATTTAGAAGTACCCCGAACAGGTTCTGTTGATATTGCTTTCCCTGCAACTAGCTGAATCAATCGATCAAGAGAAACATTTTGACCCCATCTGTTTCCCAAAATACTGATGTAGAAAATGGAACAGCAGAGCAATCAAAATATCAAAGCTTGAATAAAGCCTGAATAAACCATTAAAGTGCCAACAAGTGTCGGAAAAAATATCCAGGTTTAGGTTATCAAGGGTAGTGTGAGCCGTCTTTTGTGAAATCTTCTTTTTTCTTGCCGAGGATATGCATTTGCTTGTAGCAAGCACTTAAGTTTATCCCCCATCTTGGAGAAATACAAAGAAAACATGTCAAATCTTCTTTTTCTTGCCGAGGATATGCATTTGCTTGTAGCAAGCACTTAAGTGCTTACTACCAACACTAGCTATCTTGACCTTTACCCATCAAAAGCACACCCCATAATTGGGAAGAAATTTAGTATTTTTTGGTATTTTTTGAAAGTAGTTACTCAGATAAGCTGATAGCAAACACCTTTGTTGCTGACTGCAAACTCTACAGTCAAAAAATCTATAATAGGATATCTTCACTTTATACAGTCAATTATCATTACCAACAGAAGTGATACTTTGATATTTGTGCAAAGAAATTTTGCTCAAGTCAAGACAAGATAGCAAGTATAAACTGTAGTCATTGCCACAGATTCCCAAACTGACTAATTTTCCAAACAAAGCCAAGTTCAAAATTACTAAAAAATGTTAGGAATAGACAAAACTAGCCCAGAGATTATAACATGAATGAAATTGACTTAGCTTTTGCTCCTGCTTTAGAACAGGCGCAGTTAATTCGTCGCCGACAAGTGTCACCGCTAGAGTTGGTGCAAGTATATCTAGAAAGAATCCAACGTTTGAATCCCCAACTGGGTAGTTATTTTACAGTCACTGCAGAGCAAGCTGTTGCAGATGCTAAAGCCAAAACAGAAAAATTAGTAACCAGCGACGAACTACCACCGTTTTTTGGCGTACCGATATCGATTAAGGATCTCAATTGTGTAGCAGGTGTTCCTTGTACCTTTGGTAATCCAACCTTGCTCAACAACGTCCCCGACTTTGATGATGGGGTAGTAACGCGCATTAAACAAGCTGGATTTATTATTTTGGGTAAAACAGCTGCTTCGGAATTAGGTTCTTTTCCTTACACGGAACCTACGGGTTTTCCTCCAGCACGCAATCCTTGGAATTTAGAATATACTCCTGGTGGCTCTAGCGGAGGAGCAGCAGCAGCAGTAGCAGCAGGATTGTGCGCGATCGCCCAGGGTTCAGATGGAGGTGGTTCGATTCGCGGTCCTGCAGCTTGTTGTGGTTTAGTAGGAATTAAGCCAGCGCGAGGACGAGTAACTCACGCACCAGTGGGCGATCGCCTCAGCGGTATTGCTACCAACGGTCCCATCGCCCGCACGGTTGCAGATGCAGCAGCTTTACTAGATGTTATGTCCGGCTATGTAACTGGCGATCCCTATTGGTTACCCGATCCCGAACCGTCATTTTTAACTGCAAGCAAAGAAAGAATTGGCAGATTGCGAGTAGCTTATACTACCAATATTCCTCCCATTGGCGAAGCTGACGCCAGCTGCAAGCAAGGGGTGCTGCAAACAGTAAAATTACTACAAGAATTCGGACATGCAGTTGAAGAAAAATGCCCGGATTTTAGCGGTTTGGTTGAACCGTTTCAAATTGTTTGGCAAAGTGGTGTAGCTGCTTCCGGACTTCCAGCAGAAGTATTGCAACCCATGAACCGCTTTTTATTGGCAAGAACAGTTTCTGCCGGTCAGTACCTGCAAGCAGTATATCAAATGCAGATGGTATCGCGACTGATCGTTGCCTTTTTCCACAACGTTGATGTATTGGTAATGCCTGTATATCTGCATTCTCCCATCCGAGTAGGCGAATGGGCACACCTAAGTCCGGAAGAAACATTCCAAAATATAATCAAATGGGTTGCTCCCTGTCCGCCTTTTAATGCTACCGGACAACCAGCGATCGCTCTTCCTGTCGGTTTTGACGAGCGGGGTCTACCCATTAGCGTTCAGTTAGTGGGCAAACCAGCAGCAGAAGCCACTCTCATTAGCTTAGCAGCCCAGCTGGAAGCGGCAAAACCCTGGATTCAGTATCGCCCTGCATTCGCCACTGCCAAAACGCAAAATTGAAATTGCTGTTTAGCTCGGTTCTTACCTGCAGTTACAAAACAAAACACCAGGAGAAACAGTTAACCATTCATCTTCTCCTGGTATTGTTTTCCATAAGCGATAGTTTGAAGTGCTTGTGGGACCCGTGGGTCGGACTAACGATCAATTGCTTGTGGCCAATACTTAAATTTATAAACAAGAAAACGGAATTATTTAGCCACGTTGCGCTACTCTCAATTTGCAGATTTTAATATTAAGTTTGCCGCTGCTAAAAATATTCTGCTAAAAATATTGTATATATTATAACTTACTTGTCTGCTCAGATTTTCCGAGAGAAGGTAAAAAATTCACAAAAAATTCACATTTTATTGTTGTTTGGAAAAATGCAATCGATTCTCACCTACACTATAGAATTGATAGCGATCGCCTTTATCTTACTTTTAATCGCCGATATACTTGCTGCCATGGTAAAGTCCTTGCAAAGGATACGACCCGTAGTAGTTTATTACCAACGTTTAGAGCTCGATAACGTTCCCAACAAGCTCGATTACTTAGCGTTGATTCTGGCGCTAGCTGAATCAGAGTAGGTAATAGTTCCAGCAATACAAAACCAACTATTAATAATGCCACGAAAGCGTCCAATTAACTACCATTTGATTAGGTACAGCAGGTGAATTTCATGCTTGCATCCATCAAGACGCTTTTTTTTCTATTGTGGACTATGCTGGGCTTTTTCCTCCAGCCCAACTGGAGTTACAGCAAGCAATGGCCAATTATGCTCGCTACCAAACCACTTCTGATGCTTGGATGCTGGGACGTTTTGTATTACCAGCATCTCGAGGAAAGGAATTCACACAACTGTTACCCACCTTTTCTACGCCACAGCAGTGGTTCCTCAGCGTTATTCTCTCGCCGGACATAGAATCAGACGTGGAGAAAGTGCGAGCATTAAAAAACAGCGAAGCGATCGCCGTTGCATCTGTAGAAATTCCTCCACTACCACCAACGCAAATTAAAAAAGTACTTTCTTATCTTCCCAAAGAAGTTGAATTATTCTTTGAAATTCCTTTGCACGGCGATTTCGAGACCTATCTAGCTGTTCTTTGCGGTGTTGGTGCATCCGTTAAAATTCGTACCGGTGGTGTAACAGCAGATGCATTTCCCAGTCCTGCTCAGCTGTGCAGGTGTATGTTTGCCTTGGCTGCAGCTGGAGTTTCCTTTAAAGCAACCGCAGGATTGCACCATCCGTTACCCGGAAAATATCCTTTGCCAGGGCAATCAAATAATTCTACTGCGATCGCCCACGGCTTTTTGAACGTTGCTGTTGTCGCAGCCCTTATTTATCAGCAAAAAATCCAGCCAGAGGCAGCTGTGGAGTTACTGCAACAATCATCCACCGATAATTTACACTTTACACCGGACGGGATTTTTTGGCGAGATTACCAGCTTAACTTAGCACAGATAGAGAAAACAAGACAAAATTTCTTCCGTTCCTTTGGTTCCTGCTCGTTCCAAGAACCAATAGAAGGCCTTAGGGAACTAAAACTATTAAATTAGCCGCACCCCTCCCCGATGTCTTCTCAGCACAAGTATTGCTCCTGCTACACAATTGCAAAGCGGCCGTTGAGTCTGCGTACTTGTATAATTGTTAGTCAAACGTGAAATTATGACTGATGCTATTGACGCCACCCACGATCCCAAACTGCGCAGCTGGGTAACATCAGCCAATCAAAAAGACACAGATTTTCCGATCCAAAATTTACCTTTTGGCGTATTTCGCACTCGAGGTAGCGCTGAACCGGGGCGAATTGGAGTTGCAATTGGCGATCGCATTCTCGATTTATCCAGGTGTTACTGTGCGGGATTGCTTCAGGAACTTCCCGAACAACTACAAACAGCGTGTCTTGCACCTAACTTAAACTCATTAATGGCGATGGGAAGAGGTGCTGCATCTTTGCTGCGTCGCTACTTGAGTCAATTGCTGCGAATCGACACAAAACCACCTGTTCCAGAAACAGAAATTCTCGTACCTATATCTAGTGCCGAACTATTACTACCTGCCCGCATAGGTGATTACACTGATTTTTATGCCTCTATTTTTCACGCCACTAACGTTGGTAAGTTGTTTCGACCAGACAATCCCCTACTTCCCAACTATAAATACGTACCGATAGCTTATCACGGACGCGCCTCTTCTATTGTCCCGAGCGGTACTTCTATCCAGCGCCCCCAAGGACAGAAAAAAAAGCCTGAAGATTCAATCCCCAACGTCGGACCGTCTCAGATGTTGGACTACGAATTGGAAGTGGGATTTTTTGTCGGTGTAGGAAATGAATTAGGACACCCTATATCCATAGAGCGAGCAGAAGAACATATATTTGGACTGTGCTTGGTTAATGACTGGTCAGCGCGAGATATTCAAGCATGGGAATACCAACCTCTTGGTCCATTTTTGTCCAAAAGCTTTGCGACGACAATTTCTCCTTGGGTAGTGACTTTAGAAGCTTTAGCACCCTTTCGCTGTCCAGCTTTTCGTCGTCCTCCAACAGACCCCCAACCGTTACCCTACCTGTTTTCTGCACAAAATGCCAGTTTTGGTGGCATTGATATCGTGCTGGAAGTGTGGATTCGTTCCGCACAAATGCGTCAAGCAAATATGCAGCCATTTCGCTTGAGCCGAGGTTCTTTCCAACAAATGTACTGGACGTTGGCGCAAATGCTCGTTCACCACGCAAGTAATGGTTGCAATCTTCGTACTGGAGATTTAATTGCCAGCGGAACAGTCTCTGGTGCGGAAGAAGGTTCGCAAGGCTGTCTGCTAGAAATTACTCAGCGTGGCTCGCAGCCTGTAAAATTGCCAACAGGTGAACTGAGAAGTTTCCTGGCTGACGGAGACGAAGTTATTCTTCGTGGCTACTGCGAAAAAGCAGGTTATGCCAGGGTGGGTTTTGGAGAGTGCCGGGGTATAATTTTACCCAATGCAGAAGAATTCTAAATTTGTTGGTTGACGAGTTTGTAACTAGGAAGATAACCGTATTCAGCCAAAGTCCACACCGGTCTACAATAGTAGCCTAATCCCGGATTAGCTAAGATCTGCGTTCTTATGACTTCTGCTACAACAGTAAAAACTGAGTACGAAGCGATTATTGGTTTAGAAACCCATTGTCAGCTCAGTACGAAAACGAAAATTTTCTCTTCTAGTTCCACAGAGTTTGGAGCCGAACCCAATACTAACATCGATCCGGTGTGCATGGGTTTGCCTGGGGTATTACCCGTATTGAACGAAAAAGTTCTGGAGTACGCCGTCAAAGCAGGTTTAGCTTTGAACTGTCAAATTGCCAAATACAGCAAATTTGACCGCAAGCAGTATTTTTACCCCGATCTTCCCAAAAATTATCAAATTTCCCAATACGATTTGCCTATTGCCCAACACGGTTGGTTAGAAATTGAATTAGTTGATAAAGATGGCAATCCCGTGCGCAAAAAAATTGGAATCACACGCCTGCACATGGAAGAAGATGCGGGTAAATTGGTGCACGCTGGTAGCGATCGCCTTTCTGGTTCTGCCTATTCTCTGGTAGACTACAACCGTGCTGGCGTCCCCTTAATCGAAATTGTTTCCGAACCAGACTTGCGTTCTGGACAAGAAGCTGCTGAATACGTCCAAGAGTTGCGCCGCATCATGCGCTATCTTGGTATCAGCGACGGCAACATGCAAGAAGGTTCCCTGCGCTGCGATGTTAATATCTCCGTTCGTCCTGTCGGACAAAAAAAATTTGGCACAAAAGTAGAAATTAAAAACATGAACTCATTCAACGCCATTCAAAAGGCGATTGAATACGAAATTGAACGGCAAATTGCAGCCATACAAGCTGGTGAACCCATAATCCAAGAAACTCGCCTGTGGGAAGAAGGCTCGCAACGTACAATTAGCATGCGAAGTAAAGAAGGTTCTAGCGACTACCGCTACTTCCCCGAACCAGATTTGGCGCCAATTGAAGTATCAGACGAACAATTACAAAAATGGCGCGCTGAATTACCAGAACTCCCAGCTTCCAAACGCCGTCGTTATGAAAGCGAACTAGGACTTTCGGCGTACGATGCACGAGTTTTAACAGAGGAAAGGGCCACAGCTGAATATTTTGAAGCCACAATTGCAGCTGGCGCTAACCCGAAAGCTGCTGCTAACTGGATTACTCAGGATATTGCAGCTTACCTTAACAAAAACAAGCTCAGCATTACCGAACTGGCCTTAACTCCCAGCAATCTTGCTGATGTGATCCTGCGCATTGAAAAGGGGAAAATTACTAATGCCAAAGCCAAACAGAAATTGACACAATTGCTAGCAGGAGCTTCTCCAGAGGAATTATTTAAAGGTGAAGAACCCATTTGTGATGCAAGTATCTTGGAACCTATTATCGATGAAGTTATAGCCGCAAATCCCAAAGAAGTGGAAAAATATCGCAGTGGCAAAACCAATGTTAAAGGCTTCTTTGTCGGACAGGTTCTCAAAAAAACCGGCGGACGAGCAGACCCAAAGCTAACTAACGAACTCATAGATAAAAAGCTCAATAGCTAGCGCCAACGAATCGGTAAAGCCAAGAACGCAGAACTCATACTCGAGGATTCTGCGTTCCGGAAATTTTGTAATGATTTCTTGACATGAAAACAATACTGTTTCTTTGCAAAATGAGTGCAAACATTGGGCTGGCTACAAACAGCGTGCAGTTCTCTTTTTAAGAATTCGTATAATTTGGTAAGGAATAGTTAAAAATGCTATCTTTGTTGGTAATAATTTGCTACTCATGTTATTAGTTAGGTAGGAAAAATTAAAGTTACAATCTCTAGAAGGGTAAGTCCTCATCGTGCTTTTACGTAGTTGGTCAGAAATAGATTAAAAAATCAATCAAGGGGTATTGCCCCACATATCTAAAATGATATAATTTGCTACGTAGATGCACCCTGATGATCTGGAGAGCTGCCCAAGTGGCTCTCTTTTTTTTCTATTTATGTGAATAGAATCACAACACAATTTAAATACATAAAAACAAAGTGTCTAGACTTTCAACTTAGCAATTCCAGACCGAGGACCCATACTTGGTATAATCGCCAGTCAGCAGAGCAATAGCTGTAGGGGTAAAGTAATGGTAGATTGGCACGAAATTACTGGTGGTGTGACAGCGCCAAGAGGATACAAAGCAGCTGGTATCAAAGCAGGACTAAAGCCTTCCGGGCTGGCGGATTTAGCATTGATACTATCAGACGTAGAAGCGATCGCAGCGGGAGTATTCACTACCAGTTATGTCAGAGCAGCCTGCGTCGATTACTGTCGCCAGCGCTTGCAAGCCAAACCCACTGCTCGTGCTATTCTCTGCAATGCTGGACAGGCAAACGCCGCCACAGGCAACCAAGGCTGGTTAGACGCTTTAGAATCAGCAATGGCAGTAGCCCATGCCTTGAATATTCCCAGCGAATCCGTGCTTTTGGCTTCCACAGGAGTCATAGGAGAGCGCATTCCACTACAAAAACTCAAAGCAGCAATTCCTCAACTAGTAGCCGCCCTTTCTGAAACGGGTTCCGACGCTGCTGCCAATGCCATTCTCACTACGGATTTAGTTCCAAAATCAATTGCTTTGGAGACAACAATAGGCGATCGCCCGGTGCGCATAGGAGGTATTGCCAAAGGTTCTGGAATGATTCACCCAAACATGGCTACAATGCTGGCATTTATCACCTGCGATGCTGCGGTTTCCCCACATTTGTGGCAAGAAATGTTAACCAGAGCTGCCCAACGAAGCTTTAATTCCATCACCGTTGATGGCGATACCAGTACCAACGATAGCTTGATCGCCCTGGCTAACGGCCAATCCCGCACTCCCGCGATCGTGGAAGTCGGACAGGAAGCAAAAAAATTAGAAGCGATGCTGACAGCAGTTTGCCAACATTTAGCCAAAGCGATCGCTCGGGACGGCGAAGGCGCAACTTGTTTGATGGAAGTACAAGTGACAGGAGCTCCAGACGAACAAGCTGCGCGTCAAATTGCCAAAACCATCGCTGGTTCTTCTTTAGTTAAATCTGCAATTTTTGGGCGCGATCCTAACTGGGGACGCATCGCCGCGGCCACAGGACGTGCAGGTGTTCCCTTCGAGCAAGGAAACCTGAGAATTCAACTAGGCGATTTTGTCATGATGGAAAACGGACAACCTTTGCCGTTCGATCGCGCCGCGGCCAACGAGTACCTCAAAAAAGCAGCAGCGGGTAATTATCTCAAAGAAGATACCGTACTTATCTGCGTCAGTGTCGGCGACGGTCATGGTTCAGCCACAGCTTGGGGTTGCGACTTGAGTTACGACTACGTGAAAATTAACGCCGAATACACCACATAGTAGGATTGTTGTCGTCCTGTTTTAGGAAAAACCTATGAAACGAAAAGTCTGCAGCTGGAAGGGCGCGATCGCTGCTGGACATGAAAAAACCGCCGCCGCCGGAGCAGAAATGTTTGATTTGGGCGGTAATGCCTTTGATGCTGCCGTAGCAGCCATGCTGGCATCTTTTGTAGCAGAATCGATGCTGACATCACCAGCCGGCGGAGGGTTTTTATTAGCACACACCCCAGACAATCAAAATATTTTGTTTGATTTTTTTACTCAAACTCCACTACAAAAAAATCACCGCGGGACATTAATTTTTATCCAGTCACAGTTGATTTTGGCGATGCTGTCCAAATCTTTCACATTGGATTGGGATCTATGGCTGTACCCGGAAATATCCTGGGAGCATTTGAGGTGCACAAAAAACTCGGTAAATTACCCTTTGATGTCATTGCCTCACCTGCTATTCGCTACGCTGAAAACGGTCTCGAAATTAGTGATTTTCAAGCATACATCTTCAAAATTCTTCAACCAATTATTTTAGCATCTGCAGAATCTAGAAACATCTATGCACCCAACGGCAAAATCAAAACTGCTGGCGAAGTTTTAGTAATGAAAGATTTGGCAAAGACTTTAACTGCACTAGCCACTCAAGGTGCGGAATATTTCTATTTAGGAGAAATTGCTCAAAAACTTGTTAAAGATTGTCAACAACAGGGCGGTTATTTAACTTTAGAAGACCTAAAAAATTATCGAGTTATAGAAAGAAAACCTTTAGAAATTAATTATCGCGGTCATACCTTATTGACAAATCCGCCTCCCAGTTCAGGAGGAAACCTGATCGGTTTTGCTTTGGAATTGCTATCTACGGTGGATTTGACCAAAATTGCATTCGGCTCCCACCGTCATTTAGAAATTTTATCTGCGGTGATGCGCTTAACAAATGCAGCCAGAAAGAATGGATACGACGACTATGTTTATTGCCCCGAGCTGACTCAAAATTTTTTATCGCCTGAACGCTTGCAACCTTACCAGCAAGAATTAAAAAAATAGTTAATAAATGGGGCAGCACCACTCATATTAGCGTTATGGATAGTGAAGGCAATGCTGCCGCGGTAACGACATCAAACGGAGAAGGTTCTGGCTATGTAATTCCGGGAACAGGTATGATGGTAAATAACATGTTAGGTGAAGACGATTTAAATCCCCAAGGTTTTCATAATTGGTTAGAAAATCAGAGAATTTCTTCCATGATGTCACCCACAATTGTCCTCAAAAATGGGAAAGCAGAAATTGTCTTAGGTTCTGGAGGTTCTAAGCGAATTCGTACGGCAATTTTGCAAGTAATTTCTAATTTAATTGATTGGAAAATGCCTTTAATAGAAGCAGTAGAAAGTCCGCGATGTCATTGGGAAGATAATGTTTTTCATCTCGAACCAGGTTTTCGAGATGTGGAGAATTTGTCACTCGCTGAGGGTACGACCGCAATTTTCTGGCAGGAAAAAAACCTGTTTTTTGGTGGAGTTAACGCTGTCAGACGCGCAGAAAATGAAGTCATAGAAGTAGCAGGAGATTCGCGTCGCAAAGGTGCAGGAACGATCGTCGAGCTACCATCTTAAAGTTTCCGCTACTTGTTTCCAAAAGATCATGGGATCGAAGGGCTTAGAAATCACGCCAGCAACAGCCATCTGTGCAAAGCGTTGGCGATCGCTCGGCAAAACTTTTGCTGTCAGCAGTACCACCGGAATCGAGCGCGTATTGGCATCAGCTTGAAGTTGTTCAAAAAACTCAAATCCATCCATATCAGGCATGGATACATCCAAAAGTATCGCATCTAAAGTTTCGCTCTTGGCTTTGAGCAGTCCTTCTTGTCCTGATTCAGCCATGATAGTTTGCCAACCAGCAAACTTTTCTAGGGAGATTTGAACAACTCTGCGGATATCTTTTTCATCATCCACAACCAAGATACGTTTGTTCATGCCTGTTTCCTTGTTACTGGCAACGTAAAATAAAATGTGCTTCCCACTCCTAGGATGCTTTCTGCCCAAATGTGTCCGCCATGCTGCTTGACAATGCTTTTACAGATTGCTAGTCCCAATCCTGTTCCCCCCTTGCGACGAGAATCAGAAACATCCACCTGTTTAAACCGTTCGAAAATCGTTTCTAGCTTGTCTGCGGGAATACCGCGTCCTTGGTCTTTAATGGCAAACAAAACAATAGGGGATGTGGGACTGGGTGCGTCTATCTGCAGTTCCTGGTCGGGAGTAGCAGGTGGCTTGTAAGTCATTGATTGTGTAGGTGAAACAGTGAATTTTTGAATTGATAGCTCTGTATTTTTATTTCCCATCACTTCTGCATTCAGCCACACCGTACTGCCAACAGGTGAAAATTTAATTGCATTGCTTAACAAGTTTATCAAGGTCTGTACGATCGCATCGGCAGCTGCCCAAATGTAAATATTAGGGTATGTCACTGAAACTGTGATGTTAGATTCCTTAGCTAGGGCTTGTACTGCTTCAATTGCCTGCTGGATCAAACTGGCAATTGTACATCTTTCCATCACAAGCTGGACTTTGCCTGACTCTAGTCGTTCTAAATCCAGAATATCATTTACCAGTCGTACTAAGCGATCGCTATTGTTGAGTGCAATTTGCAACAATTCTTTAGCTTGTTCGGGATCGCCATCTAAAACACCGGTTTCTAAAATTCCTAAAGAGCCGCGAATAGCTGTTAATGGAGTGCGCAGTTCGTGGCTGACAATAGAAATGAATTCATCTTTCATGCGATCGACTTTGTAGCGATCGCTAATATCTAAAATTTGAGTAATAAAGTAAAGCGGTTGTCTGTTGCTATCTTTAACCAGGGACACGCTCAAAAGCACCTGGAGAATGTGTCCTTGCTTGTGGAAGTAACGTGTTTCTGCTTGATAGACACGAATTTCACCTGCCAAAATTCGCTGTCTTCCCTCTATATATTGCTGGAAATCGTCGGGATGGCTAATATCTGCAAACGACAGTTGTAGTAGTTCTTTTTCGCTGTATCCTAAAATTTCACATAAAGAGTGATTGACTTTCAAAAATTTTCCCTTAAGCGAAACCAAAGCAATGCCGATGGGTGCGTTGTCAAACGCCTTGCGAACTAACTCTTCGCTTTCACGCAGAGCTTGTTCTGTTTGTCTGCGCTCGGTCAATTCGTTTTGCAGTTGATGGTACAAATGAGCTTGCTGAATTGCGATCGCAAGTTGATCTGCTACTGCCAGTGCCAATTCTACTTCAAAAGTCTGCCATACATAAGGAGCAGGTTTCATCACGCCTAAACTTCCCCAGATTTGCTGTTCTACTTTTAACGGAACCAACAACCAAGCTCCTCCACAAATTTGAGAAATATTGCTATTAACTTCGTCTTCTAAAGTTGTAGAATCAGCGATGCGGACAATTTCAAACCGTTTTAATTTTTCAGCAATGGGGTTATTTATATCACTTATTTCCAATCCGATCGCACTTTTTAAATTTGGATTTTGAACATAGCCTGCTACTATTTTCCAGACATTCATTTCAGGTAGGTACCGGACAATATTTGCCCGCATTACCTCTAAAAGAGAGCCGATTTCGGAAACTGCTGTTGAAAAGATTGTTTCGAGATCGACACAAGTGCGAATTGTTTGCAATAACCGATTGAGAGTGTGCTCTCGCTGAGCTTGCTGTCGCGTTTGCTGGTAAAGTTGGCTTTGCTGGATCGCTATTGCTAATTGGTTGCTAATTTGCTGCAGAAAATCTGCTTCTGATTGTTGCCACTGACGGGGATGAGAACAAGCGTGGACAATTAAAAGACCCCAAACTTTAGTTTGGGAGTTTTCGGTCTTTTGAATAATGGGCGCAACTATTTTAGATTTAACTTTAATTTCTTGCATGAACTCTACAAGACAACAGCTCCAATCTTCCTTGTGCACGTCAGGAACAATGCGGGGGTTTCCCTGGCAGTAATATTCATAGCAATATTGAGGAAAAGCTTCATCAGGCAAAAGCATTTTGGCGGTAACCGGGTATTCGGGAACCACGGCCTCTTCAATTACTTGTCCGGAACCGTCTTCGTGCAGGTAGAAAATCAATGCTCGTTCCACATTAAGCGTGTGCAGCACTTCATTTACGGTTGTAGCCAGTATTTGTTCGAGATCGAGGGATTGGTGGATGCGTTGAGTTATTGCTCTGAGCAATTGCTCTCGTTCCGCCAGTTGGCGTGCTGCATCTTCGTGATGTTTGCGTTCATCGATGTTGAAGCAGGTACCGATGAGGCGATAGATGCGCTGGTTGCTGTCTTGTAATGGAGTGAGGCTGGTAATCCACCAAGTTGGTTTTTCGTTGATTAACAAGCATTCTTCGTAGGTGATGCGCTCTTTGGCTGCAATACACTGGCGGTAGCGATCGCGCACGGCCAATGCCGTTTCTGGTCTAAATACCTGTTCTGGAGTCTTACCGCTTAATTGCGACGATACCAGTCCTGACATGCGCTCGGCAGCAGGATTGATGCCAACGTAGCGAAATTCTTCATTTTCCAGTACATCTACGATAAATATACCTGCTTCGATGCCTTCGTAGATACTGCGCAGAAACTGTTCGCTGTTTTGCAGTGCAAGTTCTGCTTGTTTGCGTTCTGTTAAATCGCGAATCAAAATTAACACTTCGTCGTTATTGAGGGGTACAACCCGCGCTTCTTGCCAAAGAGACTGTCCTTGCACGGAAAGGGAAAATTCGTAAATCTGAATTTCTCCTGTTTGGAGGGCATTTTCGGTGGCGATGAGGCGTTGGTGTGCTAGTTCGGCAGAAGAAAAAAGAGCTTCTAAGTTTTTTCCCGCTACTAAAGGTGAAGCTGTGGTCAGAAATGCTGTGGTGGGCTTGATATCCAAATAGGTGCCACTGCGGTGCATGCGAATTATTAAATCGGGTAGGGCATTGACGATCGCTCGGTTGAGAGCTTCACTTTCGGCTAAGGCTTGTTCTGCCCATTTGCGCTCGGTTATATCTAGTGAGGTACCGATAATTTTCACAACTCGATTTTGGCTTTTGTCAAATACAGGTTCTCCTCGACAATCAAGGTAGCGAATCGAACCATCCCCTCGGACAATGCGCAGGTCTAGACTGTAGGGAATTCCCTGGCTAATAGCCTGTTGGACGAAATAATCTAGAATTTCTCGATCTTCAGGGTGCACTTTTTGCAAAAGTTGGGCGTAGGTTGGTTCACCCCCAGCAGGATCTAAACCCCAATGATAAAATGTTGCTTCTGACCAAGTTATTTTTTGGCTTTGCAGATCGAATTCCCAACTGCCTATCTGGGCTACTTGTTGAACCATAGCCAAACGAGCTTCACTTTGGCGCAGGGCTTCTTCTGCCTGCTTGCGAGTGGTAATATCAAATGTAATTCCCAGGATTTGCTCGATCTCGCCTTGTGGATCTAACAAAGGTACGTACTTGACAATTAAGGTCAAAGCTTCCTGTCCCGGTAGTTTGATAGTGCATTCTCCGGTTTGCAGTTTCTTTGTCGCTATAGTCTTTTGTAACAGCGGTAAATACTCTGCGGTAACTTCTGGTGGAAATAAATCTTCGTCTCGGCGACCAAGAAAGCGATCTAAGGTCCATCCTGTTCGCTGCAATCCTTTTTCGTTGACGTATAAAAAGCGGCGATCGCGATCGTAAATGACAAACACGTCTGGAGCGTGCGTTACTGCTAGCCGAAACCGTTCTTCACTCTGCTGCAAAGCTTTTGTTTTTTCCGCTACCCAGCGTTCCAATTCTCGTTCGTAGTCTTCTCGCAGTTTTTCCGCTTGGTGTTGCTCCGTAATATCTTGGAAGGCGATGATTGCGTAGATAACATTTCCATCCCGGTCCAAAACAGGAATTGATTTCATCTTTAGGAGTTTGCGGTTGCTATTTACCTCAATTTCCATATCATTCACCGAGAGGATTTCTCCTTGCAGTGCAAGCAGCTGCGGCAGTTTCTCTACCGGATAAAATTGATTTGTTCCTGCCACATACAAGCGATAGGTTTGGGAAAATTCCTGCGGCGAAACATTGGGAACTAACTTTTGTTCTAAAATCGCTTCGCCGACTTGATTGATGAGAATAGGATTTCCAGCCGCATCAAAAACGATAATGCCAATAGGAACGTGATTGAGAAGGGTGAAAAATTTCTGTTCGCTGGCTTTTAAAGCTTGAAATGAAGTGTCTAGCTGTTGGGCCATTTGTGCAAAGGCGCGCGCCAATTGCGCAACTTCAGCAAAGCCTTCGGTTGCAATGGGATAGCGCCACTCTCCTTGGCTAATGGCGTTGGCTGCTTGTTGCAAGCAACGAATAGGCTGCACAACAAAGTAAAGTGTTAAAACTCCCGTACCGGTTAATAATAACGAGGTGAGTCCGCACAACAGCAGCAGGCGCTGGTTATTTCTATCAATGTCTGCCATGAAATCAGATTCTGGCAATACCGTCACAACAAACCAGTCAAGACCGAACCGCTTGTGTAGGGGATTTACCCTTAAAAAAAGACGTTTGCCTTTGACTCGAAAGTGAAGTTGTTGTGGGGTGTCAATCTTGCTTAAGTTTCCCAAATCAGAAACGATGCGTTCTGCTGTCAAACGAATTAATGGTTCTTTACTTGCAGTTGCTTTGAGCTGAATTGTTTTGCCATCAGCATTAGTAAAAAAGGGTTGCTCTGAAAAAGAGGAAGCCACTAAATGTCCGCTGCTGTCGAGAATATAAATTTTTCCCTGCTTGCTAATTCGCAAATTGCTCAGAAAGTTATTGATTCCTGTCAGCGTGACATCGGTAGAGAGAACGCCTTGGAGCTGGCCTTGGCGATCGTAAAGAGGGTAGCTGGCGGCAATTCCCATACCCGCACGTGCAGGAATATAAACATATATAGAGGTCCACAGCGGTTTACCTGCTTGCATCGCTTTTTGATAAAACGGACGTTGGGTGGCGTCGTAGTTTTTTTGAGTGAGAAATTGCTTTATCCGCTTACCTTGCCTATCTACGCCGTAAACGTGGAGATTACCTTTGACAAAGTTGTCTGTGAATGCAACTGAAAAACCCCGTTCATCGTTGCCGGCAGAAACATATCCTCCTTGGGGATTGCTAAAATGAATTCTGCCGATGGCATCAAAAGTTTGAATTTGCTGTAAAAAATGGCGTTCTAAACTTTTCTGAGCCTTAATATTTAACTGACCGAGGCGGATGGCGTTGACATTAAGGCGGTTAATAAGTTGGGGAGTTTCTAAGTAGTTAGTAATGTGGGACTCAACGCGATCGCCCACTTCCTCGCTGAACTTATTTGCCCATTCTTTCGCTGCCCGCTGCCAATTTTGGTAGTAAAGATAACCAATTATCCCAGCAGTGGCTAAAAGTTGCAACAGCAAGGGAACCGCAAGCAGTATCCACAGAGGAATTTTGGCAACATATCTGTACAGGTGTTGAAATTTCTTCGACGATTCCATCATGACGGATACAAGCAATAGGTGTTACGTCCTCTGCTTTTGGCAGCATACAGGGCTTGAGTGGCAATGGCAATTAAATCTTTGGCAGATTTTTCTGCTGTTGGTACGGTAGCGGAAATACCCAAACTTAATGTCAGCTGCTGCTGGGGTATGGATAGATCTTGGGGAATTTGCACATTGGCGACTGCTTGCTGGATGCGTTCTACAATTTGTAGGGCTTTATTGGCACTGGTGTTTGGCAGTACGATCGCAAATTTATCTCCTCCGTAACGAGCAACTAAATCGGTGTTATGATTAATGCACGAGCTGATGGCGCTGGCAATTTGTTGCAAGCAAAAATTCCCTGCTTGGTATCCATAGTTATCGTTATAGGATTTGAAACGGTCTACATCGCATAAAATTAAGGATAGGGGAACTTGTTCGCGAGCAAGGCGCTGCCATACCTGTTCGAGAAATTGCTCGAAGTATTGCCGACTGGCGACTTTGGTGAGGGAATCTGTTGTTGTTTCCCACTGCCATGTTTCTAGCTGGGGACTCGATCGCTGTAAGTAGATGCTGTCTGCAGCAGTACTGCGCGATCGCTCGATTCGATTCATAACTCGAGTCACCAAGTCCGAACCCAAAATTGGTTTACACAGAAAATCGTCGGCTCCTGCTGCCAACGCTTGTTGAATAGAGTCCATGTCTGTATGGGCTGTGACCACAACAATCGGTAAATCTGCATACTGGCAATCTTGGCGCACAACGCGACAAAGCTCAATACCGTTGAATTTTGGCATTTGTATATCTAATAGCAATAGGTCTGGATCTGTAATTTTCAACACTTGCCAAAACCTTTCCGGATGATGGAGGGTCGTCACTTGTAGTCCCCAAGGCTGCAGCAAAGCAGTAAGGGTTTTCAGCGTCACCGGATCGTCGTCGACAACCATGACCTTGGCATTAGAAATTGTGGTTTGCGGTAAGATAGCCCTGGCGATCGTCTCGATTACCTTTTCTACTGTTGTGTCTTTGAGAATGTATCGAACATTCTTATAGTGAGCAACAGCGACCCGCTCGTCCAAACAATCTTGTGCTGCCAAAACCAAAACTGGTATGTTGGGAAATTGAGCCTTTATTTTCGCCAGCAAATTCAATCCCTTTCCTTGTACTACGCTGCTGTGAAGGCTAAATAAAATTGCGCTGGGATTTTCTGGTATTTCCCAACGCCCATCTGACAAAAAGCTGGAAAAAGGAGCAACTTCTAAGCGCAATCCTTGTCTGCTTGCAGCTTGACGCAATGCTTCCGTAAAGGAATCGTCATCATCAATAACTAAAATCAATGGCATCCAAGTGCTTGGCAAAGTCGTAGTTGGCGGAAAATTTGGCGATAGGGCAATTTCTTGTTTGAGCTCCTCTAGTAACAGAGAAAACTGCACGCCAAGCTGCTGCTTAGGGCCAACTTCCTCCACAAATAAATGCTCGATAGCTCGCGCAATCTCGGATCCTTTGGTATATCCAAATGTTCCTAACCCACCTGCTAATCGATGCGCTTCTTCTATAACTTGCTCTTTTTGTGACGGACTCAGGGAAGATCCGCTCTGAAGCAATTTTCCGACTCTATCCAAAACTGCGATCCTTTTGTCTAAGGAAGCTTGAAAGTCTTTTTTTGCTTGCTCGATCAAAACCAATCCTTGGTGATGAAAATCAGTTTCCTTTTGTGCTACCCAATCTGTTTTTTCTTCCTTTTGTTTTCCGTCTTCCTGGGGGGGAACTCTCAACCGATAACCTAATCGATACACGGTCTCGATGGGATCTTCCGTCACACCAGCAGATTTCAACCGACGTCGCAGATCTTTGATCAGGTTTGTCACTGCAGCATCTGAAGGCGATTCATCAATCGACCACAAGTGATCGATAATGGCACTGCGGCTAAAAATGCGTTGAGGATGGCGTAAAAATAACTCTAGTAAGCTATACTCCTTGGGACTTAGGGTAATTAGTTGTTGCTGATAAGTTACCTGAATCAAGTTGGGATCGAGACACAAGGCCCCCCACTTCAAATGGGGAGATGACACCGCATTCCCCTGACGGCGCAATAAAGCACGAATTCGCGCCACAAGTTGAGAAGGTTCGCAGGGTTTGGTTACATAATCATCCGCTCCAGCATCAAGTCCGGTAACAATATCCTCATCCGAGTCTTTTGCTGTCAATATTAAAATTGGAGTTTGACATCCCTGATGGCGTAGCTGACGACACAAGCTCAGGCCGTCTAGCTTGGGAACCATAAGATCGAGCAATATAATGGCATACTCCCCTTGGGTGGCTAATTCTAATCCCAACTGACCGTCCGTAGCAATATCAACCGTATAACGATAAGCAGTCAGTGCATTTGAGAGAAATTGAGCAATAGATGGGTCGTCTTCAACCAATAAAATTTTCATGAAGGACTAACCTTCATCCAAGTAAATTTCTAGTGTAGTTTTGTAGTTACATACAGAAATATCTGAAACTTCAAGCGCTCTGAAGTAGAGTCACCCATAGTTATTTTGGGGAATTTATTTTGATACATTATTATTATTTTTATCTATCTCAAATAGGATTTGTTAATCTTCCTAAAGGTAGATTTAGTTAAAATAATTGGGTTATTTAGATGAAAAAATCCTATCCAGTCTTTTGAGAAAGCTTTGACAAAAACCATCAAAAATAAAAGTATTAACTTATGTTTAATAATTCAAACAAATTTCTCTTGGTGAGTGTAGTCAGTACGATACTGAAACCGCTGTACTTCCAGGAAGCTAATTTTTGTTAAGTCGATGGACTTACATCGATCAAAGCGTAGGATTTTCGAAAAATCAAGCTTTTGGATGCTAAAAACTTTCCTTATTACCGCCTTAATATCAATAATTTCAATGCTGTAAAACTTTTGTGGTCGTGGAAATTTGAGCAGCATTTAAGTTGCATTTAAGTAACATTTGAGTATGAGATTAGATAGCAAAAACAGAAATTTTTGGAAATGAAAAATTCCTTACCTTGGAAAGCACGGTGACAGCAAAGCTCAGCTAGCTGCGGTCCTTTCAAGGCTTTGAGCACAGCAAAGGTGTCAGGCAGAAGAAAAGAATGTGATAGCTCGTGCAGTTACCTTCAAGAAGCGGGCAGCGGGAATCGAACCCGCATCAATAGCTTGGAAGGCTATGGTTTTACCACTAAACTATGCCCGCAGAGTTCAACTTTAACAATTTAACACACTAGAAACTAAAAATCAAGTTGGTAGACGCTGAATTTTAATCAGTATCACCAAGTTGCTTTCAGGTGGTTTGCTACCATCCTCATTTTGGGCGGGTTGAAATTTTTCATTTTGAAAGAAGTCATTGAGAAAATCCTGATATGCTTCTTTTTCTGGCGGCGATAAATCTTCTAGAGTGTCGGGTGGTGCAAATCGACCGATAACGGCAGCTTTTTGAAATTGACCAGTATCATCAACGACTAAACTGGCGAGTAAATTGACTTGTTTGTGTTCGAGTACTTTATTGATTTCTAGAGAGGAAAATTCTTTGGTGTTGGTACCGAGGTGTTCAGCCAGGTGTTGGGGGGGAACATCTTGTTTTAAAATTCCTTGTTGAATTAACCGTATAACTTCGTTTCTGTCGAGAGAATTCCAACTAACTACCAGTCCTGGGGTAGGGGAAGGGAAAACAGGTTTGCGAGCAAGGGATCGTGCTAGCTGAGAGGGTAAAGACTGGGGAGATTGTTTAGAAGAAGACAAAGGAGTTGTTTGTTTCGGAACCTGGCCAAGTTGATTTGCAGGTGCTTGTAATATTTTTTCTCCGTTACCTGCTGGTAGCGGTGGTTGTTTTGGTTGTTCGAACTGAAAAGAGGGAGTATAGTTTGGGCTGGGAGTTTTTGGAGATTGAGGTTTGGTTGGTGTGGAGGTACGGGATTTATGAGTTGTTTTTTTCTCAGGGACAGCGATCGCATCGCTATCGGGGGTACTGGTAACAGGTTGTTTTGATAAAGCTGAAGTTGATGAAGTTGATAATTTTTGAGCGTTAGGTGGTGGTTGGGTGCGAACGGGTTTAGTTGGTGATAGAGGTGTGATTTTGGAATTTTGGGTTTTTTGGGAAGCAACTTCTATAACTTCAACAGGAATGGCTGTATTGGGGTACTGCTGTTGTAAAAGGTTAATGTGAAGCGATCGCGCTAACCAAAATACCAGTAGGTGTAAAGTTACCGAACCTGCGATCGCCGTTATCCACAGACCTGGTGGGTCTGCTTGTTGCCAATTTTGAGCAACTAATTTGGTCATAAGCTTGCGAGGGAATAGGTCGGTAGTTGTTAACTGGCCATTTGCCATTTTAACGATTTGCTACCAGTTCTGGGACGACAGCAAAGGTAAGTACTGTTTCATCTACTCCTTTAAGTTCTAGGGGGCTACCTTTAATAATTTCATCTTCTCGCAAATAATCTGCCACCGCGGCAGAAACGAGTATGGTACCGGGAACAGCAGCTTGTTGCAGTCTCGCCGCAATGTTGACGCTGGGACCAATGGCCGTGTAATCGGCGCGTTCGCTACTACCAAACATACCCACAACTGCGGTTCCTTGGTGGATACCACAGCGAAATTCTACCCTGTTACGTTCCGTGGCATCAAAAACACCTTGTTCTCGCCACAGTTGGTTTAGCTGTTCTAGCGATCGCAGCATTGCTCTTGCAGTGTTAACAGCGCGCCGTACTTGTTCGTTTGGGGTCAGTTCTTCTGGTGCTCCGAATAAAGCTAAAATAGCATCTCCCATAAATTTATCGACGCTGCCACCGTTATCAAATACAGCTTTGGTCATCACTTCTAGATATTCGTTCAGTAGCTCTGCTACGCGGCGCGAGCGCAGGGTATTTGCCAGCTGGGTAAAACCGACAATATCACTAAATAAAACTGTAATTAAGCGCGGCTCCGGTCGCAAATCTAGAACCAACTCTCCAGCAGCAGCTTTCTTGACCAAAGCAGGTGGTAGAAAACGCTTGAGTACGGATTCTGTTAAATAGGTATTTAGCTCTACTACTCGTCGTTCGTTTTCCTTTAAAGCTAGGAGGTTGCGCACTTCTGCTAAAAGTTCGCGATCGTTAAATGGTTTGGCTAAATAAGCATCTGCACCCCGTTCTGTACCTTCGATGCGAGTTTCTTCATCAACTTTGGCTGTGAGCAGGATGATTGGTATTCCTTTTAACTTTTCTTCATTGCGAATCATCCGAATCATCTCCAGTCCCGATACCTGGGGCATCATTAAATCGCTGACAATGAGACTGGGTGTAATTTCCTTAGCTATCTGGAAGCCTTCCGAACCATTACGTGCTGTTCGCACTTCATAGCCGTTGCTACGTAAAATGTTTGATACGTATCTACGTAAATCCGGATTATCGTCTACAACCAGAATCGAACAGCCAAAAGTTGAAGGTTGGAGAGTGTGTTGTTCTTGTAGTTTATCTTCTTGAGTTTCTTCTTCTATTAGCTCTAAATCTGCCAATTCTACAGCGGCGCGATGCAGATTAACTTCTGCAGCTTCATTCAAGACTTGATGTTGGGGAAGGTGAGCGCTACCGGGAAGAAGCCAAACACTAAAAGTGGTACCTTGGCCGTAAATAGAAGCTACGGTGACTTTACCGCCGTGGAGTTCCACTAGTTCCTTAACTAAAGCCAAACCCAAACCCGTACCTTCGTAGGAGCGATTTTCCGATCCTTCGGCTTGGCGAAAACGTTCAAACAGAAGCGGAATTTGTTCTGGAAGAATGCCAATACCGGTGTCTTGTACTTCTAAAAGGCAATTGCCGCCTTCGGGTCGGACTTTGACAGTAATGCTACCACCTTCAGGAGTAAATTTCATGGCATTAGATAGAAGGTTGTAGACTACCTTGTCAAATTTTTCTATGTCCAAGCAAACCGTCGGACATTCAGTCATTTCAGTGATTAAACGCAACCCTTTTTTCTCGCAATAAGGGCGAAAGGACTCGATAATGTGACTGACAAACTCAACCAAATTGCAAGGACGGAAGCTTGGTTGCATTCTTCCTGCGTCTAGGCGTTGCAGGTCGAGTAATTGATTTACCAGTCGCAGCAGGCGACGGGAGTTGCGCAGGGCGATCGCGCTTTGTTCGTAAGATAATCCTTGCTTGGAGTTGACCGCCGACTCTAAGGGACCTATTATCAAGGTAATAGGCGTACGAAATTCGTGAGAAATATTTTGGAAGAATTCTGTTTTTTGTCTGTCTAGCTCCAACAAACGCTCTGCTTGTTCGCGAGTTTTTTGATACAAACGGGATTGCTGCACGGCGATCGCTGCTTGTGCGGCCACAGCTTTTGCTAAATCAATCTCAAATGGCAGCCACTGGCGAATATTTTTATCTTCATGTAAAGTAATGATGCCAATAATTTTTCCGTCCGCAAGCAAAGGAACTGCCATCAGCGATCGCGCGGCGATTGGTAAAGACAAATTAAATTCCTTGATTGGCAAAGGATACTGACTGGTATCGCTAATTACCACCGGCTGTTGCGTTCGCAACATTTCTTGCACGATGGGATTTTCTTTAATTGGTACTTGCAATAAATGTAGGTTCTGATTTTCAGTAACACCAATTAATTTTTCAGTTTCCAGGTGAATGGAATTTTTATATAAACCCACGCAGTGAATAAATTCATCTTCTTCGTTCCACAACGACAAGACACAGCGATCGACCTGCAAAGCTTGTCCTAGCTGTTGAGTGATGGCTGCAAAAATATCCTGCGGATCCAAACTGGAGCGAATAGCTGTGGTAATAGTATTAATTAATGCTTCTCTTTGTGCTAAAGCCCGTACTTGCTCGTAGGCATAAGCTTGAGATAAAGCAAGGGCTGCCTGATCTGCAACCATCATCACCAACTGCACCTCGTCTTCACTCCAAGTCCGAGGTTGATAACATTGATGCAATGCCAGTACTGCCATCAATTCTTGTCGGCAAATCAGCGGTACCACCAAGCTAGAACAAATATTGGCTTGCGCAAAGGCAGCAGCCCGATCTCCTTGAATGCGTTCGTCACTGGTTGTATCGTGAATTACTTGTAATTCCCGAGTTTCCCAAACTGTCTGTGCTAACAAGAACGCTAGGGTTTCACAACCAGAAGTGGCGTCAAGATTTAAAGGTGCGGACAATGTTTCTAAAAAGTTTCCTCCTAGCTTTTCCCATTGTCCCTGGGTTGTTAAGTCATACTTTGTATTTTTCTCCACCGTCTTTTGGTAGATAAATCCTTCGTCTACCAAGCGGTTATCCTGAAAGGGACGCAACAAGCAGACGTCTACCTCCAGCATGTGACCTACCGTATCCACAATGGTTTGCAGAATTTGCCGGTAGTCTAAAGCACTGCGAATCGTGTTGGTGACGGTATTTAGCAACGATTCCTGACGCAGGGTACGCGTGAGTTCGCGAGTGCGGGCCTTGAGGACGTTGTGGGTATCGAGGGCTTGACGTACTACTGCTTTGAGTTCCTCTGCTTCCCACGGTTTGGTGACGTATTTGAATACCTTACCCGAATTGATGGCTTCCACCAAATCTTCGACATCAGTGTAGCCTGTCAAAATTATACGGATAATGTCCGGATACTGAGTCGCCGTTAAGCTTAAAAATTCAGTACCGCTCATCATTGGCATGCGCTGGTCAGAGATGATTACTGATATATCTTTCTCTTGTGCCAACAAATCCAATGCTGCTGGACCAGAACTTGCTCTCAACACCTTGTAATCGCGATAAAAGGTGCGGTAGAGCAAGTCAAGATTGTCGGGTTCGTCGTCGACAACCAGTATTTTCGGCTTGTTGTTTGCTTGGGATTTCATGCACCGCTTTCCTGCTGTAAAGGCAGTCGGATAAACAATAATCTAGATAAGCCTCCGGTCGATGATCGCGAACGGATAGAAATGAAACTGAACCAAGTAAGAGCAGAGCATTTCGATCGCCTGAACTGTTTGCTTGCAAGACTGCTTGCAGACTGAAAAAGTTTTACTGAAACTATTTACCTCGATAGCTTGTGCTTTGGTGCGCCCCCATTTATTTTATACCCAGTATTGGTGGTAATTAATTCTTGCCTTGTAGTCAAATCTGTCTTCACCCCCTGAATTAATAGTATCAATAATGACTTTATACCCCGAAAATCCGCTTGCAGTGGCATACGCTGCATATTAAGTTTTCCCGTAGCGGTCTTGACACTAACACTTTCGGGTAAATTTTATTTATATCTATGGCAGTTACCAGCAAAGGCAAAGTTTAAGATTAGCCATCGACAAATAAGTAAAATTAAAGGCAATTCAACAAATGGTTACAACTGGAGCTTTTGGTTGTTAACCCTGAAATCCTTCCACTGTTAACAATTCAGTTTTATTAACTAAAATGTTTCCAGTTTTCACATAAGTTGAATGGTGTTTTAGGATATTGGAAAAGATTGTTGTTCAATCAATTAAACACGAAACTAGCCTTGACATCCTGGTTTTTAGACCCACTCCACCAACAGCCTTTTAGTGTCGCCGCCGAGCAAGTTTCCTACCACTTTCAAGTTCGTGCGGCTACACCTGCGGATTTGAATGGCATTGCTGAAATTATCGCTGAAAGCTTTCACTCCCGCAAAGGAATCTGGGGATGGGCTTTTCCGCTATTGCGTTTGGGTATTTACGAAGATTTAAGACACCGTTTGGCATCATCGCAACCCCATCACGCTTGTTTGGTTGCAGTTGACACTAGCACTGGTGTAGCTGGTAACTTAGTTGGCACTGTAGAGCTGGGTTTGCGGTACAATGACTCCTGGACGGGCGCTGGCAAAAGTTTTCCTTATCTTTCTAATTTGGCAGTTCATCCTAAATACCGCAGACAAGGTGTGGCTTCGCAATTGCTGCGAGCAAGTGAAAAAATTGCCCGCGAATGGGGGTTTGAAGACTTGTACCTCCATGTCTTGGAAAAGAATTATCAAGCACGACAGCTTTATTTCAAGTTGGGGTATCGAGCCTGCAAAGTTGAATCTAACTGGAACATATTCTTTTTCAGGCGATCGCAGCAAATTTTATTACACAAACACCTTTTGTCTGCGGAAAATAGCTGATCTTTTGTTTTCGTACCCAAAAGCTTGCCTTCAAAGTGTCAAGCTGTGAAAAATTCCGCCTGATTTAGCATTCGACCATCAACAGCGAACTTATGCCTACTTTTTTTGGAATTTCCGCTTCGAAGTCGAACGCCAAGCAAGAAGAAATTTATTAAAATAAGTGCATATATAGTTTTATAGTTATCAAACTAAAATGGCTAGCAACTATACAGACACTGCATTGTAACTGCTTTCTTATTTTTAAAGATGATTTGCCACCAGAAAAATATACATTTATTAATCTATTAAAATAAAAGTAAATGTATTGTCGGAATTAAGAATAAGTGCGAACTAGAAAAATATAGTATTTTGATAGGTAAAGATTATGTTTGCTCGCCAACTAGAAACAGTATTAATAACAATTATTCCCGTCCTCATAATAACTTTGTATCCTGGCGATCCAACTTTATAAAAACTTTAACTAAATCCGGTTATAGTTCGAGACAAATCAATTGAAATCTCATAAAATTATGGCTACCTAATCTTGGCAAACATTTGTATTATTTTTATCTTAATTATATTGACTAAAAAAAGTTGATAATTAAGATAAAACAAACTTTGAATAAATAAAAGCCTTTGTATTTTAAGTTCCGACAAGTACGAAATTTATTTTCTATTTGAGAAAAGATGGATAGCGAAAAGCGCCGACGCTATCAAACTGCTATGGTATCTACGTATTACCCTGACACAAACTTGCTTGACTGTATTGTCATGTCAGATGGAGCTGAGCAATCTTATGGCTCAGATATCCTCACCAAGCTTTTAAGCGGAAAAGTATTTATGGTCAACAGCCGCAAGCGAAACGGATTAATACTTTTTAAAAAGTATCATGCAGAGTTTGCCGGTCCGGGAGCAGCAGTAGGGGGCGACTACGATCGCGATTGTCAGGGAGTGCTACCGATAGGAAACCTATCTTTATTGTCTCCTGAAAGCAAAGAAGAGCGGCAAAAAGCTTATTTAATAAGACGCCAGTGGATTCGATTAATCAAACAAATAACAGAAAAACCAATTGCTCAACAGCGAGTCCAAAAGATTCTCGATCAATTTGAGCAATATTTTCCACCGGAGGTAGTAGCAAAGCTACCAGATGAGGCGTTCGCCCTTTTAGTTGGTGTTTTGCCACAAACGGTAGCAGTAGTCCGGCGCTTGGGTAGCTAAGCAGAGAGCAGGTTTTATGATTAATCAACTTTTCAAAAGTTGAGATTTGCCAAGGCAAGTTGCAAGTTATTGAGAGTGCGGAGGTTTTCTTGCGGGGTGCCGATGGTAATTCTCAATCCACCAGCAATTTCGCGTACAACAGTACCCCTGGCCTGTAGTTGTTGATTAAGTTTTTTCAAAGCAGTGTCTTGTTGTTGCAAGCCATCTGGTTTGAGGCGCAGATAAATAAAATTCGCAGCACTATCCCAGACTTGTAGTTGTGGTTGTTGTGACAAAGTTTTTAGTAGTTTAGCTCGTTCCTTTAGGATCTGCGGTATGGAGCTAAGCAGCAACTGACGATTTTGCAAAGCAATTAATGCTGCCGCAATAGAAAAGCTAGAAAGATTGTAAGGCAGGCGAACTTTTTCTAAGATAGCTATTAACTCGGGATGGGCGACGCAGTAGCCAACGCGCATAGCAGCCAATCGAAAAGCTTTAGAAAACGTACGCAGTACGATCCAGTTAGGGTGCTCTAACAGTTCGGTAACTACGGTAGTTTGACTAAATTCAAAGTAAGCTTCGTCAATAACGACCAGAATACGGTCAGGGAGACTTCTTAACCATGCTAGTTCTGCTGGGGTGAGGGCGTTGGCGGTGGGAGAGTTGGGATGAACTACAAAAATTGCTCGGATGGGAGGATTTTGAGTTTGTTCAACAGCTGTTTGTGCTGCTTGTAAATTAATTTCAAAATTCTTTTGCTGTCTGTTTACTTCTACTATTGGAATTCCCAAAGTTTTGGCCAAGATAGCGTACATGGAAAAGGTAGGATTGGCAACCAAAACCGAACCTTCTCCCAAACAGCAAGCAATTAACAAAGAACGAATGAGTTCATCAGAACCGTTGGCAACAGAAATATTAGCAGAAGTGAAAACTGATGGGGAAAGAGCAGCTGATTCATTTACGTATTCGGCGATCGCGCTTTTGAGTTCCTCGTGGTCGCCGTCAGGGTAACGGTTTGTCTCTATTATTTGTTGATAGGTCCATGCTAGTTTTTCTTTTAACCGAGCTGGTAAATCGTAGGGACTTTCATTGGTATCCAGGCGATCTAGCTGAGTTGGAGAAACGGGTTGGGCGTTATCGCTGCTGGGATGGGGTTTGTATGCGGTGAATTCAGCTAAATGGGAGCGGATAAACGGCAACATGATCGGTTGGACTGTCCATTTGTGGTGAGGAGTGTGTATTATACAACTTCAAGGTAACTGACAAAACATTTGAATTGCTTGCCAAATTTCCGGAAGCACGTTACCTAATGCGTGATCGCTGGGGAGTTCTACTAACTGTACCCAAGGGCGCGATTTGGTAAATTCGCGGCTAGCTTGAACGGGAATAACTTCATCATTTTTTCCGTGTAAAATCAAAGTCGATACAGGGCGTTGCCAAGGATTTTCTTGGTATTGAGCAGCATCTTTTACGAAATCGTAACTAAGGGGAAGGAATTTCCCTTCTCCGTAGTGATAAACCATCAAGTATTTTTCTTGTTGCCAGCGTTGAATCTTTTCTGGTTCTAAAGTTGGTAACCAGTAGGATAAAAATCCAAAAGCTGGCGCCAGAAGTATTAGTTTTTCGACTTGCGCATATTTTTGTGCGAGTATAGCGGCGGTTAGACCGCCCAAACTGGAACCGATTAAAGTTACGGGTATACCAGGTAAGAAAAATTCCGCGCTAACTTGATGGATTTGTCGCGTAATTGTTAAGTGAGAAAAATCTCCTTGATTTAAATCAGGTATTTGCAGTTGGATATTGTATTCTGCAAAGCGATCGCGCAAGTAAAGAGCTTTCGCAGAGTTGGGACTGGATGCGAAGCCATGCAGGTAAATGTATTGCATTTGTCAAGTAATTAACGCATCGTTACAAATTCTTCAGCAGCGGTAGGGTGGATACCAACGGTGGCGTCAAAGTCTTTTTTTGTGGCGCCCATCTTCACGGCGATCGCCACACCTTGGATAATTTCAGCTGCATTTTCTCCTACCATGTGTGCGCCCAATACTTTGTCGGTGTTGGCATCTACTACTAACTTCATCATTGTTTTTTCTGCAGCGCCAGTCAAGCTATGAAACAGGGGACGAAAGCGGGTGCGGTAAATTTTGACTGCGTCGTTGCCTAATTTTTGGCGTGCTTGAGCTTCCGTCAAACCGACTGTAGCTGCTTCTGGTGTAGAAAATACGGCAGTGGGGACATTTTCGTGGCTAAAGACGCGACGCTGGTTACCAAATTCACTATCTGCAAAAGCGCGTCCTTCTCCAATTGCTACTGGAGTAAGATTCATTCTGTTTGTCACGTCACCCACAGCAAAGATATTTTCTTGGGAAGTTTGGCTGTATTCGTTCACAGCGATCGCCTTTATCATGGTGTATCCTGGTCCCTCAACAGTAGTGGATACTACTTCTACTCCTGCGTTTTCCAAACCCAATCCTTCAATATTGGGAACGCGCCCCGTGGCTATCAAAAATACGTCAGCGATCGCTGGTTCCGTTTTTTCTCCAGATAAAATCAACTTTAGTCCTTCTGGCACTTTTTCAACTTTCTCCACCACTGTATTGGGGATAATTTTGATGCCACGAGCAATCATTGCATTTTGGATATCTGTGCGGATATCGTCATCAAAACCTTTCAAAATTAACTCTTTGCGAATAATTTGCGTGACTTGACATCCCAAACCATGCATGATGCAGGCAAATTCAGTACCGATATAACCAGCACCGATAATCGCGATGTGTTTTGGTTTGTGTTGGAGGTGAAACATTTCGTTGGAGGTAATACCGTACTCCATTCCTGGCAAATTTGGTTTTAGGGGACGACCTCCAACAGCAATTAAAATTTTGTCTGCTGTGATTTTGCGTCCGTCAACTTCCACAGTGTGGGGATCTATTAAAGTCGCGCGATGGGGAATCAGTTCTACTCCAGCCTTTTCCAAGTAGCTAACGTGCAGTTGCGAAAGTCGCTTGACTTCTTTATCTATAGCCGTAATAAAATATTCCCAGTCTAACTCGGTTTCACCTACTTTCCAACCATAGCCTGCAGCATCTGCAAACAGTGCCGGAAAACGAGAACCATATACCATCAGTTTTTTAGGAATGCAGCCACGTAAAACACAAGTACCGCCGACTAAATCTTGTTCGGCGATCGCTACTTTAGCTTTGTAGCTGGCTGCGCGTTTGGCAGCTGCTAAACCTCCAGAACCAGCGCCAATAACAAACAGGTCGTAATCGTAGGTCATAAATATTTTTTGTCATTCCGGTCCTTAATTTAATTTAACTTTAGAAGCTGCTTCTTTAGGCTTACCAGCAATCCACTCCCCCCACGGGCGTCAAGTTAAAAAAATGTAATTTATTACAAATTACAAGCAGTTGTCTAGAAAATTGGCTGGTTTCGTGCTTTTGCCGAGGAAATGGCAACTTTTGCCTGGAATTTATTTTTAGGGAAAAATTTTCCAGTTTGCATGCAATAGCTCAAACAGTAGCAAAGATAGTAGTTTGGAAAACTATAAGCCGGCATAATTTTTGCCAAAATAAACTGTTAAAATTTGTCCAAATTTTTGCCAAGATAATATCACAGTCACTTGGCAAAAACTGACATGAGCGAAAAATTATGGATGAAAAGCTAATAGCAAGTGATAGCGACAATTACGGCAAAATTTACCTGATTCTCCTTTTGCCACTTTCATTCTTGATTATTTTCCTGGTTGCTACTTGGAAAATTTGGCTAGCGGCGATGCTGCTGTTGTTGGGTTTTAATATTTGGCAGTACTATCGATGGCAAAAGTGGTGTCTGCAAGTTAATCCGCTGTTCCATCATCTGATTCGGGAAAACCAGGGTAGAATCACGCCGATGGACTTAGCAATCAAAGGCAATTTTCCTGGAGATGTGGCAAAACGTTACCTGGATGCCAAAGCGTCAGAATTTGGTGCTCATGTTGTCACTTCTGAAGACGGTAGCAAAGTGTATCATTTTATTACCGTCGGTACGCTTGGGAGTATCCTAGACAGCAGCGAGCCTGGCAAAGAAATAACTTCTGAACCCCGGGTTAAATCTATCGATAGTAATTTGTTAGCACCACCTCAACCTCTGGAGGAAAAATTAAAAACTGAAGATCCAGAACAGATGGATTCTGGAGAAACTAACAAACCGCTAGAAAAACAGCTAACTTTTGGTTCTCTGATTCAATCTGAACTGGCAAAGCGTCTAAATGTTTATTCCAGTACAGTCTATAAAAGGCGAGACGATCCAGACTTTTCGGAATGGACTCGCAGCAGAGATCCCGATGGTATTGCTTGGGTGTATTCCCCGGAAACAAAAGAATTTTTCCCTTTAGAAGAAGGAAAAAGTTAGTAGCAAAAATTGCTTTGTGTTTTTAATTTGTAATTTTTGCTTGTGACCCTACCGCTTCCGAGATGGAATGGAATCCGGTTTTTTCTAATTTAGCAAGCAAGCCTTGGAGAATGCGGGGTACCATTCCAGGACCAGAGTAAATCCAGCCTGTGTAGACTTGGATGAGACAAGCACCAGCAGTTATTTTCTCCCAAGCGTCTTCTGGGGTAAAAATGCCACCAACACCAACAATCGGCATTTTACCTTTTGTTTGCTGGTAAATAAACCGAATTATTTCTGTGGAGCGATCGCGCAGGGGAGCACCGCTAATTCCACCAGCTTCCTGTTGAGGTGGTTTACCAGTTGAAGCAATCACCGTTGTTTTAAGACCTTCGCGGCTAATGGTGGTATTGGTGGCGACAATCCCCGTTAATTTATGGGTTTCTACCAGAGAAATAATGTTGGCGATCGCTTCCCATTCCAGATCGGGCGCTATCTTGACAAAAATAGGTTTGCGTGCATTATTTTCTTGCTGTAGTTGTGCCAGGATACAGTCGAGCTGAGCTGCATCTTGAAGCGTTCGCAATCCTGGTGTATTGGGAGAAGACACGTTGACAACAAAGTAGTCTCCCAGTTCTTTGAGCAATCGAAAGCTATAAAGATAATCGCTGGGAGCTTGTTCTAAGGGTGTTACCTTGGATTTGCCCAGATTTATACCTATGGGTATAGAGGAAATTTGCTGTGATTGGCGGTGTGCTAAACGTGCGGCCATTGCTGCTGCACCGTTATTGTTAAAACCCATGCGATTGAGAACAGCCAAATCTGAGGGTAAACGAAACAAACGAGGACGGGGATTGCCAAGTTGGGGATGAAAGGTTACCGTTCCAACTTCTGCAAAGCCAAAACCAAAGCTCGACCAAATTTTTGTAGCAACGCCATCCTTGTCAAATCCAGCTGCCAAACCTAGGGGATTGGGGAAATTTAGCCCAAACAGCGTTTGTTGCAAACGGCGATCGCGAAAACACAAAGATTGCTGCAAGCGTTGTTCTAGCCAGCAAGCAGGCGGGCGATCGCTGTGATTGGCCAACCAGGCGAGGGTGTTAATCGTGCGAGAGTGCAGCCACTCGGGGTCGACATGGAAGAAGTTAACCAAATGATTTGCAATTTGATAAATATCCAATTTTGCTTTACCAATTTGGGATTTGAAATGGGGAATCATGATTAATAATTGGTGCCACGTTCCTTATTTCCTCAGGCAGCAATTTTTTTAATAGCAAAACTAAGACATATTTAGTTGGATAACGGTTCTGGGCATCTTATATATTAACAAGCGAATTTGACCTAAATTATCAAATGAGGCAGCCACCTAACTTTACAGCCGCCGAAGAACAAATTCTTTCCTTGGGTCGTGTTTTTCAAAGTCTCAGGGAAGAAGATAATTTTGATGCTTTGATTGCGACTACAGTTTCTTATTTGCAAGAGCAGTTTGAGTACAAATTAATTTGGATAGCCCTATACGATCGTCTCAATCACGTTTTGTACGGTAAAGGAGGCATAACTCCCAGCAATGATATTAGTTACTTAAAACAACGAGTCGTTCTCAATCCTGGAGATTTGCTCGAGCAAGTGGTGATCGAGCAGCATCCTTTGGGCGTACCCGATTTACGAGCAGAAATTCGAGCGGAAGGATGGCAACAATTAGCGCAAAAATATCAAATCCAGGGAACTATTATTGCCCCCATTTCTTACAAAGACCGCTGTTTGGGCTTAGTGCTGCTTGGTTCCCAGCGTTGGGGGTATCTGCTTGGTGGTGTTACTAGAGCGAAATTAATGATGGTTTTGGGCGAATTGGCTGCAGTACTTTATGAAATGGAAATCGACTCGCAGCAAAAGCAAACCAAGCGTTTCGACGAGATCTTCTTACCTTTGTTAGAAAATTTACAAACCCTAAACAAGTCAGAGCAAAGGTTAGAAGCACTGGTGGAGGCTACCCATCAATTTGTAATGCCTGCTCGTACAAGGATTTATTGGTTTGACAGGGAAGGACGCTACTTTTGGCGGCGTGTTAGTAACAAAAATACCAATCGCAATCTTCCTGCCAAAACTCAAGAGGCAGTCACAAAAATTACCGTCAATGATTTAAGTGACTTTTATTTTGCCTTATCTATAAATGAAATAGTTTGGATTGGAGAAGGACGCAGTTCCCTGCAAAGCAATTTTACCCTGAAGCTGCTGCAGCGGTTGCAAGTGCGCAGTCTTTTAGCTGCTCCTATTATTTGCCAGAAAGATTTGCTAGGTTTTTTGGCAGTGGAAGCTACAGAACCGCGAATCTGGACACAAGCAGATAAAAATTTCCTTAAAGGTGTGGCGGGGTTAATTTCCCTGCTTGCTCCTTTAGAGGAAACAGAAAGGACGATTGAAAAAATTCAAACTCATGCTTGCTTGACAGGTCATATCGCTCAAGCTATTTACAGCGATCGCCAAGTTCAAGATATTTTGGACAACTGCGCCGTCAAAACTTTACAACAGCTGGCGGTAACGCAGTTTTTACTGCTGCAATACGATTCTGAACAGAATAATTATCAGGTTTTTTATCAAAAAAATCTACACAGCCATCGCTTGCCTATATCTACCCTTGATGCTCTTAAGGAAGTGGATTGGCAATTGTTGTCCCGTGCAACTCAAGGGGTAGCAATTGAGAATTTAGAAGAAGATCTGCGGTTTTTTAATTGGCATCCTTGTTTGGTCAAGCATAATTTGCGATCGCTATTAGTTAGTAATTGTGCTCCCGGAAATCCACCCCATGCTTTGTTGGCGATCGCCACTGAAGTTCCCCGCAGCTGGACATCCTTAGAAAAGGAATTAGTACAGATTGTCGCCCAACAGCTGGGTGTGATTCTTCGCCAAAGACAGCTCCACTACCGAAACGAGCAACAGCAAAAAATATTACATAGTTTTCAGAAATGCCTGCGTATTTTAGAAGATTCCCAGAGTGCAAAAACTCAGCCGTTACAGCATCTTGAGAAAACGGCTTTAGAGCAAATCGCATCTATGCTCAATTGTTCTTTGACAGTGCTGCTGTCCTGGGAATCGGGAGAAAACGTTGCCAAAATTATACCTGGAGTTATCGCCAATTCTCGTTTTGAGATTTCAGCGGACACAGTTTTGCCAATACAAACAGAGGCCTTGATTCAGTGGGCGTTAGCTACAGATGGAATTTTGGCTTTAACGGTAGATGATTTACCGGCGGCCACAAGAAAATGGTTTCACGGTAGCGGTATTGGTCGAATTTTAGTCATGGCTTTACGTACAACAGCGGATCACCAACCTACCGGAGTGGTAGCGATCGCCGATCATCGAGAACGTCAGTGGTCAGACGATTGCCTGCATGCTACGGAAACGTTAGTCTACCAGATGGCTTGGTCGCGGCGATGGCTGCAAATTTCTCAAATGCTACAGTCTAGAACAGAGGAACTCAACCTGCTTAATTGGTACAAACACCGTCGATGGGAAGATTTGCAAAGAACCATCACCCAGCTTGTCGCTCAAATGCAGGATTTAGGCATTCCTGATAATGAAATCAATCAAATGCGCTACCAGCAGCTACTGTGGCAGCTAGATAAAACTAATGCTTCGATGAAAGCATTATTAAAACAAGAGCTGTGGCAGTTGCAAATGAGCTGGGAAACTATACCCATCGCCAGCTTGCTCAAGCGAGCGTTAGAACGAGTAGACCATTTGCTCAAAAGACAAAAGCTGTGGGTGGGAGTCCACGGTCTGGGACCGCAACCAGCTTCACAATCAGAGCAAAGTTCCTGCTTGACGGTCGCGGGTGATATCGTCAAGATAGAGTTGGTTTTGCATGAATTGCTGGTTGCTGCCTGTCACCGCTTGTCTGATGGAGGTAGGATTGATATTTGGTGTCGCCGCGCCTGCGAGCGATCTTTAGAAGTTTCCATTACAGACAATGGCTATATTGAACCGCAGTTGTTGACAAAATTGGATGGAGATGGTTCCAAAGACGTGCTCGCCTCCTCTAGCTTCGACCAGCCACTTGCTTTACACTTGCAAATTTGTCAAAAACTGATGCAGCAGTTGGGAGGAGAATTGCATATTTATCAATTACCGGACAGCCGAGTTGTTAGTCGCCTGTTGTTGCCATTACTGAGCGAAAATAATTATTAGCTAGTTATTTCTAGTGTTTTTTAGCGGCAAAATACCTATTGTAATTTCAATTATGTTTGCCAAATCTGGCTCGTAGTGAAAGCTTTGTATCTAGCAAAGGTATTCTGTAAAGATAACAAACTGGTTATAATTGTCTTCCATCTCTAGTTGAAGTAGCTTCCAAGGCTAAATATGGGACGTGCTCGTTCTAAGTCTGACCTACCCACAAAAATTTGTCCGGTATGTCAGCGCCCGTTTACTTGGCGCAAAAAATGGGCAGATTGTTGGGATGAAGTTAAATACTGTTCGGAACGCTGTCGTCGTCGCCGTTCTCGTGCTCTCCTCAACTAGAGGACTACGACTGAAGTGACCGTACGCATAAGGCTAGAAAAGCTCCACTACGCAAGCTGGAGCATCACGACTGAAATGACTGTAGAAACGAGGAAAGATGAAATTACAGGTGCAACCTAAATTAATTATTCATGGAGGAGCTGGTAGTTCTCTACGCGGCAAAGGTGGAATAGAGACTGTACGAAAATTGCTTTATCAAGTTGTGGAAGAGGTGTATTCTCTGCTGTGTTCGGGAAAAACTGCTATGCAGGCGGTTGTGCGTGGATGTCAAATGCTAGAAGATGAGCCTTATTTTAATGCTGGTACTGGTTCGGTATTGCAATCAGACGGCCAGATCCGCATGAGTGCTTCTTTGATGGACGGTACGAAACAAAGCTTTAGCGGCGTTATTAATGTTTCGCGAGTCAAAAATCCCATTGATTTAGCCCAAGCTTTACAAAGCTCTCCCGATCGAGTACTGTCGGATTATGGTGCCGCAGAGTTAGCGCGGGAGTTGCAAATTCCTAGCTACAACGCTTTAACGGAATTGCGCTTGCAAGAGTGGATTAAAGAACGTCAAGAAAATTTTCAGCGAGCCATGGCCGGTGTGGTAGCACAACCAGAGCTGCTAGAAAGTAGCAATGCCCGACGCGGTACGATAGGTGTAGTAGCTTTGGATACATACGGTAATTTAGCGGCAGGAACTTCTACTGGTGGGAAAGGATTTGAACGCCTGGGACGCGTCAGTGATTCTGCTATGCCAGCTGGTAATTACGCTACTAAGCATGCAGCAGTTAGCTGTACCGGAATTGGCGAAGACATCATCGATGAGTGTTTGGCAGCAAGAATTGTAGTGCGGGTTACTGATGGTATGTCCCTCAGGCAAGCCATGGAGCGTTCTTTTGCAGAAGCAGAGCAAAACAAGCGGGATTTGGGAGCGATCGCCTTAGACGCCCAAGGAGCGATCGCCTGGGGTAAAACCAGTCAAGTTCTTTTGGCTGCTTTTCACAACGGCGAAAAGATTGGTGATACCTTAGAACTTCCGGAAGGAACAGAAGTAGGAGCGGTTGAGGAATAAAGCAAGTCCTTAGCTTGGAGCTTTCTGGGTTTTCATCTGCCAATTTGGTTTAATCACTTGACGTTGGCGTGCAATCACCAAACAACCGTCGGGAACATCTTCTGTAATTGTAGAGCCCGCTGCTACGTAGACGTCATTACCCAAGGTAATTGGGGCAACCAAAACGCTATTGGCACCAGTTTTAGTGCGAGCACCGATGCGGGTGGGGTGTTTTTTTACACCGTCGTAGTTAGCGGTGATCGTACCCGCACCGATATTGACTTGATTTCCTGTGGTGGTATCTCCTAAATAGGAGAGATGAGCTGCATTTGTACCAGCGCCCAATTTGGTATTTTTTAATTCCACAAAATTACCGATGCGACAACCGACACCAACTTCCGCACGGGCGCGTAGATGAGCATAGGGACCAATTTGGCTTCCTTGTTGGACAATGCTATCCGTAATTACGGAATACAAAACAGTCACATTTTCACCAATGTGGCTATTTTCAATTAAACTTCCCGGACCAATGCGACAGCCAGTCTCGATGACCGTATTGCCGCGTAGGTGAGTTTGAGGTTCAATAATTACATCCGGTTGCAACTGTACGGTATCATCGATGGTAATGCTGGCGGGATCGATAAGAGTAACACCAGCCTTCATCCACTTTTCCTTAACTCGCTTTTGCAAAATTTCCCAAGCACAAGCAAGTTGCAGGCGATCGTTGATACCAAGAATTTCCTGGTAATCTTCTACATCCACTGCCATTACAGGTGCGACTTGGGTGACAGCATCAGTAAGGTAGTATTCTTTCTGGGCGTTATTTGCTTGCAAGTGGGGCAAAACTTCTGCTAGATCTGGCCAGCGAAAACAATAAACTCCAGCATTGATACGGTGGTTTTGTCTTTGGGCAAAAGTGCAATCTTTTTCTTCTACAATTTGCTGGACAATGTTGTCACTGTTACAAAAAACGCGTCCATAACCTTGGGGTTCTGGTAAGTGCGCTGTCAGGATAGTAGCAGCATTACGATTTTCTTGGTGGATTTGCAACAAGTGCTTTAAAGTTTCGGTGCGCAACAGCGGCACGTCTCCGTTGAGTACTAAGATATCACCTGTGTATCCTTCTAGATAAGGAAGTAATTGTTGGATAGCATGACCGGTTCCCAATTGTACCTTCTGTTCCACAAACTCTAGATCTGGAAAACAGAGAGTAGCTTTTTTAACTTCGTCGGCCTGGTATCCCACTATCAATAATTGCCGTGAAGGCGAAAGCGGTTGGACTGTTTCGATGACTCTTTCGATTAGCGATCGCCCGCCCAAGGAGTGTAAAACCTTAGGAAGGTTAGATTTCATCCGCGTTCCGCGTCCTGCCGCTAGAATTGCTACAACTACCATAATTTAGCTATCGGCTAACATTAATGTTGATGAATAAGCAAACTTCCAACTGAGATTTAGGCTCAAATCATACCAGCTATTCATTGAACGCCGAAATCTCAATAACTGGCAACCATAATTATGTTATTTATTAGTCACTTGTAAGTGCAAATAAATTCTGTAAATTTCCACATTAATTCTGGATTGCGCCAACCTTTGGCTGTTTCTTCTAACATGATGTTCAAGGCTTCTTCTGGGGTAAAAGCCCGTTTGTAAGGTCGTTCGCTAATCAAGGCATCGTAAATATCAATCATCTGAAAAACTTGCGCCAGGTAGGGAATTTCATTTCCTTTAAGACCATCAGGATAACCGGAACCATCCCAGCGTTCGTGATGATGGCGGATAATCGGAATTACACCCCGCATGCTGCGCAACGGCTGGCAAATTTTTTCGCCAATCAAAACGTGTTGCCTCATAATTTCCCATTCCTCGGGGGTAAAACTTCCAGTTTTGAGCAGAACTGCATCGGGAATTCCCACTTTGCCAATGTCGTGGAGATAACCGCCCCACATCAAATCCCGAATTTGATGGCGTGAAAGATTGAGGTGTTTGCCAAAAGCTCTTCCCAACGCTACCAGTCGTTCGCAATGATCGCCTGTATTCGGATCGCGACTTTCAATGGCTCTGGCTATAGAAAACAGTACTTGTTCGGCGTGGTCCAAATCTTCATTCAGACGTTTTTGCCGTACTAAAGACTTCACGCGCGCTGCTAATTCTAAGCGATCGAAGGGCTTGCTTAAAAAATCATCTGCGCCAACTTCAATACCTCGAATACGCGATCGCCGATCGTTTAATGCTGTCACAAAAATTATCGGTATCAATCGTGTTTGTTCATCTTGCTTGAGCAACTGACAAACTTCAAACCCATCCATTTCCGGCATCATGACATCTAGCAGTATCAAGTCCGGTTGCTTTTGGGTTACCAACTCTACAGCGGAAAAACCGCTATCTGCTTCGATAACTTCGTAACCTTCCATAGCCAGCAGTGCTGCAGCTGTCATGCGACTGGCTGGATGATCGTCTACTACCAAAATTTTTGGTACTTCTAAATCAGACCGATTCACTACAGATTCTTTGCCTGATAGCTGTCTCGACTCCAGAGAATCATTACCAAAATTAATTTGAGGTTTGTTCCCAGCAGGCAAAGCATTTATATCTTCTACATTCAAGTCTTTTTGAGATAAGTACAAGGAATAATCCTCTGCTTTTGGCAATTCTACAGGATTATTTAAATTTATGCTATTAACTACTTGTTTAACAAAGTCTATACGGTTGGATGTCCATTGAGTCACAAAGGTACCCCAATTTTTATTATCATTTAACTAAGTTAGTTGGGTAAAACAGTTGAGTACTAGAATGAATTTTAGTTGGAAATTGCATAATTTTTCCTTTTTTTTTACGAGTCATTAATCATGAAAATACAAAAAATTATTTTTATTTTTTGAGAATATAATTAATACTAAAAATTCCTTGATTATAATTACAGCTGGGAAAAGAATAGTCCATATACAATCGCATTTACAATAGATATTTATCAACTCAATAGCACTCGAAAAAATTATCTTTGTTCCTTTGAAGGTAGGGGTTTAATCATCAACAGACAATGCTTGCTGTTGCTAGCATAAAGATGAAACTCGAGCCATTAGGTAACAGCGGTCGTAATTGAGATAGCCATAAGTGACTTATATCACAATCAAGAGTTTACTACTATCAAAAAATAAAATAGATTTATAGTCAAAAATAATACATTATTTTCCAGAATTTGAGAACAAGGGCAATCCCTAGCAACAAAAAAAGTGCAACCAAGATCGAAAGCAGTAGAATTTTCATTCCAAATTCTCTAGCAATTACCATTGCTAGCTGCTGTCTTTAATTCTTGATAGCCAGCGTTTTCGCCAACGAGAGGTGGGTTCCAAGCAAGAGGTTTTTTGTTCTTCTTGTCGCCGTTTGAGAATAATTTCAGGAGGGTCTTTTAACTGGGGATCGCGGTAAGGAACAGCGGCGCGAGTTTGCAAATGTTCTTGTTCTGCTTGGGAGAGAGAATAATACAGGTGTTCGCGTGTCTCGGTAGTATTGGAGCAGGAAAATCTTTGGAATAGTTCTTTTGCTTTGGGGTGGTGAGCTGCAACTGTTCCAGGCGATCGCCTTCCCACAGGGGGAGTAGAAACTATGTGTAAATTAGCACATATAAGCGCCGCGCGCACAGCAGCAGCACAGGAATAGGTGACTAACAAGCCTTCTTCGTGCAAACACATAGCTAATTGTTGAATAAATTCCACAGTCCATAAATGCGGACACTGGGGTGGCGAAAAGGGATCGAGAAAAATTGCATCCGCCTGAAAGCCAGATTGGCAAACTTTGGCGATCGCGCTTCTGGCATCACCAATAATTAGCTTAGCTTCCAAGTTATTTGTTTGTACTTGCTGCTGATATGCTAACCGAGTCAGAATTTCTGTGTGCTGGTAATTCCAATCATCAAATAAACGATGGGCAATGGCAGCTTGCGGTACGTCTGGATTGATTTCTAAACCAATTACTTCTACACGACAATTAGGATTTACAGCCCAAATAGATTGTAAAGCAGCTGCTGTATTGTATCCGAGGCCATAACAAACATCTAAAAGCCGCAAAACGGATTTATTGGCTTTAAATGTCAGCTGAGCAGGCTTGACAAATTTCAAAAAACTTTCTTGACGTGCTCCATGATGGCTGTGAAAAGACTCACCAAACTCCTTAGAAAAGAAAGTAAAGGAACCATCTGCAGTCAGCTGAGGTGTAAAATTGTTTAAGTCTGGCATACCGCTTTTGTTTGTTGCACCCAAACCGAGTCTAGACGTTAATGAAAAAAATCGGAAGCTGCAGACAACAACTCACAATTAATAAATACTAATAATATGATTGCTGTTTCTCATCAGTGGCTGCTAGAACACCTTGAAGATCCAGAAGTGGTCATTGTAGATTGTCGTTTTTCTCTTACCGATCCACAACAAGGAATACAACAATACCAAATCAGCCACATTAAAAATGCCTACTACCTTGATTTGAACAAAGATCTTTCCGGTCCTGTAGAAAAACATGGAGGAAGACATCCTTTACCTAACCCCGACGAATTAGCGAGCAAATTAGCCCGCATGGGAGTAAATTTTCAAAAAACTTTGGTTGTAGCTTACGATGACTCTCGACTTGCATTTGCAGCGCGTTTGTAGTGGTTGCTGCGCTATCTCGGACATCAACAAGTAGCAGTCTTGGATGGTGGTTTCAGCGAATGGCAAAAAGCTAAGTATCCTGTAACAAATATTATCCCGCCAGCACGAGCGGGTAATTTTATACCTCAAATCCAAACACAAATGGTGGTAGACAGACAAGCCGTTATAAAGCGCAAAGATATGCCAAATGTAGTGCTGGTAGATTCGCGGGAAAGCGATCGCTACCACGGTATTCGCGAACCCATTGATAAAATTGCCGGTCACATTCCTGGCGCTGTCAACTATCCGTGGTTACAAGTTACAGACCCTGCAGGTCACCTACTTCCATATTCACAGCAGCGCCAGCGCTGGTCAGAGCTAGAGCGTGCCGAAGAAATTATAGTTTATTGCGGTTCTGGAGTTACCGCTTGCGTCAATTTACTTTCTTTAGAATTAGCTGACATCCATACAGGTAAACTTTATGCTGGCAGCTGGAGCGATTGGATTAGTTACTATTGAACTGACTAGATTTCAAAACTGTCCTACCAGCAAGTTGTAGTTAACACTAAAAAACCAACCATCAAAATTAATATACGGGTCTGTAGAATTACCTAGCGTTACTCCAGCTTGAAGATTAATGTTGGTGTAATCGGAAATTCTGTAATTTAAGTGACCGTAGAAACGATGATATAAGTCTTCCCTATCTCGCTGGGTAAAGTCTGAGAAGCCAAATTGGTAATCAAGTCCTACCTGAAGATTTGGCTGCAAATAGTAGTTTAAAGAAAGCCACAAAAAGTTACTAACTCGGCTACGTTTTTCTTGTTGATTGGTAAAGCCAAGTAGAAATTCGTAGTAGCTATCTAATATCAACTTTCGTCCTAGGGAATCTCGCCTTCCCAAAGACAAGCGCAGGGAATTTTCATTGAGAAAGCGATCGCCTGCTTTAAAAAAATCTCCATCTCTGGCGTAAAATAGTTGTTGGTTGCTCCAACCAATTTCACCATACATTCGTCTGGTTAGTTGTTGATAAACACTGAGATTAAATCTTACCTGGTTGTAGTTATATTTCGATTGCTTAAAATAACGAAATAAAGCACCATCAACAGAACCGTTCAAATACGTATCGCTACCTAAACGCAAAGGCATAGAAGCTAGCCTTAATCCAGAAAAAATCAAAGAATCCTCGATCGGATCTGTTTGGGAAGAAAAAATGTTATTCGTTTGGAAATAACTGACATAAGCTTGTAAGTAACCTACTGGTCTAAATTTAGCAACAGGCTCCTTTAAAGGAGGAGTTTGCAGCTGTTCGAGAGGAAGAGGTATTTCTCTGAGTCTAAGCTTTCCTAGTTCTTCGTCGATGATTGACTCTGAAGATGGTTGTCTGTTTTCTTGCAAGCGCAGCAGCAGTCTTTCGAGTCTCTCATTTCTATCTTCCTCTGGTGTTTCTAATTTTTGCTGAATTTGGGTAGAGGAGGGTTCAATCGGGGGTACCTCTAGCTGTGGGGGTTCATCCTCCGCTTGCTCGTTATTGGGATTGCTTTTTGGCAAAAGTTCCGAAGCGTCAACGGGTAAAGTTTGAGAATAGGAATTCCGTACCTCGCTGTCGGGGAACTTTTTGCAGATATTCTTCGCCTGGATTTTTATGGAATATGAAGCTTTTTTGTAAAGACATAAACAAGAAGCAGTAGGATGCACAAGCAACAGCTTATTTGCCGCGTTCTGAAAAATTGTCTCCCTATTTATGGTACTATTTGTGTTTATAGAATCGCACAAATGCGATCGCTGTAATTTGGCATCAATACACCCTGACTCTTCCTGCCCACACCGCAAAGAAGTAACCTTCACCGCTAAAGAAGGTGGCGTCGCCTTTGATTTTTCTGGAATATCTTTGAGGTTTGCACCTATGCTCCATGCTCGATTAAATTTGCTAAAACAACAGCTAGGAATACTGACAACTAACCAAATAGCAAACCACAAATTTTTCCAGCCTTGAAATTTCATATTCCATCTTTATTTAGCATGCTTTCAAGAATTTGACTTATATGAATTTGGGAAAGTTCCTATTAATAATAGTGAATTTTTAGGTCAATAAATTACTGTTTTGTAAAAAATTATTTATGTATAAATATCAAGATTGTAGCCAAATTCAATACTTGATTTTTTATCCTGATTATGGCATATATTTGATATAGTTTTAAGCAGCATTTATGATCTATAATATAGAAGATACAACTGTAGCTTTCGTATATTCAAACAGAGAGGTTGCAATTAATTTTAATACTAAAAATCTGATTTTCACTGGTTTGGTGTCAGCGAGTTGATCTAAGGCTTTGAAATGTTTCGCAAGTACTTTCTACTGGCAATGATTGGTTTTTGGGGAATTGTGGCCTTTTGTTTACCAGAAAAGGTAAACGCCTTTACTCCCCTGACGCGAGCTGTGATTTTAAAGCTTCGGAATTTCGTGCAGATTATGCCTAAAGATCAACCCCAGCGTCCAGCGCGTAAATTAGACGCCATGACTCCTGGAGATGGATTGTTTACCGGTAAAGCTTCCCTTGCAGAATTACGTTTCAACGATGGTTCTCTAGCAAGAATTGGAGAACAAGCAGTATTTCATTTTTTACCAAAAACACGCAATTTTAAATTATCGAACGGGACGGTTCTGTTGTTGATTCCACCAAAAAAAGGAGTAACGCGCGTCAACACACCAAATGCAGCAGCAGCGATCCGGGGTTCTGCATTATTCGTACGGTATGACGAAAAAAAAGATACCACAGTAGTAGCAGCCTTGACGAATAGCGGTATAGAAGTTTTCAACAAAGATGCTTCTCAACGTCAGAAACTAAAGGCAGGACAGCTGATAGTTATAGTTAAAGGGAGGTTGCAAGGATTATACGAATTCGATTTAAGAAACTTCTACGATACCAGCGATCTGGTGCGAGGACTAGATTTACCTCGACGTGGTGCTCCTGCTTCGGATCCAGCGATCGCCAAAGTTCAAGCTGAAACTGCTGCTGCTGTATCTTCTCAACCACCAGTCACAGGTAAAGGAGTTGTAGAAAACCCACCTTTTACACAGCTAAGTACTATTTCCTCGAATTCAAATCGCAACTTTCAAACTGGCGAAAATCAGTCTTCTCCAGTCTCGGAACCAACAAACAAAGTTCCCTCAAATACTGCAGAGCAAGGCAGTAATAATACTACTGGCAGTAATACCCAACCAGCAACTAACAGTAACAGTCCTAATGACAGTTCTGCAAAATTAGGAGCAACCACGGAAACTTCCAACTCTCCCAAACAGGAGACAACCACCACTGGAACTTCCAACACTGCTAACTCTCCCAAACAGGAGACTAACACTGGAGCTTCCAACTCTCCCAAACAGGAGACCAACACTGGAGCTTCCAACTCTCCCAAACAGGAGACCAACACTGGAGCTTCCAA
>FWPU01000256.1_pt1 | contig 170197 bp, 119 predicted proteins | sample 2228361 | NCBI WGS metagenome assembly FWPU01 (sample SAMEA103939777, study PRJEB20133) | metagenome | reverse complement strand
CGGGAGCCGGCCGACCCGCTGGACCTGCCCCCGCTGCTAAAACCCCCGCCGGACCCGCGGCTAAACCTCCGCCCCCCCCCAAACCGGCGGTCGGCAAGCCGATGAAGCTGACCGAGGAAATGATCCGCCGGCTGCGTGAAGCGGCCGCCCGCGGCCAGCGCGTCAACATCACCGACCTGAGCCGGCCGCAGCCGGCCGCAGCCGCCAAACCGGCCGAACCGGGACGGCCCGCCCGCCCCGGCGGACGCCCCGCCGTCGAGGACGAAGAGGAAGAACGCGGCAAACGCAAAGCCGGCGGCCTCATTGGCCGCGATGCCCGCCACCGCGGCCGCGGCGACCGCGACATCGACGAACAGGCCGTCATCGTCGGACCCGGCGGCAAAGTCGAAATCATCGAAGAACAGTGGGGCTCCCGCCGCGGACCCCGCGCCGCCCTGCTACGCAAAGCCAAACGCGAACAGGAAGTCCGCAAAATCGAAGGACCGGTGGCCGTCACCCTCCCCCTGACCGTCCGTAGCTTCTCCGAAGCCATCGGCATGAAGCTCAACGAGGTCATCGCCCGCCTGCTCAAGGAGACCGGCCGCATCTACGCCGCCAACGCCGTGCTCGACTTCGACACCGCCGCCCTCATCGCCCTCGAGAAAAACATCGAGCTGGTCGCCAAACAGCCGGAAACCAAGGAAGACCAGCTCCTGCGGCGATACCGCGAAATGCTGGAAAACGTCGATCCGGCCAAGCTCAAGCCGCGGCCCCCCATCGTCACCGTCATGGGGCACGTCGACCACGGCAAGACCACGCTGCTCGACAAGATCCGGCAAATGTTCGGCCTGCAGTCGGACGTCGCCGCCAGCGAGGCCGGCGGCATCACCCAGGTGCTGCGGGCCTGGTCGGTCAAACGGGAAGTCATCGTCGAACGGGGCGGCCAGGAAGTTAAAGAAGAACGCTACATCACCTTCCTGGACACCCCCGGCCACGAAGCGTTTACCAAGATGCGGGCCCGCGGCGCCCATGTGACTGACATCGCCGTCATCGTCGTCGCCGCCACCGACGGCGTCATGCCGCAGACTCAAGAGGCCATCAGCCACGCCCGCGCCGCCAACGTCAAAATGATCGTCGCCATCAACAAGATTGACCTGCCCAACGCCAACGTCGAACGCACCCGCCGCCAGCTCTACCAGGAAGGGATCCTCCCCGACAACATGGGCGGCGACGTCGTCTTCGTCGAAACCAGCGCCGTCACCGGCCAGGGCATCTCCGACCTGCTCGACGCCATCATCCTCATCGCCGAAATCGAGGACTGGAAGGCCGACCCGGACCGCCCGGCGGCCGGCACCTGCCTGGAAGCCTACATGTCCGCCGACGAAGGGGTCATGGCCACTCTGCTGGTCCAGCAAGGGACACTGCACCGCGGCGACATCGTCCTGTGCGGCAGCGCCTACGGACGCGTCCGGGCCATGTACAACGACCTCGGACAACCCATCCAGCACGCCGGACCCAGCATGCCCGTGCGGATCACCGGCCTCAACCGCATCCCCAACGCCGACGACCCCTTCTACGTCGCCGCCGACCTGGCCGAAGCCCGCGAAATCGCCGAGCTGCGGGAAATCAAAGAACGCGAAGCCTCCCTCACCCGCCTGGTTACGCCCCGCGATCTCAGCGAGCTGACCGCCGCCCAGAGCAAGTCCAAGGTTACTGAGCTGAAAGTTATCGTCAAGGCCGATGCCCGCGGCTCGATCGAAGCCATCCGCAAGGAGCTCGAAAAGCTGGTCCACGAGGAGGCCCGCGTCCGCGTCCTGCATGCGGCGGTCGGGGCGATCTCCGAAAGCGACGTGCAACTGGCCCTGACCAGCCCGCACGATACAATGATTGTCGGCTTCAACGTCACCGCCGACGACGCCGCCCTCAAGCTCGCCGAGGAGCGCGGCATCCCCCTGCGGGAATACGACATCATCTACAAGCTCACCGAGGACGTCAAAGCGGCCCTGGAAGGCCGGCTCAAGCCGGTCGAGGAAATTGTCCATCTGGGCCGGGCGGTGGTCCGCCAGGTCTTCAAGATCGGCCGCGTCGGGACGGTGGCCGGCTGCCATGTCACCAGCGGCGTGATCGAACGCAACGCCAACGTCCGCGTCATCCGCAACGGCGTCGTCGTCTACCCGCCGCCCGACAAGACCGCCACCCTCGAAAGCCTCCGCCGCTTCAAGGACGACGTCCGCGAGGTCCGCGAAGGCTTCGAATGCGGCATCAAAATCAGCGGCTACGACGACATCAAAGTGGACGACGTGATCGAAGCGTACAAAGTGGAGGTCAAACAACGCACCCTCTAGGGGGCAACCGCACGACTTGCCCCGATGGCGTAATCCGGCAACCGCCCATGGTCATCGGATCGCTGCAGGCCCGACTGCTGGTGCGCGAATCCCGCACACTCAAGGACAAACGCCGCGTCGTCCGCGGCATCCTGGACCGGGTACGCGAGGGATTCAACGTCGCCGCCGCCGAAGTGGATACCCATGATAATGTCAAGATCGCCACGCTGGCGTTTGCCACCGTCGGGTTTGAAACCGCTGCGGTGCAGCATGTGCTCCAGCAAATCGCCGAAGCTCTGCGTCGCCACCCGGTCGCCGAATACCTCGGCGGCGAAACCCGCGTCGGCTCCGACATCGTCTAAAAGCGGCTACGGAGGACCCCAATGATGAAAACCCATCGCCTCGCACGGGTAGCCGAAGTTATCCGCGAGACCGTCGCCCAAGCCATCCTCTTTGAGCTGAAAGACCCGCGGGTCCAAAATGTCACGGTCACCCGCGTCGAAGTCTCCGCTGATCTGCAGCACGCCAAAGTGTACGTATCGGTCATGGGCAGCGAGCAGCAACAGAACCTGACTATGCACGGCCTGCGCAGCGCCACAGGCTTTTTGCAAAGCCGCGTCGCCCAGCAGTTGACCACCCGCTATGTCCCTCGGCTCCATTTCATCCTCGACCAAGGGGTCAAAAAGAGCATCGCCGTCTCGCAACTGCTGCGGGCCGAGCACCCCGAAGCGGCGACACCGGACGCCGAATCCTCGGACGAATCCCCCGACGAGATAACCGACGACGCGGAAACCACCGCCCCCCCGCACCCGGCGAACCTGGCCGACTCCGCGACCAAACCGTCCGGCCCGGCCAACCCGCCGGCACCCGAAGGAGCCGCCGACGGACCGGCGGAACCATCCCGTTGACTGGCCCAGGCCGACCCCTTGGCCGGCCTGCACCCCCATGGATTGGAGTGTGAGCGACCATGCCCGCTACGACCAACAAACAGCAACTGCTGCAGCACGTGCAAAATTGCCTGCGCAAAAAGTACGCCCGGCCCGCCGAGCCGACACGCCGGCCGCTACTGGAGGAGTTGATCTACGCCATCTGCCGCGAAGGGACGACCCCCGCGGCGGCGGATGCGGCCTACCAACGCCTCGTCCAGTCGTTTTTTGACTGGAACGAAATCCGCGTCAGCACCGTCGCCGAAGTGGCCGCCACCCTCCAGCCGCTGCCCCAGGCCGGCCCGCGGGCCCGCCGGATCATCGGCTTGCTCCAAAAAGTGTTTGAGGAACGCTATAGCTTCCAGCTCGACGACCTCGAGAAAAAAGGGCTGAAACAGGCCGCCAAACAGCTTTCCCGTTACAAAAACGACGTCACCCACTACACCGTCGCCTGGGCGATCCAACGATTCCTCAACGGCCACGCCATCCCCCTCGACCTGCCGACCCTCCGCGTCCTGCACCGTCTCGGCGTGATCGACGAGGTTGATCCTGAAAACCTCGACGCCGTCCGCGGCAGCATCGAACATCTGGTCCCCAAGGCCCGCGGCGTCGAGTTTACCGACCTCATCAGCCTGCTGGCCGACGATTGCTGCCGGGAAACCGAGCCGCTATGCGGCCAATGCCCCCTCCGCGGCGATTGCCCCACCGGCCTGCAGGCCACCGCGCCCTCGCGCAAAAGCGACTCCCGCCCACGCAAGGCCAAATGAAGCCGCCACGACCACGTGGCCAACTTTTGGACAGACCTGAACAATACCCATGACCGCCTGACCAACTTTTGGACAGCTCCGATGCACGCCGCGGCGGCCTGGCCAATTTTTGCACAGGCCCGTGCCGTTCCGGCGACTTGCCCTCCTGTCACGCAACAGATTACAGGACAGCAACTTAGAGCGACGGGATCGGCATCCATTCCCGCCCGTCGGCGGCCAGCAGGGCTGCCGCAGCGGCCGGACCGTCCGAACCCACCGCGTATTCCTCTAGCGGCAGCCCGTCCGGCCGCTCGCTCGCCGCCACCACCGGATCGATGATCTCCCAGGCCCGCTCGATCTCGTCCGCCCGCATGAACAGGGCCGCGTCCCCCTGCAGGGCGTCCAGCAACAGCCGCTCGTACGCCTCCGGCAAGCCCCGCGCGGCGTACGCCTGCCGGTAGTCGAACGCCAAATCCCGCGGCTCCAGCCGCACCCCCTCCACGTCCGGCACCTTGGTCTGGAAATTCAAACGGATCCCCTCATTGGGCTGAATCACCAAGGTAATCCGGTTGCACTGCAGGCGTTCACCCGGCGGTAGGGGAAACATCAAGTGCGACGGGCAACGGAACTGGATGACCACCTCGCTGTAGCGGCTCCGCAACCCCTTGCCGGAACGGAGGTAAAACGGCACGCCTCGCCAGCGGCGGTTTTCGATCTCCAGCCGCAAGGCCGCGTAGGTGGGGGTCCGCGAGTCCGGCGCCACCCCCGGCTCGTGCCGATAGCCCGCGTATTGCCCCAACGCCACGCTGCGGCGGATCGCCCCCTCCGTCAGCGGCGCGATCGCCGCGAGCACCTTCATCTTCTCGTTGCGCAAATTGTCGGCGGTAAAGCGGGACGGGTCCTCGATGGCCACCATGGTCAACATCTGCAACAGGTGGTTTTGCATCATGTCGCGGAGCACGCCGGTCGAGTCGTAGTAGCCGCCACGGCGGCCGACAGTCACCTTCTCCGCTACCGTGATCTGCACATGGTCGATGTACTGGTAGTTCCACAGCGGCTCGAACAGCGTGTTGGCAAAGCGGAAGACCAGGATGTTTTGCACCGTGTCCTTGCCCAGGTAATGGTCGATGCGGTAGATCTGGTCTTCCCGCCAGAAGCGGTGCAGCACGGCGTTCAGCTCAACGGCGCTGCGGCGGTCGCGGCCGAAGGGCTTTTCGATGACCAGCCGGCGATAGCCGCCGGCCTCGCGGTGCAGGCCGGCCTCGCCCAGGCGGGTACTCAACGGGCCGTACAGCTCCGGGGCCACCGCTAGGTAATAGATGCGGCGGCCGCCGTGCGGCTCGTGCTCGTCCAGCCACTGCTGCAACGCCGCCACGCCGGCCGCCTGGGTCAGGTCCGCGGCCAGGTAATGCAGCCGGGCTGCAAACGCCCCCCACCGCACCGGATCGTACACCTCACCCCCTAGGCTGTCCCACAGCCGGTCCGCCAGATACGACCGGAAGCTCTCGTCGCTGTACGCCGTGCGGGAAACGCCTAGCACCTGCAGCTCCGCCGGCAAGCGTCCCTTCAACTCCAGTTGGAATAACGCCGGTACGAGCTTGCGGGCCGTCAGATCGCCGGACGCCCCGAAAATAACCAAAGTCAATGGCGTTGCCATTGGCACGATTCCTTTTGACAATGCACGAAGAACGACACACTGCATAGGACCCGGGCCGCGCCGTCCATTCACCCGAGCGTGCGTCCCACGGGCGAGAACCGCTACGGACCGCATGACACATACCCATGAGCGTGCACCCTATAGAAGACAACCGCCACGGGCCGCACGGGACACGGGCTACAGTGTCGATTTAGGAAGCGGCGGCAACGTGTCGATGACCAAGGAGTCGGCATGCCGGTGCGATTGGGAATCCTGGGGGGCGGACAGTTGGGGCGGATGCTGGCGTTGGCCGCATATCCGCTGGGCTGGCGGTGTAGCGTGCTGGACCCGAACGGCGAGGTCTGCGCCGCCCAGGTCTGCGGCCACATCCGCGGCGAATACGACGACTACCAGGCCCTCTACCAGTTGGTCCAGGCCAGCGACCTGATCACCTACGAGTTCGAGAACGTGCCGGTGGCCACGGCGGAGTGGCTGGCGGAGCGGCGGCCGGTCTATCCCCCGCCGCGGGCATTGGGCGTCGCCCAGGAACGCCTGGCGGAGAAGGAATTCTTCACCGCCTTGGGCATCCCCACCCCCGCTTACCGCCCGGTGCAGACCGAGCAGGAGTTCCGTGCGGCGGTCGCCGCAATTGGCCTGCCCGCCGTCCTCAAGACCCGCATGTACGGCTACGACGGCAAGGGGCAGGCCGTCCTCCGCTCCCCCGAAGACTGCGAGCGGGCCTGGCTCCGCCTCGGCGGACGGCCCTTGCTCCTCGAAGAATACGTCCCGTTTGACCGCGAGCTGTCCACCGTCGCCGTCCGCAGCCGCGCCGGCGAGATCCGCTTCTATCCGCTGGTCGAAAACCTCCACGTGGACGGCATCCTGCACCGCTCGATCGTCCCCGCGAGCGGCGGCGAAGAGCTGGCCGAACGTGCCGCCGAATACGCCGCCCGCATCCTCGAAGAACTCGACTACGTCGGCGTGCTGACCATCGAATGGTTCCAGGACGGACCGCGGCTACTGGCCAACGAGATGGCCCCGCGGGTCCACAACTCCGGGCACTGGACGATCGATGCCGCCTACACCAGCCAGTTTGAAAACCACCTGCGGGCCGTCGCCGGGCTTCCATTGGGTAGCTGCGAGCTATTGTGCGGCGCGGCGGTCATGTACAACTTCATCGGCCAGCTCCCGGCGGAAACCGAAGCCCTGAAGCATCCGCAGGCCCGCCTGCACATTTACGGCAAAAGCCCCCGCCCCGGCCGCAAAGTCGGGCACGTCACCCTCCGCACCGCCACGCGGGAGGAACTCGACGAGATGCTGCCGCTATGGGACCAGGCCTTTGCCCGCCCGGCGTCCGCCTGAGGCCGCCTGTCTGGCCTCCGCCTGACACGGCCCCGCTTGCCCGCATTCGCCGCCGCCCGCCCCGCAGCAATCTGCAACGTAACTATCTGTCGCTATTGAACTTAACGAAGAAGTGCCACGTCCGGTCCCAGTTCCTCTTGCCGCCGCAGCCGCCAGACGGCCCCGACCAGAAAGACCAGCACGTACCCCGCCAGCACGGCCAGATGCGGCACAATCGCCCGCCCCCCTGCCCCCTGCCAGGTCACGACCGACAGCCCGTCCATCGCCCAGCGGGTGGGCAGCACCGCACCCAGCCGCTGCACCCATTCCGGCAACAGGAACGCCGGCAGCCATAGCCCGCCCAACATCGACATCGCCAGGATGACTAGGATGCTCACCTGCCGGGCGCGGCCCTCCGACCCGCCCCACGCGGCCACCAGCAGGCCCGTTGCCGCCGACAACGCGCACAACGCCGCCGTCACCAGCACAAAGCCCACCCACGAGCCGTGCACCCGCACCCCGAACACCAGCCCGCCGAAGGCAAACGTCGCCATCACCTGCAACACGGCCAGGCTCGCTGTGCTCAACGCCCGGGCCAGCAGCAACAGCCCCAGCGACGCCGGGCCGGCCCGGAGCCGACGCCATATCCCGCGTTGCCGCTCCCGCAGGAACAATAGCCCGCACTCCATCCCCCAAAACAGCAGATACTGCACCGTCATGCCGCAAAAACTGTGGGTCGCGGCGTCCAACCGCCCCCCCACCTCCGGCGACGCCGGCATCGCCGCCACCCGCACCGGCGACGTCAGCTCCGCCGCGAACTCCCCCCAAACCGGCCACTGCCGCCGCGCCACCGCCTTCCAGACCGCTTCCGTGACGGCCCCCTCGGCCCAGTACCGCTCCGCCTCAGCCGTCGGACCATACAACAGGGGCAACTCCAATCCCGACTGGTGCGATCCGGATACTTCCAATCCTGACTTTTGCGATTTGGATACTGATGATGCCGCCGCCGCGGGTGGCTCCGTCGCGGCCACACCCGTCGGACCGGTTCCCGCCGCCGCCACAGACACCGGCACGCCCAACGGCAACGCCACCCGCCCCACAGCCTCCTCAAACCCGGCGGGCAAGACCAAGGCCACAGCCGCCCGCTGCCGCCGCACCGCCTCCTCCGCCGCCGACCGCGAAACCACCGCCACCTCCAGCCGCGGCGACGCCTGCAACTCCTGCAGCACCGCCTCGGTGCACGGCCCCGTCGCCTCGACCGCCACCAGCAGCCGCAACCGCACCGCCTCCCCCGACTGCCGCGGACGGTCAAACAAAAGTGAAAACAGCGACGCCAACGCGATCGGCACGGCAAAACTGAGCAGCACCGCCCGGCGGTCCGACCACACCAGCCGCCAGTCCTTGACAAACAGCACTGCCAGCAAAGCAACCGCGGCAGCCAAGTTCACCACTGCCGCGACCAGCCGTCGCCGCGTGCGGACCATATTTGCGTCTAACACCGTATTACGCTGCCCCACTCCTACGCAGTATTACGCGGTCCGATAACTTTCAAACTCGATCCCCTCGTCGAGCAACGCGGCCAGGGCCTGTCCCAAATCGACGCCGTCGCGGGCCTGCAACCGCAGGCGGCGGCCGACCAGCTCCAGGTGCACGTCGGCGGGCAGCCGCTGCCGGGCCAGACGGAGCACAAATCGCGGCGGCCGAACCCGCAACTGCCCATACAGCACCGGCGGCCGGGACGACCGTGGCGGCCGCCCCGCCGACCCGCACCCCACCAGCTTCCCCCCTTCCAAATACGCTACCCGGTCGCAGACCGCCGCCAACTCCTCGGCCCGATGCGTGGCCAATACCACCGCACATCCCTCCTCCCGCAGGCGGTCCAGCACCCCCAGCAACTCCTCGCGGCTATCGCCGTCCAACGCCGCGGTCGGCTCGTCCAGCAGCACCACCGCCGGCCGGTGCACCAACGCAACAGCCAGGCTCGCCCGCTGCCGCAGGCCACCCGACAACGTCCCCACCCGCTGCTCCGCCCGATCGCTCAAACGGAATTGTGCCAATAGCTGAAAAATCCGCCGCCGCAATTCCGGTTCCCGCACGCCATAGAGCCGTCCGAAAAAACGCAGATTGTCTATGACCGTCAATTCGTCATACAAACCATTCTCCTGCGGCACCCACCCCACCTGCTGCACGTAGCGGCGACGGTCCTCGTCGAGCCGGACTCCTCCGACCCGGACCACCCCGCCACACGCCCGCACCACCCCCGCGGCTACCCCCAGCAGCGTGCTCTTGCCCGATCCGTTCGGGCCGGCCAGCCCGACCACCTCCCCATAAGCGACGGCCAAACTGACCCCGTCCAAAACCTGACGGGTGCCGTAACGCACTTGTACCCCGACCCATTCCAGCGCCGGCCGCGGCGACATCTTCGCCTCCGCCTTAACCCATTCCCCTCCGCCGGAGCGGTCCGCCTATAACGCCCCGCCTGTCCCCGGAAAAGGGCAAAATTCCCCCGCCATACGCATCCCGACTTGCTAGTTCCGAGGGTAAAATGGTATCAGCGAGAACCGTATGACAGAGCGGATCGTGGGACTGCTACGATGATCCCTTGGGAACCATCCCCCCATCACCCGTTGCGACGACTCTTCGCGGGGCTGACCGAACACGCCTTCTTCGCCCACCTAGGAGTCACCAACACCCGCCTGACCGATTATCTGTCCACACTGCTGACGCGGTTTATCCACTTCGACACGGTCTATCGCCTGCGGGACGCTTCCGGCCGGCCGATCCACGAGCTGGTGGACATGCTCCTGGAGGCGCAGCGGCTCCCTGCCGGCGGCCGCACCCAGCGGGAGTACTACCGCCACATCGGCGACTTTGCCCTGTTCTGGACAGGGGTCTACCCGGAGTCGCTGGAACGGCAACGCCGCCGGGCCGTCAAGGACGCCCTGGTCAGCTACACCGTCCAGGGCAAACGCAGCTACTGGATCACCAGCCAGCTCGAAGAAGCGGCCCAACACGCCGAAGAGGCCGACCTGTTCCGCCACCTGAGCGAGCAGTTCGAGCTGTGCGCCGTCGGACTACGCAAGGTGCGGGAGGAATGGGAAGAGCTGCGGCGGAACACCTGGCCCGGACCACCCCTGATCTACTGACCCGCTTTCGCCCCACACGTCAATCGCCTGCCCGGCGACGCACCCGGGGGTGCGGATGGGCACGGCCGAATATTTAGTCGGACGGACCGGCAGCGGAACCATACAGGCACGCCCCTGCCACCGCCGCAGCGACACCGACTCCTTCAACCTTCCGCCGGATCCATCAGTTGTCCGCGGGCGGCACGAAATCGGCAATGTACAACTGCGTGGAGGAGCGGCCATCCCGGTTGCTCGTCCACATCACCTTGGTGTAATCGGGACTAAACACCGGCAAAACGTCCTGACCGTGGGCGTAGGTGAGCCGCACCATCTTGCGGGTCTCAATGTTCATCCAGTACAGATCGTAGTTGGGGCGAACGAACTCGTTGGCATGGTCGGCGGCGGTGAAGATGATGTGCTTGCCGTCCTTGTACCAATACGGGGCCCAGAAGACCCATTTGGGGTTGTCGGTCAGTTGCCGTTCGCCGGTGCCGTCGCTGTTGATGACGTACAGTTGGAGGCGGTCTTTTTCCTGGCGGTCAGCCCGGAAGATGACTTTTTTGCCGTCCGGACTGAAGAAGGGGCCGCCGTTATAGCAGTTGGGGGCGTTGGTCAGTTGGCGGACGCCGGAACCGTCGGCACTCATAATATACAATTGTACATTTCCCGCGGTCCCGGCGGCGTACACAATATACTTCCCGTCCGGCGAATAGCTCCCCTCGGCGGTGTACACTTTGGCCTGCGGCGTCAGGCACCGCAGCTCGCTGCCGTCCGGATTGGCTTCATAAATCTTCATGTGCGGGTCGAAATCCCACGAATAGCGGCGGCGGATACCCCGTTTCTGCTCCTCGATCCGCCGCTGGATCTCCTCCAACTGATGCTTTTTGGCGTCCGGGTCGCTGTGGCTGGAAGCGAAGATGATTTTTTGGCCGTCCGGGCGGAAATAGCCGCAGGTGGTCTTGCCGACGCCGGGACTAACACGGGTCACCCGGCCGCTGGCCAAATCCATCACAAAGATTTGATAGAACGGGTTGCCAGTCCCCTTTTCCTCGGCTTGGAAGATGATTTTGCGACCGTCGGGGGAAAAGTACCCCTCGCCAGCCCGGACAAAATCGAACGTCACCTGGCGGATGTTCCGCAGGTATTTGGCCTCGGCGGCGGCCCAGTCCTCCTCCGGTGCGGCCCGCATCCATCCCATCAGGCCGCTGACCATGCCGAGCACCACCGCCGCGATCGCCGGACGTGTCATCGTTTGCCTCCTATGGATGGTATTTATCAATGGGTATTTTATGATGAATGACACACGCGGGATATGATGTAAGGTAGCGTGGTACACGTGGGATGAGCCAATTCCGCAGCGGCGATCGCGGCCGCCGCCCCGCCGCGGCGGGAACCAGCAGCCCCGGCGTGAACCACGAGACGTAACATTAACCCGGACAACCAGTTATGCACGACAAGCCACGTTAAGCCCGGCAGGCATAACAATCTACGTAAGCCTGATACGCGCCCCAGGTCGGTCAAGCCCGTTACGCACCACAACGCACGCAGGACAAAGGTACACCGCGATGATCGGGAATCGATGGGACGCCGAGCAACTGGAGTCGTTCGTTTACGAGTTGGAGCAACTGCAGCACAAGCCGCTGCTGGCGGCCAGCCCGCCGCGGAATGATACTCTCACCCTAGCGGCGGCAACAGAAGCGGCCGGCCGCAAAGAGCTAGCCGACTGCTATGAACATGCCCTGCGGGTGCTCCGCGAGCGGCTCCAGGAACAGGCGATCCCCATCATCGGCGTGCTGGGCCAACTCAACGCCGGCAAATCGAGCGTCGTGGCCAGCTTTCTCAGCCCCGCCGGCCGCCAACGCCTCCCCCGCGGCCTGGAAAGCCAATACGGCACCCACCGCTTCGTCTACTGGCTGCCGCAGGCGTGGAAAAACGACCCGGCCATCCGGCAGAGTGTCGCCCAGCTACTGGCCCACATCCACGGCCAAGCCCCCGAACCGCTCAGCGACAACCCCGACGAGGCCGCCGCCCAGTACCGTAGCGGCGAAAAACGCCCCGAAACCATCCCCGTCCCGCTGGTCGCCTACGACCCCGGCCTGCAAACCATCGGCCTACTCGACTGCCTCGACGTCCAGACCAAGGACGCCCCCGATGCCCCCGCCCGCCAGCAGCGGATCGAGATCAACCAACGCCTCGAATTTGTGGCCCAGGCTGCCCGGATCTGCTCCGCATTTTGGGTCGTCTGGCAGCAGGACACCGTGCGCGACCGCCTCTTCGAGGCCTTCCTGGGCCGCATCCGCCAGGTCATGTCCGACGTCCCGCTTTACTTGCTCATCAACAAGATCCGCCCCAATCCGAGCCAGCCCGCCGCCATCTACAACGAAGAAAACATTCAAACGGCCATCAAAAAGTATCACATCGCGGGCGTTTACGGCGCATTCGACTTTGACATCCCCGGCTGGCAGGACCGCACGCCGCCCGGTCTGGCCCGCATGATGGCCGACCAACGCCTCCCCTGCTTCTACCGGTTCAGCCGGAAATACTTAAACACTCCCCAGAACGTTCCGGACAGCGAGTGGCTCCCCAACCTCTACCGCGAGCTGGAGCCGAGCCAACTCTACCAGCAGATCATCGCCTCCCACCGCCGCGAGATCGGCGAGCAAGGCCGGGCCTGCCACCAGGCCATCACCCTGTGGATGGATGCCGCGGAACGGAACACGCAGAAAGCCTACGAGGGACTGCTCCGCTTCTGCAACAAGCTGTTCGCCGACGAGCGTAACGAACCGATCCAGATCCACGACCCGCAGTTTTTCAACACCCTCAACCACCTGATCCTAGGCCAGGCACCGTGGTATGTGCAGCTGGCGAACCTTTTCATGGAGTACGTGCAGGAGGGGATCCGCCGCGTGCGGAACGCAGTGACCAGCCGCATGCCACTGGCGACGTTGCGTAAACAGATTCGCCAGGAAACGGGGGTTCATGCCTTCGCCTGGGACGCCGAATCTCTGGCCCAAGAAATCCAGGATCGGCGATTTATCCCCCAAGAGTGGGACACCGACGGCCTCAGCAAGACGTGGAGTACGATCTTGCAGCATTTTCAACGACACTTTCACCTCAAGCCGGACTCGGAGGTCATGCAGCAGATGGCGGAGGACATCTGGCGGCAGCAGGGGGCGGCGATCAAGTGGAAAAGTCTTCTCGGCACGCTCGGTTGCGTGGTAGGAGTCGGGGGCCTTTTCACGGCGATAGTAGACGGTGGGGCGACAATGCTGGCGGGCTTTTCGATGGCCGGCAGCCTGGCGGCGGCGTTACCGGGCACGACCGCCCTGACCGTCGGCATCCTCGGCACGGGGACCGCTCTGGCTACCTTCTACAAAGGGCTGATCGAGCAAAACTCCCTCCCCGCCCTGGCGGCGATGTTCGAAATCTGCTGCGATGCTTTTGGCCTGCCGCGACAGCTTCCGGGGGTGAAGCGGCAGGTCGAGTTCGGTCTGGGCCAGCAACGCCGCACCTTTGAACTGCCCGCGATCGGCATGCCGGCGTTGCCGCCGGTGCGGCCGCTGCCGAATTGCGGCTTGTGGAAATGGACCGCCGAGGGTCGCCGATGGGCTGACCTGATCGGCACAGGCTAAACGACCAACTGCCGGTAATACTATCAGTGTAACTCAGTATCACTGAACATGCTAGTTGGTATAACAAATAGTCAAACATGGTATTATGATGATTATGATTCAGTATTTCTGATAGTTACACTTGGTATTACGACAGTATGAGCGGCCCGACTCAATACAGCGAAGGGAGACTTGGTGGGATGCATGGGCTGGAGCTACCTGCAGCGGCACAAATGCCGGAACTGCGGCGGTGGTGTCAGGAGATCGTCGCCGCGGCGGAGCAACTGTACGAGCGACAGGGACTGGCTGCAGAAATCCGCCACGCCTGCCAGAAATACCTTCAGGATTGCGAGCGACTCTTGCGGCAAGCCACCGCACCTTGCCGATCGGTCGCCGTGCTGGGACTGGCCGGGGCGGGCAAGACCTGGCTGGCCCGCTGCTTTGTCACCGATCCGGAATTACGGTCACAACCCGTTGCCAGACAAGAAGTTACATCTAACGGCCGGCTCGTCTGGTTCGGTCCGCAGCGTCCGGAGTGGCTCCGCGAGCACGACCATTACCGCTCCGTGGCCGCAAACCACATGCTCGATCTGGGCACCCCCTACATTGTCGGCGACACCCCGGGATGGACCGGTAGCGACGAGGGGGCGGACGTCCTGTGCCGCACGGCCATCGCCTCCGCCAGCGTCAAGCTCGTCGTCATCCCGCCGGAAAGCCTCCGCGACCGCCGGGTCATGCAACTGTTCGAGGAACTCCCCGGCGCCCTGGCCGTGCCAGTCATCCGCTTCCGCGGCGGTCGCGACCAGGACACCCCCCACCCCGAAACCCGCGCGGACGTGGAGCACTATTGGCAGCAGTGGAAACAGGCCGCGCCCAACCTCCGCCTCCAGGAGCCGCTGTTCGTCCCCGATGCGGACCTGTTCGCCCCCCGCGAGCCGGAGCGGGTCGTGCCGCTGGTGCAGCAGCGTTTGCAGTCCGTCCTCCGGCCCCTGCTGGCCGACGCCCAACGGCTCCAACAATCGGTCGAAGACGAAATCTGGCAGCGACGCGAGCTGTTGCGGCAACACCTGGCCGGACTGCTGGGCGGGCTGTACCAGCGCCTGGAGCACGTCCTGCAGGAAATCCAGGACGAGACGGCGGCGGCCGTGGAATCCCTGGCCCACAAAGTGGTCGGCAGCGATACTTACCTAAGCAAGGCGATCCAGTGGCAGTTGCGGGCCTGGTGCCTGGAGGCGACGCCGCCGTGGTGCTTCCCCTACCGCAGCCTGCTCGGCCTGCTGATCCTGACCTCCAACGCCTGGGACCGGCTGATCCTGGCCCTGTTCGGCAGCACGCCGTCGATGCTGGTTAGCCTCTGGCAGGGCGGCAAGAACCTGAAAACGTACTGGTCGATGGCGCGGCGGCAGCAGCTGAACTTTGCCCAACAATTGCAAGAGGAGGTGCGGGATCGCCTGGCCGGGCCGTTGCGGCGGCTGCACGCGGCGGTCGCGGCCATGAGCGACCAGCCGGAGGCGGAACCGGCAGCACCCGAGCAGCCCATCCCGGTCAAGATCCAGGGGCTGGAGGAGTTCCAGCAGCGGTGCCGCGAGATCCTCCACGAGGAAGTCGAGCGGGAGGCCCCCCGTCGCATACCGCGACTGCTAGCCTACCTGGCCACGCTGGTGTTTGTCTTCCTGTTCGCGGCGCCGATCTATGTTATTTACCGCCAATATGTTACGTCAGTCTGGGCCGCGTTTCAGGGGGAAACGTTGAGCTGGGATGCTTTCCCGGTCCCGTCGTTTCCGATGCTCCTGACGAGCTTTGTGTTGAGCGCCGCACCGGTGGCGGCGATCGCCATGTTCGCCCTGGTGACGGCCACGCCACGACGCCGCATCCAGTTGCTCCGCGAGGCCGTCCGCCGCCGCGTCGACGAGCTGGTCCGCAAATGGCAGAAACAGTCCCTGTTGCGATTGGAGATCGAGGAACCGCAGCTCAAGGCGGTCAAGCAGCTCTGGACGCTCAAAACTACGTCGGACGGCCCGCCGGGACGTTGACCCGGCCAGAATCGCCGCGGACGGCATGATTCCTTACATCCCCAGAATCTCTACCATTCCGATCGGAATAGTCGTGTATTATCAAAATGTTCACTATTCCGATTGGAATAGTCATGTTGAGTTATATCTGCAAAGTAGTCGTGGCGGTCGAACGTGTCGTGACAGTCAAATGCGTCGTGACTCTGGTGGCGGGTCAACCGGCCGTCACTCGAACTGATCGAGAAACTGGCGGAACGGCACGACCTCGACGGCAAACGGTGCGGCGGCCACCGCCTGCGGGAAAAACGCATCGACCCAGCCGCGGGCGGCGGCCTCCGCCCAGCTTGTCCCCCCTGGAATCGTCACCGACTTGAGCAGGACCAGCCGCCCGGCGTGCTCCTGCCACGCCACGCGGGCAGCGATCGAGTCCGAGGTGAGCGCCCAAGTGTGCGGCCAGTCCCCCAGGTCCACCTCCGTGACAATCGGCGGACAGTCTGCACCCAGCAGCAGCGTCAGAAACTCGCCGGCCACCGCGAGGGTCCGCATGGCGAGGCGGTGAGCGGCTTGTTCTCCCAAGTGGTGAAGCCGGTCAAGTTTACGGACAGCATCGGCTAGGTCGCCGCCGCCGGGGACGAGCCGCACCGTCCGTGGCGGCCACTGTCGCAGATACCGCCGCAAGCCCGCCGCCAGCCGCGGATGGTCGTACAGGCTCCCCCCCACTTTGATCACCGTTATCGCCATCGTCGTCCCGCCGGATGGTGGATTGCAACATGTGATCCGTCGCGGCCCGGCGTGCGGTCGCCGTACAGTGGGTACCGGGACCCGCACTCCTGCCGCCGTTATTTTCACAGCAGGTCCCGAACATGGCATGACCCGAAGGTCGCACCCCCCTGTAATGCGGCACTGCCCCTAGCGCGAGCCGTCCGGGCCGCCGTCGCCGTAGCCGGAGCGTACAATGGGGGTGATGAGCGAGACCATCCTGGTTGTGGACGACGAAGAGAGCGTCCGGCGGACGTTTGTCGAGTGGCTGGCCGCATTGGGGCCGGACGTGCAGGTGTACACCGCCGCCGACGCCGCGACGGCGTTGCACCTGGCTAACCAGACGCCCATCGACTTGGCCATCCTCGACTGGAACCTCGGCTCCGGCACCAACGGCTTGCAACTGCTTGAGGACCTGGCCGAGTTCCAGCCGGACATCACGGCGATTTTGGTGACCGGTTTTGCCGACCAGGCCACGCCGCTGGACGCGTTGCGGCTGGGCGTGCGGGACTATTTCGACAAGACGGCGGACCTGACCCGCGAAGCGTTCCTGGCGACGGTGCGGCGGCAGTTGGCCCGGATCCGGCCGCTGAAACGGCACCGCGAGCTGCACCAGTCGCTGCTGGATTTCCGCTCCGCGGTGGAACAAGTCCTGCCGCTGGTGCAGGGGGTGGCCCGCTGGCAGGACGCCGTGCCGGTGCCGGCGGCGGTGCGGGACCTGCTCCATCTGGCCGTGCGGGCCACTCAGGCCGGTGATGGCTTTCTGGTCGTGCACCGCGGCGGCAACGGGTCCACCCTGCCGTCCCTGCTGATATTCGACCGGCAGCACGATGCACCGGCGCCGGCGGCCGTCCCGTTCCGCTCCACCCTCGCCGCGGCGGCCTTGGCCCAACAGGCGCCGCTGACCGTGGAGCCGCCCCAGGAGGACGGGCTGGTCCAGTTGCTCCCGCCGGAACAGGGACGGCGGAACCTGCTGGTCGTGCCGCTGACGGCCAGCGAGCAGGTGGCCGGGGCGTTGGAGCTGGCCGATAAATCGCCGGGCGGGTTCACCACTGCGGACCGGGAAATGGCAACGCTGGTGGCGGAAGCGGCAGCCGAGCTGTTGCGGCGGGCGTTGGCCGAACAAGATAGCCAGCGGCTACTGCTGGACGCCCTGGCCGCTGCGCTGCAGGCTTCGGAGCGGCTGCACGCCCAGCTCGACGGCGGCCAGCCCGCCGAAACGGTGCTGCAGCGCCTGCAGCAGAGCCTGATGCAGGAAGGCTGCCTGCCCCGCGAGGCGGAGACGCTCCTGCCCTTGCTGGAGGACCTCCGCCGCCTGTCGCACCAGTACGGCCCGGCGGTCGTGGCTTACTGCGCCCAGTCGATCGCCAGTCTACGCCGCTTCCTGGAGGAAGTGTTCGGCCAACCGCCGCCCCAATCGCCGCCTCCACCGTCCCAACCACCGCCCTCGCCGCCCCAGCGGCCCCAGCAGCCGCCCCAGCAACCGCCGCAACCGTCCTGAAACCCTGCGACCCCGCACCGCCCGATCCGTTGGACGATGGACAGCCACGATCCGATCGAGGAGCTGATCCGCGCGGCGACGCCCGAGCGGCTGCTGTTGGCCCCGCAGGCCCACGGCGGCGGCGTGGCCGTGGCCGTTATCGACTCCGGCATCGAACAGGCCATCCTCGCCGAACGTGCCCGCCAGCGTGGCGAAACCCTCCTCCCCATCCAGGGGGCCGTCTTCCGCGACCACCAGCCCCCGCAGCCGTACCGCGGGCACCACTCCAGCCCGCACGGCACCGCCGTGGCCGACATCATCCTCCGCCTGGCCCCCCGCGTGCAGCTCTATTCGGCTGACGTCTTCGGACCCGCCGGAACCTGCAGCGTCGAAACCATGCTCGCCGCCCTCCGGCATGCCCTGGACGTCTGGAAGGTACAGATCATCAACCTGTCGCTGGGAATCGCCGAGCCGAAGCTGCAGCCGCTGGCCCGCCGCTGGCAACTGCAGCAACTGATCGAGGAGGCGTACTACCGGGACGTGCTGGTGGTCGCCGCCGCCCACAACGACCATCCATTCACCCGCAGCTATCCGGCAGTGTTTGCCCCGCCTTTGCTATCAGTGGACAAAGGATTATTTGACAATCCGCTGACGGTGGTGTATAATTTAAACGAACAGATCGAATTCATGGCCCACGGTCGCGGCTACTTAGGCCCGTACGTGGCCGAACCGGCGACGAGCTGGGCCGCGCCGCATGTCAGCGGCGTCGCCGCACGGCTGCTGTCGGTCCATCCCCGCCTCAAGCCGTTTGAAGTCAAGACGCTGCTGTACTGGCTGTCCCGCAGAAGCGGTGACGCATGGCGCATGGCGAATAGTCAATAGCGAATAGGGAATGGGGAGTCGGGAGTGGGGAGTCGGGGGTCGGGTTAGATAGTGGCATTGGCGTAGCCGACGTCAGCGATGTAGTTTTCGTAACGGTTGAAACGTTTCAGGTAGGTGAGGTTGATTTCGCCGGTCGGGCCGTTGCGCTGTTTGGCAACGATGACTTCCAGGACGTTGTCCTCCTGGGAGCCGTCGAAAAGTCCGGGGCGATGGAGGATGAGCACCGTGTCGGCGTCCTGCTCGATGCTGCCGGACTCGCGCAGGTCGGCTAGCCGCGGCCGGTGGTCTTGGCGTTCCTCGGCGGCACGGTTGACCTGGGCCAGGGCCACGACGGGGATGCCCAGCTCGCGGGCCAGGAATTTGAGGCGGCGGCTGATCTGGGCCACCTGCTCCTGCCGGGGGTCGCGGCGGTTTTCCGGCTCGATGAGCTGGAGATAGTCGATGACCAGCAGGCGGAGGCCGCCGTCCCGCTCGTGTTTTTTCATCAGGCGGCGGGCGGTGGCGGCGATCTGGGTCATGGTGCGGCTGGGGGTGTCGTCGAGGTAGAGCTTGGCCCGCCGCAGGACGTCGCCGGCGTCCATCAATTTCTGGATGTCCTCGGCGGTGAGGGTGCCGCTGCGGACTTTGTGGCTATCGACGCGGGCCTGGCAGCAGAGGAGGCGTTCCGCCAGCTCGATGCGGGTCATTTCCAGACTGACGAACAGGACGGGGGGACCGGCCGGTCCGCCGTGCGTGGCGGCATCGTAATTGGTGATGATGTTACGGACGATGTTCAGGGCAAAGGCGGTCTTGCCCACCGACGGCCGGGCGGCGATGACGATTAGCTCCGAGTTCTGCAGCCCGGCCAGCAGGTGGTCGAGATCGACATAGCCGGTCGGCAGGCCGCTGATGGCCAAATCGGCACTGTCGCGACCGGTGCGGGCGTCGATGCGGGCGAACGCCTCGTGGATCGCCTCGGTCAGCGTCTTGGTCTCCCCGACCAGGCCGGCCTTGGCGATGTCCAGGATCCGCCGCTCAGCCTGGGCGACCAGCTCGTCGGCGGAATAGACCCGGTCGTAGGCATCGCGGAGGATTTCGGTGCTGGCGTGGATCAAGCTGCGGACCATCGCCGCATCCCGCACCAGTTGGGCGTGATAGACGACGTTCGCCCCGGTCGGCACCGCCTCCCACAGCTCGGTCAGGTAGACGGCGCCGCCGGCGTCCTCCAGGTGCTTGTTGCGTTTGAGCCGCTCATGGAGCATGACCAGGTCGATCGGCAGGTTCTCGTTGGCCAGCTCGAGGATCGCCTGGTAGATCTTTTGGTGGGCGTCGAGGTAGAAGTTTTCGGGCCGGAGCAGTTGCTGGACGGTCGGCAGCTCGTCCGGGTCGCGGAGGATGCCGCCGAGCACGCCACGCTCCGCTTCCAGACTGTGCGGCAAGGCTCGTTCGCCCAACGCGTCGCTCATCGCCCCCGTCCCCCTGCTGGCATGACCGTCCGGCCTGGCGGTTTAGCCTGACAGTTTGGCTTGACTATCCGCCTTGGCGGTTTGGCCTAGCCATCCGCCTTGGCCGTCCGGCGTGACCGTTTGGCCTGGCCGTTAGGGCAAGCCCGCCGGACGCCCTGCCGGCCAACAGTATTATCCCCCCCGCCGCGGCGGCGAGTAAATGTCAGCCGTCCGGCCTGGGGCGGACGCGACCTGACCCTGTACCGCGCATGCCGGTCCGACCGGCCGCAGCGGCGGGACAGCATAACGGACGGCCCGGACCATATCGCTTGGCCCGGACAACGGGAAGGGGAATCGTGGACAGTGGCGGGGCGAACGCGGGCGGTTTCACCGCTTCGCCGCGGCGATGACCAGTACCTGGATCTTCGCCTCGATGCCGTAGCCCAGATGCAGCGGCACCTCGGTGAGGGTGTTGGCTTCCTTGATGTGCTGTTCGAGGCGGACCATGTCCGGCTCGACCGGGAGGTTTTTCGCCTTGAGGTACTTGCTGATTTCTACCGGCCCGATGGAGCCGTAGAGGTGTCCTTCCTCGTTGGCGTTGGCCTCGATGGTCACCGCGGGCAGGCGGGAGAGCTGCTCGGCCAGGACCTTGAGGTCGGCGATCTTGGCTTCGCGGGCCTTTTGCACCTGGATCTTGTACTGTTCCAGTCGCCGCAGGTTCTCTTCGGTCGGCTGCACGGCCAGGCCGTAGGGGAGCAGGTAGTTACGGGCATATCCGGGGCGGACGCGGACGATCTCGCCCTGCTTGCCCAGGTGGGGAATGTCCTGCACCAACACCACAAAAACGTTGCCGTGCGGATCCTTTTTGACCTGCTGCCGCTTTTTGACCTTCTTTTTGGGCTGTTTGAGGGCCGGCGCCGTCGCGGCGGGCGGGGTCGGAGCCTTTTTCGCCATGGGTCGTACTCCGCTGCTACTCCATCAGGCCGGCCATGGTGTGTCGCCGTCATGGCCGGCGGGGCTTGAATCTCCGGTCAGCGGTCTCGGCCTGAAAATCTTGTCTCCAGGCAGCCGCCGTCGTCCGCAAGGTAATACCTCGGGTGACACCTCGGACATCGGGAACGGTTAATATAGCAATCCCGGCGGCGGCGGCGAGCCGTCCGGGCCAGGGGTCCCCGCCGATCGCGTCCAACCCACCGGACGTGAGCTCCATCGGTGCAAGGGGACAAACGCAATCCGTTACCGGCAAAGGGGATGTCAGAACGGGATCGGTTCGTCGTCGCCAGCGGCGGTCGGGCCGGGTGTAGGGGTATCGGCGAGTTCGTCCTCCGGCGGAGGGGGCGGGGCCGAACGGGCGGCACGGCCGGCAGGGGCCGCACCGTCATCCGGGTTGCGGTTGCCCAGAAACTCGATGTTCTCCACGACCACCTTGTGCTTGGAGCGTTTGCCGCCGCCGTTTTTGTCCTCCCACTGGTCAAGCTGCAGGCGGCCCTCGATGTAGAGCGGATCTCCTTTGCGGGCATACTGATAGATCAGCTCCGGGAGATTGCGGCGGGTGTCCGGCCGGCTATAGGCCTCGCAGTCAATGTAGAGGGGGTTGGGATCGTTTTCCCACTGGCCCGTTTGGGGGTTTTTGCGGCTGCGGCCGACCGCGAAGCGGAACTTGACCACCGTGTTGCCGCTGGGGAGGGTGCGGGGCGGCTCCGGGTTGTCGGTGAGCCGGCCGATCAACATGACTTTGTTCAACGTCGCCATGATGCGACCTCCTGTGGGCGGGCCTCGCTATGGGAAACGGTTCAAGCTATGGGAGAAGTTGAGGCCACGCACCGTTTTCAGCTTAACCGCCGGGCCGGCCTGGCCGCAAGGTTGGTAGCGGCATTTTTTTGCACCTATTTTGCCAAGATGAGGACCTGCCGGACACCGCTCCGCCCGGTCGGCGTGCTTTGACGGCCCCACATGCGTAAGTTGTTGCTATTTAAGCAATTGCAAGGCCAATTCCCGCAACCACTTGCAAAGCCAATTGCGGCAAACGGACCGCAGGCCTGGTACCTGACAAAGCCAATTGCGACAAGCGGACCACAGGCCGGGCGACCAACGACCTGGCCACCGGTCGGCGACGCCGCGCCGCCACGAGCGGGAGCCGTCCACAGTCCAACGACCGTAAGACTCGTACGACCGAGATGTCGGATTTTCGGACAGTTCCAAGAGGTTAACCGTCCCTGCTCCGACGGCCGTAACTCCTTTATTAGTCAGTATTTATTGTCGCCCGCAGCAGGTGAGCGCGGCGAGGCGGTCTCGGCGGGGGGTCGGCCGTCCCCTTCCGCCGGACGCACCGTCAGGGAGTCGGCCGGCACAAACGTCGTATCCTCCCGCATGCCCCGCAGGGCAAAACCGGTCGAGGTGTCCTCGCGGGCGATCCGCAGCATCTCCTCGGTCCATTTCGGATGGAGCCGCAATGTGAGGTGTCGCAGCACCAGCCCTTCCTGCAGCTTGATGTCCTGGTCGAGCTGCTTTTGGCGGCTGCTGTCGATGGTGTAGTAGATGATGTGGAAGGCACCCCGCTTGAGCTTGTTGATCGGGTAGGCGAGCTTGTGGTTGTAGTCCCACGGGCGGCTGACCAGAATGTGGGCACCGTGGCGTTCCCACAGGGCGTGGAGGTGCTGTTTGACGCCCTCGGCGTCGTTGGCCACGCGGGACGGGTCGAGCAACAGGAGCGTCTCGTACGTGTAAACGGGCATGTCGCGATCCTCATGGGCTTGCGTCCGTAACGCAAGCGGGTACCGTGGAAACCGCCGGGGACGTTCCCCGGGGACCTCTTCCTCCCACGGCGGAAGAGGGGCAACCGTAAGGGGGATGGGCGTCGCCGCCGTTGCGGTCGGGTGGTGCTTGCCCTACGCCGGACGCGAGCTACGTACCGGCGTCTGGCGGGGCCGCGTCCAGCGGCGGGGCCGTATCCGGCGGCGGCACCCCTGCTTGCGGCAACGCCGGGGTAACGGTTTTGGACCGCTCCGCCGGTGTAGGCGGGCCGGGTATTGGACCGGGCGGTCCCGCCGGGGGCGTCCGGGGCGGCTTGGGCGGCTTTTCCGGTGCGTTGTAGCGGTTCATCGCCGCCGCCAGCCCCTCGCGGACCCAGCAGATAACCGCATCGGCCGCCCGCTGGATGGCCGCATCGATCACCGGTTGCTCGGCGGCCCGGAAACGGCTCAGGACGTAGTCCACCGCATCGCCGGGTGGCGGCGGGCCGATCCCGATCCGCAACCGCGGGTAGGCATCGCTCCCCAGGTGCTGTTGTATGTCCCGCAGGCCGTTGTGTCCGCCGTGACTGCCCCGCGGCCGCAACCGCAGCTTGCCCAAAGGCAGGCTCATGTCGTCGCAGACGACCAGCAAGTCCTGCGGCGACAGCTTATAGTAGTCCAGCACGGCCCGCACAGCCCGGCCGCTCAAGTTCATGTAGGTCAAGGGTTTGACCAAAAGCACCGTCTCGGCGTCACACCGCCACTCGGCGATGAGGGACTCATGCCGTTCGCGGGCCGCCGTCACGCCGGGCTGGGCGCTGAGCACGTCGATCACCGCAAAGCCGATGTTGTGCCGCGTCCCCGCGTAGCGGGAGCCAGGGTTACCTAGGCCAACAACCACTTTCATCGGCCGCTACCCCAGCAAATTCGGCCTTCGCCGTTGCTACCGAAGGCCTGAGCCGGCGAAGGCGTCGGTCCGCTACCCCGGCAAATTCGGCCTGTGCCCCAAAACTGGCTTCCGCCCCCTTCCGTGCGGGGAACGCAACCGCCAGCACACGCCGGCTCACACGTGTCGGTCAGGCCCCTAGGCATGCGGCCATCCTTGTCCGGACAGGCGGCGTGGCCCGACCGCTGGACGTTGCGGGAGAGAAAACGATTGGGGCCGTGCGGCGGTCCAGGCCGCTCACTTCTCTTCCTCTTCGGCCTTCCGCTCCTTCTTGATGACCTCCGGTGCGGCGGGAGCCTCGGCCGGTGCGGCCGCCGGGACCTCCGCCGTTCCCCGCAGCTTCAACTGCACCACCACCGCGTCCGGCGGCTCCAGCACCCGTACCCCCTCCGGCACCACCAGGTCCTTCACGTGGATGGGATGGCCCAGGCTCAACTGGGTCAGATCGACGCGGATCGCCTCCGGGATCGAACCGAGCGGGCATTCCACGTGCACGGCATGCAGCGGCTGGTCCAATACCGCCCCGCCGGTCTGTCGTGGCGTGTTCCGCAGCTCGATCGGCACCGTCACCCGCACCTTCTCCGCCGTGGCCTTCCGCTCGAAGTCCACGTGGATGATCTCGCGGCCAAAGACGTCCCACTGCACCTCGCGGATCAGCACCGTCTCCTGCTGGCCGTTCAGATCGACGGTGATCATGCGGGCGTGCTGCACGCGGACGACGTGCTCGATGTCGTGGCGGGACACCTTCACCGGCACGCTGGGGGTATTGTGGCCGTAGATGACCGCAGGCACCAGTCCCTGTTGGCGGAGTTTGCGGGCCTGCCGCGTACCGCGTTCCTTTCGCGGCTGCAACGACAGCGTGGTGATCGCTTGCATGTCGAGGCCTCCTCCGACCAGGCGCCCCTCGCGGCCACCGTTGGCCGCTACTCACGCCTAGCCGGTCTGACCAGTCGTTAGTAACGCGCAATATCCCCACCCGGCGGGCAACCCGTCCCAAGCGGCCCGCCGTCGAGGGAACCGTCCCCACGCGGCCTACCCGGACAACGCGGGGGCGTTGTTCTTCGTCTTTAATTATGACAAGGTACGCCGGACGGCAACGTTCCGCGGCGACGGACAGCCTCGCAAGCGGGGACGCATCTGGCCTGCCGGTGCCGCCGGTCGTGTCGGCAGCCGATGTCGTTTGGCGTGTGTCGCCGGTAATGGTGGCCGGTTGAGCCGCCTGTGGCCTATGCCGCCTGTTCGAGCGGGCCGTTTTCCCCATCGCGACCGGCCAGGCGATGGGCGCCGGGGATGCCACGCCGCGAGCAGCGGACGAACTCGAGCAGCTCCTGCACGGCCGGGGATTCGGAGCATTCCGCTTCGATCTGCTGGAGGGCGGCCCGCAGGGGCAAGCCGTGGCGGTAGAGGATGGCGAAGGCCCGGCGGACGGCCTGGATGTCCGCCGCGGGCAGGCCCGCCCGCCGCATCCCCACTAAATTGATGCCCCGCACGATGTTATGACCTTGCATGATCCAAAACGGCGGAATGTCGAAGCTACACGCCGACACGCCGCTGAGCAAGGCCAGGCGGCCCACCCGGCAATGCTGGTGCACCGCCGAGTTGCCGCTGATCAAGGCCCGGTCCCCCAGCTCGACGTGTCCGGCGATCAGGGCGTAATTGGCCAAAATGCAGTCGTTGCCCACCCGGCAGTCGTGGGCCACGTGGCTGCCCACCATCAGCAAGTTGCGATCGCCGATCCGCGTCAGGCCGCTCCCCGCTCCCAGCCCGACCGGCAGGCCGCGGTGCACCGTCACGTATTCCCGAAAAATATTGTCGTCGCCAATTTCCACGGCGGTGACCTCGCCGCGGTAGCCCAAATGCTGCGGCGGCGCCCCGATCACGCAACCGGTGCCGATCCAGTTGTTCCGCCCCAACCGCACCGGGCCGCAGATGTGGACATGCGGGCCGATCTGCGTCCCCGCCCCGATTCTCACCGGGCCTTCGATTACCGCGTACGGCCCGATCCTAACCCCTTCCGCCAGTTGCACTTGCGGATCCACCACCGCTGTCGGATGGATCACCACCCCCGCGGACCATTCCATCGGCATCCGCCCTCCCGATTGTGGCCGTACCCTCTGATCCGTGGCCGCGACACTTTAACCACATCCGCCGGAGTCATCCAGTGCAATTCCGGCGTCACTGCGTTACCCACCGCCTGCTTGTTCGACAGGGCGTTACCCCCGGGCCGCCGGTTCGACAGGGCGTTACCCCGGGCCACTCTTTTTGCCCCAAGCCACGAAATTTCACTTGTTCCGACAGCTCCAACAATCCGCCGCTACAATACCTCGCCGGGAAAAGCGAATACCTATATGGGAGCAACTACCTGTTTGGGAGCAACTGCCTGCTGTTTGGGAGCAACTGCCTGCTGTTTGGGAGCAACTGCCTGCTGTTTGGGAGCAACTACCTGTATGGGAGCAACTGCCTGTTTGGGAGCAACTGCCTGCTGTTTGGGAGCAACTACCTGTTTGGGAGCAACTGCCTGTTTGGGAGCAACTGCCTGCTGTTTGGGAGCAACTGCCTGCTGTTTGGGAGCAACTGCCTGTATGGGAGCAACTTCCGTCCCCGCCTGCGGCAACCGCCAACGGAGACGCTCCAGCCCGTCAGCAGGGCGGGTGTTCCCCAAGGAGATCCCCATGGGAAAACGGTGAGAGAATCGGCTGGAGGGCGGGGTTCGCCTTGTCGGGCGTTCAGAACCGGGGATAATGGCGGCAACGGCATGTCGTCCGTCAGGTAGTGGGCATGGAACGACGCTATCGCTGCAGCAACGGGCACATCTGGTCGATGCCAGAAGAGGGCGTCGCGCCGCGGCTGTGCCCGGTCTGCGGCGAAGAACAGATCGACGGGCTACCGCCGGAAGGGGGTGAGCTTGCCGTAGCCGTCGTTTTGCCGGTTCCGGCCGCCCACTATCAGCCGCACGGGCAGGCGGCGACGGTCACGCTCGGGACGGATGCGGCCCAGGCGGAAGTCCCGATCGACACGGGGTCTCCGGGGTCTCCGCCCGGCGACTCCTCCAGACACTTTGCCGCCTATGCCGTTGATGCATTTGAAGTTACGGCGGCAGACCCACCACGCGGGGAGATCGTGGACAACGTCGCGGAGAGCGTCGCGGAGAACCTCCCAACGGACAGCCCGCCGCGGGCGATCCCCCCGGCGACGCCCCCTTCCTCCCGCACCACCCTGCTCCACCGCCACGGCCCTGGATCAACGGACGACACCGCGACTTTGCCGCCACACCATACCTTGGCCGTGCCCGGCTACGAAATCCTGGCCGAGATCGGCCGCGGCGGCATGGGCGTCGTTTACAAGGCCCGGCAGGTCAGCCTCAACCGCCTGGTCGCGTTGAAGATGATCCTGGCCGGCTCGCATGCCGATGCGGCAGCCCGCAGCCGCTTCCGACGCGAAGCCGAAGCCGTCGCCGCACTCCAGCATCCCCACATCGTCCAGATCTACGAGATCGGCGAAGCCGGCGGCCTGCTCTACTTGGCCCTCGAATACATTGACGGCGGCAACCTGGCCGACTACCTAAGCGATGGCCCCTGGCCGTCCCACCTGGCGGCGGAGCTGATCGCCCGGCTGGCCCACGCCGTCCACTACGCCCACGGCCGCGGTATCATCCACCGCGACCTCAAACCGGCCAACATCCTGCTCCGCTGCCCCGACGACGCCGACGGCCTGCCCTATCGCCCGGAAGATGCCGCTGATGGCCCACTGCGACGCCGCAGCCGCGTGCCGCATCCGGCCCTCATCCCCAAGATCACCGATTTCGGCCTGGCCAAACGCTTGGAGGAGAGTGTCAGCGTCGGGACGCAAAGCGGGGCGGTCATGGGCACGCCCAATTACATCGCCCCGGAGCAGGCCGCCGGCCGCAACCGCGACATCGGCCCCGCCGCGGACGTCTACGCCCTCGGCGCCATCCTCTATGAGCTGCTGACCGGCCGGCCGCCGTTTGAAGGGGAAACGCCGCTGGACACGATCCTGCAGGTGTTGCAACGGGAGCCGGTGCCGCCGCACCGCCTGGTCCCGACGGTGCCGCCGGATTTGGAGACCATCTGCCTGAAGTGTCTGGAGAAGGAGCCGCGCCGTCGCTACAGCAGTGCCGCCGCACTGGCCCGCGACCTGGAGCGGTTCCTCAACGGCGAACCGATCGAGGCCCGGCCACTGACCGCCTGGCAACGTGCCCGGCGGTGGATGCGGCGTCACCCAGTCTGGAGCGTGCTGGGCGGCGTCGGTGCGGCGGCCCTGCTGGCCTGCCTGGTCATCCTGAGCGTCGCTTACCTGCAGGTCCGGCAGGCGGTGCGGGACAAGGAGGCCGAAGCCGAAGCCGCACGGATCGCCCGTTGGCAGGCCGAACAGCTTGCCCAGGACAACGCCCAAAAGCGGCTGGAGGCTCAAGAAGCCGTGGCCGCACTCCGCCGCCAGGTCGAGGAACGCCGCCGCGTCACCTATGCGTTGCAACTGACGCAGATCGCCGCACTGGCCGAGCGGGACCCCAGCCGGGCGGCCGACTTCCTCAACGACCCGGACCGCTGCCCGCCGGACCTGCACGATTTTACCTGGTTATACCTGGAGCAGCTCTGCCGGCGTGAAGTGACGCGTCACGAGCACCGTCCAAGCGGTGTCGCCGTGCCGGCCACTGCCGCGGTCTGGCTCGGGCAGGGCCGGTTCGTCGCCACCGCCGACAACAGCGGCGACATCCATGTGTGGGATCCCCACAGTGGCCGACTATGGCTGATCTGCCGGGGGCACAGCGGACGGGTCGCCAGCCTGGCCGTCACGCCGGACGGCCGGGCAATCATCTCCGCCGGGGCGGACGACCGCAGCTTGCGCATCTGGGAACTGCCGCTGACCATGCTGGCCGATGCCCAGCAGTCACTGGAGTTTTTTCCCTTGGCCCGGCGGTATGTGCAGCCGCTGCTGCTGCGTCAGCACTGGGCCGCACCGGTCCCCGGCAACGGTTGGATCGAGTGCCTGGCGGTCAGCCCGGAGGGCCGCTGGCTGGTCGGTGGCGACAGCGACGGTTACCTGCGGTGGTGGGATCTGAGCACTGTCTGGCCGGTCGCGGTGGAGGTGGCCGCAGCCGGCGGGCCGATCGCGTGGGCGGCGGGACAGCAGCGGGCGGACCGCTCATCCCCGCCCCCCGGCGAAGCCCTGTTCCCCGTGCTTTACCGCGAGTTCCACGCCTATGCCCCCGGCAGTCCTTCCGCACCCGGCAATCCCCCGATCTCCGGTCTCTCCTTCGCCGCACACGGCCGCTGGCTCCTCAGTGGCGGACGCGACAGCATCGCCCTCTGGTCGGCCGACGGCAGCCGCCTATATCGCTCCTTCGACAACGCCGGAGGCGGCCGTGCTGCTGCCCTCTCCCCCGACGGACAGTTGCTCGCCCTTGCTGAAAATACCCCGACTCCGCTGATCCGACTGATCCGCACCGAAACCGGCCAAACCCTCCGCCAACTGACCGGCCACACCGACGCCATCACCACCCTCCAGTTCCACCCAGACGGCGAAATGCTTGCCAGCGGCAGTCGCGACGGCACCATCCGCTTATGGGATCTCCAAGGCAACGAACGCTGCATCCTCCGCGGCCATCAAGGCTCTGTCCTGGCCGTCCAGTTCAGCCCGGACCGCCGCTACCTCCTCTCGACCGGTGCCGATGGCACTGCCCGCATCTGGCGGACCGCCCCCTTGTCCCACGTGTCGGCCACCCTGGCCCTTCCCACAAACACCGCCGGCGACGGCTTGCAGGAAGCGGCCACCACCGCCCGCGGCGACTGGATCGCCGCCGTCACCCGCGACGGCCAGTGGCTGGCCGCCTACAACCACGGCCCCCTCGGCGACGGCCTCCGCCTGTCCCCCTTGGCCCTCCCCGAGCAGCCTGTCGTGCCAAATTCCTTGTCCGCTAAGAACTTACGCGCCGCCGCCCTCGCCCCCGACAGCCGCCGCTGGGCCGCCGCCGTCACCGATATACAAGGCCACTCCCAACTCCTGCTCGGCGGGATGCTGCCCCAGCCCACCCCCTCCCGGACGACAAACTGGCCGCTGCCCCGCTGGGAAGTCAATCTCCCCCACCCCGTCTATGCCCTGACCTTTAGCGCAAACGGCACCCGCCTGGCCGGCCTGGACCAGCGCGGCATCTGGATGTGGCATGTCGCTGATCCGGCCGTCCCCCCGGCGGTCCGCCCGCCTGACGCCACGCCCGCCACGCCCGCCGCGGCCGAATCCCTCTACTGGCCCCTGCCGCCGCACCTCCACTACCCCCGCGCCGGCGGCTTCGACCCTTCCGGGCAGTGGTTCGCCTTTGCCGCGGCCGACAAGCTCGTCATCGCCCCGGCGTCGCAACCCAACCTCCCGCGGCTGACCCTCGACCCGCCGGCCGCCGCGGCGTCGGCCAAGACCCAAGTCAAGGCCCAGGTCATGACCCTGGCCTGGGGCGGTCCCAATGGTGCTTGGCTGGCGGCAGGCTACGACAGCGGGCACGTCCGCGTCTGGCGGTGGGACGCCGCCACCGCCACGGCCACCGTCCAGGCGGACATGGCCAGCCACGACGGCCCCGTGCTGGCCCTCGCTTTCCACCCGCACCGCGACACCCTCGTCAGCGGCGGCCACGACCGCGTCCTGGTGCTATGCGACCCCGGCAGCGGCCAGGAGCGGACCCGCCTCCCCGGGCACACCGACCGCATCCTGCGCCTCCAGTTCGTCCCGGCCGGCCTGCTGTCGGTCGCCCGCAACGGCGAGGTCAAGCTCTGGCCCGCATCCGCCCCGCCGCAGCCGTAGCCCGCCGCACGCAACTACAACCGCGTTTCACGGAGCAGCAAAATTCCGTCCTCAATAAAACACTTATCCAAACCCAAAAATTTGGCCCACGCCATAACAACCGCCCGCACGGCTAGCCAGTCGGATTCTGGCATGACCGGCCGCCGAAACGCAAGTCGGGCTGCAAGGACGGTTATTTGCGGGTACGAAATCGGACTAGGCGGAAAAAGTATGCTTTTTTCGGAGTATTCCGGACAAATACTGTTCTAGATTGGAATGACAGCCGGCACGGCCCGGCGTTGGCCGTTACCCGGTACGGCCCAGCGTTGGGCGTTTGCTAAGACGGTCAAGCATTGGCCGTTACCCGGCCTGGTCGTGGATCCGTCGTCACCCGACGCGGCCGTGGATCCGTCGTCATCCGGCACGACCCGGCGTTGACGTTCACCCGGCGACGCCGCCGGCCGCCGCATCCCGCAGCGGAATCGGATCATGATCGGACAAATCTTTTTAGGACGCTACCAGATCCGCCGCCTGCTCGGCGAGGGGGGCATGGGCAAGGTCTATCTGGCCCGGCAGCTCGACCACCCCCGCGATGTGGTGGTCAAGGTCATGCACGAGCACATCGCCGCCGATCCGAAATTCCGCGACCGCTTCGAACGGGAAATGTTGCTGATGAGCCGCCTGAAGCACCCGGGCGCAGTCCAGCTCTATGAAGCCGACCCGAACAACCCCTCCGGTCCCTGCATCGTCATGGAGTACGTCAAGGGGATCAACCTCGACACCTTGCTGGCCCGCACGGGGCGAATGAGCCCGTCCCGGGTCGGGCGGATCATTGGCGACCTGTGCGAGGTGCTCCAGGCCGCTCACGACGAAAACATCATCCACCGCGACCTGAAACCAGCCAACCTGATGATCGTGGACGCCGATACGCCGCAGGAGCGGGTGCGGGTAATGGACTTCGGCCTGGCCAAACTCATCGACGGCGAGATGCTCCGCAAGAAGGTGACGGACACCAACGTCGATTTCGCGGTCGGCACCCCCGCATACATCTGCCCGGAGCAGGTCCGCGGCGAAGAAATGGACCACCGCGGCGATATCTACTCGGTCGGCGTGATCATGTACGAGCTGCTGACCGGTCGCCTCCCTTTCACCGGTGCGACCAGCATGGACATTTTGCTGGCCCACGCCACCGAGCCGCCGCCGCGGTTTGCCGAGATCGGGCTTAAGGGGGTAGTGCCGCGGGAAATCGAGGAACTGGTCCTGCAGTGCCTGGCCAAGGATCCGGACGAGCGGCCGCAGCAGGCCCGCGACCTGGCGGAGCGCTACGACACGGCCCTGGCCCGCTGGGAAAGCCAGCAAGAGCAGTACCTGGCCCGGCAGCGTCCGCCGGCTGGCTCCAGCCAGTGGTCGGTGGTACCGGCCAGTCCGCCGGAGCCCCCTCGCACCCTCACGCCGGGCGTGGACGGACTCAGCTTCCAACTCGAAGCGTGGCTCCCCGAGCCGATCGCGCTGGTCAAGCTGCGCGGCTTTGTCCACGACGCGGGCGGCGAAGTCCTCGACACCCAGCCGGGGCTAGTTCGCGTGCGGCTCGGCGGCCGCAAGGGATTGTCTTGGTTCGGCTGGAGCCGGGGGGCCAGCGGCCCGTTGGAAATGGAACTACGCCTCCAACACCTCCATCCGAACGAACCCGGACGATTGACGGTGCAGGTCCTGTTCCGCCCGTCCCATCCCCGCCTGCTGCAGGACGTCTCTTGGCAGAAGCGGTGCAACGACGTGTTCGTCGAGCTGCGATCGTACCTGATGGGCCGCGTCACAAGCTGAGCGGCGTCCCCGGAGGGCGTCCAGCCCCGCCACCAGCCCTCACGGCGAACCCAAAAGCTGCACGCAACCTTCTGTGACGACTGGACTTATGATCCTCTCCCCGTAGCACGGGCGGTTAGTAGGTACTGCCCAACACGGGTGACGACTGGACTTATGATCCTCTCCCCGTGGCAGGGAGCAGAGGGCCAGCCCCGCCGCCGGCCATTGTGGCAAGCCAGAAACTTGCACGCAACCAATTGTCGCATTTGAAGTTACGATCGATTGCCCGTGCCGGGCAACAGCGGCGGCGGGCTCGGCACCGGAATGCTCGGTATTGGAGACATCGGCGGGGCCGGCGTGAATGTCGGTTCCAGACGGAACGACTCATTGTCACGGGATGACGGTTCTGAAGGGTGGGCCGCATTTCCGCCGGATGTCGGTTCGGGACGGTAGGTTGCCCCTTCCCCGGGTGGCGGTACGGGCAGCTCCGCCTGCGGCGGCGGCGTCGGTAGCGCTGGCCCCGGTACGGACAGCGGAGCGGCGAGGGACCCGGAGGAAGTCGCACGCGGCGGCGGTGCGGCGACCGGCGGCGAGGCCGGAACGGCAGGCCGCAGACGTTCCCGACGCGGCAACACGACCCGTCCGCCAGGACGGAAATATTCCGGCAGCGATTCTGAGCTATGCGGCGCCGCGACTCCAGACGGCCCGGCCGCCGGTGCTGCCGGTGCGGGCCAGGCTGACGCCGCACCGGGCGATCCAACTGGGGCCGACGGCGACCTCTCCTCCGCGGGCGGTTTCGGCTGCGGCGGGGAGGGGACCGGTTGAGGTTCCGGCAACCCTTCCGGCAGCGGCGGTCGCGGCAGGGCAAACGGCGGCAGCTCCTGGATAAACGGCGTCCCCACCGCCGGGCCCACCGGCTGGCCCCCGATCACCGCCGCACCGGCCGGCGGGGCCGTCACCGCCCGTTCCCGCAGCTTGATCGCCGCTTCCGTCCGCTGGCGGATGTGATCGGCCGCCTTCTTTTGCACCCACGGCGGCGGCGGACCCTCCAGCACCGACACGTTGTTGTACTGCTGGATCGTCCCCTTGGCGTACTCGAACGCTGCTAAGGCCGTGTTGTAATCCGCTATCGCCCGGTGCTCGCGGGCGATCGCCGCCGCCAACTGCTGCTGCACCGTCAAATAGTTCTGATAATCGGCCCGGTCCCAGCGACCAATCGCGATCAGCTCGGCGACCTTGCCCAGATACAGTTGCAAATACTCCCGCTCCGCCCGGCGATAGCCGATGGTCGTGTGGGCCTGGATGACCCGCCGGTACTGGGCCAGGAGGAACTCCAGGGCTTTCAGCTCGGCATCCCGCAGGGCGAAATAGCTTTTGGCCAGGTTGAGCTGCGCTTGCCGCACCGACGCGTTGGCGTCGCGGAAACCCAACGGCATGTCCAGGCGGATGCCGAGCGTCCAACTGTTGAACTGATTGTTGCCGAAGCTGGCCCAGGCGTTGCCGGGGATGGAGTTGGCCGGATCGGCGAACTCCCGCCCGTCCAGGCGGGTGCCCAGCCCGGCGATGTCGTACTGGCCGAAGACCCGCAGGTCCGGCTGGCGTAAGTTCCGTTGCAGCAGGAGGTTAAGCTGATTGGCCTTCAGCTCCTGCCGCAACTGGAGGAGCTCCGGGCGGTGGGCCAGGGCCTCGTTGGCCGCCTGGTAGAAATCAGGGGTGTACGCGGCCTCGGTCGGCTTGTCGATCGGCACCAGGCGGTAACCGTCGTCGCTGCGCAGTCCTAGCAGGCCGCGGAGCTGCCGTTCGGCCTCCAAGACCTGGCCGCGGGCCTCGACCAGGTCGCCGCGGAACCGTTCGAGTTGGGCCCGCGCCTGATAGAGACTTTGCAGCGGCTCGTTACCGACTTCGACCCGTTCCCGCACGAAACGGTACCCTTCAAACGCCTGCCGTAGCCCCTCTTCCTGGGCGTAGAGGTTGAAGTAGGCGGCGTAGAGGTTCCAGTAGGCCGCCTCGACGTTGAGCAGCAGGTAATTGATCTTGACGTCAAAGTCGGCCTTTTGCTGGTCGAGACGGATCCGGCTGATGAGGATGCCTTCGGTGCCGGCGCCGCCGCTGGGGGGGACGTTGAGCAGCAGGCTACCGGGATGGTTGGGCGCGAGCTGATTGATCTCGACGCCGAACAAACGCATCAACGGTTGTTCAAAGGAGAACAGCAGTCGCGGCACATAGTTGGGGTTGACGAAGCCGCCGAAGGGGGTGCGGGAGATGGCGAATTTCGAGTAATCGACGCTGAAGGTGATGCCGGCGACGCCACCGGTGGGCAGGGGCTTGGCCAGGGTGGTGTTGAACGAGGCGGCGTCCCGCTGCTGCTGGAAGGCGATGAACTGGGCGGCCACCGGCTGGTCCACCTTCTGCCAGACCATGGTCGTTAGCCAGCGGGCGTCGAACTTGGACAGGGAGCGTTCCAGCTCCGCAGCGGCAACCGCCGGGTCCACGGCAAAGACCCGCACGGCGTCCGAACCGACGACGCCGCGACCGGTGAACTGCCCCAAATTGTCGTTTTTCAGACCTGGGTTGGCCGCGGACTGGACGCCGCTGTTGCCTTGCTCCAAAGCGATGGCGATGCATTCCTTGAGGGTGATGTAGCGCGGCGGCCGCTCCATATCCAGGACAGTCGCCGGGCCGGTCTCCATCCGTTGCACCACGTTGGGGGCGATCGTGTCGTGCGGTCGGTTCTCCAGCGCCGGCGGCAACTGGCTCAGCAGGGCATCCCGGTAGTCCGACGGCTCCATGAAAATCGGTTGCTTGCAGCCTGCCGGTCCGCTGGCAAGCACCAGACCGACTGCCACCCGACGCAGCCACCGTGATGCGATCATGCATTCCCCCTGTCCGCCGATGCCGAGGGCGTCCCCTGCCGGGATTCTCCCCTTGTCATCATCGGCCAACGACGGGGCAAAATTGATCTAGTCTACCAGTCTAAACGATTGTGACGGGCAAATGGATCAGATCAAACTGACAGAATATAACGGATATTACTTGCCACCTTGCCGCACATACGGCAATCGCCGCATATTCAGTGATTTTTCTTGGCGTCGCCGTCCGGGCGGCTTTTCCATCCCAGCAGGACGACGCGGGGTCTGTCCGATTTTTGGTCCGCCCGCACGGTCAGTTCGTTGGTCTGGAGCCGCTTTTCCTTCTCATCGTCTTTGAAGTAACTGAGGAACTCTTCGGGTCCGAGGAGGTCGTCAAAACCGGGCACGCCGTAGTGCATGGGCAAGATGTAGAGGCGGGGCCGGACCTGACGGACCACCGCCGCGGCCTGTTCGCCGTTGAGGGTGTAGATGCCGCCGACCGGGACCATCAACACGTCCACCGGTCCGATGGCCCGGAGCTGCTCGTCGGTCAGCTCATGCCCCAGGTCGCCGAGATGGCAGAGGGTCAGGCCGTCGGCTTCAATGATCCAGCAACTGTTTTTGCCGCGTTGCATGCCGTTGAGGGGGTCGTGGAAGGTGGCGACGTTGCGGAAGCGGACGGCGCCGCGTTTTTCATCGTGGAGCTTCCATTCCTGCCGCCCGGGCCGGACTTCAACGACGCCGCGGTAAACGTCCGCATCCTTTGGCTTCGGATCGAATATCTCGATCTGATCGTGGTCGTTGTGAGGGTGGCTGATCAGGACGAAGTCGGCGGCGAGCGGCGTGCGACCGAAATGGGGGATGGCGTGGGGGTCGATGGCGATCCGCACCCGGCGACTGGTTTCGATGACGAAAAACGAGTGGCCATGCCAGCGGATCCGCAGGGCGGGGGATTCCGGTTCGGACTGGGCTGTGCCGACGCCCTCCAGGAGGGCGAGCCACCCGCCGAGCAGGGCGGCCGCAAGTCGCGCCGCCCACGCCCGGCCCAATGGTCCCCGCAACAAGCTTAACGGTTGCATCACTCTATCTCCTTTTGCTGCAATATGTTGCGATCGGTCTTTTGCCGCCGGGGCCGCCGCGAGTCGTTCCAACAACTGTTAAAACGATCTTGTTGTCCCTTCTATTGTGCCCTCTGCGGATGGCGATCCCAGGAGCCAGGGCATCAGGCGGTGGCCGGGATCGAAGCGGCGGCCGGTCTGGGCGGCCTGGATTTCATCATAACGGGTGGCGGCGTCGGGCACGATGCTGGAACCGCACAGGGCAAACGGCACCGGACCGCGGGCGTGGGCCCGAGTCCGCAGCGTGGTGCGGTGGTCCGGCTCCACCAGGATGCGATAATCGCCGTAACGGGGCAATGCTTCCAGTAGCGGCCCGACGATGTGCTCGTCGATCTGCTCGATGGCCCGAATTTTCTCGTCCACCCGCCCCTCGTGGGAGGCCTCGTCCGGCGCCTCGACGTGCACGCAGACCAGATCGAACTCAGCCAGAGCGTCGACGGCGTATCTGCCCTTGTTAGCATAGTTGGTGTCCAAATAACCGGTGGCCCCGGGCACGTCGATCCGCTGCCAGCCCAGCAACACGCCGACGCCACGGACCAAGTCCACCGCCGAGATGATCGCCCCCCGCTTCCCGAAGCGTTCGGCAAACGGCGTCAGCCGCGGCGACTGCCCCTGTCCCCACAGCCAGACCTGCGTGGCCGGCTTTTTGCCCGCCGCCAGCCGTTGCCGGTTGACCGGATGGTCGGCCAGCACGGCCTGGCTCTCCTCCATCAGGCGGTTGAGCCATGCGGCGGCCGGCCCTTGCGGCAGGTGGTCGGCGACAGGCTGGTCGGGGATGTCATGCGGCGGTTGGGTACGGGTTTGGGCCAGCTCAGGCGACGGCTGCCGACCCCGCCAGACCAGCAGGTGGCGGTACTGCACGCCGGGATAGAACTCGATGACGCCGTCGCTCACTTCCTTGCCCCCCAGTTGTTGCTGCAGGGCGTCGATCAGTAGCCGGGCCTCCTCGCTGCTAATGTGGCCGGCGGTGAAGTCCCGCATCCGGCCATCGGCAACATAGACGAGATTGCAGCGGACGGCCCAGTCGTTCGGTCCGAGCCGCACTCCCATCGCCGCCGCTTCCAGCGGGGCGCGGCCGGTGTACACCTCCAACGGGTCGTAGCCGAACAGCGACAGGGTGGCGACGTCGGAGGCGGGGGTCAGTCCCGGCGGCACGTTTTCGGCCAGGCCGACGATCCCCGCCGCGGCGATACGGTCCATGTGCGGCGTGCGGGCCGCCTGCAGCGGCGTCTGCCCCCCCAGCGACTCCTGCGGCTCGTCCGCCGCACCGTCCGGTATGACAATCGCGTATTTCATGACTCGTCGACCTCACTCGTCTGATCTGACCGTTCCCCGGTGCCGTCCACCGGCAAGGGCCACGTCGGCCGCAGCGGAGCAGTGTCTGTTGTTTTAAGCGGAGCGGCGTCCGTTGTTTTAGGCATTCCGCCGCAGAGCGTAGCCGGGGAGGGCCGGCGTACGCTGGCCGTGGAGCAGCACGGCCTGCCCGTTGACGAAGACGTGCTCGACCCCCGCCGCCAGGGCTTGGCCGTCCGCGTAAGTCGAGCGGTCGTGCAACCGTTCCGGGCGGAAGACGACGACATCAGCGAACCATCCCTCGCGGAGCTGGCCCCGCTGCCGCAGGCCGAAGCGGCGGGCGGCGTGCCAGGAGCATTTCATCACCGCTTCCTCCAGGGTCCAGTCGCCGGCCCGCACGTGGTGGCCCAGGTAACGGACAAAGCAGCCGGTCCCCCGCGGGTGCGGCCGCGAGCCGACAAATATCCCGTCGCTGCCGGCCATCATCAGCGGCGAACGCATCAGCTCGCGGATGTCTCTTTCTTGCCGGGCGGCGAAGTGCCGTACCACGCAGCCGGCGGCCAGGTCGGTGGCCAGTAGCAGCTCACAGACGAAATCGACAAGCTGTCGCCGCGACGGCGGCCCGGCCAGCCCCCAATGCTGCTGACAAGCCGCCGTCAGCTCCATCCCTTCGTAGTGCCGCCACTGTGGATGCGGCACGCTCGACAGGCGGACCGTCTCCAGCGGGAACCGTGGCTGGGCAAACTCCTCCTCCAGGCGACGGCGGGTCGGCTCCTGCCGCAGCCGCGCAAGCGTGGCATCGATCCCCCCCTCCAGCACTCCCGGCGGCAAAGTCAGCATCGCCAAGATCGTGCTGCCGTACAAGTAGCAGTACAGGTCGAAGGTGATGTCGATCCCTTGCCGGCGGGCGTCCTCCAGCAGCGGCAGGGTCTGTTCCGCCAGGCAGTTGAAATGCGAGATGTGTACAGGGCAATCCCCCAACCGACCGATGGTGATGGCCTCGGCCAATGCGGCGGGGGCCTTTTGCGGCGTATAGCCCCGCATGTGCGTGACATAGACCCCCTCATACGGGGCCATCGCGGCGCACAACGCCCCCAGCTCCGCCGCGTCCGCATACAGGCTCGGCACGTAGTCCAGGCCGCTGGAAACGCCGACCGCCCCTTGCTCCATCCCCTCCCGCACTAGCTGTGCCATCTGCTGGAGTTCCTGCGGCGCGGGCGGCCGCGGCGACAGACCCATCACCTCCATGCGAAGGTTGCCGTTGGGGATGAGGGTGCAGACGTTCAGGGCTGTTCGGCGGTGGAATTGCTCGAGGAATTCGGCGATGCTCGACCAATGATGATGCGGCGTGGGGAAGTTGCCGTTGAACCCAGCGGTGTACCGTCGCATGTACGCCTGCGTGTCCGGGCCGCCCGGGGCCATCGCTACGCCGTCCTGGCCGAGCACATAAGTGGTCACCCCCTGGCGGATCGCCGGTTCGTGATACGGGTCGACCAGCAGGGCCAGGTCGCCGTGCACGTGGGCATCGACAAATCCGGGGCAGACCACGCACCCGGCGGCGTCGATGACCGTCGCCGCGGGCGTAGCCGCATCGAGCCGGCCGATCGCCGCGACCCGATCCCCCACAATCGCCAAGTCCGCCGCATACCACGGCAGGCCCGTGCCATCGACGATCCGGCCGCCGCGGATCAACACGTCAAACATCGCCACGATCCTGTTCGCACGCCGGTCCACCGTATGTCGTTATATCGCTTGAACTTTTATAGCGGCTGGAAGTTCCGCTCGACGGCCATCGCCGCTGACCCGCAAGGACGGTCGGCGTGTAATCGTCTCCGGCGAGCTGCGGAACCATAAACTGATCTGAAACTGACCGGAAGGGATATCCGACGAGCCTCGTGCATTGCAAGTTGTTTTCTGTAAAGTAGTTACGAAAAGCATGCCCAGTGGAGGCCGGCTTGCCGCGCGGGCAACTGCCACCGGGGCGGCGGGCCACGAGCACAAGGAACCCAACGGATGAGCGGCGAGCTGCGGGTGCCGCATCGGGGAATCGGGATCGGTTTGGTGGTCGGGGCGGTGGCGGGCGGCCTGGCGAATGCGGCGGGGGTCGAGCCGGGGCCGCCGCCGCAGCCGGCCCCGTGGCTGGAGGGAGTCATCCGCTACCTGACCGAGCCGCTCGGCCGCATCTTTTTGAACCTGTTGCTGATGACAGTGGTGCCGCTGGTGTTCTGCTCCCTGGTCGTCGGCGTCGGGCGGCTAGGAAACGTCGGGCAGTTGGGCCGGCTGGGACTGCACACACTGGGTTATTTCCTCATCACCTCGACGGCCGCCGTCGTCATCGGGATCACGCTGGTCAACCTCGTGCGCCCCGGCGACATCCTGCCGCCAGAGACCGTCGAACAGATGCGCCCGCTCTACGGTGCGACAGCCCGCGAGCGGGGGCGTCCGGCCGATTTTGGCATCCACACCTTCGTCAACATGGTCCCCCGCAATCCCCTCCAGGCGGCCGTCGAGCTGAACATGCTCGGCATCATCATTTTCGCGTTGCTGTTCGGTGTGGGGATGCACCGTGTGCCGCTGGCCCGCCGCGGCATGCTGACCGATGTACTGGAAGGGATTGGGGAGGCCATGGTCGCGATCATCGGCCTGGCGTTACGGCTTGCTCCGATCGGTGTGTGTGCCCTGATGTTTACTGCCACGGCCCAGTTCGGTTTCCGCTTGCTCGCCGCTTTGGGGATGTATGTCGCCGTCGTGCTGACCGGACTAGCGATCCAGATGGGGGTAGTTTTTCCCCTGCTAGTACGGGGACTGGGTCGGCGGAGTCCGTCCGCGTTTTTCCGCCAGGTGCGGGGGGTGATTCTGACGGCGTTCAGCACCAGCTCCTCGAACGCAACGCTGCCGGCGTCATTGCAGGTGGCGGAACGGGAGCTGGGAGTGTCGCGGCCGGTGGCCGGATTTGTCTTGCCTCTGGGGGCGACGATGAACATGAACGGCACTGCCCTGTTCGAGGGGGTAACGGTGCTGTTTCTGGCCCAGGTCAGCGGCGTGGAGCTGACCGTGGGGCAACAACTGCTGGTCGTGGCGTTGAGCGTGGTAACGGCGGTGGGTGCGGCGGGGGTGCCCGGCGGTTCCATCCCCTTGCTGGCGATGGTCCTGAGCACCGTCGGTATTCCGCCGGAAATGTTGTTTTTGATCTTGGGCATCGACCGGCTATTGGACATGTGCCGGACGACGGTGAACGTGGTCGGCGACCTCACGGCTGCGGTGTACGTCGACCGGCTCCACCCGCCTGTAGCAGTGGAAGGGGCGGAGCCGATGCAATCCGGCGTGGCGTCGGCCGGACAGTGGCAGGAAGCTGTCCGCCACCCGCCAGACAGCACAAGAAGTTACTGACCGCCGCACCGGAGGTATATGCCGGCAGGCGGTTGCGGCGGGGGTAAGGCCGGGAGCGTAGTTCCGCTCAGGCGATGATCTTCTCGAGGACCCGTCCCTCGCGGAACAATTGGATCGGCCGGCCCGTGGGGGTTTGCAGTTCCATGTGCGGGTCGATGCCGAGCAGGTGGAAGATGGTGGCGGCGATGTCGTCCGGCAGGCAGGGGTCGGTAGCCGGGGCCATGCCGGAGGCATCGGTGCTGCCATAGACATAGCCGCGCTTGAAGCCGCCGCCGGCCAGCACGACGGCCATGGAACGGGCCCAGTGGTCACGGCCAGCGTTGCGGTTGATTCGCGGCGTGCGGTTGAACTCGCCGGCGCACATCACGATCGTGCTGTCGAGCAGGCCGCGGTCATCCAGGTCGCGTAGCAGGGCGGACAGGACCGTGTCCAGTTGCGGCAACAGGTTGTTTTTGAGGCGGACGAAGTTCTGCTGGTGGGTGTCCCAGCCGCCGAAACTGACGGTGGCGAAGCGGACGCCGGCCTCGATCAGCCGCCGGGCCGCCAAGGCCCCCTGCCCGAAGGGGGTGTTGCCGTACATCTCGCGGACCGCCGGCTTTTCCTGCGACAGGTCGAGGGCCTTGCGGGTCTTGTCGCTGCGCAGGATGGCTAGGGCCTGCTGATGGAAGGTGTCCAGGCCGTCGATCAGGTCGTTGGACTGTTCGAGGCGGGCGAAGGTGGTATCGAACTGTTGCAGGAGGCGGTCGCGACGTTCGAGGTCTTCAAGGGTGAAGGTGCCGCGCAGGCTCAGGCCGCGGACGCTAAAGCCGCCGCCCCTTCCTTCTTTGCCACGGCCGCCGCCACCGTTGCTTTCGATAACAAACGGGTTGTAGCCGGTGCCGAGGTAGCCGGCCAAGCCGGCAGTGCCGTTGCGAAGGTCGCTGAAGGTCACATACGGCGGGATGCCCAACTCCGTCGGCAGGAGTTTGGCGGCCAGGGAGCCCATCGAGGGGTATTGCAGGGCCGGCGTGGGCTTGTTGCCGGTGGTCATGAAGACCGTCGCCGGACCGTGGCTGGGGATGCTGTGATGGAGGGAGCGGACCACGGTGAGTTTGTTGGCCACGGCGGCCATTTTCGGCAGCGGTTCGGAAAAGGCGATGCCGGGAGCGGCAGTCGGGATCGACTTGAACTCACCGCGGATGCCTTCCGGGGCTTCGGGCTTGTTGTCCCACATGTCGATGGTGGCCGGACCGCCAGCCAGCCAAATCAGGATTACGCTACGGGCCTTGGCCGGGCGGCCGCTTCGTCCCTCTTTGGCCCGGGCTTCGGCGGCCAGTACACCCGGCAGGCTCAGGCCGAGGGCCGTCGCCGCACCGATCTGCAGGAAATCGCGGCGATGGAAACCTTCACAGTCGGTTCGGGGCAGCGTCGTCATCGTTCTTCCTCCTCGTTACGGGGTCAAACAATCACTTCTATCGACAACCGAACCTTTCCTCAAGCGTTTTCTGCTCGTATTGGCCAGTGTATCACCTTCCAGCGTACGTTTCCGTGTTCGATCCGTCATTTCGATCCGTCTTTCGGTGCGGCGTAGGCGCCGGGGCGGTCGTTGGCCGGTGGGTTAATGGTTCAGGATGAACTCCCGGGTATTGATCAAGGCCCACAGGATGTCGCTGATCCCTTGGGCGCGGCTGGGGGCCGTCCGCAGATGCTGGACTGCTTCGGCCCGTTCCTGCGGCTGCGGGTAACGGCACAGGGTCGCCAGGAACAGCTCTTCGACGATCTGTTCCGGCGACAGGGAGGAGCGGGCCAGGCGGGTCACCCGTCCTTTCGGGTCGTTGAACTTGGCCAGTAAAGCAGGATCCGTCATCCGGAACAGCGTTTGCGGCAGGGCTGGTTCGGAGGACCGCTCGCAGTCGCACGCCGTCGTCCGCGGCGGCCGCCCGAATATCCGCAACACGTACGACACGTTGCCGACCAGGCGGCTGGAGCCGACCTCGATCATCTTCATACCGTTGAAGACCGCATCCGGTCCGGCGAACGGTTCGTCCACCCCCAAGGCGCAGTTGAGCACGTCCACTACCTGTTCGGCCATGAGGGGCCGGATGTACGCCCGTGAGAAGTTATTGGTATCAAACTTGTTGCTTTCGTTGATGGCGTAGTCCAACTGGTAGGTGCGGCTGGTGAGGATGAGCCGCTCTATGTGGCGGATGTTGTAGCCGCTACGGACGAACTCTTCGGCCAGGGCGTCGAGCAGGCGGGGGTTGGTCGGCGGGTTGGCCTGGGAGAAGTCGTCCACGGGGTGGACCAGGCCGACGCCGAAGTAGTGGGCCCAGAGGCGGTTAACGAAGCTGCGGGCGAAGAAGGGGTTATCGGGGCGGGTCATCCACTCCCAGAGTTTGCGGCGGGGGTCTTCGCCGGGTCGGATGGGGATTTCCGGTCCGCCCAAGGCTCGCGGCGTGGGGACGCGGCCGGTGCCGGGGTTGGGGCGGAACCGTGCCGGTGGAATGACCCGCGGCGTGAACAGTTCCCGCACGAGGATCGCCTGGTTTTGCTGTTGGACTTTGCCGCGGCGTTCAGCGTTGGCCGCATCCGCCAGCTTGCGGACCTCCGGACTGCTGAACTGGTTATTCTGGAAGACGACGCCGGCAAAGATATTGGCAAAAGCCCAATAGTCCTCCTGCGTCCAGCGGTCGGTGGGGTGCTTGTGGCACTGGGCACATTCGAGGCGGACGCCGAGGAACGCGGCGGCCACCTTCTCGCCCCACTGGTCGATCGACACCTGCTGCTGCCGCCGCCAAAACAGGTCGAGGGTTTTCTTTTCGGGGTAATCGGTCTTGGCCCCCTTGAGCATCTGCTCGTCGACGCGTTTGACGAAGTCGATCCACTGTTCCGGCGTCATGTCGTCGAGGCTGGTCGCCGTGAGGATATCGTGGACGATCTGGTCGTAGGGGACGTTGTCGGCGAAGCGTTTGCGCAGCCAGTCGTGCCACATCTGCGAGCGGCGCGGCTGATACTGCGGCGGGTTTTCCAAGGCCTGGGTGTTATTGCCGGTGATGTCCGAGAAACGCGTCGCCCACAGGGCCGCGTGCAGCGGATGGGCCAGTAGCCGGTCGATCAGCTTTTCCCGCTTGCGGGGATCGGTATCGGCCAGGAAGGCCCGCACCTCTTCCGGCGAGGGGAGCTGACCGATCGTGTCGATGTACACCCGCCGCAGGAACACCTCGTCGCGGGCCAGGCCGGACGGCTCGATGTTGAGCAACCGCAGCTTGGCGAACACTTCCTTGTCGATGAAGTTGTGCTCGGGCAACTCGGGATAGGGCGTGGCCCGGGCCGGGGAAGGCACCAGCACGCGGATGGCGGCCACTGCCCCGCGGTAGAGCACGGTCAGGCCGGCGTCCCCGGGCTGTCGCGGCGTGATCAACCCTTCGGCGGACACCGTCGCCACGGCGTCGTCACTGATTCGGAAATCGCACAACGCCGTGACGTCCTCCCGGCTCCCGTCTGCAAACACGGCCGTTACTTGGACTTGCAGGGGCTGGCCGTCGCGGGCAATCGCAAAGTCCGGCGGCGTGACCTCGATCCGGCTAACGGCGCCGGCACCGGTGCTCCGCCGGGCCCCCTGGGCGATCCACGTCCGCACAAGCTGGTACATCCAGCCCCCTTTGGCGATGCGGATGCCCCCCTCGTGCGGCACCTGCCCGGTCGCTTTCAATAATAACAGGCTGTCGTCGGGGCGTTGCGGGTTGATGCGGCGGCCCCAGTTGTCGCGGGTGATCGCCGCGTAGTCCATCGCCGGCTCGTAGCCGAACAGGGATAGGCGGAAGCCGTTTTTCCCCTGGAACGAGCCGTGGCAGCTTCCCATGTTGCAGCCGGCTTTGGTCAGCACGCCCATCACATGGCGGTCGAAGTCGACCGTCTCGAGCGTGCCGCCGGTGGGGAGTGTGACTTGGGCATCAGCAGCGGTGGACCAAGCTAGTAATCCCACTACAGCTAGGCAGCGTCGCGGTAACATGACTTCGTCCTCGGCAGCGTCTGCGGGGATGCCCACGCAACCTGGGAATCCCCTGTTCGTCCTACCTTAGCCTCCGGTCGCACATCGCCGCGTCCTGAAAGCGACTCAGTCGCCTACGGCGTACACCCCGTGCTCCTGCGGCGTGTTTTGTTCCGTCGCTGGCATCATCCATTCCGCTAACTGATCACTTATCTGCAGGCAGGCTACGGGTGTGGCAGGGGGGTGATCGCCGGGGGGTTAGTATCTATCGGGGAATTCCGTGCGGTCAGCCCACGGGATCCCTCTACGGTTATTAACTCACAGCATCTAATAGAAGTTTCGCAGATGAACGGAAAAAATGCAAGGATTTTTTAAGATTTTTTCCCAACTGGCCGATTCGATACAACTTGTTTATACAAAAAGACTTACGCATATTCCCAACCGACAGGTGGTCACCCCGTTCCGGGGAATTCCCCCATGCCGTACCCCTGGTGAGACCTCGGATTCCTCTGATGGGACCTCACCTTATCGGGACAACAAATTCCCCCTGGTGGGAACTCACATTCCTCCATTGCTGATGGGTCGCCACATCTATCTCCCAACCGGCCTGCACATTTGCCGTTGCGGCCCCCGTCAGGAGGGTTCCGGCCACACGGGTTGTCCCGCCACGTAGACCACCTGCGGCGGCCCGGCCGACTCCAGCAACGCGGCGTAGACCGCCGCTGGATGATCCGGCACCCCTCCTCCTTGCCGATGGCTCAACGGGAACACGGCCCAGTCCGCCACTTTGCCGGGGGTGAGCGTCCCTAGCTGGTCGGCCCCGCCTAACGCGGCCGCCGCGTCAGCCGTGACCATCCGCACGACTCGCTCGGCGGAAATGTCCGGATACTGCCGATACACATACTGCGCCTCGGCCAGGACGTTCAAATCCGGATTCGAGGCTAAGCTATCGGTGGCCAGGCAGACGCGAACGTCACAGGAGAGCCACTCCCGCAGGGGATACGGCGGATGCCCGAAGGCCGCATGCGTCCGCGGGCAGTAGACCACGCTCACATTTGGGGGCAACGGTCGCGGCGGCCAATAGTTCGCGTGCACCAGCAGCACCGGCTGGCCGCAGTCGCTGGCCGTCGCCACGACGGCGTCCGCATCCTCCAGTAACTCCTCCGGCGACCAGGCATTCAACTCCTGCAGAAATTCCCGCAGCGGCCCGCGATGGTGGGCGAGGAGTTCGGCCTCCGTCGCCGATTCGGCCAGATGGATGGCCAGCGGACATTGCTTTTGGCCGCTCAGGTGTGCGGCGTGCTCGAAAAGCGACCGCCGCACCGTGTAGGGGGCATGTGGACTCAGCCCCCGCCGCAATCCCGGCGACTCCGGCCGGGCCAGCCACTCTTCCGCCAGCCGCACCGCCGTCGCCGCCCGCTCCGCCGTCAATCCGATCAGCTCCCGCAAGGCCAACCGCCGCAACGGCGGCTCCCCCGGCGGCGGCTCCACCTCCACGGCCACGACGTCCCCCACGGCGGTCACCCCGAACCGCAGCGATGCGGCCATCCCCGCCGCCACGTCCGAGCGGACTTCCGCTGGTGTCCGCTGCCGCCGGAACGCCACCACGGCCCGCAGCCAGGCGACAAAGTCCGAACCGGCATCCGAGCCTGACGGCGACACCAACCGACGGAGCGCCGCCGCACCGCTCAGGTCGAGATGGGTATGGACATTGACCAGTCCGGGCACGATCACGGCGTCGCCGAAATCGACGTCCGCCCGCCGCACACCGTGTTCCTCGACCGCCACAATCTGCCCGTTGGCGACGGTCAGGGTACCACCCGGCAGCGGCGGACGGTCCATCGGGACTACCCACCGGGCGGTGTAAGTCGTTGTGGTCTGCGGCGTGAAACGACTGGCCATCTCAACGATTGCGGCTATTGATCCGTCCGCGGGTTCTGTCGGGTCAAACCCGACGCGGCCAAGACAGCGACCCTGGGGGCGGCCGACTTCCTTCAGGGAGTGGGGAACGTGGGACTCAACGCCGCCGGGGGCCGTACCAGGCCGGCCTCCACTGGAGGCATAGCCGCCGCACGCGCGGGGCGTAGCCGCGGCTGACAGTCCGGCGGCAGGGTGCGGTCGTACAGCTCGTCCCCCGGTCCGCGGCGATAGACCCGCTGCTGGAGCGTCGCCACGATCTGCCGCAGCCGCTGGCTATCCATCGCCGCGGCCGGCTCGTCCATCGGCTTGAGGAACAACTGCAGCGGCACGGCGTCCTCCAGCTCTTCTTCGTCGTCGTCCCCCAGGGCAAAGTTCGGGGCGAGGAACTCCACCCCCTCGATCCACAGCCCGCCGACCCGTTCAAACAGGCAGACGCGTGCCGTCCACAGCTCCCACGCTTGCGGCGGGTCCTGCGGGCGCGGCCGCCGGCTCTCCCACAACACAAACGGCAGCGGCTCGCCGGTCTCCCCCGCGTCTACCGCCATCTGCCGGTAAAACTGCTCGAACAGACGGGTGGCCACCCCCATCCGCCGCGCCCACTCGGCCACGCCGACGTAGCACAGATACCCGCCGAAGCCCGGTAAAAACGCCCCGTAGGCGTAGCCGGCCAACCCCTGCGGGTCCTCCCATCGCTCCAGCGGCGCCGCCAGCAACAAATGCTTGGTCCATTCCTGCTGCACTTGTCGCTTGCGTTGGCGGCGACCCTCGACGGCCTTCTCAATCCAGATCCACGGGATGCGTTCCGCCGGGTCCAGCGTCCGTTCGTACAGGTCGCCGGCCGCCTGCGTCATCGGGTCGTTCACGTCGAACGTTTCCCATACCACAATCCGTCCACCACGCACAAAGCACCTCTTCTACTACCGTCGCGGCGGCCCGCGAAATGCCCCGCCCCATGCGGGGCACCGCCGAACCGAGCATCGCACGAACCAGACATGGCCCGGTCCGTCGCCGTTCGGACCGCCACCAACAGGCGTCAGTATTCTACCGGAGCCGGGACAAAAAAGGCCGTACCAGGCAGCCCCCGGCCGGCCGCAACTACCCTCTCACCCTAATGCGACCGTCGATCGCAACTCCTTGGGCCGCATCCCCTCTACGGCCAGGTCCGCCCCACGGGAGCACGGCTGGTTGCGACCGCTGCCGCACGCCCTTGACCGACTCGACCCGCCCGGCATCAGGCACCGCTTCCGCCGAGCCGCACCAGCAAAATGATCACTAAATCGATGATAATAGTCATGATTACCCGTCACAGGCGTTCCAGGTTCGACGTCCGGTGTCCGATGTTTGACGTCCGGCGACCAGTCAACCAGCTACGGGACGATCCAGAGGCAGGGTTGCCGGCGAGATCGTCCTGGACCAGGGCGACCAGTCGCCCAGCTACGGGACGATCCGAAGGACACGCCGCACGTTCGCGGGTGTCTCAGGACTTACCAGCGTTTAGCGGATGTAGCGAAACTCGCGGGGAATCGGTTCGCCGGGATACCGCCGGACAAATGGGTAGCGGTCCAGCCCAATGATGGGGATAAGCCAGTCATGCGTGACGGTGGGATCGATAAACGCCCCGCTGAGGACATACATCATTGCCAGGCGGCTGGTCCCCGGCTCGCCGACCCGCACGACCGGCTGGATGCGTCGCCGCAACACCGGGTCGGCGTAAGTCACGGCGTGCACGCAATGCACGATCCGCGGGTTGTACCAGAGGGTATCGAGCACCCGATAGCGGACTTCACCGCTGTTGAGGCGGTCAAACCACTGCCGGGCCAGCTCGTAACGGCAGGCGTCGATCTCGAACGGCCCCCACATCGAGACGCGGTCGTTCTGCTCCGCCGCCCGTTGCATGGTCTCTTCCAGGGTGTAATTGCGGCCCGGTTCCGGCACCAGCCGCAGCGGCTTGACCGGTCCGTCCGCCGGCAGCCAACTGATCGTAAAGTATTCCACAGCAACAGGTTGCGAACCATGCCACTCGGCCCGGGCAAAGATGGCCCAGGTGTGGGCCGTGCGTGGCCGGAACGGAATCGCCTGCCCGCCAAACAGGATGAAGTAGTACCGGTAAGACCGTGCGGAAGCGGACGCACCGGCGGCCGTTTTCTCCGCGGTGTCTTCCGCTTCCGCTGGTGTCGCGCCGGCCAGGACGGCCACCAGGGCGCAAGCCAGCTTCAGTCGCATCGCCGTGGCCCCAGGATATCCGCCGTCGGCGGGGATTACCAATGGTGTCCGATGAACTATCCGTTGCCGCTCACCGAAGCTAACACGGCAATGGTACCAACGACGGCATACGCTTCATCGACTATCCCCCGACTGCAGACGCATGCGGAACTTCCCCTGGGACCACCCCGTCTGCGGCGGCCCCGTCGTAACCGTCGCGGCATGCCCAGCCAGAAAGCTTCACCTTTTCGGACCCCGCCCACCCATCGCGCCGCCAGCATCGGCCCAAGCGAACGCTTAGGAATGGAGGGCCTGGCCCGTCCAGGCCATGCGAGCGGCCTCGGCCACCGCCTCGCTGAGGCTCGGATGCGGATGGATGCAGCGGGCGATATCCTCGGCACTGGCGTGAAATTCCATCAGACTGGCACACTCGGCGATCAGCTCGGACGCCTGCGGCCCAACGATGTGTACCCCCAGCACCCGGTCCGTCGCCGCATCCGCCAGTACTTTAACCCAACCCGCTGTTTCCCCGAGGGCCTTAGCCCGTCCGTTGGCCTGGAAACGGAACCGCCCCACGCGGTAGGGGACCCCTTCCTGCTGGAGCTGCTCCTCCGTCCGGCCAACGGCGGCGACTTCCGGATGGATATAGACCACGCTGGGGATAGTCTCGTAATTCACCCGCGCTCGCATCCCCGCCAGGCGTTCCACGCACACCACCCCCTCCGCACTGGCCTTGTGAGCCAGCATCGGCCCGGCGATGACGTCCCCGACCGCATATATATACGGCACGCTGGTGCGATAGTCCTCATCGACCACGATCCGGCCCGCCGCGTCGCAGCGGACGCCTGCCTCTTCCAGCCCCAGCCCCTCCGTGTACGGGCGACGGCCCACCGCGACCAGCACCCGGTTCCCCTCCAGCCGCAGCGGCGAGCCGTCCGCCCCTTGGGCCTGCACCACCACCTGCTCCCCCGCCACCGTCACCCCCACCACCCGCGTCTGGAGATGGAACTGTAACCCCTGTCGCTGCAACAACTTAAGTACTTCAGCGGACACTTCCCCGTCCGCCCCCGGCAACAGCCGCGGTAGCATCTCGACCACCGTTACCCGCGCCCCCAGCCGCCGCCACACTGATCCCAGCTCCAGGCCAATGTAGCCGCCGCCGATCACGATCAGATGCTGCGGCACCTCCGGAAAGCTCAACGCCTCGGTCGAGCTGACAATCCGCTGCCCATCGCAACGCAGAAACGGCAGCTCCACGTGCGTACTGCCGGTCGCCAGCAGGATGTGCCGGGCCGGCAGCGTCTGCGGCGGGCCGTCCTCCGGCTCGACCCGCACCGCCGGGCCGCCGGTCAGCCGACCGCGACCAAAATACGTGGCGACGCCATACTTCTTGAACAAAAAGGCGATCCCAGCGGTCAATTCGGCGACGATCCGCTCCTTGCGGGCCAGCATCGCCGTCAGATCGAGCCGCACGTGGTCCGCCTGGATGCCGTGGCCCGCCAGCCCCTGTCGCACGGCGGCGTACAACGCGCTGGAGTCCAGCAACGCCTTGGACGGGATGCAACCCACGTTCAGGCAGGTGCCGCCCAACGCCCGGTTGCGGCGTTGTTCGACGCAGGCAGTCCGCAGCCCAAGCTGGGCGGCCCGGATCGCCGCCACGTACCCCCCCGGCCCGGCCCCGATCACCACCAGATCGTACTGCTCCGCCATGCTCGGCCGCTCCGCCATGTCCGGCTGCCCGGATGATACAGGTCTACATTTCCCAAGTCGTTACACGTCAACAGGTTACAACCATGACCGGCGTCGCGGCCCACGGCCCACCCGGCGACGACCGAGCCGGACGGACACCGGCCCGATGGACGCTCACCTGCCGGATGTCGGCTTGACAAACGCCGACCCGATGGACGCTAGCTTGACGGACACCAGCTCGCCGCACACTAGCTCGCCGCCGCTTTTCCACCTGCCCCTACAGCTCCAGCAGTCCCACGCCGGGATGCTCCAGCCACTCCTTGACCCGCACCAGAAACTGCACCGCTTCCCGCCCGTCGATCAGGCGGTGGTCGTAACTGAGGGCCAGGTACATCATCGGTCGGATCACGATCTGATCGTTGACTACCACCGGGCGTTTCTGGATGGCGTGCATGCCCAATATGGCGGACTGCGGCGGGTTGAGGATCGGCGTGCTTAGCAGCGAGCCGAACACGCCGCCGTTGGTGATGGTGAAGGTCCCCCCTTCCAGCTCGGCGACGCTGATCCGCCCCTCGCGGGCCTTGCGGGCCAGCTCGGCGATCGCCCGCTCGATCTCCGCCAGGCTCAGCCGGTCTGCGTCCCGCAGCACCGGCACCATCAAGCCGCGATCGGTACTCACCGCCACGCCGATGTCGTAATAGTCGTGGTAGACGATCTCCTGGCCATCGATGCGGGCATTGATGACTGGGAATGCCCGCAGTCCCTCGATGACCGCCTTGACGAAAAACGACATCAGCCCCAGGCGGACGCCGTGCTTGTTCTCGAACCGTTCGCCGAAGCGGCTCCGCAGTTCGAGGATGGCAGACATGTCGGCCTCGTTGAAGGTCGTCAGGGTCGCCGTAGACTGCTGGCTGAACACCAGCCGTTCGGCGATGCGGCGACGGATCAGGCTCATCGGCTCGCGGCGGACCGCCCGCGGCAAGGCAGGCGGAGCAGCCGAGGCCGGCGACGGACCCGCCGCGGCTGCCAAAATGGCAGGCTCCGCCCGCGGTGGGGCCGCCCCATCGCTCACCGAACCGGGCGGACTGGCCGGACTGGCCGGAGCGGCGGAGTTAGGTTGACCAACCGGACCGGCCAGCGCGGTCCGGGTGAGCGGTGGCGTCGCCGGGATTGCCGTTGCGGACGGCGTTGCCGAGACTGCCGGGACCGCTGAGACTGCCGGGACCGCCGCTGCTGCCCGCATTTGGGTGGCGGCGAGGACGTCCCCTTTGGTGATCCGTCCGCCGGGACCGGTGCCGGTCACGTCCGCGGCGCTCAGTTGGGCTTCGGCCAGCAGGCGGGCCGCCGCTGGCGATGGACGTGGGGGAAGCGGCGTCGCCGGGGACGGAGTTGCCGGTGCGGCCGGGGCCGGAACCGCCGCCGCAGGAGCCGCCATCGGCGACGGAGAGGAAGCCGGCGATGGGGAAGGGGCCGGAACCGCCGCCGCAGGAGCCGCCATCGGCGACGGAGAAGGAACCGGTTCCGCCGCCGCGGTGTCGATCACCGCTACCACCGCCCCGATCGCCACGGTCTCCCCTTCCCGGACACGGATCTGCAACCGCCCGCTCGCCGGGGCCGGCACTTCCTGCGTGGCCTTGTCCGTCCCCAGCTCGAACAGCGGCTCATCGACGTGGACGATCGCCCCGTCCGGTTTCAACCAGCGGTTGAGCGTCCCCTCGGTGATCGATTCGCCGACTTTCGGTACGGTCACTTCAACCAGTGTCATCGTCTGGACACCTCTGCGAGCGGCACAAGCGGCGCCGGGCCGCCAGTCGTTCGCTCTATGGCCAATCCACCATTCGCCACTGCGTCATGGAAGAAATACCATCTGCGTGGTTTGCACGTTCACATGCGGCCACCGTCGCCGCTCCGGCGGCCAACGCATCAGCTACCGGAAGCGGGGCCGGAACCGGCACCGGCAGGCGCCGGAGTTGCCGCGGGGACCGGATGCCCATCGCCGTCCCGGCCATTTTGCCGCGGCTGGTCGCTGGTGCCGGCGACCATAGCGGCGTCCGCTCGTTCGACTGGCTGGCTAACGTCCGTCGCGTCCCGCTTCGTCCAGCCGACGAATCCCGGCCCGATCGGCGCGGGGAGGGTCGCCGCAAACGCCCCTTCGACCAGCAGTTTCTGCTCCCGCAGATGCACCTGGTAGGAGCCGGTCGCCGGGCTGGCCCCCTCATCGCGGCCCACATACGCGAAGGGGAAACCCATGGCCCGCAGCCGCGGCTCGACAAACGACCAGGCCCCCATGTTCTGCGGCTCCTCCTGCACCCACACCCACTCGCGGCAGCGGCGGTAACCGCCCAATACCGCGGCCAGCGGCTCCTCCGGCCACGGATACAACTGCTCCAGCCGCACGATCGCCACCGCCACCGTCTGCAGCTCCTGCCGCCGGGCCAAAAGATCGTAGTACACCTTCCCGGAACAGAGCAACACGCGGCTGACCACATCCGGGTGCGCCTGGCTATCGTCGAGGACTTCATGGAAGTGGCCCTGCAGCAACTCGCTCACCGGGGACTGGGCCGCCGCCAACCGCAACAGGCTTTTGGGGGTCATCACCACCAGCGGCTTGCGGAACGGGCGTCGGACCTGTCGCCGCAGGAGGTGGAAATACTGGGCCGGCGTGGTTGGATAGGCCACCTGCAGGTTGTCCTCGGCGCACAGTTGCAAAAATCGTTCCAACCGGGCCGAAGAATGCTCCGGCCCCTGCCCCTCATACCCGTGCGGCAACAGCAGCACCAGCCCCGACGAACGGTTCCATTTCGACTCTCCCGAGGCCAGAAACTGGTCGATGATCACCTGCGCCCCGTTGGCGAAGTCGCCGAACTGGGCCTCCCAGAGCACCAGGCAATGGGGATCGTCCAGGGAATAGCCGTATTCGAAACCGAGGATGGCCGCTTCGGACAGGCAACTGTCGTACACCTCGATGGGGGCCTGTTCGGGGGCGATGTGGGCCAGGGGGTAGTATTCGGTGCCGGTCTGGTAATCGACCAGCACGGCGTGGCGTTGCGAGAAGGTGCCGCGGCGGCTGTCCTGGCCGCTGAGGCGGACCGGCGTCCCCTCCAGCACCAACGTGCCAAAAGCGAGGGTTTCGGCGGTCGCCCAGTCGATGCTTTTGCGCTGGACGATGGCGTCGTGGCGGGCCTGGAGCAGTTTGAGCAACTGGGGGTGGACGGTGAAGCCGTCCGGCCAGCGGAGCAAGGCTTCGGCCACACGGTCCAGCAGCCGGCCCGGGGCGCCGGTTTCGACCGGCTGATGGGAGTAGCGGCGGTGCAGGCCGGCCCAGCGGCCGCTGTAGCCTTCCATGCCGCGCCGGCCCCCTTCGCCGCGGGCCAGGCGGGTCTTGACGTCCGCGTGCGCCTGCTCCAGCTTCCGCCGATATTCAGCTAGGGAAGCCTCGGCCTGCCGCAACGTCTGGGTCAGCCGCTCCTCGAACTCGGCGTCCAGGGCGGCGGCGATGTCCGCCGGGACGGTCTCGTTCGGGTCGGTCTCCTGGGCCAGGCGTTCGGCGTAGATCCGCGAAATCGGCGGCTTGCTCTCGATCCGCCGGGACTGCAGAGGCTGGGTGAACGACGGGTTATCCCCCTCGTTGTGCCCCCATTTGCGGTAGCAGACCAGGTCGATGACCACGTCCCGTTTGAACTGCTGGCGGAACTCCAACGCCCACTGAGCGACGGTGACGCAGGCTTCGGGGTCCTCGGCGTTGACGTGGAAGATCGGCACTTGCACGAACTTGGCGATGTCGGTGCAGTATTGCGTGGAGCGGGCGTCGCGGGGGTTGGTGGTAAAGCCGATCTGGTTGTTGACGATGATGTGGATGGTGCCGCCGGTGCGGTAGCCGGCCAGGTTCATGAGGTTGAAGGTTTCCATGACGATCCCCTGCCCGGCGAAGGCGGCGTCGCCGTGGATGAGGACGGGCACGCCGCGGACGCGTTCGGCGTCGCCGTGCAGACGCTGCTTGCAGCGCACCCGCCCCTGCACCACCGGATCGACGATCTCCAAATGGCTCGGGTTGGGGGTCAGGGACAAATGGACCGTCTCGCCGGCAGCGGTCTCGATGTCGGCGGAGAAGCCGAGGTGGTACTTGACGTCGCCGTCGCCGTCGATGGTCGCCTGCGGCAGGTAAATGTCCTCAAACTCGAAGAAGATCTCGGCCAGGGGCTTATTTAGGACGTTGGCCAGGACGTTGAGCCGGCCGCGGTGGGCCATCCCCAGGACATATTCGCGCACGCCGAGACGGGGAGCGGCCTCGACCAGGGCGTCGAGCACCGGAATGAGCGTTTCCGCCCCTTCGAGCGAGAAACGCTTCTGCCCGATGTATTTGGTGTGCAGGAACTTTTCAAAAGTTTCGGCCTGCAACAGCGTGATCAGGGTGCGGTAGCGTTGCCGCAGGCCAAGGCGGTAGCGGCCGGCGGCGGTCTCCATCCGCTGGGCGATCCAGTTGCGGACCTCCAGCGAGTCGATATGCATGAACTCGACGCCGACGCTGCCGCCGTAGGCCTCCCGTAGCCGCTGCACCAGCTCCCGCAGCCGCACCGGCCCGGCCAGGCCATAGACCATTCCGGCGTCGACCGTCTGGTCAAAATCAGCTTCGGTCAAACCGAAATTCGATAGTTGCAAAAGCGGCGTCGGCGGTGGCGGACCCTCGGCCAGCGGGTCGATCCGGGCCTCCAGATGCCCCGCCTGGCGATACCAGTTGACCAGTTGCACCACGCCGGTCTGCAGGCGGGCTGCATCCGCCGCGGCTACGGTGCGGCCGTCGGTCAGCCCTCCGGCAAACTCCATCCCGGCGAAAAATGCCGCCCAGCTCGGGTCCACCGCCGCCGGATCCTCCCGCCAGCGACGGTACCACTGCTCCAGCATCAGCCGGTTTTCGCTGTGCATCCCGCTACCCCCACCGTCCCTGTCATTGTATGGCGGATCCCCTCTGGCCGTTGCCAATCCTCCGCCGCACGGCGACAGCTCCACTGGGCCAATAGCCGCTTGGACCGCCCCATATGCTCCCCTGACGCTGGTTGCGACACCTCCAATTCGTCAGACCAGGAACCTGTTACACAATAAATCCGGTTCCGCAGCGCCGATCCACCTCGGACGCCTATAAAAGACCCATGGGCAACAGACGTTACGATAGGGCGTCACCGGACCCATCCGGCGACCAGACAAGAAAGACGCCGGGCGGTCGGAGGTACCCTCTGCCGAGCTCTTCCCTTGTTGCGGGAAGTCCAAGACCAAGGAGAATAGCCATGCGTGCAACGTGGTGGTGGGTGGGAACGGCTGCGGTACTGATGCTGTCGCCGCTGGCGGGCCAGGAGCTGCCGGCCAAACAGCCCGGCAAAAAGGGGGAGAAGCTGAAAGTCGGCGACCCTGCCCCGGCCCTGAAAGCCGACAAATGGTGGAACGGCCCGGCGGTCTCCTCCCTCGAAAAAGGCAAGGTGTACGTGGTCGAATTCTGGGCCACCTGGTGCGGCCCATGCATCGTCATGATGCCGCACATGAGCGAGCTACAGGAGCAGTACAAGGACAAGGGGGTCATCTTCATCGGCTATACGGCCAAGGACCCGAACAACGATTTGAACAAGGTCAGCGAATTCGTCAGCAAACGCGGCAGCAAACTGCACTATACCCTCGCCTACGCCGAAACCCGCGACAGCTACGACGCCTGGATGCGGGCCGCCGGCCGCACGGGCATCCCCTGCTGCTTCGTCGTCGACCGCAACGGCACGATCGCCTATATCGGCCACCCGATGTACCTGGACGTGGTCCTCCCCAAGGTGGTCGCCGGCAAGTGGACCGAGGCCGACCTGGAGGCGGTCGAAAAGATCGAACAGGAGGTAAGCGAACTGTTCGCCGCTAGCCGCAATCCGGAGGAATTCCTGAAAAAAATAGCGGCATTTGAGAAAAAATACCCCGAGCTGGCCAACATTCCATATTTTAATCCGCCGCGGATCATCGCCCTGCTGGCGACCAAGCAATTCGATGCCGCCAAAAAGACCGCCGAGGCGATCGTGACCAAGGCGGTCAAATACGCCGACACGGGGGCGCTGCAAAACGTGCTCGCCGTGCTGGCCACCAACCCCTCAGCGGCGGGGAACGCCGAGCTGATGGCCATCGCCATCAAGGCCGGCGAAGGGCTAGTAGCCATCAACGGCGACAAAGACCCCATTAGCCTTTATCTGTTGGCCGAGGCCCACTTCGCCGCCGGCAACAACAAAAAGGCTCAGGAGCTGGGGGCCAAGGCCGTGGACAACGCCACCGGACCGCTGAAGTCCCAACTGGAGCAGCGGATCAAGCGGTACCAGGACAAGGACAAGTAGTCGGCCATACATGATCGCCGCGGGCCGTGCTCGGTGGCCCAATACGGCGTCGCAGACCACCTGCGGCGATGTATGCCTGCCAAAACGGCTGCGCGGCCCACTCTGAACTTCACGGGATAACACCGCGACCGCCGCTAACCCCAAACTTGGTAGGCCAGTACGGCGATCGCAGACCGCCTGGAACCCCGGCGGTTACGGCCACCGATGTTGACGGCCAGATACTGTCACTGGGTGCTGGCCGACGGCGGCGACGACGCCTCTGCGGCGGGGATGGCCGCTTCGGCCTGCCGCAGCAGGTGGGATAGCTCGCCACTGAAGACGAACCGCGGGTCGCTCAACTCGGCAGGAAGTTGCGATCCGGCGACGTGGGCGAACATGATTTCCGCTTCGGCGACGAGGTTCTCGCCGACGTGAGCCTGGCCGCGCACGCGGGCCCCCGCCTCGCTGCAATCGAGCAGCTCCACGCTGTAGCGTAACTGCTCGCCGGGGTAAGCCTCCCGGTGGAAGCGGGCAGTCATTTTGGCCAGGACCACGTTTTTCTCATAACGGTAAGCATGGCCCACCAAGATGCCGCCGGTCTGGGCTAGGCCTTCCAAGATCAGCGTCGCCGGCATCACCGGATAGCCGGGGAAGTGGTCGGCAAAGTGGTCTTCGGCCAACGACAAGTTCTTGATTGCCAAGGCTTTACGTCCGGGATGGAACTCCACGAACCGGTCGATCCACGTCCAGCGCATTGCGAGTTGGCTCCAGCGGCGGCGTCAGGGGGTACGGGGGTGTGGCCAGAAGCGGCCCCGGGGGCGGGCAGATACGGCCCCGTGGGGGTGCAGCCCAGGTCCGAGCCAGTCAGCTTGCCGCTCATGCAGTTACAAACCCCACACGGGCCAGACGGCTGACGGCCCCGCTCCAGCTTGGGCGGCTCGCAGCCCGGACAAAAGCGGTCCGCACCGCCCGCCTAGCTGTTCGAAGAGGGCGTCGCCGCACCCAGCCGGTGCTGCAGATATCGCACGATCAGGTCGACCGTGAACAGGTCTTCGATCCGGTCCACCCGCGGGTCTTCCCGGAACTTGCTCAGGTCCGCATAGGGCATGCGGCGTTGCAGCTCCTCCAAACCCGCCTCATTGAGCCGGCCGTCGGTGATGTACCGCGAGTCCCCCTGGAAGATCGATTCGGGGAACAGATCCGACCGCGGGATGTGGATCCCGAACTGTTTTTCTAGGCGAAAAGTGATGTCCAGAAAATCGATCGATTCGGCGTTGAGATCGGCACGGAGACGGGCTTCGGGCCGGACTTCCTCTTCGTCAACGTTGAGGGCGTCCACTAGGATGGACCGCACCTTGTGGAACAGTTCGTCGTAGGTCATGAGTGAGGTTCTCCGCAACTCCGCTTATCCGGGAACGGCACCGAGGCTCAGCCCGCCGTCCACGGTGATCACCTGACCGGTGATGTACGCCGCGCCCGGACCGGCCAAAAACAGCACGACCGCGGCCACATCCTCCGGTCGTCCCAAACGACGTACCGGTATCAGTTTCTTCAAATTTTCCTCGCCGGCAAGGTTCCGCACCGCCTGGCTCATGTCTGTCTCGATGAATCCGGGGGCGACCGCATTGACCAGCACGTTCCGCCGGGCCAGCTCGACGGCCAGGGCCCGGGTGAAACTGTTGAGGGCCCCCTTGCTGGCCGCGTAGTTGGCCTGACCGACGTTAACATGCTCGGCGGCGACGCTCGAGATATTGATAATCCGCCCGCTGCGTTGTTTGAAAGCCATTTGCCGGGCCACCGCCTTGCAGAAGGCAAACGCCCCGCCCAGATTGGTGGCCAGTACCCCTTGCCAGTCCTCGAAGTCCATCTGCAGGAACAACTTGTCGCGGATGATCCCGGCGTTGTTGACCAGGATATCGATCCGGCCCCACTCGGCCAGCACGGCCTCGACGACCCGTTCCGCCGTAGCCGGCTCGGCGACGTCCCCCTGGTAGGCCTTGGCCACGCCCCCGGCGGCCGCTACTTCCGCCTCCAGGCTTTGGGCGGCCTCAGCGTTGCCGCGGTACACAAAGGCGACCTTGGCCCCCTCGCGGGCCAGCGTCTGCACAATCGCCCGGCCGATGCCGCGGCTGCCGCCGGTGACGATCGCGACCTGATCCTGCAGAACTCCCATATTGGCCGGACCCAAACTGCTTCAGAACCACTAACCCGTTATCTGATATATACTTCCGTCACGATTGGGCCATGCCCGGGGCGCACAGCCAGGCCCATTGCCGCCGCCAGTGCTGCTGCAGGTGGGCGTCCCGCTCGGCCCCGTCGGCCCGCAACTCCTTCAGACTATAACCGACAAGGCCAAACTGGGTGAAGACCGTTTGCTCACCGGCGGCGCTGACTCCCCGAGCCTTGAACTGGGCCGCCGCGGGCTGCTGCGCGGTCATCTCCACCGTCACTTCCAGCCGCTGTCCCGGCTGCAAAAACGTCCCGTATTTCACCTGTTTGACTTCCCGCAGGACGATTACTGGGTGGGCAAAATCGGTGCTAGCCCGCCATAGCCACGCCGCCGCCTCCACGCACGCCTGCAGCATCAGCACCCCCGGCATCACCGGAAACCGCGGGAAATGATCGGCCAGATACTCCTCCCCCAAGGCCAACAGCTTGACCGCCGTCAGCTTCCGCCCCGGTTCGCACGAGGTAATCCGGTCGATCAGACAAAATCGCATCGCTTCCGACCCGTCCCGGCACTGCGTCCTATCTTCAAGCTCTCTTCCGGCCCGCCCGACGGCGCCATGCCAGCCACTGGCGACGCCCGTATCGGTGGCACCCGTCCGGCGACACGTATGCCTACCTAGGCGACCCCAATATCGGTGGCATCCACCCGGTGGCACCCGTCCGGCGACCCCACCGTTTCATATCAGGTAAACGGTACGCCGCCGAACCGTTGCGCCGGCCACCGCCGCCTCGGCACGGCTGGCCGGAGGAATATCCGTCGCCGTAAGAAATGGCAGTATAGTCATTTTTCCCGCATCGGACAGGGGGAAGGACAGACGCCGGCCCGACGGGCCGCCACTACCGGGACGCTCCATGACGCTCCATATGTCCCCATGCCCGATACTTTGCCGCAACTCGCTGATAAACAAACACTTACGTTGAGGACTGTAAAATTTCCCCCCCACCGGCAGGCCACCATTTTCAGCAAATAATGCGTCGTATTTGTGGCGAATAATGTGCCGTTTCCACGATCGTAGCGAAAAATTTGGCAAATCCCGTCATTTCGCCCCAGAGAGAGAGCGTAATACCCATGGGGCACCAGCGTTGGTGAGCGGGTGCACGACCATACGGAGCAAACGGATGCATCAGGCAACGCCCGGACTGTTACAGTGCCAGTTTGGCCGGAAGGTTTTACTGCCCATTTTTCTGAGCGTCATCGTTCAGACGATTGCGGCCCCGTCGGCGGACGCCCAGATCTCCGCCACCCAAGGGGCGTTGAACCAGCAGATCGGCCAATTCGGCGAGGGGCTATGCGAACTGTTCGTGAAGGCCCAAGGCCAGGACATTCACCGTTTGGCCTACAACAACAGCGGCCACGGCATCGACTACCTGATCCGCAGCATCGGGCCGGACGGCCAGCCCACCTACCGCATCGTCGAAGTCAAAACCACGACTCAGGCCACGCTGCCCGAATTGGACGTGACGCGAGCCGGCAAGCAACTGAGCTTCGAGTGGATCGAGCAGAACTTGCAGCAGGCGGCGCGGTCGCATTCGGACGCCACCACCCGCCAGCTCGCCCGCGAGGCGTTGAACGCCCTGCACAACGCCCCGCAGACCGTGCAGGCCGAGCTGCACTTCGTGTCCGTGCATGGCGACAAATACGCCATCTACCCGGTCGATCATCGTAACGCGAAGATTCGAGGAGCCATCGCCGAGTTCCGAATTGAGCCTGAGCTGAAAAAATGTATTGATCGGTTTCAGAACAAGCCCCTCAAGGATCAGGCGGTCCGGCTGCTGCGGCAGCACGATCAGTTGAGGGCCCCGTGCGACCCGCGGGTCGTGTCCAAACCGGAATTCGTAGACAAAGTAGCCAAAACCGCAAAGGTCTCGGCTAGCGAGGCGGAACAGGCCCTGACCCAGGCTGCGGAGAAGGTGCGGGCACCAGGCGGCTCGTATAGCGTGAAAATCGGCGACAAGTTCCTGAAATTCGCGGGCAAGGCCGCCGGGCCGGGCGGCGTGGTCGCGATCGAAATCATCGTGATCTCCGCCGAGGCTTATGAAATCGAAAAACGTTACGATAATGGCGAGATCACCCGCGATGAGGCGGACCGCCTGCTGGCCGGACTGGTCGCCAATAGTGCGGTCGGTCTCGGCGGCGGGTTGGGCGGGGCCGCGGTCGGTGCTTCGATCGGTACCCTCATCTGTCCCGGCCCCGGAACGATCATCGGCGGCGTGGTCGGCGGAGTGACCGGTTACATCGGTTCCGTGGAGATCTTCGAGCTGAGCGGCATCAAAGAGATGCTCGCCGAATACCTGCAGCCGGCGGTCACGGCCATCCGGGAAGCCAAAGATCGGGCCGTGGACACGCTTAGCCAGGCGGCGGATGCGGCCAGCGAGGCGATCGGTGCGGCCGCCGAGACGGCCTGGGAAACCGCCAAGAGCGGCTGGTCCTGGCTCCGGCGGCAGTTCGAGTGAACTGCCGCGCGGCGGTTGGACCGATCGTTCTGACTATCGCTGACGTTCCACGTGGAACATTTAGACGCATCTAAAATGTCGCCTCGATAATGTCGCCCGGCAGGCCAGCCCCTTCTGCCGCAGAGCCGCGGTTGGGACGCCGCCTTCCGCAACTGATTGCCGGACAATCACTTACCGCCCAGACAAGACACCGTGCCGCGGTCGGTGCCCCCAACCGGCCGATCGGACAGTGCCACCTCCTGGCCTCGCGGCGGCCCACGTGGCGGTTGCCACTCCCAAATCGTTGCAGGTTCATCACTTACCGCCCAGACAATAGACGGTGCCGCGGTCAGTGCCGACGACCAGGCAGTCCGGGCCGACTGCCGCGGCACAGCCCACCGGGCCGTCCAGCAGCAGCTCCTGGAGTTTCTTACCTGTTTTCAGGTCGAGCACGTAAAATTCGCCGTCGTTGGACAGGCAGCCGACGTAGACCCGCTGCCCGACGATTACGGGGGCGGCATCAACCTGGCCGGCGGTGGCGAAGTTCCACAGCTCCTTGCCCGTGCGGGCATCCAGGGCATAGACCCGGCGGTCGCGGCTACCGCTGACCACGATCCCCTCGGCCACGGCGGGGGAGGCGTAAAACGGCATCGGCCGCCGGTCCGGCGTGAACGCCCAGACCTTCTCCCGCTTAATGTAATTCACGGCCACCACCTGATTGCTGATCATCGCGGCATAGAGATGATCGCCGGCCACGGCGGCGGTGGCTACCGTCTCGCCACCCAAAGGCAGGGTGTCCAATTCTTTGCCGCTGCGGGCATCGATGATGTGAAGCACGCCGTCGCTGCAGCCGGTGGCGAAGGTCAGGTCGCCGACCACGGGGGCCGCCGCGTTGATCGGGCCGTCGATCGACACCGACCAGACTTTCTTGCCCGTACTGTCCAGGCAGTAGAGGTTCGAGTCATGCGAGCCGACGATGACGAGGTCCTTGTAGAAGTTGGCCCCGGCGTGGATTTCGGCCCCGGCCTGGAATTTCCAGAGCACCTGGCCGTTGGCGGCGTCCACGCAGTAGAAGTTGCCGTCCAGGTCGCCGACGTAGACCCGCCCTTTGTGCACCGCCGGCGGGGCCTTCATGACTCCCAGCCGGGTCTTCCACCGCAGTTTGCCGCTGGCCAGCTCCAGGGCGTAGAGGTGCTTGTCGAAGGAAGCGACGTATGCGGTGTCGCCGGCGATCGCCGGGGCCCCTTCGATGGCGTCGCCGGTTTTGAATTGCCAGCGTTCCTGCAGTCGATCCGGAAGACGGGCGGTGCCGACGCCGCTCATCAGGGCGTTGCCACGATAGACGGGCCAGTCGGCCAGCAGGGGTGTGCCTGCCGCGGCCAGGAGGATCGCGGCGAACAGGGCATCCCACCGTCCGGCAGGGGTAAGTCGCAGGGGACGGCCCCATGCACCGTCCGCCCGACGGTCTGGCGGCCCGGCAGCTACCACGCCGCACGGTACAGTGCCAGCAGCTCGGCTTCGCCGACCGGACGGGGATTGAAGCGTGCGGTCCATTGCTGCGCGGCCTCCTCGGCCAACAGGGGCAAGATGGTCTGGCTCACGCCGCATTCCCGCAACGATTGGGGCAGACCGGCCACCTGGGTGAAGTGCAGCAGTTTCTCGGCCAGCACCCCGCTGGCGGGCCGGCCGTTATGCGTCGGGGACTGTCCCAGAAGCTCGGCGTACAGTGCGTCGACCGCCTGGCCGTTGAAGCGCACCACGTGCGGCAGCATAATGCCGATGGCCACGCCGTGGGTGATGCCGTAGTGGGCGGTCAGGGGGTTGGCGCAGCTATGGCAGGCGCCGAGCATGGCGTTTTCGATGGCCATGCCGGCCAAATGGGCGCCGACGAGCATCCCCCAGCGGGCAGGGAGGTTGTCCGGTTCCCGCAGGACAGTTTCAAAGTGGCGGCTGAGGTACTCCCAGGCGGTGCGGGCGCACATTTGGGTAATCGGGTTGCGACGGGTACACACATATGACTCGACCGCATGCGCGATGGCATCGATACCGGTGGCCGCGGTGACCGCTTTGGGCTGGGTGACAGTCAGCTCCGGGTCGAGAATGACGATGCGGAAGGCGGCCTTGCGGTCGCCGCAGGCCATCTTGAGGTGCGTCTTTTCGTCGGTGATCAGGGCGTAGCTTTGGGCCTCGCTGCCGGTGCCAGCGGTGGTGGGCACGCCGACCGAGGGGAGCATCGGGCAGCTGGCCTTGCCGAATCCCTTGTAATCGCTCATCCGGCCGCCGTTGGTCAGCAAGAAATTGATCCCCTTGGCACAGTCCATGGCGCTGCCGCCGCCGACGGCGACCAGGCAATCGACCTGGTGGGCACGGGCACAGACCACGCCAGCGGCCACTTCGCGTTCGGTCGGATTCTCATGCACGCCATCGAAGACGAACACGTCCAGCCCGGCGGCCTGCAATATCCGCACCGCCCGCTGCGGATGCCCAGCCTGCTCCAGCCCGGGGTCGGTCACCAGCAGTACCCGCCGGCCCCCGAGGCCAAGCACCGCCTCGCCGAGCCGCTCCAGGCTCCCCGGCCCGGCGATCACCCGGTTGAGCGGCTGGTAGTCAAAAGGCAGGATTTGGCCGCGGGCGGATTCCTCCAGGGTCCCGGCCGGGCTGGGGAGCAACGTGGCAGTCGAGGGCAGCAAATTCATGGTGCGGTCTGGCAGCGGTTCGTCATCGGCGGCATCGGATCCAGCGGGAGCAACGGGCGGGCCGGCGCTGACATCATGCGGTTCATACGCGGATCCAATCTCCATCATACTGGAAGGCCCGCGAGCGGAAGAGGAAATCGACGATATTCCCCTCGTGCGGCTGCAGCCAGTTCAGCTTAACGGTGGGGATCGGGCCGATGTTCAGGCGGTCGATGTGCGGGGCGTCCAGCAGGGCCCGCTGGAACTGCGGATTGGCGGTGATCGCCGTGCAGACCAAAGTCGGGCCGATCTTGTCCAGCATCTTCTCCTGCGGGCATTTGACCACGACGCAGAAGGGGAACATGTATTCCTTGTTGGCGATCGCCGCATCGGGATTTTCGCAGTGGATGATGGTGGGTCGCAAGTAGGCGCAGCGTTCCATTTTGACCAGGCGGGGGCCGTATTTCGGGCCGGTGACGTCGGTCACCCCCGGCTCCTTGAGGGCGGCTTCGATGTCGGCATCGACCCCTTCAGCCTGTCCGGGCACGGTGAATGCCGCCAGGCCAGCCCGGGGATCGTCCGGCGGCAGCGGCTGTACCGGCCCCAGGCGTGCGGCCAGGGCCTCGGCGATCTTCTCCGTGTGGCGGGACGCCCAGATCGCCGAGCAGTTGATGCAACTGCGGCCACCGTTGACGTAAATGCTGTCGACCATCACATCGATATACCGCTCCCACTCGTCGACCTTATCATCACCGAGCAGGATTTTGCTGAAGCCGGGGCCGTGCACCTGCACGCGGGGGTTGCTCCGGTACTGCTCGACGGTGGTGGCGCTGCCGAAAATGAGGCTCCGTTGGCAGTTGTTGAGGATGGCCGCGCCGACATCGGTCGATCCGGGGTAGATGGCGATGGCCTGTTTGGGCACGCCCGCGGCGGTCAGGGCGGCGAACATCCGGAACGGCGTCCACGGCTCCTGCGAACCCGGCTTCATCACCAGGCCGACCTGCAGGGGGATCACCGGCAGCCACAGGGTATGTACGCCGGGGGAGTTGGACGGCAGCACCAGCCCCAGCACCGGCGACTGGCACTGGTAGCTCAGCGGCACGCCGCGGGACTCGACGCCGTAACCGCGGCCGAGGATGGTCAGGTCCAGGCCGCGGGTCAGGGCCTCGAGGATCTGCCGCATGTTCGACAGCACGAAATGGTTTTTCTCCATGTTGAACCGGCACATGTGCTCCGGCAGGCCGGTGGTTGCCGACTGCAGGCGGACGAACTGTTGCGGCGTCTGCGTACCGTTGCCCAGCGGCAGCTCGGCGCTCAGGTACAGGTCGGCGGCGCGTTGGACCATCTGCAACAGCTCGGCGACGGGGATCTGCCGCAGCAGGTGTCGGGCCCGGGCCGCATGGCGCAGGTCCCGCTCGACCATCGCCGCGTTGGCCCGGTCGATCTCCGCCAGCAACTCCCCCGTCTGAAAATGCACAATCCGGTCCGTTTCCAGACTCTCGTACGGCTCCCCCCAACGGAGCACCGGGATGCGGATCACGTGCGGTCTCCTGCAGGATTACGTTCCATCCATCTCGCACAACCGCCAGTCGGGCGTCGGTTTCGGCCTGGCCGGCGGCAGCCAGTGCCGGCGATCAGTACACGCCGACGGTGGTCTGAGCGGCGATCTCGTGGAAGGGGCGGACGCCGCTGACGCCGTCCCAGGGGTACTTGAAGCTCGGCGGCTCCCGCTCCCCTTCGTCCCGCTCCGGGAAGCGGGGAACGAAGAATTCTCGCGTCAGGGTGGTCAGCAGGACCCGCCCGCTTTCCCCGTAGGGCACCAGCTTGTTGTAGTCCTTAAAATCGACGACCTCGACGACCGCCCGCGGCTGCGGGGCGTAGTAGGTGATCTTGTATTTGTCCTTGGCCGTCGGCATGTCCGCCGCCGCCAGACCCATCAGCGTATTCCCGTAAGTGGGGGCAATGTACACTTCCGGCCCCAAATACTCCTCGATCATGAAGCGGATCCACTGCGAGGTCATCTCCGTGCCGCCGCAGAAAATGCCGGTAATGCCCATCTGCCGGATGGTCGTCCCCTGCTCTTCAAGCCGTTTGCACAAGGCGTCCAGCAGCTTGGGGGTAGTGAACATGCAGCGGATGTTGTGGTTGGCGGTCAGGATGGTCATGGCCTGGTCGATGCAGTGATCCTGGTAGGCGCGGAGGTGCTCCATCCAGCCTTTTTTGATGAGCTTGATGACCCAGCGGGGATCCAGGTCGATGCAAAAGCAGATGCCGCCGCGGTACTGGCAAAGGTGTTCCACGGCCAGCCGCAGGCGGCGGGGTCCGGACGGCCCGAGCATCAGCCAGTTGGCCCCCTTGGGGAAGTACTCGTCGGGCAGGGTGTCGGAGAACATCTCGTAGTCGATGCGGTAATCGTCGCACACCACGCGGCTTTTGGGCACGCCGGTGGTGCCGCCGGTCTCGAAGACGTACCAGGCGCGGTCCTTCATGCCGCGGGGGATCCAGCGTTCGACCGGCCCGCCGCGCAGCCAGTCATCCTCGAAAAACGGGAATTTCTTGATGTCTTCCCAACAGTTGACATCCTTGAGCGGGTCGAAATCGAAGGATTTGGCCTTTTCCAGCCAGAACGGCGTGCCCGTTTCCGGCGAGAAGTGCCAGCGGACGATCTCGCGGACGTGGGCGTCGAGCTGGGCTTTGGCGTTGCGGATCCGCTCTTCCAGCGTCGCGCCGGTCACCGGGGCGGGTTTGCCAGGTGTGTCAGGAAGCATGGCAGGCTCACTCGATACCAGACGTAAGCGTTACCTTGTCGCACCAGTATCAATACCGATTCCAAATACCTATAACCGGTCCGTATGCCTCAGGACATAGTCATCATAGCGGCGTGGGGGGCGGGTACGGCCAACGCGGCGTCAGAATCCCGGTCCACACTGCGGCGACAGCCCTGTCTGGGGGGCCGGCCCGCCGTTGACGCCGCAACTGCCTGCACCTCAACGACTTACACTTACCTCCCTTACGGTGACGCCACCGCGGCAACGGCTCAGTCGCCGCACTTGATGGCGTAAAGGGACTTTTCGGTCATGACGTACAGCACGCCGTTGGCCACCACCGGGGTAGAGCGAATGTGGGTATCGAACTCGATTTTGCTGATCAGGTATTTGTCGGCGACCTTTTTGCGTACGGCGAGCATAGCGGCGCGGGCGGCCTTGCGGTCCTCCAATCCCTGGGCCGCCGCGACCTCATCGTAGACCTCGTGCTGCTTCAAGTGCCGGAAAATGAATAGTTCCCCTTGGTCGTTGGCCAGCAGGATTTTGCCGTCGACGGAGTAGGGGGAGCCCCAGATAGAGGCCTTGGTGTCGAAGCTCCAGTAATGTTTGCCGGTGTTGGCGTCCAGGCAGTGCAGAAATCCGGCCAGCTCGGCGACGTAGACGATGTCGTCGACGACGCAGGCGGTGGACATGGTGCGGCCGAAGCGGAAGTCGCGGGGTGCCCATTTGCGATCCTCGACGCCGCCAAAGCGCCACAGCTCGCAGGAGTTGGGGTTGGGCTTTTCGCCGATCTTTTCGTTGCCGTTGGCGTCTTTGGTGCGGACTTCGAGGTATTTGGAGATGTCGCCGCGGCTGTCCTTTTTGGGAGCGATGCAGAAGAAGTTGGCAATGCCAGTGGTGTGTTCGGGGTCCTGACCGACGCCGATGTAGATGCGGTTTTTGTAGACGACAGGGGTAGCGATGAAGTCGTTGCGGGTGCCGGTGCCGCCGAGTTCGTAGACGGCGTCTTTGGGGTTGCAGTCGAATTTCCAGAGCAGCTCGCCGGTTTCGGGGACGAAGCTGTACAGCCAGCCGTCGCCGCCGGGAAAGATGACCTGGCGGGTGCCATCGATGTCGGCAAAGACCGGGTTGGACCATTGGCCGTGCATAATGTTTTTGCCCGGGGCGTTGCTCTTCCAGAGGAGCTTGCCGGTCTTTTTGTCAAGGGCGATGAAGCTGGGGGCTTCCGGCGAGGGGATATTGATGTGCCCTTCGTCCACGCCGTTGGCGGTGACAATGAACAGGATGTCGCCGACCAATAGCGGCGAGCAGGCCGACATGTTATGGGGGAAGACATTCAGCTCTTTCATCATGTCGAATTCCCACAGGATGTCGGCGTCGGTGGGGGTGTTGTACTCGACCTGCTTGCCGGTTTTGGGGTCCGTCCCCTTGAGGGGTCGGCCCTGCATGCCGTTGGCCATGCCGTGCAGGTCGGCACAGACCACGGTGCAGCGGTTGGAGACGTAGTAGACGCGGTCCCCCTCGACTACCGGCGTGGAGCAGAGGCCTTCCTTGGGCCAGTCGTTGACCTGGCCGCTAGGGAGCTTGTCGTGGACGGCCTGCCAGAGGAACTTGCCGGTTTTTTCGTCGAAGCACATGAGGATGCCGCGGTCGACTGGCTCGCCGTTTTTGTCGACGTCGCGGGGGTTGCGGGGCGTCTCGTTGTTGGTGCCGACCAGGACGCGGCCGTTGGCCACCACGGGGCCGCCGTAGGCCCGGCTGCCGAGCTGGGCCTTCCACAACAGGCGCGGCCCTTCCGGGTCGAAGTTGTCGGGTACGCCCGTGGCGGTGAGGTTGACCATGTTGCGGTAGATGGTGCCGCCGAACATGACATGGTCGCCGGGGCGGGTTCCGGGCGGCACCGACGGAACGGGCGACACCTGTCCGGACGCCTGAGCTGCGGCTTGGGCAGGCGCCGGGTCGGCGGCCACACTTGTCGGGATCGCCGCCTCCGGCCGCCACCATCCCGCCAGCCCGGCGACGATGCCACAGGCCATCACGACTCCGCTGCTCCCTAGCCCGAGCCAATATGTGCCTCGCATGGCGTCAATCCTCACTTTTCCGATCAAAATAGTGATGATCTTTCAATCTTCCCGGGCGCCGCTGCGGCAGTGTCCGTGCGTTTTGCCCGCAACTGTCTGTCAATGAACATGTTACGGCTTTTGGTCATTGGGCGTAATCATAACGTTGTCGTAGTAGATTTCCGAGCCGGGCAGGGGCGGGCCGTCCGTGCGGGGCGCAACGTTGGACACATAGCCGTAGAGCGCCGCCGCACCGTTGCGGTTCGGGTTGGGGTCCTCGAACGCGATCGTCCACTGTTCCGGCTCCGGCGTCCCTTTTTTCCAGACCTTGCCGCGAACCAGGGCGCTGTTGGGCCGCTGCTCGACCCGCAGGCGGGCGGTGTACCAGACGTTCGGCTCCCAGTCGAAGGGGATGCCGTGATTGATTCGCGGCCGGGCCTCCCAGGAGGTGATCCGCAATGTCTTTTTGCCCAACGCCGGGTCGATCTTGCCGTCTAAGATCAGGTTGTAGCGGCTGTTGACCAGGCCGATGTCGGGCAACTTGTTCCGTACGAGGGTCCCCATGATGTCGGCCTGGATGGTGTAGTTGGCGGCGTCGGGGGTGGTGATGTAGGCATTGGCTTTGGCAAGGGGCGGCCGCGAGTCGGTGTTGACCTTAGCCAGGACAAGGTTGCCATCGGGCAGTTTTTTGACGAAGAACTTGCCGGCGGTGTTGACCCAACCGGCGGGGACGCCGCCTTCGGGGAGCTTGTCGAAGTCCTGGCGATACGGGATGGTAGGGGCGACGCGGACGCGGGCGCGGGCGGCGAAGTTGCCGTGCCGGAACTCCACGTATCCCTGCTGGCTGGGCTGCGGCCCGACGGTGAGCCGTCCGGCGGCGATGGTCCCCTGCAGGGCCGGGGGCTGGGCGCCGCTGGGGGTTTTGGGGGGCAGCGGCAAGCTCCAGGTCCCTTCGCCGGGCGGGGCGGGGACGGTGCGGCCGTTGGCGTCGTGGAAGACCACCTCAAACTGCACCTTGCCGCCGGGGGCGAGGGTCACGTCCGCCGGGTAGAGCCGCACGCCGGCCACCGCCTTGGGGTCGTGTGGCGTCTCCTCGGGTAACGGTCGGTACGGTTCGGCCGCCGGGCGGGCGTCCGGATAGCCAATGCAGTACAGATCGGTGCGGGTCGTGAAGTAGATCCGGCCGTTGACGGCGATCGGGGTGCCGTTGGTCTCGTTGAGCAGGCCGCCGGGGCCGGGGAAGCGGTAGGTGAACGTCTCGTCTTCGTCCGGCCGCTGCTGGCCGCGGAGGGTAAGGATGACCATACGGCCCTTGACGTCGAAGATGTAGAGTTTGCCGTCGGCGATGAGGGGGGAGCCGCGGACTTCGGTGGCGTAGCGGTACCGCCAGAGCAGCTCGCCGTCTTTGGCCCGGAAGCAGAAGATTTCGCCGCTGTCGTCGGGGGCGTAGAGGAGGCCGTCCGCCAGGGCGGCGGAGGCCAGGCCGAAGCGGTTGGCCAGGGGCTGGTTGCGGTTGGCCTTGTAGGGGCGGCGGAAGGTGTCCCAGACGACCTTGGGGCGGCGGGTCTGCGGATCGACCTGGCTGGCATCGACGCAGATGATGCGGCCGATGGGGGCCCCTTCCGGGTTCTCCTCGCCGTGGGTGCAGTAGACCAGGTTGCCGTCCACGATCGGCGAGCCGTTGATCACCCCTTTGGCAAAGGGGATGCTCCAGACCAGCTCGCCGGTGCGGACCTTGAGGGCGTGCAGGCCGCCGTCCGCGCCGCCGGTGATCAGCAGGCGTTGGCCGTTGATCACGGCGATCACCGGGCTGGAGTAGTAGGTGCCGTAGAGGGTGTCCGGGTTGATGGTCGACCACCAGACGATCTGGCCGGTCTGGCCGTCGAAGGCGACGTAGCGGTTCAGGCCGCGGGCGTGGTCCCCCCAACTGGCATTCGGCATGCCGACGATGACCAGGCCGCTATCGAAAATGGGGGTAACGATGCGGCCGCCGTAACCGGTGACACGGCCGAATTCCTCGGTCAGTTGCCGGCTCCAGACGCGTTTGCCGTTAGAGTCCAGGCAGAGCAGCTCGCCGGCGGTGGTGTGGGCGTAGATGTACCGCCGCTGCGGGTCGGCGGTGAGGGTCGTCCAACCCAGGCGTGAGGAGACAATGTCCGTGTGGTACACGTTGACGCGGTATTCCCACAGTTTGGTGCCGGTTTTTTCGTCAAAGCAGACGATCTGCTCCCCCTCGTGGAGGCCTTCGCCGGTCCCGTGGATGATGTAGAGTTTGCCGGCCATGACCAGCGGGGCGGAGCGGCCGCCATAGGGCTGCTGCCACAGGACGTTGCCTTGGGTTTTGCGGGCGGGGTCGAACTCGCCGGGGAGGTTTTTTTCGCGGGACAGACCGTTTTGCTCCGGGCCGCGCCAGTGGATCCAGTCCGCGGCCTGTCCGGGGGCGAGGAGGCCGGCGGCGGCCGCGGCCGACAGGAGGGCCGCCAAGGCCAGACGCAGGGCAGCGTTCGGGTTCATGGCACACTCCCTGGAACGGAGGGGTTGCAGGTCGGGGGCGGGGCCGCCGCGTCCGGCGAGGCGGTCCGGCGGCACACCCGGCGGGCTTTCAGCTCGTAGCGGGGCAAACTCTGCGGCGGCACGGCCACGACGGCCACCCGAAACAGCAGCTCGTCGCGGATCGCCTGGGCCACGGCCTCGGCCAACGGCCGCCCGTCGCCGCCGTGCGGCTCGATCTCGATCCGCACGTCCGCCAGCGGCCCCGTCTGATCTACAACAATACGATACTCGGCCACCTCCGGAAAGCGGCGGACGATCGCTTCCAACGTGGCGGGATAGAGGTTGTTGCCGCGGATGTGGATCATGTCATCGACGCGGCCGATGATCCCGCCGGCCAGTCGCCGCCACGTGCAGCCGGACACGGCGTCCCCCGGCTCCCAGCGGACGACGTCGCCGGTGCGGTAGCGGATCAGCGGGTTGCTGAGCCGGCCCAGGTTGGTCAGCACTAGCTCGCCGTACTCGCCCGGCGGCACCGGCCCCGTCCCGCCGATGGCCACGATCTCGGCCACATATTCCGCCTCCAGCAGCAACAGGCCGGCACCGGCGGCGAGAGGGGGAGCAGCGAGACGGGCAGGATCGGCAGGATCAGCCAAACCGGCGGCACCATCCGCAACACCGGCAGCGGCATTGACGGGGGTATCGATCGCCGGCGCGGCAGCCGGATCAGCAGCGGAATCGGCAGCAGTCGCAGCAGCCGGATCGATCGCCGGCGCGGCAGCCGGATCGGCAGCAAGATCGGCAACCGGTTCGGCGGCAGGATCGACCGCCGGTTCGATCGCGACCGGCCCCACTTCGGTCAGGCCATAATGGTCGATGACGCGGCACCCCCACGCGGCGGCCAGGCAGTCGCGGGTGGCCGGAATACTCCCCCCAGGCTCGCCGGCCACGACCAGCAGTCGCACCGGCCCGGCGGCCAGGTCGATCCCCTCGCGGGCCGCCACCTCGGCCATGTGCAGGGCATAGGTCGGCGTGGCGAACACCACCGTGCAACCGTGATCGCAGATGCACCGCAGGCGGGCCGTGGTCGGCATGCCGCCGCCGGACAGGCAGAACCACCCCTGGCGGGCCGCCGCCTCGAAGGCCGTCCAGAACCCCAGAAACGGCCCGAACGAGAACGGGAAAAACAGCCGGTCGCCGCGTCGCAGACCCAGCAGGCGGTAATTCCACTGCCAGCACCGCAGCAGCCACTCCCAGGACTCGGGCGTGTCCAGCCACCGCAGCGGCCGGCCCGTGCTGGTGCCGGACGTCTGGTGCAGGCGGCTATAGCGGTCGAGCGGCTCGGCCAGGTGGCTGCCGTAAGGGGGATGGGCCTCCTGGTCGGCGGCCAGCTCGGCCTTGGTCGTGAAGGGGAGGCGGCGGAAGTCGTCCCAGCTCTTCAGGTCGCCCAGGTGGAAGCCGGCCAGCTTGCGGGCGTAAAAGCCGTTGCGGGCCAAGGTGTACTCCAGCAGTCGCCGCAACCGCCGCCACAGGTACGCCTGCAGCTCCTCGGTCGAGGCCTGCAACAGCCCGGCGGGCAGCGATGACATTCCGGCGACAGCGGACGGCTCAGTCATGCTCCGTAAATACGCCGACTTCCCGAAGGCAAGGAGGGCAAGGTGGCACCAAAATCCGACAAATACGCGGACCTTACCCGCACGTGGCAGCACCTGCGGGCATCCCTTTATCCATCATACCACACATCCCAGGCGATTTTACGGCGACTGTTCCGTCCATTCCCGTTTCTGGCCCGCGTCTACCCCTGACTCCCAGGCATCCAGGTGGATAACCTGTTCGGGAACCAGCCGCCGGTGGCCGCCGCAAAACGCTTCCAGCTCGATGCCGGCAAAGCCCAGCTCCCGCAGTTGGCCGTACAGGAGCTGTCCGTCGGAGCATTCGACGCGGACCGCCCGGCCCAGCAGCTCCATGTGCCGCACCCATTCCGCTTCCACGTGGCGGACGTTGCCGCTCACCAGCTCCCGGTAGGCCGCGTCCAGGCAGTCGAGGACGCACTCGGCGGCCCTGCGGCGGTCCACGGCCTGGCCGCACGCCATCGCTAGGGAAATGGCCTGCGGCAGACGGGCCGCCGCAAAGTCCTCGGCCGTCTGGGTCAGGTTCAGGCCGATGCCCGCGACGACCCGGGGGCCATGCTGCTCGATGAGGATACCGCACACTTTCCGCCCAGCCAGTAACACGTCGTTGGGCCATTTGATATGGCAGCGGCGACGGACGAGGGCGTGCACGGCCTCAGCGACGGCCACTGCCGCCCAGGCGGTTAACACGACCGGCCGCCGCAGCTCCGCTGGCGGCGACACAACCACCGACAGCAGCAACGCCTGCCCCGGCCGGCTCGTCCAACTTCGCCCGTGCCGCCCGCGGCCCGCCGTCTGGTAGTCGGCGATGACCGCCAGGCCGGCCCCGCCGTCCGGGCGACGACCCGCCAGCTCCGCGGCCGTGGTGTTCGTGCTCGCCAGGCGCGAATAGACCAGCACCGTCTGTCCGACATGCCGCGTGGGAACACTCCAGCTCGCATCAGGCGTCGCTTCTTCCATTGTTGCGCAGGTCGTATTCCCGCCGCTTCTGCTGCCGGACCATCGGCCGCCGCTCGAGCTGCCCTCGGTCCGTCTGCTACCAAAGCCAGTCTTGCTGCCGGACGATTTCCGCCAATCCATCGAGCCGTCAGACCATCCACCCGCCGCTTCTGCTGCCGGACCATCGGCCGCCGGACAGTCAGCACGCCGGACAGTCAGCAGGGGGATGGGCGGTAGTCCAGAGCAATGTCGAGGGCGGGGGCCGAGTGGGTCAGGGCACCGACGCTGATCCGGTCCACGCCGGTGGCGGCGATGGCCCGCACACTCGCCAGGGTCACGCCGCCGGAAGCTTCGAGGAGTACACCCGGGGCGATTGCATCCCGCCGCCGCACCGCCGCCCGGAGCATTTCGATACCCATGTTATCCAGCAGGATGATGTCCGGCCGTTGTTGCAGGGCCTGCTCGAACTGCTCCCAACTCTCCACCTCGACTTCGACGGGCAGTCCGGCGTTGCCGGGGTAGGCGCGCGCCCGGCGGATCGCCTCGGCGATGTCGCCGCCCAGGCCGGCCAGGTGGTTGTCCTTGATCAAAATGCCGTCATAGAGACCGCGGCGGTGGTTGGTCCCGCCCCCCATCCGCACGGCGTATTTGGCCAGGAGCCGCCAGCCGGGGAGGGTCTTACGGGTGTCGAGGACCTGGACCCGCAGGCCGCGGACACGGCGGACGAACCGCCGGGTGAGAGTGGCGATTCCGCTCAGATGTTGCAGGAAATTCAGGGCCGTCCGCTCGGCGGCCAGGATCGAGCGAAGGGAACCGGCCACTGTGGCGATGGTCTGCCCCGGGCGGACGACCGTCCCATCGCGGAGTAGCGGCGTGAAGACCAGGGCCGCGTCGACTGCCGCGCAGACCATCCCCGCGGCGGGCAGGCCGGCGACGACACCCGTCCGGCGGACCACGAACGTCGCCGTCGCTACTGCCTCTGCCGCGATCAACGCCGTACTCGTCCGATCCCCCGCCGTCCCCAAATCCTCGGCCAACGCCAGGCTCACCAGCCGACGGCAGGCTTCCTCCTCCGCAACTCCCCACTCAGCCGACATGCTTGTCCCCACTCGGCCGACCTGCTCGGTTGACCGCTGCAACGGGTGTCAGGCCGCTCTCCCCGCACGGCGTTGCTGGGGAGCATACCGGGAACGTCCTACGCCGGGAATGCCGCGGCCAACCGGCGAACCGAGTCCCAATCCGATCCGCCTGCCGCTATGGCCCCTCCGGTCGGTTCCGTCCGGGCGTTCACGGCAGGGGAACCATCGGCGGCATCAGCGGCGGAGCCGCCGCTGACGGTGCCGGCGGCATCATCGGGGGCGGCAAGGCCATCGGCAGGGTCGTTTTTGCCGCTTCCGCCGCCTTGCGCAGACCTATGTCCAGTTGCATCGCCGGATCAGGCTCGATCAGATGCGGCTGGACCCCCATGCCATTAAGGGGATAACCAGCGGGGGACACCAGATGGGCAATCGTTAGTCGAACCACGCCGCCGAGACGGATTTCCGCCCCCCGTTCCACCCCTTCGCTTTCCAGTTGCAGGCTCAACGGGTACTGGATGGCCCCTTTGCCAAAGGTCGGCATGCCGACCAGCACGGCCCGGTCGTGATCCCGCAGTGCGGCCGCTAGCATCTCGGACGCCGAAGCAGTCGTTGCATCCACCAGCACCACCAATGGCATCCAGCAGGCCTGTGCGCCGCTGTCGGAAGTAAAACGGACATCATTGACCTCGGGGAGCTGCCCCTGCGTGGTGACAATCACCCCCTCGGGCAATAGGCGGCGGACGACGTCTAATGCCGCGGTGAACGAGCCGCCCATACTCCCCCGCAGATCGAGAACCAACGCCCGTGCCCCCTCCTGCTCCAGCACGGCGATGGCCTGCTCCAACTCCTGCGGCGTCGTGTCGCGGATGACACCGATACGCAAATAACCGACCCGTACCCCGTCGCGTCCTGTTTTCACCGCCGTACCATACACTGAAGGCGGAACCGCCGGTAGGGTCAAGCGCATTTCTCCGATCGCGTCCCCTGTGACAACGACCAGCTCATGCCAGCCGTCGTGGTCGTGCCGCAGGGCTTCCTGTACCTCTTCCCATCCGTCGATCGAGGCTCCCCAATCGTAACCGTTGATGTGGGAGATGACCTGTCCTGGCCGCAAGGGCGTGTGTAGCTCGGCCCAGGAGCCGGGAACGATCCGTTCGATGACCAGGGAGCCGTTGGTCAGTTTCCAGTAGATGCCGTGGGCGGACAGGTCCGGCGGTGTCGGCTGGGCCGGGTGGAGGTAGATGGTGTATTCGTCCAGACCGCTGCAGGCACCGCAGAGCATTTCGAGGAGCATTGCCGTCGCCGCGGCGGTCGTCCCCTGTTCCTGCCAGCGCAGCAGCAGGCGGCGGAGGTACCGCCGTGCCGCCGCCGCATCCGTTACCGGCCAGTCCTTCCAGGTGTGGACCTGTTGCCGCAACGCCGCGAGCCGCTCCGGCCCGGCCCCCGCCAGAAAACGCTCCCGGAACTCGGGACTATCCAGGGCGGCGGCCAACTCCTCGACGCCGTACCGCCACAGCCGCTGCACGCGGGCCCGCTCCTTGTCCGCATACCACCCGGCGAGCTTACTGATCACCTCCGTGTACAGATGGAGAGCGTCCGTTGGGCTGAGCTGTTCCACAAAGCGGGCATAGTGGGGATCGCGGTGCCGCTGCTGCTGGTACATCCGCCGCAGGGCCTGGTGCAGTTTCGACCGCCATTCCGGCGACCGGCGGTCGGTCAGGTAGAGCTGGCAGTAGGCGGCAACCGCCGTGTCCCACTGCCCCGCCTGCTCCGCCGCGCGGGCTACGTCCTGGAGTTGCTTGACCGACGGTGGGGACGGGGTGGCCGATGCCGCACCGGGCGTTTGAGCCCCGACCGGCCACGCCAGAACCAGCACCGCCGCCCACGACCCCATCCCCATCCGTACATACGCTCGCATGTCTACCCTTTCCGCCGCTGTTTCGACTTTTTGGGTATGCCGTCGTTGGGATGAATCGTCGCTGGGAGGGTCGCGGCGACTCCCACCGGCCTGCCATTTTGGCAGCCGCTGTTTATTTGGGCAGTCGCCGTCCACGACTGCCATTGCCCACAACCTTACATGTACTATAAACCACCGCTCACAGTAATCAACTCCCATTTTACGCTACGGTTGGAATCAACTTCCTTGACACCACCGTCGTCAGAGGCCAACGGACACGCCCCAACTAGCGTGAGGTACGCCCCAACTAGCGTGAAGCGCCCCCAACTAGCGTGAAGCATCCCTGAGCTATAGTGAAGCAGACCCAGCGACGGCGGTCTTACCAGCCCTGCCCCTGCTCAGTTTAGTCTGGGAAGCGGCTCCCCAGCGGCTCCGACCCGCTATCCCGGGCTCGCCCGCTAGCGGCTCAACGCCGGGGCGGGAGACCAGGAGACGTCGTAGGGCGGCTCGACCCGCTCCTCCTCGCCGCCGCGGTCTTTGAAAATGTGCAGGACCCGCAGGCGGGACAGGTCGTCGTAGCGGGGTTCGGGGTAAATGTCGTGGAGGAAGGGCTGGCCGGGAGAGTATTCGTGGATCATGACCTTGATTTTGGGCAAGCCGCGGAAGTGGATGTCCTCGGCGCGGCGGCGGCCGCCGTGCACATCGTACAACTCGGCGATGATCCGCAGTACCCGCTCGACGTTTTTGTACCGTACGCCGTCTTCGATGAAGATCAGGTCTACTTGGGCAGCGGTCAGCAGGGCGTGGGCGTGCTGCCGCGCTCGCCGGGGGAGCAGGGCATGGTAAGGCGGACCGACGAAGTTGACCCGGCTATCCTCCCCCTGCCCGTCCATCTCCTCCCGACCGACATGTTCGATGAACCACCATTGCGGGGCCAGCCAGAACGCCCCCATAGCCGGCCCCCGGTACGGTGCCAGCCGCTTGAATAGTTTGCGCAGGCCGTGGAACAGTTGCCGCCGCAGGAGGATTTCGTCCCGGCGGTGCAGTCGTTGGCGGACCTCTTCGTCCTCCAAATCGGCCACACTGAGCCGCAGCGGCCAACGCGGCTCCGGTGCACGGGCCTGCGACTGTTCCGGCGGCACCACCACGATCGGCACGTCCCCCGGCTGGATCGGCCGCGGCGGCAACCGCACCTTCCACCCCCAGCGACGGATGCGGGCCGCCGCCATGGCCACCCCCCGCCGGTCCTTCCCCTGGATATATGCGGTCGGCGGCGACCGCCGGGCCGGGTCTTCGTTGCGCATCAGCCGCCAGCGGAGACCCGCCATCAGGATCAGTCCCGGCATCAGCCAGGCCGCTACTGCCCCCAGCAAACCGGTCAGGGGCAACGCATCCTCCGCCGGCGGCGACGCGGTCAGACGCCCGCCGCAGGTCGTCACCACAATGACCGCCAATAGCAGCAGCAGCCCCGCCGCGACCAACGCCACCCCCCGCCGTACCGGCAGGGCCACCAACTGCTGCCGGTGCCGCCACACCACCCCCGGACCGCCGCATCCCCGCAGGGCCACATACCGTAGGCCGCTCACCGCTGCCAATCCCAGACACAACCCCAACACCCACACCGGCGGCACCACCCAGGCGACCATCGACACCAGTACTGCATACGCCACCACCGTAGCCAGCTCGATACCCCGACGGTCCGGATCGCTCAGCCGCTGCCGCAGCAGCCGGTTGAGCATCGCCGCCGGGGCGTACACCCCCGCAAAGATCAGCAGCAGCAACAGCAGCCAGACCACCCCCAAGATGACGACGTATACCGTGTAGGAGCCATACAGCCCCAATATCCGCCAACCCTGCGCGGGAAACAGCCTCCAGGCTAGCCCCACCCCCGCACCCCACAGCAGCAGGCCGGCTATGGCCGCCATCGCCGCCCGCGGCGTCCGTTGCGGCAGCGGCGGATGACCCCGCAGGTCCACCCCCACCTCCTGCCGCACCTCCAGCCAACGGTCCAGCCACCGCTGGCCCACCCGTAGCAACCGCGACATCCACGGTAGCGGCGTGTGCCGGTGCCGCCAAATCACCACCCCCGCCGCTACACACACGGCCACCAGCCCCAGCCCGTCCTGCCAATCGCTCCGGGCCCATCGCCCCACCACTTCCACCACCACCAAAAAGCAGCACAGACCCAAGGTGAACCGGCCCCCTTCCCCCAGCAAACGCTTGTCGAGCAGCCTGGTCAATGGAAACAGCTTCATGGACCGACAACCTGTGTCCTACGCTTGCGTTGGGCGCGTTTGGGTCTGCGCTGCGGCATCCCCCGCCGCCGGTGCCGGCAATCGCCTCCATTTTATCGTATGGAGCGGCGGCCGCTACCGATCGTCCCACTCGGCAAGCGTTTTCCGTACGGCGAGCAGCTTGGCCGGTGACATACGGCGGCCCCGTCCGCCCGCCGCCGGCCCGGTCATATCGCCACAACTGATTGCGTGACAAGCCGTTGCGGCGAACTAGCTACTTGTTGGCGCAGGCGGCCGCTTGCACCAGCGGACGGAGTTCCCCGGCCAGGAACATGCTGCCGGTGATGCAGATCAGGTCCTCCGGTGCGGCCTGCTGCCAGGCGGCCGCCCAAGCGGCAGGGCTGGTTGGGTGCAGCTCGTACCGCCGCGACGGAGCCGCCGCACTCAGCACCGCCGCCAGCGTCTCCGCCGGAACGCACCGCGGGTTGCGGCCGTACTGCGTCAGGTAAAACACGTCAAAATATTCTGCCAGCAGTTGGAGCATTTCCGCGTACTGTTTGTCCGCGGACACGGCAAAGATGACCCGCCGCACCCCACGCACCGGCAGCCCGGCCAGCGTCCGGACCAACGCCGCCACGCTAGGGACGTTGTGGGCCGTATCGAGGACGACCACGGGCCGTTGCCGCAGCAGCTCGATCCGTCCCGGCCACTCCAGGCGGGCCAACCCCTCACGGACCGCCGCCTCGGGGATGTTCCACCCTTGCCGCCGTAGCACCTCTACCACCCGCAGGGCGATCGCACAGTTGTCCCGCTGATGCTCCCCCAATAGCGGCAGCTCGTACCCGGCGGCCCGCTGCCGGTCCTCCGGCCGCACCTCCACCCACGGGGCGTGCAGCTCCGCCGCCAGCCCCCGCAGTACCCGCCGCGGCCCCTCCTGCTCCACGCCGCAAACGACCGGTACCCCCCGCTTGATGATCCCTCCTTTCTGATACGCGATCGCCTCCAGCGTCGGGCCAAGTTGGGCCATATGGTCAAAGCCGATGGTCGTGATGACCGACACCAGTGGCCGGCAGACGTTGGTGCTGTCGAACCGGCCCCCCAGTCCCACTTCAATGACCGCGATGTCGCAGCGGCGATAGAGGAAGTGCAAAAACCCCACCGCCGTGGCAATCTCGAAAAACGTCGCTACCGGCCCCAGCCCCCGCTCCAGCCGCTCGACGGCTTGCCGCACCTCCGCTAGCCGGGCGACCAGCTCTGCCGATCCGATCGGCACCCGGTCCACCTGGATCCGCTCCTCGACCCGCTCCAGGTGCGGCGAGGTGAATAGGCCGACCCGGTAGCCCGCCTGCTGCAGCACCGCCGCCAGCATGGCGCAGGTGGAGCCTTTCCCCTTGGTTCCGGCGACGTGGATCAGGCGGAGGCGATCCTGCGGCTCCCCCAATAGCCGCATCAGCGCCCGCATCCGCTCCAGCTTCAGATCCGCCGGCTGGGCCGCCCGCACCTCGTAGTTGACCCGGCCAAACCACCACGCCAGCAGCTCGGCCAGCCCGCCCGCCGCCGCTCCGGCAGCCAGTTCACCCGTCGGTCCACCCGTCAGACCTCCGGTCGGCCTCCCCGTCAGACCTCCCGTCGGATCCCCCACCTGCTCCGCCTCCATCTGCGTTATGCCCCTACCCTTGACCGGTCGAATCCCGCTTGTGGCGACGCCGCGGGCAAGGGTCGCCGAAAGTGCCTCTCCGACCCCGATGGCCTTGACGCGTCCGAACCTACAGTAGAAGTTAGGAATTCCCGGACCGACACCGTCCGTCTTTCCATTGCATTATCGTGGCATCTGTGCGTTGACTTCCGTTGCGTAGGTCTCGGCATTGGCTGGGATGGGAAGCGGCCCAGGAATGAGCGGCCGAACTGTCTGCCGCCACGCGGGCAGGCCTTTCTCATTGTTTTTTCATAATCCCCCCGTGACAAACTACGGGAGAAGGGGTTTAATGGTAGAGGTGGGGTCGCTGCCCTACCCCCTACCCCCCATAACTATTCACTATTCCGGAGGACCGATCATGCGACCTGCCGAAGCTTCCCCCGCCCCCAACCATCCGCCCTCCCCCGCCCCAAGCTGCCCGGACTGCGTTACGGGTATGCCGCCGGAATTGGCCGTTACCGACCGGCGGGAATTTTTGCGTGTGGTCAGCGTCGGTGCGGCAGCGGCCGCGACAGCCGCCCTGACCCCCCTGCAACGCGCCCGGGCCGCCCGTGCGGCCCGCCAGGCCGAGGCTGAAGCCCTGGTCTTTGAACTCTACCAGTCATTGGACAATGAGCAACGTAAATACCTCGTCCAGCCTTGGGACCTGAAACGGCCCAACCAGCCCCTGCCGGCCCGGCTGATGACCGCCAACGCCGCGGTCGGCAAATCGGTGATCGGCCTGGAATACAAGCGGCCGCAGATCGAGCTGCTCCGCCGCATCTTCCGGGCCATCAGCAACGGCGAGGCGGGCTACCGCCAGCTCAGCCGCAACGGCAGATTCGACAACAGCGGCGATTTTGAAAACATCGGCGCCGTCCTTTACGGCGAAGCTGTCCCGGGCAAAAAGTTCTCCCTGGTCTTCAGCGGCCACCACCTCACCGTCCGCTGCGACGGCGACTCCGAAGAACAGACCGCCTTCGGCGGCCCCCTCTACTACGGCCACAGCCCCAGCGGTTACTCCAAAACCAACGTCTTCTACAACCAGACCCAGGCGGTCACCGCCATCTTCGAGGCCCTGAGCCCCGAACAGCGCAAAACCGCCGTACTGCCCGGCAAATGGCGGGACGGCGTCGAAACCGTCCGCCTGCCTAGCAAAAACGCCAAAGTCCCCGGCATCGCCTACGCTGAGATGACCCCCGAACAGCAGCAGCTCGTGCAAAAAGCTATGCAGGAGCTGGTCTCCCCCTACCGCAAGGAGGACGGCGACGAGGTCATGGAGATCATCAAGGCCAACGGCGGACTGGAGAAAATCCACCTCGCCTTCTACCAGGAAGGGCAGACCAGCGCCAAGGAACCCTGGACCTACTGGCGGCTCGAAGGACCCGGCTTCGTCTGGAGCTACCGGGCCTTGCCGCACATCCACTGCTTCGTTAACATCAGCGCCAAGATCACTTGACGCCGGCCCTCTAACCATACCGGCGTCCGGTCGGCGGCGAAACCGGCGTGGCCATACATCAGTTAATCGATCGTAATAGTGATGATTGAGCGCTGGACCAAAAGCTCCCCATGGCCATGTCTGATCCCGCCTCGGCGACAACCCCGGCCACGCCGCCGCGATCTACCTGGACCCACCTGAACGACGAGCAGCTCCTCGCCCAATGCGGCGTCGATACCTACCGGGCCAGCGGCCCCGGCGGACAAAAGCGGAACAAAACGAGCTCCGCCGTCCGCCTGCGACACGGCCCCACCGGCCTGATCGTCATCGCCGAAGAGAGCCGCTCGCAGCACGAAAACCGCGCCCAGGCGCTCAAACGCCTGCGGCAGGCCCTGTATCTGCACTGCCGCGACCCTATCGAGCCGCTCACGCCAGCCCGCCTCGCCGCCCACCCAGACTTCCCCCATGTCCACGACGCCGCCGGACGGCTGCCGGAACGCGTCCGCGACCCGCGGTTCTGGCCGGCGGCCGGGGTAGTCCTGGACGTGCTCGAGGCCGCCCGCGGGCAGGTGTCCGTCGCCGCCGAGCTGCTCCGCGTCTCTACCGCCCAACTGGTCGAGTTCCTGCGGCGGCACCCCAAACTCTGGCAGGAAGCCAACCGCCTGCGGAGCCGTCACGGCTACAAGCCGCTCCGCTGACTTCCCCTTATGCGTCGCCGAATCCGTGTCATTATCACACGCATCTGATTAACACCGCGGGGGACAGACGCCGTGACCGCGAGGGTTTGTAAAATAGCATGGGTCGCTCCAGAGGCGGGACTTGACACAACTTGCGGTCTCACAAAACCTTACGTCGTGCGGCCCGAACTTTACGTCGTGCGGCCCGAGGACACTGGAGCGGTGGCGGGCAGATATCTTCACAACACCTAATCTTGCAAGACGTTACAGCACAGGAAGTGACGGAATCCGGAACAATGCATGAGTCATCTTGGCCCCCGCCTGGCTTCTCCTGGATCGAGCCTTCCCGACTAGCGGCAATGGCCATGCCGCAGGCCGCCGAAGAGCTGCACTGGCTGCGGCAACAGGGGATCGAAATCCTCATTTCGCTGACCGAATTCCCGCCGCCGCGACAATGGGTCAACGAGTCCGGCCTGATGCTAGTGCACGTGCCGATCCCCGACATGACCGCCCCCAGCCTGGCGGTACTTTCCAAAATCGTGGAGACCATCCGCAAGGCCCACGCTTCCGGCCTAGGTGTGGCGGTGCATTGTGCCGCCGGGCTGGGCCGCACCGGCACGGCGTTGGCGGCGTACCTGACCGCCCAGGGGATGTCCGCCGCCGCCGCGATTGCCCGCATCCGCCAACTGCGGCCCGGCTCCATCGAAACCCGCGACCAGGAACAGGCCGTCTTCCTCTTCGCCGCACGCCCATTTGGCGACGGTGTGGCTAGCCCGCCGGACGTTCCCCCGAACAACCCGCCGGAGAATCCGCCAGACAATCTGCGGGACCATCCGCCGGGCAGGCCACCCGAGGGACCCACGGAAGTGTGAAATTGCAATGAATGCTGCGAGAATTCCCCCTGCCGGCGTGGACACCGCCGCCTCTGCCCAATGAAATGAGCCATAAAGTCACTTTCACTCACTAATGGGGAGCCGCTTGCGATCGGCCAACCCCAGGCGACAGAAGGGACTTGTTGCGATGCGCGGCCGGCTGGCGTTAGTGACTTTGCTGGTGGTATGCGGTACCTTGGGGACACTCACGGCGTGGTGGAGGCCGCTCCCGCCGACCCAGTCCTCGCCCCCTGCTGCCCGCCAGCCGGTGCGGCTGGCCGTGCTGGTGGTCTTCGACCAACTCCGCGGCGACTTCCTGGAGCGCTGGCAGCCCCTGTTCGGGCCGGACGGCTTCCGCCGCCTGCAGACCGATGGAGCCTGGTTCATCCACTGTCACTACCCCTACGGCACCACCGCCACCGGCCCCGGCCACGCCTCCATGTTGACTGGTACCTGCCCGGACCGTCACGGCATCATTAACAATAACTGGTACGAAAACGGCGAGGACGTCTATTGCGCCGGCTCACCTCGCTACCAGCTTGTCCCCGCCAGCCGCAGTTCCGCCGAAGGGGGCAAAGGCGATGGCCAGCGGGGCGATACCAAGTCCGCGCCCCCCACCAGTAAGCCCCGCCCCGCCGGCACGCCGGAACGGCTCCTGGCTGAGACCGTCGCCGACGTCCTCCGTCAGACTCATCCACAGGCCAAAATCTTTGGCCTGTCCTTAAAAGACCGCTCGGCGATCCTCCCGGTCGGCCGCCGCCCCGACGGGGCGTTCTGGTTCACCACCCGCTTCGTGACTTCCACCTACTACGCCGACGCCCTCCCCGCCTGGGCCGAGGCCTTCAACCGCTCCGGCACGGCCGAGTCCTGGCTCGACGCCGTGTGGGACCGCTGCCGGCCCGATCTGGACTATGCGGTCCACAGCGGCCCGGACGACGCCCCCGGCGAAGGGACCGGCGTACGGATCACCGCCGCCAAGGATCCCGACCGCGGCTGGTCACAGGGACGCACCTTCCCCCACCCGCTGCGACCAAAAGGACGCAGACCGCCCGACCGCACCTACTACGAGGCCTTGGCCAACTCGCCGTTCGGCAATGACCTGCTGCTGGCGTTTGCCCGCGTCTGCCTCCGCGAGGAGAAGCTGGGGGCCGACGACGTCCCCGACCTGCTGGTAATCAGCTTCTCCTCCAACGACCTGGTCGGGCACGCCTGGGGGCCGGACTCGCAGGAGGTGCTGGACATCACCCTACGGAGCGATCGGCAATTGGCCGAGTTGTTACGGCTCCTGGACGAGCAGGTCGGCCGCGGGCGGTACCTGCTGGCCCTAACCGCAGATCACGGCGTCTGCCCGCTGCCGGAGGCGTCGCAACGGCAGCAGATGGACGCCCGGCGGGTGGACGTCCGCCGCCTGGTGCGGCAGATGGAGGAGCACCTTCAGGCAAAGTGGAAGCTGCCGGCAGATAGCGGCGAGAAAGCGGCGTGGGTCGAGGCCGTGTCGTTCCCATGGCTTTATTTGAATGGCCGTTGGATCGAGCGGGCGGGACTGTCGCGGGCAGAGGTCGCCGCGGCGGCGGCCGCCTTCCTCCACCGCCAGCCGGAAGTGTACCGGGCTTACACCCGCAACGATTTGCAAGCCGTCTCGAAGAGCGATGGATCGGCAGCCGCTCCAGGTACTCCCTCAGGCAGCGGCCAGAACGCCGCCAATCAGCCTGACGCGACCAATCAATCCGACCTCGCCAATCGCCGGGAAGGGATGGATCACCGGCAGGTTATTGATCGGCGGATGGCCCGTTCCTATCACCCGCAACGCAGCGGCGACATCGCCATCGTGCTTCGCCCCTACTATTTGCCGGCCTCTTCCGGCGACACGGCCACCGCTACCGGCACCACCCACGGAACACCGTTTGCCTATGACACGCACGTGCCGCTTTTAGTGTACGGCCCCGGCATCCCCGGCGGCGTGCGGCGGGAACCGGTCACGCCCCAGGCGGTCGCGGCGATCTTCGCCCAGGCGTTGGGGATCCGTCCCCCGGCCCAAGCGGAATTCCCCGTCCCCGCCGACCTGTACCGGGTACCCGCCGGCCGCTGAACCCCGCCAGCCCACGAAGCATAACTCCAATAGCATCAAGCAGTTACAACTCCAATAGCGTCAAGCAGTTACGGCCGTGCGCTTAGCGCGAATCTCTCCGCCTTTTGGTGAACCGCCGAGTTACGGCTCCTTACTTATTGGCAATCCTCACGTCAGCTGCGGCGACAGGTCCAGGAGCGGTGGCCGCAAGGGCATCGGGGTGGGGTCGCCGGATGGGCGACTGGATGGGGATTAAGCCGGAGCCGGTCGTCCTCGGCGGGCGGCGGGTCAGATCCACGCATCGATCGCTGGGATGGTATCGGGGGGCGAGTCGGGCGGCGGCGTCAGGTGCCGCAGGAACCACGTGCGGGCGTGCTCGGCGACCGCTTCCAGGGCGCCCGGCTCCTCGAACAGGTGCCCCGCCCCGGGAATGACGACCAATTCCTTCGGGCAGGTTAGCAGCTCGTATGCCTCGCGGTTCCAATCGAGGACCAGCGAGTCGTTGCCGCCGACGATCAGCAGGGTGGGGGCACGGACCAGGGGCAGGTCGTTGCGGGCCAAGTCGGGCCGGCCGCCACGCGAGACGACCGCGGCGACCAGGTGGGGGTGGCTAGCCGCCGCTAGCAACGCGGCCGCACTGCCGGTGCTGGCCCCGAATAGTCCGACCGGCCGTCCGGCTGCCTCCGGCTGTTGGACCGCCCACGTCGCCGCCGCGACCAGGCGGTCGGCCAGCAGCTCGATGTCAAAGACCTTCTGACGGTCCTGCGACTCCGCTTCGGTCAGCAGATCGAACAGCACGGTGGCCAGGCCGGCCTCCACCAGCACCTGGGACACGTACTGGTTGCGGGGACTATGCCGGCTACTGCCGCTGCCATGGGCAAAGACGACCAGTCCCCGCGGCGTGCCGGCCCATCGCAACGTCCCCGGCAGCCACAGTTGCGGGCGGACCGGGATTTCCACCTCCCGTTGCGGATCCCGTTGCGGGTCGGGCGGGGCCGCCGGGGCGGCTGGTGACTGCATGCCGGACGGCACGCCCGCAGCGGTCGCCGCTACCGTCGGTCCCGACATGGCGGCTCTCCTAGGCTCCTGAGGTGCTCAAGGTCTCACGGTGCTGCATCCGACGAACAGATCCGTTCCCGGCGGCTCCGGCAGCCCGGAACGGGGTCGACAGGGGCGGACAGGCTAACGCTTCGGCTTGCCAGCCGGGACTGACCACCCGGGACTGACAAGCCGGAGACCACACAAGGATCACTTCGCGGTCACCGTGATCCGCTTCGGCTGGGCTTCCGGCTTCTTCGGGACGGTAATGGTGATCACGCCGTTGGAGCTGGTCGCTGTGACCTTCTCGGCGTCCACTCCCGGCGGCAGGGGGATGGCCCGATAGAAGCTGCCCATGAAGCGTTCGACCCGGTGATAGTTCTTCTTTTTCTCCTCCCGCTCCTCCTTCCGCTCGCCGCGGACGGTGAGAACGTTGTTTTCAATGGCGATTTCGATGTTTTTGGGATCGACGCCGGGGATGTCCGCCTTGATCACGATTTCCTTTTCCGTTTCCTCGACATCGACCCGCGGAGTCCAGGTCATTAGCCCTTCGGTCGCCGTTTCTTCGCCGAAGAAGCGGGCCATCAGGTCATCCATTTCCCGGCGGAAATTTTCCAGCAGTCCCCAGCCTGTCGGACGCCAGCGAGTCAGCGTGTTAGCCATGGTTGTACCTCCTTGACTGTTAAGGACTTCGGATCTCTGTCTCACAGACGGCTTTGGACCACGCTCTTCACCGGACGGCTGCGGCGGGCCCGTCCTCCGGGTACGGTCCGGGCGACGTCGCTGCTTGTCCATCCATCCGTCCGTTTAGATTGCACGATTCATGCCAGGGATGCAGCCGATCGGCCGTTTTTTCGGATGACAGAGGCGTAAGTCGATGTTGTACAACGATTTATAGCTAGAGTACTCGAGCGGGATCGGGATGGGGATCGCCATCCATCTGCCGCAACCGTGCGGTTCTGACACATCCGGAGCAGTCGGCCGGCCCGGATGTGCGCCCTTGACACATCCTTCGGCGGAATTCCCCTCGACAGGACCGGGGGCGATTGGTATGTGCGGCGAATAGCAAGGCTTCATGGACCGGGCCGTCGGTCAGGGGGAGCCGCCGTGGCGGATGAGGCGACGGAGCTGATCGTCGAAACCGAGCATTTGACTAAGATTTACCAGAACCGGCAGATCGCCCTTAACGACGTGTCGCTGACGATCGAGCCCGGCTGCGTGCTGGGACTGCTCGGACCCAACGGGGCGGGGAAAACGACCCTGCTGCGGCTGATACTGGGCTTGCACCGTCCGACCGCCGGGCAGGTGCGGGTCTTCGGGCAGCGGATGACGCCCAACGCCGCCCACCTGCGCCGCCGCATCGGCTACATCCCGACTAACCCACAGTTCCCCCGCGGCATGACGCCGATTACCTATCTGGACTACATCGCCCGGCTGTTCGGCATCCCGCGGGAGCTGCGCAAACCGAAGCTGGCGACGCTGATCCGGGCGGTGGACCTGCTGCCGCATTCGGGCGAGCCCATTGCCCATTTCACGCCGGGCATGACCGCCCGCCTGGCCGTCGCCGCCAGCCTGATTAACGAGCCGGACCTGCTGATCTGGGACGAACCGACCCACGGCCTGGACATCGAGGCGCGCCGCTCCATGCTCGAGCTGATCAAACAGCTCGCCGCGGAAAAGACGCTGATCATCAGCAGCCACAACCTCAGCGACGTGGACGAAGTGTGCAACCATGCCTGCGTGCTCAACAAGGGGCAAATGATCTTCCACGGCACCCTCCAGGACCTCAAGGGGCGGATCCGCCGTAACCATTACGAGCTGGACCTGGACGGCGAGCACAAGGCCATCAGCAAGGCGGTGCAGACCCTGCGGGGGTGGAAGGATGTTGTCCAGGTGCTGTTCCGGCACCGCCGCCTGGAAGTCAAGCTCGGCGAGGAAGTACCCAACACCGCCGTACTGGCCCAACTGTTCCAACTGTTGAATGAACACAAAATCACGGTCATCAGCATCCGCACCGTGGGCATGCAGACCGAACAGGCGTACTTGGACCTGGTCGAGCAGGAGGAAAGCCGCGGCTTCGTGCGGCTCTACCAGGCACAAGAAGCCGCGTAACACTTTGTACAGCAGGGACTTAGGCATCATCCCCGCGGCGGACGCCGTCATCGTCCCCTGCCGCAGACGCAGCAGACGGGAGACGCAGCAGACTTGGCAGACGCAACAGACGCGACAGATGCGGCCGATGCCAACGGGAGAAGAGGGCGAGGCAGGATTCGCCGGACCAACAGGGCACCGAGGAACCCAAGCCAGCGGGCAGAGGAAAGCATGGACACTGCGGCGGCCGTGGTCAGCATCCGATTTCACCGCCTGTTGCCGTACTGGTCAGTTCTTCAAACCGACATACGACAGACACTGCAAAGCTGGATTTACCGCTTATGGGTCGCGGCAGCGTTGGCGGGCGTGTGCGGCTTTTTCCTCTATCGGATGGGGGTGCAACAGGAAGCGGGTCTGGTAACGTCCGTCGCCGCCCAGTACGCCCAGGTGCTGCGGTGGCTGTTTGTGGGGAGCCTGGCGGTGGTCGTAGTGCTGGGGGTGGCGGCGATCGGCAACGAGCGGGGCGCGGCGGCGGACGCCGTGCTGTCCCGCGGGATCAGCCGTCACCAATATCTGCTGGCGAAGATGCACAGCCGGCTGATCGTGGCGGCGGGGACGTTTGCGTTGTTGGCCGCCCTGCTGGCGGTGCTGATGCATTTTCTGGGCCAGGAAGGGGCAGAGGGACTGCAGCTGGGCGGGGTGATCGTGGCGGTCGGGGGGCTGAGCCTGCTGATCGCGGCGGTCGCCGCGGTGGGAGTGGTCATCGGGGCGTTGGGGCAGAGCGCAATCGTGGGGATCGCCGTCTACTGGCTGGTGCTGTACGGTTTCGGCGTGGCGTGTCTGCTGCTGCCAGCGGACTGGCCGTCGCCGGAGCGGGAGCTGGCCCGCCTGCCGTACATCGTGCAGGGGCACTACGACGCCGTGTTCGTGCAGCGGCTCGCGGCGGGCTGTCTGCTGGTCGGGGTCGCCGCGACCGTCATCGGCATGATTGGTTTCAGTCGCACGGACGTTTGAGCATCTGCCGCCGCATTAGCTAGCGGGCCGCATTGCTGCGAGCGATCGCCGATTGCTGCGAGCGATCGCCGATTGCTGCGAGCGATCGCCCCAAGCCGGCGCATCACCGTGACGGGTCGCCGCACGCGACCGCTCGCCGAATGTGCCTCGGGATCACCGCAACAGGCCACCACACCGATTGTGCGTCATGACAGCTGGTCGCCGAACCGGAGGGATTGCCTAAACTGATAGTGCAGTGCGTTTTTGGGTCTTTCATCCTCCGATGATCCTCCGCGAGGCGAATATGGCTACCCTCCCCGTCGGTCCGGTCCGTCATCCCAAAGGGAAGCCTGAGCTTGCCAGTGAACGGAAACTGGGCCGCGTCCTGCTGGAAGTCCTGGATTCGAGCGTCGGGGCCAAGTGCGTGGTCGCCTTGGGCGGCATCGGCCTGGCCCTGTTCGCCGTGTTCCACATGTTGGGGAACCTGAAGATATTCCAGGGTCGGGAGGCGATCAACGCTTACGCTTACTTCCTCAAGCATGACCTGGGGGCGTTGCTGTGGCTGGCCCGCGGCGGCCTGCTGGGGATATTCCTGTTGCACGTGATATTGGCGTTGCGGTTGAGATGGCGGACGGCCGCGGCACGGCCGCAACCGTATGTGTACGCCCGCCACGTCCAGGCCTCGGTCGCCGCCCGCACGATGGCGGCCACCGGCATCGTCGCCGGACTGTTCATCCTGTTCCACCTGGCCCATTTTACCTTCGGCTGGGTGCACACCGCCGAGGTGAACGGCCAACGGGTCAACTACCTGGAGTTGACGGACGCTAAAGGGCGGCACGACGTGTACGCCATGGTGGTGGCGGGGTTCCGGACGACGTGGATCGCCGCGTTGTACCTAATTGCCCAGGTTGCCCTGTTTGTGCATTTGGTCCACGGCATCCCCAGCGCCTTCCAGAGCCTGGGTCAGCGGAGCCGGCGGACACTCGGGGCCATCCGCGGCCTGACCTGGTTAGTAGCGGGTGCCATTTTGGCAGGCAACGTGGCGATCGTCCTGGGCGTCTGGTGCGGCTGGGTGCCGCCCGCCCCCTGATGGGGCCGCACGACGCGTCCAGCGGCCGCATGACATCTTGAGACGTCCACCTGCACTTGAGGCGAGGCCGCACGGGGGGGATCAAGCAGGCCGTCGCGGCCGCCCAGTCCGCCGCCGCGATGGTGCTGACTCACCGGCCCCGGCCGGCAAGGAGAACGACCCATGACGTTGGATGCCAAGGTTCCGTCCGGTCCCCTGGCCGAGAAATGGAGCCGCTTCAAGCGGGAGCAGCGGCTGATTAGCCCGGCGAACAAGGCGAAATACACGGTGATCGTGGTGGGGACCGGCCTGGCCGGGTCCAGCGCCGCCGCCACCCTGGCGGAGCTGGGCTACAAGGTCTTGTGCTTCTGCTTCCACGACACGCCACGACGGGCCCACTCCATCGCCGCCCAGGGCGGGATCAACGCCGCCAAAAACTACCGCAACGACGGCGACAGCGTCTACCGCCTCTTCTACGACACCATTAAAGGCGGCGACTTCCGCAGCCGCGAGGCCAACGTCTATCGCCTCGCCGAAGTCTCCACCGCGATCATCGACCAGTGCGTCGCCCAGGGCGTCCCTTTTGCCCGCGAATACGGCGGCCTGCTGGAGACCCGCAGCTTCGGCGGCGCCCAGCTCCAACGCACCTTCTACTGCCGCGGCCAGACCGGCCAGCAGCTCCTGTTGGGCGCCTACCAGGCCCTGTGCCGCCAGATCAGTTACGGCAACGTCAAAATGTTCCCGCGCTGCGAAATGCTCGATCTGGTGGTCATCGATGGCCGCGCCCGCGGCATCGTCACCCGTCACCTGGTCACCGGCAAGATCGAATCCTTCGCCGCGGATGCGGTTGTGCTGGCCACCGGCGGCTACAGTAACGTCTTTTTCCTGTCCACCAACGCCATCGGCTGCAACGTCTCGGCCACCTACCGGGCCTACAAACGCGGCGCCTTCTTCGCCAACCCCTGCTTCACCCAGATTCACCCCACCTGCATCCCCGTCTCCGGCGACCACCAGTCCAAGCTCACCCTGATGAGCGAGTCGCTGCGCAACGACGGCCGGGTCTGGGTCCCCAAACGCCGCGAGGACGTCCACAAGCACCCCAACGACATCCCCGAAAGCGACCGTGACTATTACCTGGAGCGGAAATACCCCAGTTACGGCAACCTGGCCCCGCGGGACATCGCCAGCCGGGCGGCCAAGGAGGTCTGCGACGAGGGGCGCGGCGTCGGCCCCGGCGGTCGCGGCGTCTATCTAGACTTCGCCGACGCCATCCGCCGCCAGGGGATCGCCCGCATCCGCGAAAAATACGGCAACCTCTTCGAAATGTACGAACGCATCACCGGCGAGGACGCCTACACCCGCCCCATGCGCATCTACCCCGCCCCGCACTACACCATGGGCGGACTGTGGGTCAACTACGAACTGATGTCCAACCTCCCCGGCCTGTTCGTCATCGGCGAAGCCAACTTCTCCGACCACGGCGCCAACCGCCTCGGCGCCTCCGCCCTCATGCAAGGCTTGGCCGACGGCTACTTCATCCTCCCCTACACCCTCACCCACTGGCTGGCCGGCGTCAAACCTGGTCTGCCCCCCACCGACCACCCTGAATTCCAGCGGACCGAAGCCGAAGCCAGCGAACGGCTCAAAAAACTCTTGGCCATCCGTGGCCAAAAGACCGCCGTCGAGTTCCACCGCGAGCTGGGCCGAATCATGTGGGACTACGTCGGCATGGCCCGCAGCCGCGACGGACTGCAACACGCCATCGAAAAGATCCGCGAACTCCGCGAAGAATTTTGGGGCAACGTCAACGTCCCGGGAACCGATGCTGACCTGAACGTCGCCCTGGAGCGGGCCAACCGCGTCGCCGACTTCCTCGAGTTCGGCGAGCTGATGGCCTTGGACGCCCTCTACCGCGAGGAAAGCTGCGGCGGCCACTTCCGCATCGAGCACCAGACCCCCGACGGCGAAGCCAAACGCGACGACCAAAACTTCTGCCACGTCGCCGCGTGGGAATACAAGGGTTCCCACCAGGAGCCGGTCCGGCACGTCGAACCGCTGGTATTCGAGACCGTGCAGTTGACCGAACGCAGCTACAAATAACGGAGCTAGCCCCAACCAGGCCACAAACAAACGGAGCTGCAAATAAACGCTCGATATTAACGGAGCCACATATAGCGGAGCCACATATGAAAGTCACCCTCCATATCTGGCGGCAAAAGTCGCCGGCCGACAGCGGCCGCATGGTAACCTACCATCTTGACGACGTCAGCCCGGACATGTCGTTTCTGGAAATGCTCGATGTGCTCAACGAGCAACTGATCAAGCGCGGCGAGGAGCCGATCGCCTTCGAGCACGATTGCCGCGAGGGGATCTGCGGCAGTTGCGCAATGATGATCAACGGCCTGGCCCACGGACCCGAACGCGGCACCACCACCTGCCAGCTCCACATGCGCAGCTTCCCGGACGGCGCCGAAATCTACGTCGAGCCGTGGCGGGCCCAGCCGTTCCCCATCATCAAGGACCTGGTGTGCGACCGCTCGGCCCTGGACCGCATCATCCAGGCCGGCGGCTATGTCAGCGTCAACACTGGCGGTGCCCCGGACGCCAACACCCTGCCGGTGCCCAAAGCGGCCCAGGAGCGAGCCATGGACGCCGCCCAGTGCATCGGTTGCGGGGCCTGTGTCGCCGCATGCCCCAACGCCTCGGCCATGCTGTTCCTGGCCGCCAAGGTCAGCCACTTGGCCCAACTGCCGCAGGGGCAGCCGGAACGCAAGGACCGCGTCCGCAAAATGCTGGCCCAGCACGACCGCGAAGGATTTGGCCACTGCACCAACATCGGCGAATGCGAGGCCGCCTGCCCCAAGGAGATCTCCGTGGAGCACATCGCCCAGTTGAACCGGGACTACATTGCCGCCGCCTGCGCGGCGTTGGTCCGGTAAGAGCCGACCTGTCCGCGGGCAAAGATGGCACGTCTTCGGCGGCCATCCACTATCACCGCGGCGTTGGTCCGATACCAACCAACTAGCCGTTAATCCGGATCGGCAAGACGGCCCGGCCTACTGTTTGCGACTGAGACTCAATCTCCAGACGCCTGTTCCCGGCGGCCCCGCACCGCCCGGTAGCCCGCCACGGCGGCCAGACCCGCCAGAGCCGTCACGATCGTCGCCGGCTCCGGCACCGGCTTGGGCGTGATCGGCGGCGGCTGCACCGGCGGCACCACCACCGGTGGCGGGGTCACCGGCGGCGGGGTCACCGGCGGCGGGGTCGGCTGAACCACCGGCGGGAAAAACGCCGCCGCTTCGCCGCACACGATTCCCACCCCCACGACAACCACTCCCGCACGCAGCACTTGTTGCCACACGCCTGGCTTGTCCATGACCCTCGCTCCTGGAGCGGCCCGCTGGCTTCCCGCGACCACGCTTCCTCGCCGCTCGTGCCGGTGTATCGGCTCTGTGCGTTACGCGACTCGAGAGTTTTGGAATAAATCGCGCAATTGACGCAAAACCAGTGACTCCGACAAATAAGGCAACTGTGGCAATTTTGTAGATCGTACCAGCTGCAACTGTTGTAAAGCGTGGCGGCGGGGTTATTTCGTCAATCCGCGGAAAACACCGCAGCCAGCGAACGGCGGAACGACGAAATACCGCGTGAGGAACCGCACCGGCCCAGGACCCGGTCGGAGCCGGAGCGTCAGGAGGACATCGCGATGCGTCGGTGGTTGCTGCTCGCCTGTCTGGGACTGGCCGCAGGAGGATCAGCGGCATGGGGGCAGACGCCGCCCGCAGCGACGCGGACGGCCCGTCTCGGCGTGCCCGTAGCCGCAACCGAGGCTACTGCTTCCGAGGTCGCTCCTGCCAGCTTGCAGGTGACACCGCCCGCGGCGGGAACCGCCGCCGCACCGACAGGCCAGGCTGCCACCCTGCCGCCGGTGCATGTCATTCCGTTGACCTCGGCTCCGGCGGCATACTCGACGATGGCCGTCCCTTCGGCCACGGCTCCCTCCGCCGCGGTTCCTTCCGGCACGGCCCTATCCCCGACAGTTCCAACGGCAACAGTCCCCGTAGCGACGGTTCTGCCGCAAACGGTTCCGACTGTCCCGGCGGCGGCCTACCCGGTGGTAGTGGGACCGGCGACGACGGTACCGGCGGCCCCGCTGACCGTCGCCGAGGGCTGGGTCATGCCGGGGACGCCGATCGGGGGGGTACTCCCCGGCGGAGCGTCGCCGCATCCCCTGATGCCAACGGCGACGCCAGCGGCGGGCAGCTCCGTGGTCCCGTCTGTCCTGCCCCCGTCGGCCCCAGGGGCGGCCCCGGCGCCGGGAGCCGTCTACGGGCCATATCTGGTCCACGGGACAGTCAATAACACGGTCAGTGGGACGGTCAGCGCCGCCACGCCGCCGACGGTTCCGGCCTACCTCCTGCCGCCGCCGACCCGCCTGCCGATCGGAACCATCCCTCAAGCTCCGCCGAGTGGTGCGGCCCCCAACGGTACGGCCCCCAACGGCGGGACACCCAACGTCACGGAGATCCGCACCCCGCCCGGCGGTACCCCCGCCCCACCCGGCAACGGTGCGGCCGGCTCTTGGGTCGCCTGGCCGGATCTGGAAACGCCCTTGTTCGGGCCGCTCCCCGGCCTGGACGCCGTGCACCGCCTGACCGCTCCCAGCAAATATTGGGCATCCGCCGAGTTCCTGATGTGGTGGAACAAAAGCGCGGAGCTGCCGCCGCTGATCACCACCAGCTCCCCGATCTTCCAGGGCATCCCCGGCCTGGGCGACACCCGTACGCTGCTTGGCGGCAACTGGGGGAACACCCTGCATAGCGGCGGACGGTTCAGCGTCGGCCGCTGGTTCGGCGATGACCAGATCCGCGGCGTCGAAGGCCGCATCTTTTTCCTGGGCCGCACCGATTCGACCTTTGCGGCGACCTCCGGCGAATATCCGCTGCTGGCCCGACCGTTTTTCAACGTCAACGTGCCACAGGGGCCGTTTTCTGAAATCGTCGCCGCACCGGGCCGCGGCCTCGGGTCGATCATCGTCACCCTGCAAAACGACAACTGGGGGGCCGATGTCAACTACCGCCGCCTGCTGTGGCGATCCGCCTGTGCCCGCCTGGAAGCCCTGGCCGGCTACCGTTACTTCGGGATGAAAGAGCGGCTGGCCATCACCGAATCGTTCGTCGTGCAGGGGAACAACGGGCCGCGGATCAATGGCCAACCGGTCGTTGCCGGCAGCGTCGCCGACGTGTTCCGGGCGGAAAACCACTTCCACGGCGGTCAGATCGGCCTGCTCTGGGAGCACCGCTGGGGCCGCTGGACCTTCGACGCCCGCGCCAGCGTCGCGTTCGGCGGCGTGGTCCAACTCGGCGAAATCGACGGCGGCCAGACCCTCGTCCTGGCCAACGGCACGACCCCCCGCTTTGCCGGCGGACTACTGGCTTTGCCCAACGCCAACATCGGCCGTTACGAACATGCGCAGTTCGCCGTACTGCCGGAGGTGGGCGTGAACCTCGGCTACCAGCTCACGCCGCACATGCGGCTCTATTTCGGCTACAACTTCCTGTATCTGGGGAACGCCTTGCGGCCGGAACGGATGATCGACACCTCGGTGGACATAGCCCGAATCCCGAACTTTCCCGTTCCCGGCGGCGGCACCACGCCACTGCCAGGTCTGCCACGGCCGGCCCCGCTGTTCCGCACCAACGACTACTTCGTCCAGGGCATCAACTTCGGACTGGAGTTCCGATGGTAACCTGTTGACCTGCAAAAAGTTGTGGCGAATACCGGCCGCAGGACGCTCCCGCCGGACCCGTCGCCCGCTCGCTGATGAGCCTGTCGCCCGCTCGCCGATTAGCACCTCGACCGTAACTCATTGCGGGACAAGCGTTTACATCAAAGCCAATCTCAATCGGATGTAACTCGTTGCACAAGCAGCCAACCTATTGCCCAAGTACTAACAGCTAACGTATGTCGACCGTAACTCATTGCGGGACAAACGCTTACCGCTTATCGCCATCGACCGTAACTCATTGCGGGACAAGCATTAATAGCAGGCGGTGGCCAAAAAGGATCATCCCCACTGCCGCGGCGGTCAGACTGGTCACCAATACGGCCCCGGCGGCGATGTCCAGACAGCCCTCGATCCGCTGCTGGCTGGCCGCATCCAGGCCGTGGAAGAGGGTCTCCAGAGCACTGTTGAACAGCTCGGCGGCCAGCACTATCCCGATGCACAGGATTACCAGACACCATTCGGTGGGGGTACATTGCAAAATGGCCGCGGCAGCCACGGCGCAGACGGCGAAGAAGAAATGGACGAAAAAGCTGGACTGGCCACGGATGCCCCGCTTCACCCCGCGAAAGGCTTCGCGGAACTTGTCCCGCCAGCGGCGTGGCCGGCACCGCAGCCCGCTCCCCTCCGCCCCCTCACGCTCCCATTGCGTCTCCGGCATCGCCCATCCCCGCCGGACCCACCCTTGCGGCCCGACTTCCATCTCAGTCCGATGCTCCGCGTCCGGGTCTGATTGCCGCCATCCTCGCTCCCGCCCGTCGACTTGTCTTGACGCAACTCATTCCGCTGCCGAGAGTTACATCAGATCCTGTTGAGGCGGTCCGCCGGCAGCGGGTCAGTCCGGCGTCGATCCCGCCGCTACCGCCGTGCCGGCTCAGCGGCCCCGCATCATCCCTTGGGCGACCGGTCCCGCTCCCAACGGCGTGCCGGCAAAGTTGCCCCGCTGGACCGCCGCCAAAACGTTCGGCACGATCAAAAACTGAAAACCGAAATTGTTCACCAGCGAGTTATAGCTAAATCCCACACTCACGGTCATATCGCTGCCGGTACGGGTCAGGGTCACCGCGTTGGTCAGGGCCTCGTTGACGCCGAAATCGTAACTGGAGGACGCGGTGATGAAATAGCGCCGGCTCAACACATAGCTGACGCTGGCGATCACTGCCCGGCTGTTGAGCGGGTCGATGTGCCGATAGCCGAGGTAAAACTGCGTGCGGTCCGGGCGGTTGAAGAAACTACCGACGGTGAAATATCGGGATCCGTCGTTGTACGGCTCGATCCAGCCGCTGGCGGTCATCGCCGTGCGGTCGCCGATGTTCCAGAGCAGGTCGTATTCCAAAAAGGCCAAGGGATGGCCGAAGTTGTCGCGGCGGGACTGCGGGAAATACGACAGCGAGGTACTGAGGGTGAGCCAATCGACGGTGTGTTCCAGGCCGGGGAAGCCGCGTTTGGTCTGAAAGCGTTGCCGCACATCGAGTTGCAGCACGTGGAGATTATCTAAGGTATCGATCCGGTTGAGGACCTGGCGGCGGATCAGGTACCGCTGGGGGTTGAACGGGCTGGCGGGGTTGCCGGCGGCAGCTAGCAGCAGGCCATCGACGCCGCCGATGTAGCCCGGCTGCAGCGGCGTGATCGTCCGCCACGACTGCTCCGTGGCATCGTCATAGATCCGGTCCAGCAGGGGCAGTTGGGTAAATGGAACATTCGTGCGGGCGTAAAAATAATTGGCCCCCCAGACCACCTTGTGGTACAGGCCGCGGAGGTTGAACAGCTCGCTGCTGACCTGTTCATAGAGGCGGGACATGGGGAGGGTGGCGCGGGCGCCGCCGCCGCCCCAGATCCGTCCGCTGGCATCGCCGGAAAGGTCGTCTGTATAACCGGTTAGATCCAAAATCCCGTACGGGGCCAACTGCAAGGGCCCTAGCCCGAAGGGGGCGCTCAGCTCCTGCTGCCAGTTGAACCGCCCGGTGTTGATAACGACATCGGTGGGCAGCAGGGCCAACGGCGGCTGCTGGGCCGGGCGGGCGCGGGCATAGCCGAGACTGCCCCGCGTCGAGTAGATCAAACGCCCGTCAAACAGTGACTGACCGATCCATGCCCCGTCCAGCCGCGGTAGCCACTGCGTCTCCGGGTTCCACGGCCGGTCTAGCCGCGGCTCCACCAAGGCCGCCGCCCAGCCGATGCCGCGGTTGTAGGTCAAATAGGCAAACGTCTCCTGGTTTGGCCCGGTGTCGAATTCGATCTTGTAATACTGCTCAAAGAAGTTCTTGTCGCTCAGATGGGCAATCTGTCCTTGAAAGTAGAGGCCTTCCAGCAACTCCTGCTGGTGTCGCCACAGGATGCGGTGGCGGAAAAACGGCGGCGTCGGCTCCGGCCCGCGGTTGCCGCCAAGAATGTCCACGCCGTCATCCCAGACGCCGTACAGCAGTATGCGGCCGTCGGTGGCCGATAGCCCCGGCTCACTGGCGGGCACCCGATAGAAGTATTCGGTGCCCAGCGTCGGCCCCCGCTTCGACAGATAGTCGGTGTGCAAACGCCACTTGTGGCCATCCGGCGGACGCACGGCCAGCAGGTCGAACACGTCGAAGGTCAGATACGCCTGCGTTCCGAAAATGCGGTTCTGGCCAAAGCTGAAGCCGACGAACGGCCCGAGTGGATCGCGGGCGTCCGTGCGGATGCGGGGATACCACATCACCGGCACCCCGAGCAGGCGGGGAACCGCCCCGTAGGCGGTGATCAGTTGCTGCCGGCCCAGCACCGGCTCCCCTGTCCGCAGGTCCCGGTACGGCAAGCCGAATACGTTGCGCAATTCGGCAAAACGTTCCTCATAGGTCACCCGGCGGGCATCGATGGCAAAGCCGGGGTCGCTGGGCAGCTTACTGGCATTGATCGAGCCGCGGATGATCTCCCAGTTCTCGGCATCCAGGCGGCGGACCTCCTGCCCGAAAACATGCACCGGGTCCACAGCCTGCGGCGGCAGAAAGTCGAGCTCCGCCGTGTAGGCCAACGCCCGCTGCCGCTCGACGTCGTAATACACCTCCGCGGCCCGCAGCGTCAGCAGCGGCCCGCGCGGCGTTTTGGTGCGGACGACCACGTTGCCGCTCAGGTACACTTCCACTTCCGTGCGGCCGTCCCCCGGCGTGACGAACCCTTGCGGCAGATTCTCGATCCGTTGGCCGCGGACCCAAATGACCGCGTTGTCGGTCGCCAGCTCGATCTCGTCGCCGCTGTCAGTACTGGCGTTAACGATCACGCCGCCGAGAAAGACCCAGCGTTCGGATCCGTCGGCCAGGACTTCGCGGCTGATCGTATTGGGCGTGCCGTAGCGGCGGGTAAAGCTGAAGCGGCGCGGCCGGCCCGGAGGCAGCGGCAGCGGCGAAGGGGGCGGCAGCACGCTCGGCGGCGGAGCCGACTGCAACGCCGTCCGCGACGGCACCAGCGGCGACGCCCCCACCCACCATTCCGGCGGCGGAACGCTCCCGCCGGACCCTTCCCCGGCCGCCACGCTGCCGCCGCTACCGGCCAGCAACAGCACGGCCAGTGCTACGCCGCATTGTCGCCGAACTATCGCCACCGCGGCCCCACAACTTGCTGCCTAAGCCGAACACGTTTTTCCCCCGCTTAGCAGCCCCTCTATACGCCCCGACGACCAGAAATCAAGACAGACTCCGCCGCACCCGCCGCCCCGGCCGCTAAACGATGCCACCGTCGCCGGTTCGCGCCCCGCCGCCATTGCCCGTCGCCATTTTCCGACGCCGTCCGCCAGTGCCGTCGTTCCCCAGGCCGGCCCACTCCCCCCACCCCCCCTTTTTTGCCGGTACAGGCATTTTCGAGGAGGCAGAATCCTCCCAGGTGCACTATAATCCATGCGTACGCCACTGGGGCAACGTGACCGCCCAAGCCGCCGGCAGCGGCGGCGGGCCATCGCCGCTACGGCACAGGAGAAACAACCGTGATTCGCCCAACCGATCGCTCCAACACTCCGTGGATCCCTCCCCGTGCGACGGTCGCGGCCATAGCCGCGTTCGTCCTGCTGGCCGCAGCTCTCCCCCGCGGCGGGCACCTGCAGGCCACGGCGCCGCCTGCCCCGCCGCCGGACGGACCGCCGCCGCTGCACACCGTCTTCCCGAATTGGCCCCAGACCCCGCCGCTGGCCGCATTGGTCCTCAGCGGCCAGACCTATGGCTATCTGCAACCGTGCGGCTGTAGCCGACCCCAGCTCGGCGGCCTGGAGCGGCGGGCCCAGCTCGTCGCCGCACTCCGTCAGGCCGGCTGGCCCGTCGCGGGGGCCGACCTCGGCGACCTCCCCCCACTGGCCGGCGTCGTCCGCGACCAGCAGCTGGCCAAATACGCCACCATCATGCACTCCCTACGGGAAATGGGGTACCTCGCCGTGGGGCTGGGCCCTGCCGAGTGCGCCTACGGCGTCTACGCCGTGCTGGACCAGTACGCCGCGGTCAAGGAACAGCCCCCCTACCTCCTCGCCGGCAACGTGATGGGACAGCTAGCGGGCAAACCGACGCCGCGGGCCGAAGCGTTCATCGGCCCCGGCCGCCGGCCGATGATCGGACTAATGGAGACCGCCCGCGTCGGCACTCTGGACGTCGCCGTCGTCGGCGTCATCGGCCCGTCCGTCCAAAAGGAGATCGAAAAGACTCTCGCGGCGGCAGGACCAGCCCCCCGCGTGGCGATGGCCCCCCAGGAGACGGCCCTCGACGAAGCGGTCGCCGCACTCCCCCGCGGCCGCTCCCTGAACGTCCTGCTATACCAGGGGAGTCTGGAGGAGGCGAAACAGGTCGCCGCACGTTACCCGCAGTTCCACGTTCTGCTGTGCCGCAGCCCGGACGGCACCGCCGCGGCGACCCCCCTGCCCCCGAACCCCAAGGACGCCCCGCCCCGCTGGATCGTCCAGACCGGCTGGAAGGGGCAATCGGTCGCCGTGCTTGCCGTATTTGCTGGCCCCAACGGCACTTACGACATCCGCGTCCAAATCGTCCCTCTCGGCGAGCCGTGGACCACCCCCGGCCCGGACGACGTCGCCGCCCAGAAAAACCCTGTGCTGCACCTGTTGGAGCAGTACGCCCGCGAGGTGCGGCGACGGGACTATCTCAGCCAATTCCCGGAGCTGCCGCACCCGGCGATGGCCAAGGCGGCGCAGGCGCAGCTCCGGTTCGTCGGGTCGGAAGCCTGCCGGCAGTGCCATCCCGCGGAGTACGCCGCGTGGAAGGAATCGCGGCACAGCCACGCCTACGAGACGCTGGAGCACCACGCCCGGCGGCCGTCGCTACGGCAGTTCGATGGCGAATGCCTGGTCTGCCACACGGTGGGGTTAGGCTATCAGAGCGGCTTCCGCAGCGCCGAACGCACGCCGCACCTCAAACACGTCGGCTGCGAAAGCTGTCACGGCCCCGGCAGCGGCCACGCCGCCGACCCCAAAAACCCGCAGCTATTGGCCCTGCAGTCCCCCTGGCGGGGCAGCAGCGACGAACGCCTGCCCGACGTGGCGACCTTCCCCGCCCTTGCCCGCTTGTCAGCAGCGGACCGGGATAAGGCTCCCCTGACGCCGCCGCAGCGGCGGGCCATCGCCGCCGTCGCCAACATGTGCATGAACTGCCACGACAGCGAAAACGATCCCCACTTCGACCTGGTCACATACTGGCCCAAAGTCTATCACGGCAAAGGAGATACGAACAAAACCCCCACGCCGCGCTGAGGGAGCGGTCTATCCCGTCCCGGGGCATCCCCCGGACCGGGCGGGGCAACCGATCCCCCCGCCGCACCCCCGCGACGGCACCGGCGACCGATCGCCGCACCCGCGGCTTATTGAGACTTCATTTCAACACGTCGCCGACGCCGCCTTTCTGGAAATGCCGCTGGATGTTCGGATCGTCCATGTTCAGCTTGGGCATGGCTTCCCGGGCCTTCTGGCGACGGGCCTGGAACTCGAAGCCAATCGGGGCGACGATCAGGATCGCCGCCGGAATCCACAAAAACAGGATCGTCGGGAACAGCATCCAGAAGCTGGCCCGCTGGGCACGGGCATCGGCCCGCTGCCGGGAGGTTTGCCGCAGGTGGGCGGCGAATTCCATCAACCCTTCGGTCACGTCGTTGCCCATCTTCTGGCACTGGTTGAGCATCAATGACAGGTTGCGGACCTCTTCCATCTGCGAGCGGTTGGCCCACTGCTCAAAGGCGACGTTGAGGTTGAGCAGCTCGGCCTGTCGAATGACGATATCGAGCTCCTGGGCCATGTTGGGGAACGGTCCGCGGAGCTGTTCGGTGACCCGCCGCATGGCCCCCAAAAGCCCCTGCCCGGCCAACAGGGCGATCGACAGCATGTCGGCGAACACAGCCAGGCCGCGCTCGATTTCCCGGGCGCGGGCCTGGGCCCGCAGGAACACGTACAGCCGCGGCAGCGAAAAGCCCAAAAACGCCAGGACCACGCCGCCCAAAGCGACGTAGGGGATATACCCTCTTTCCACCAGCAACGCCGCCCCGGCCGCCGCAAACAGCGGAGCAAAGACCAGCACGGTGCGGATGGCCCGATACTGCGTCAGGGCCGTAGGACTGTAAAAGCCGGCCCGGACCAGCTCGGGGAGGATCTCCTCCCGGTCGCGGGCCTCGCCGGGGATGCCGCTGGCCAGCACCTCGGTCATGTCCCCGAGGATCAGCTCCGCCTGCGAGTCGCCGCTGGGCGTCTCCAGCGGCAGCCGCACGGCCGTGACCGTCGAGCGGCGAAACATCAGCACCAACAGCAAAAACGCCGCCAGCGTCACGCTCCCGCCGACAACCAGGTACCATACCCATTCCGTCAACATGGCTCGCTCACGGCAACAATGCCGCCCCCCCTAGCGGAGTCATACGATTCAGACGGTTGATCCTTCTCACCCCCGCCCCCCAGGTGGATGGATGGCTCAATAGTCCACTCGCACGATCCGCATCAGCCAGACGATGCCGATCAGTTGCATCACGGCGCACATCAGGATGACGCTCCAGCCGCTCGGGCTGTTCATGAAGCCCTGGACGTACTCCGGCTCGGCCAGGACGTATGCCAAAAGCAAAAGGGGACTAGCCAGGCCGATGGCCACGGCGACGATCCGCCCCTGAGCCGTCGCGGCCAGAAACTGCCCGCGGTACTGATTGCGGTCGCGCACGCTGTCGGCCAGCCGCTCCAGCAACAGCACCAGGTTGCCGCCGGTCTGGGTGTACAGGCCAACGGTCGAGGCCAAAAGGTCGAAATCGAGCAGGCCGATCCGCCGGGCGGTGGACTGCAGGGCCGCTGTCGGCCCCATCCCCAGCCGCATCAGGCCGACGGTGTATTTCAGCTCGTCGGCCAGCGGCGGCGTCCCCTGCTCGGCGTAGAAGCGGATGGCCTCCTCGATCGGCAGCCCCGCCCGAACCGAACCGGCGATCGCCCGAAATGCCTCCGGCAATTGCTCCTGCAATTTCGACCTATAGCGGCGACTGGTCCACGCCACCACACCTAACGGTAGCCCCAACCCAAGAACTACCCCCAGTGCCGCCAGACCAAGGTTTTCTTTCCAAAGCCACAGTCCGCCCCCCAGCAGCGTCGCCAAAAAGACCATCACCGCTATCACCCCCAGCGGCGAGGCCTCTAGCCCGGAGCGGCGGACCGCCGTCTCAAACCATGCGTCGAATCGCTCCCGCAGGTCCGGCTCCGGCTCGCCGACCAGACGGGTCAGGGCCACCCCGCTGTCCGGCGGACTGAGCAGACGCCGCTCCGTCTGCCGCCGCCGCTCCGCCAGCGTCTGCCAGAGGATCACCACCGCCCCCAGCAGGCAGATAACGACGACCCCCACCCCCAGGTACATCAGTGGCACCGCTTACCCTCCCGTCCCCTTACCTCTGCACCGCAACCGTACTCCGCCGGAAACCGGTGCCGACTCACTCATCTTTCCACACCCGTTTTTGGAACATCGCCTCCGGCAGCTCAATCCCCATGGCTTGCAGCTTGTCGAGCAGCCGCGGGCGGTACCCCGTGGCGTAAAACTCGCCGAAAGCCCGTCCGTTGCGGACTCCCAACTGGCGGTAGCCGTAAATGTCACGGATATGGTACGGCGGCGGGTCGGTCCCCAATAGCTCGCTGATCCGGACGATCTTCCGCATGCCCCCCTTCAGGCGGGCCAGTTGCACCACTAGGGTAATCGCCGTGGCGATATAGTGCCTAATCACCGGTACCGGCAGCTCGAAGCCGGCCAGCATGACCATCATTTCCAGGCGGGTCAGGGCGTCGTCGGTGTCGTTGGCGTGGATGGTGGTCATCGACCCTTCGTGGCCCGTGTTCATGGCCTGGAGCATGTCGAGGGCTTCGCCGCCGCGGACTTCGCCGACGATGATCCGGTCCGGCCGCATCCGCAGGGCGTTGCGGACCAGCTCCCGCTGCCGGATCTCGCCGGTTCCTTCGACGTTGGCGGTCTTGGTTTCCAGGGTCACCACGTGGGGCTGCTGCAGTTTCAGCTCGGCAGCATCTTCGATCGTGATCAGCCGCTCTTCCGGCGGGATGAACTGCGACAGGGCGTTGAGCAGGGTGGTCTTGCCGCTGCCGGTGCCGCCGGAAATCAGGATGCTGATGCGGGCCTCCACCGCCGCCCGCAACAGTTGCAGAAACTCCGGCGGCATTGTCTGGTTGGATATCAGGTCGTCGCTGGTCAGCCGCACGCCGAAACGGCGGATCGACAGCACTGGCCCAATCAGCGACAGCGGCGGCAAAATCGCGTTGACCCGCGAGCCGTCCTCCAGCCGGGCATCCAGCATCGGCGACATCTCATCGACCCGTCGCCCCACCCGCGCCGCCACCCGCTGGATGATCTGCAATAAATGGGCATTGTCGTAAAAACGGACGTCGGTCAGCTCCAGCCGGCCATGCCGCTCGATGTATACCGTGTGCGGACCGTTGACCAGAATGTCGGTGATCGTCGGGTCGGTCATCAGCGGGTCGAGCGGACCAAGCCCGAACACCTCGGACATGATCTCCTCGACGAGCTGTTCCCGCTCCAGCTCGTTGAGCAGCTCCGGGGCGGTGTTGCACAGGTGGGTCGCCAGGTGGCGGACCTCGCGGCGAAGCCGCTGCGGGTCCCAGCGATTGAGGCGGGACAGGTCGATCGTCTCGACGATCCGCTTGTGGATTTCGGTTTTCAACCGGTGGTAGCGGTTGACGAAGGCATCCGTGGTGGTGCGAGTCGTATTCATGAATATGGTCCCGGCGAGTCCGGCTCAAAAAAAGACATCCGTATCCCGAGTCGACATCCCTGACGTGATGGTCCGCACGGCCGCGCCCCGCGGGCCGGTGCGGGCGATGCCGCGGCGGTTACCCGGTGTGCGTGGTCTCTGGCGGCGAGCATGACCGGGCAGCGAGCATGACCGGGCGGCGAGCATGACCGGGCCACAGAGTAGTCCGCCCTCTAGGTGCGGGCCACGGCCAGGCGGCGGTGGATCTCCACTGCCAGGCGGTGCAGGCTCCGGCTCAGCCGTGACCAGCGGGCCAGACGCACCACCGGCCGGCCCGCCAGCATCGCCGCATGCACCGCTCGCGGTGACTCCGGCAGCCACGCCGCCACCTTCCGCTGCAACGCCTCTTCCGACTTCTGCCACGCAATCTGTCCTGGCTGGCCGTAACGGTTGACGACCACGACCACATCGTCCGCGGCCACGCCGTTGTCCACCAGTGTCCGGATGTATTTCCGCGTCAGCCGCAGTGCCGACGGGTCCATGCGGCTGACCACCACCAACAGGTCTGCTGCCCGCAGCACCTCCTCCGTCTCCATTCCGTGCTGCGGTCCCGCGTCCAGGACTGCCCAACGGTACAGGTTCCGCAAGATCACCTGAAAATCGCGGACAATGTCTGACGTCAAGGTCTCGGCGACCAACGTTTCGGGGAGATAGGCCAGCACGTCGAAGCCGTCCACGTGCCGCACGGCGGTCTTGTGCACCATGCTGGCGTCCATGCGGGCGCTGGCGTGGATCAACTCGGCCAGCGAATGTTGCGGCTGCAGGTCCAACTGCAGGGCCAGCTCCGGGATGCGGGTCCCCAGCTCGGCCAGGACGACACCCTCGTCCCGTTCGGCTATCGCGGCGGCCAGATTAGCGGCCACGGTGGTCACGCCCGCCCCGTCGGTCGCGGCGGTTACGGCGATGATCCGGCCCCGCTGTTCCGGCACCTTGCCGCTTTGCCGCAGCTCTTCAATCGCTTGCAGCAGGCAGTCCCGGAATTCCGCATACGGCCAGACTCCCGCCGCCCCGGCCTCCTGGGCCGCCGCCCGCAGCTCGGCGTTGTCCGGGGAAGCGGTCACGGCGTAGACCGGCTGGTGCGTCTGGACTGCGGCCTGTTGCAGCGTCCGCAGGGCTGTGGCGGGGTCCCCGTCCAGAAACACCACGACGATGTGCCCTGGCGGCTGCCGGACCAGCCGCACCCGCAACTCCCGCAGCGGCACGCAGTCGCTTGCCGCACACGATAAGCCCAGATGCAGGGCTGTGCGGCGACCGTAGTCCCGCTCGAGTTGCCGTTCTCCCGCCAGCAACACACGCATGGTCGTGGATAAGGTCCGTTCTGCCGCCAGCGATGCCATGGGCGCCTCCCCCCGCCGCTCATTCCGCCAGCCGCACGCGGCAGACCGTGCGGTTGGCCGTCCAAAACGCGGGCGGCGGTTCCCGCGGCTCTGTTACGGCGGACGGGTGCGGCAAGACGGTCGGCTGCAGGGTCAACCGCAGGACGACGGCTAGCTCCTCCACCTTCACCAGCCGGGCCCCCGCCCAGCCGACCACCCGGTACGGCCCGTCGGCGGTCGACGCGGGGGCCAGCAGCGGCCACAATCGCGGTTGGCCCGTCGCCGCAACGGCCTGCAACTGCTCGATCAACCGCTGCCGCGTCGCTGAGGCCGGCGGCGGCACCGCCGCACTCCCGGGCACTTCCACACTATTATCCCCGCGCAGCACGAATCCGCCAGCCCCAAACTGCCGGACCAGCTCGTCGCGGCCGATCCCCTCCCCCACCTGCCGTATCGTCGCGGCGAAATCTTCCGCCCCGATCTGAAGGAAGGCGAACCCGGCCGGGCTAATGACGCCGGCGGACAGCACCGCTTCGGGGATGCCGTCCCCGCCGGGCAGCCAGCGGCGGTTGTTCCAATCATAGCTCCAAGAATCGTTCCCGGCACGCAACAGGCCGTCCCATAACGCCGGATCGTTGCCGGTATGGTCGGTAAACAGGCCGATCGGCATCAGGGGGATGGGGTCGTCGGTCAGGGGGCGGTAGCCAACGACGCGGCGATCCAGCCAGGCCGTCGCCACGGCCGCTATCTCTTGCGGCGGGGCCGGACCGCGGAATACCCCCGCCAGCGGCGGCCGCCGGACCCGCACCCGCACGGCGTTGACCGGCCAGTCCGACGCCGGGGCCGCACCTTCAGAATACGCTATGAGCGTCCCGTTCAATGGACGATCCAAACGGCCGATGACGATGTCGCCGTCCGGGTCGTTGTCCGCATTGGCGTCGAGCTGCAGACGCTCGTCCAAGGCAAAGTTCATCTGCCCCAGCGCCTGAGCGGCCTGGCGGGCCTGCATCAGTCGCTGCTGGAACCGCGGCGAGTTGGGGAGCAGCAGGGCGTCGTCCGCCAGCAGCCGGGCACCGGCCAGTGCGGCCGCGTCCGCACCGTGTTGGGCCGTGCCGCGGGCGTCCCGCAATAGTCCCAGGTATACCACCAAGCCTACCAGTAACAACAAGACGGGCGTGACCAGCAGCAGGGTGACGGTAGACACCCCGCGACGCCGGTTATGTCGGACCAGATGGACGAGCATGCTTGTCCCCTCCCGCGGTGCCCCTGCCGCCGTGCAGTTTGGTTTAAGCCCTTGTATAGCAAACACTTAGAGCGAAACAGGCAATAGCGGCCGGGCGCATTTCGGGCCTGGGCGGGGCCGGGAAATGGCGGCGGCCACCACGGCGAGCCTAGCGATCATTGCCGGGCTTGGGCCTTGCGGGCCTCCTCACAGGCTTTGCACTTGCCCGGGCCGGTGGCGCTGGGCAGGCGGAAGGTGACGGCCATCTCCTCCGCCGTAGCGGTCGGCGGCTTGGCGTACCGCCCCAGGGTGTCGCGGGGACCCAGATTGCCGTAATTGATCCCGCCGTAGTTGAAAGGGCCGGAGTTGACGCCGTAACCGAGCCCCGGCGTACCGCCAGCGGGGACGACCGGCTTGTCGCTACCGGCACCGTTCGGATTGGGGGGGACGACGCCGGGCAGGGTAGCGGGGTGATAGGCGCCGCCGTGCGGGATGATGGTATATCCGGCGTCCCGCACGCCGCTGAGGTGGTGAATGACTGTTGCCCCCGGCGGCAGGCTGCGCGGCGGTGGGGGTTGAATATTGAAGATCCGCATCAGGTCCGCATCGCTGACCGCCAGCGTGCCCGCCAGAATCTTCTCGACGCGGGCATCCTCCTGGGCGTATTCCGGGCTAGTTGGATCGGAGAACGTTCCCGGCGACCGCCGCGGCGGCGTCGGCGTCGGGATCAGCGACAGCTCCCCGCGGGTCTTGACGTAGTCGATCAACGCCGCACGGTAGGGGTTGACCTCCAAGGTGAAATGGAGCGGCTTGTCGTCCGGATCGGCCATCAGCACTGTCCAGGGGGTGTTCCGCTTCATGACGATCTTGCAGCCGCGGGCAATGCAGGCCGTGCGCAGCTCTTCCCGGTCTCCGACGGCGATTTCCGTTGTCAGGAAAACGTCCACATACTCGCCGAGTCGCAATTGTCCGCCCGCCGCCCGGCTTTTCGGCACCTCCACGTTGACCGCCCGCATCCCCGGCTCCAGCCGCCGACTGATCTCCTCCGGCAAGCTCAGCTCCTCAAAATAGTCCTGCAGCAGGACCTGGTCGGCCAGCACGTTTCGCTTCAGCACGCGGAACGCCGCGGCGGAGGGCATCGGCGGCAGTAACTTCGCTTTCCAGTTCTCCCCCAGCCGGGCCTTCAGGTTTTCCGCCTCGATCGGGTCCAGTTCGCGCACCATGACTTGGTCGCCCATCACTGTGACCCCCTCGAACAGGTTCATCTTGGCCACCAGAACCTTCAGCGGTGGCGGGGGCGGCGGCTCCTTGGCCGCCGGACGGTCGAACAGGCCGGCATACTTGGCCGCGGCGACCGCTCCCAATCCGATCAACAAGGCTAATGCGAGGGCAAAGACGGTACTGGCACGCATGGGCGTTTACCTCAATACGGGTGTTACGGGGTTGAAGTCCGCCTCGTCTGGGTCATCCATCCGTTGGTGCCTGCCGCTCCGCTCCCTGAGCGGCAGCCGCCCGGTCGTCCCTGAACTAGCTGGTCTGCTTATTCCTTAAGCACGAATTGCTTATACCTTAGGCAAACTGCCTATTCCTTAAGCACGACGCTCCGACCCACGACGGTCTCGCTGCCGCTGAGTGGCACCAGCGGCGTCACCGTCGCATCGGACACGCTCAACTCGACGCGTACCTCGATGAGCTGGCCTGGCGGCAGCGGCCCGGGCTCGTCGGCGGGCGATCCGACGAGCACCTGGGCCGCCTGGGCACGACGGGACCCGAGTACGGCCGCCACCGTCTGGCGGATCTGGGCGTCATCCCCACCCAGGGCGGCGACGCGGGCCGCACGCGCGCTCGCCTCCTGCACCAGTTGCTCCGCCACGATCAGGTCGGCGATCCCAATCGCACCGGCCACAAGCAGGCCGACCAGCGGCACGCTCAGCAGCGTCTCCATCGCCACCGCGCCACGCCGCCGCGACCCGACCTCACGACCACCAGCGACTTGCCGTCTCATGGGCGACCTTTCCAGTTTCGGGGGAAACCGCGGGTTGCACCGGACGCCGCACGATCTCCAGCTCAAAACGGTACACGTACAACAGCACTGCGGTCATGGCGATCAACAGCGGCAGCGAATAGGTCATCCGCAGTTTGCGACCCGGGTCGATCGGCCGGCCCTCCGCTAATGCCTTGCGGTCCGCGTCCAGCTTGGCCATGGTGCTTTTGATCCGTTGCGGCGACAGGCCGCGGCTGAACACCCGGCCCAACGCCCACACCAGCAGCACCCCCGCCGACGCCAGCCACACAAACAGAAAGCCCCCGATCCCTAACCACGCCCCGACGGCGGCCATCAGTTTCACGTCGCCGCCGCCGCACGTCCCCATGACCCATAGCACAAACATCAGCCCAAACGCCAAGCCGAATCCGGCCAACGCCAGCAGCAACCCGTCCAGCACGCCGAGCCAGGCCGCCCCCGTTTCCAACACCCATAACGGCCGACCCTGCGCACCGAGCCATCCCCCCCGCACGGCGTTCATGGCCAGTCCGACCACTAGCATCGTCACCGTCAGCACGTTCGGTATGCGGGCCCGCTTGGTATCGGTGTATGCGGCTATGGCCGTCAGCCCCAACAGGCTCCCGATGAACAGCCAGGCAAACGCCACGTCCGGAAAAAACGTTCGCTCCATCAGGACCTCGGGGCAACCCTCCGGCCGGCCATTCCGCGGTTCCGATACCGCCGGAATTTCCGCTACCGCCACAACTGATGTCTGCTTTCAAGCAAGCTGGGCCTCGAAGGGGGTACCTCCGAGACCCAGCCCTGTTCCTCCTACCGGCCGCTCAAGCAGCACAACTACGCCAGAGCATCACACGCCGCAGAAGGCCTGGTTGGCGTCGCTTTCGGTGGGAGCAGGTGCAGCTTCAGAGGTGTGACCGAAGGCGGCCCGACCCGGCGTATCCTCGACATCGCTACCCTGCTTGTCAGCCTTGCAGCCGCTCTGGGTGGCCACATAGTAGCTCTGGCTCAGGCCGAGGATGGCGGTGGACAGCTCGGTGTACTCGACGTTGATCGCCCCTTCCAGGTTGGCGAAGCCGACCACCAGGCCCAGGCCGACGATCGTGACGAGGAACAGGTACTCGACGCTGATGACGCCTGCCTCGTCCTTCCACAGTTTGGCGAACATTGAAGAACCTCCCATGCATGGGGCGAGCGGGCATTCGCCTTGGCCGGACACGCGCCGGCCGCAGACCGAATTGGGCGAAGCCGTTTCGCCACCGGTTTGCTCCCGTCGTGCGGGAGATGTTGGGCGCGACTCGACCTGCCGGGCGAACGTTCCTCTGCAGGGAATCGCGGCTGTCTCCTATGCGGCCCGCAAAATTTTTTGCCAAGTCGTTTGACAGCGGGCCGGTCGTGTGTTAGTGTTTCCTCGGAGAACCGGCGTGGGGGACATTCGGGCCGCACCGACGCTCGTTGTTCTCCCTGGCTGTGCGTCCGTGGCGTCTGGCCCGTCACCATCGTGGGACGGGGGGTTGTTCGTTTCGTTCGGATAACGGTGGCCGCTTGCGTGGCGGCCGGGCGAACACCGTCTGGATCGACAGGCTCAATTTCGGGTTTGTCGATCGCGTTCGCCTGGGCGTCGCTCATTGCACAATCGACATCAGCAATTTACCCGTCGCGGCTTACCATGTCAACCCCGAAATTGCCAAAAATTACAATTTTTTGTCTGGCATGAATTTCCGACATACATTCTAACGTAAATTTTACAATCATCTTGCACGTTAATCCTTATAGAGCAGCGAGTTAGGAAAAATTATGCTGTTGCATGAATTTTGTAATCCAAACAAAAATTTGACCAATTTTCTGGCATTTTTTCCGCCACTGACAACGCGATGTCACTAAAACCGGGCAGGTCTGGCCCGGCGGAAGCCGTTTTTGCGACCTTCCCGCGGCGACCAACACAATCGCTGTAGCCAACTAAACCGCTCTAGTCCCTCCATGTGATAAGAAACATTAAAACCTCGCATGCGTTATAACCGAAAAGACGATAAGAACCTGTCAGAGGGGAAAGCCACGGAGCGGGCCCGTCCCGCCGCGGGCGGGGCCGGGGAGCCGAGCCGGCGACTCGGAGCCGATCCGATCGGTCAAGAGGGAGTGACCATGCGAAGCAGGGGCCGTGCCGCAACTGTCGTGCAGGGGAGGGGCATTGTTCGCCTCGGCGGGGGACGGCTGTGGCTAGTGGTGGCAGGTGTGGCGGCGTGCGGGGGGGTAGCGGCGTACGCCCAGCCGCCGGCACCGGGCGGGGCGACACCGGCCGCAATTCCTTTACCCGCAGGGGTTTACGTAGGGAGCAGCGAGGGGGGGGCGGTGCCGCCGGGGGCGTTGGGACCGGTGTTGCTGGGACTGGACGGTAGCATTGTGCCGGTCGGTTTGCAGGCGGGGGTTCAGCCGCCGGGCGGGGTGCAGCCGGGGGGGATGCCGCCCGGAGGGGTGCAGCCGCCGCTGCTGCCGCCGCCCAAGGACGGGAAGCTCCCCTCGCCGCGACTGTTACCCTTCGAGGACGACCGGGTCCGCCTCCCCCGCCTGGCCGGTACGGGGATTTTGGGGACCACGCCCGTACCGACTGAAAAGGACCTCGAGCAGTTCCGGCAGTTCATCGAGGGGGTGATCGACCCGAGAAACACCCTCGACCTGATCGAGGGGCGGGCCCGGATCATCCTGCTGAAGGCGACGCCGACCCGTACGCAGATCGCCGACGAAACGGTGGCCACCTTCCGGGTGCTGGAGCCGGACGGCCGACAGATGACCATCATCGGCCAGAAGGCAGGCATCACCGTGCTGAACCTGTGGTTCCCCGACCCCAAGGAGAAGGGGCGGGATGTGATCTTGAGCTATCTGGTGCGGGTCTTCCCCGACCCGGAGGCCAAGGAGCGGCTGGAGGCGGTGTACAAGGCCCTGGAGGCAGAGATCAACCGGGCGTATCCCCGTAGCCGGGTCCGTCTGACCCTGGTCGGGGACAAGATCCTGGTCAGCGGCCAGGCCCATGACATCCAGGAAGCGTACCAGATCCTGCGGATAGTGGGGGCGAACGCACCCGGGCAGCAGAACCAGCAGCAGCAGCGGCCGAACGTCCCCGCCTCGGCGCTGTTCCCGACGGGCAACCCGTTCGACCCACTGCGGCCGGGGCAGACGCCGGGACTGGAAGAGTACCTGACCGCGGGCGGCCCCAACGTCATTAATAATCTGCGTATCCCCGGCGAGCAACAAGTGATGCTGCGGGTAATGGTCGCGGAGGTGAACCGGGCCGCCGCACGCAGCATCGGCGTCAACTTTAACATCATCAACAACCAGGGGACGCTCATTTTCGGGCAGCAGACCGGCGGCCTGATCGCCGGACTGACCCAGCAGCCCGGCCAAGGTCTGGGTGCCGCGGTCAACTTGCCAGTGAATTTGGATAATGGGCAAATTCCGATCGCCATCAATGCCCTGCGGACGCTGAATTATGCCAAGTCGCTGGCCGAGCCGACGCTGACGGCCCGCAACGGGGCGACGGCCTTCTTCCTGGCCGGCGGACAGTTCCCCGTGCCGGTGATTGGCGGGTTTGGGCAATTTGGGCAATTTGGCGGCGGACTCCAGGGGGTACAGTTTGTCCCATTCGGCGTGCAACTGTTCTTCACGCCCGTGATCACGGATCGGGACCGCATCCGCCTGACGGTCACGGCGACGGTCAGCACGCGGGATAACGCCGCGGCGACCAACTTTGCCGGCGCTCTGGTCCCGGGCCTGAACACCCGCACCTTCTCAACCACCGTCGAGCTGCGGGAAGGACAAACCATGGCCGTCGCCGGGCTGATTCAAACGAACCTGGGGGCCCAGGCCGACCGGGTGCCGTTCTTCGGGGACCTCCCCTTTGTCGGCCGCCTCGCTTCGTTCCAGCGGACCACCGCCGGCGAGCAGGAGCTGGTCATCCTGGTGACGCCGGAGCTGGTCCACCCGCTGGAGCCGCACGAGCTGCCCAAGCTGCCCGGATCGGACATTTTCGAGCCGGGGGACTTGGAGTTCTACCTGCTCGGCCGCCTGGAGAGCCGCCGCGCGTACGACTACCGCAGCACGGTGATGACCGACCTGCACCGCATGCTCAGCTATCGCCGCTGCGAGCGGAACTACATCATCGGCCCGAGCGGCCACAGCCAGGAGCCGGAACCGGTGATGTTGGCCCCCTTGCCGCCCGCGGCGGACCGCAGCGGCGTCAACGGGAACCGTCCGCCGCACAACGCGGCCAGCGGCACGCCCGCGGCGGAAAGTGGCCGGGTCCCGCCCAGCCTGCCCCCGCACCGCCCGGACAGCCCGCCCCCCAACCCACCGGCAGACCGGCAACTACCCTAACTCCTTAGGCAACAAGAAGTTGTGGCATAAATGTCCCCAAGGGCACCGAGCCAGGCCGTAACGCACAACCGCACAACCGACCTGCGGCGATCCGCCGCCAGATGCACGGAGGAGTCTGACCCATGGAACGGGGCTTGCGATATGCCCAATGGCTGCTGAGCCGGGCCGTGGCCGCCTTGGGCGTGACGGCGGCGATCGTCGGCTGCCACCACGCCATGACCGAGGACGGCGTCGTCAAACTCGACAAATGCCAGCAATGCTGGAACAACCTGCACATCGATAACTGTGCGGACATCCCTAAGGGGGCCATCCCGGCCCCGCCGGGGACCTTTGCCGTGGAGTGGCAGAACCGCCACGCCGGCAAGGCCGAGGCGGACGACTTCGTCTTCTACTATAACGAATGGGTCGACGGCGAGGCGGTGCTCGGCCCCTTCGGGGGCGAACACCTCGACCGCATCATCCCGCGGCTGCCGTATGTGCCCTACCAAATCATCATCCAGCCGGAGCCGGAAAAACCGCAGCTCAACGCCCGCCGCCACCAGGCGATGATCGACGCCCTGACCCAGGCCGGCGTCCCCAACGCCCACCTGCGGGTTGTGCTCGGACGCCCGATGGCCGAACCGATGTTCGGGGACGAGGCCGAGTTCGCCTACCCGCGGCTGCTGCTCGGCGGCCTGGGCGCCGGCGGCTACTTCGGTTTCGGCGGGTTGGGCAACTTTGGTTTCGGCGGCTTCCCGGGCTTCGCCGGCGGCTTCGGCGGCTTCTTCGGCTTCGGCGGTGGCTTCGGCGGCTTCTTCGGCTTCCGCTAATCCGTCGCCGACGCTATGAACCGGCCGGGGACCGGCCATGGCAGGGGGACCAAGCATGATGATCCGGCGGGGAACGTGGATCGGCCTGATCGCGGCGACGCTCGGCGGAGCAACGGGCTGTCACGGCCTGACTAGCGGCCGCACCGGAACCGACCTGCTCGGGGCGACCGGTCATGCGGGACTGTCCGGCTTACTCATCGGCCCGGAGGCCGCCGCTCAGGCCCCGCCCCCGGCGGAGCTGCCAGCCAAGGAGACCGCCCGCATCGCCTTCCGCACCGCCCAGGAATTCGAGAAAAACGGCCGCATCCCCGAAGCCATCCAGTTCTATGAAAAAGCCCGCGCCCACGACCCGACCCTGGCCCGTGCGGCCGGGCGACGCCTCGCCGTCCTCTACGACCTCTCCGGCGAGTTCGGCAAGGCCGACGCCGAATACGCCGAACTGCTCCCACACGCCCCCAAAGACCCCGACCTGCTCAACGACCTCGGCTACAGCTACTACTGCCGCGGCCACTGGAGCCTGGCCGAACAGTACCTGGCCCAGGCGGTGCAGCTCCAGCCGCAGCACAAAAAGGCGTGGGTCAACCTGGGTCTAGCCCGGGCGCAGCAGGGGAAATGGGAGGAGAGCCTGGCGGCGTTCCAGCAGGCGGTGCGTCCGGCGGAGGCGTACTGCAACCTCGCCTTCGTGCTCGCCGCCCAGGGACGCACCGCCGAGGCCGTCGCTCACTATCGCCGGGCCCTGGAGCTGGACCCGAGTCTGCGGCTGGCCCAGGCGGCCCTGGCCAAGCTGGAGCCGGCCGTCGCCGCAACAACGCAATAATCACCTAAACCATTACCAAACAAGCACTTCGGCAAATTTTCGCTCCTACCATAATCCCGCCGCAATTATGGCAACAGCGCAAATCCATGAAAATCCGAAAATTTTTGCCATTTTCCTCTTGCGGAGTGTTGGCGACCGTGTAAATTTGATGAATGGCAGGATACAGTTGACCCAAACACACAGTGGGGAAGCAACTGTTGAGGGCCGGTCCCGGCCGTCGTCCGGCCGGCAGTGAGGTTGGCAATAGCGTCGTGCTGTTGCGCCCAGTCATCGCCCCCAACATCGCCCCCGCCTCACCCGTCCGGAGGATTGAACCATGTTCCGTCGCCTTGCCCCCCTCGGCGTGATAGCCGTAATGATCGGCGGCCTGACTACCAACGCCACCACCACCGCCGCACCCATTATCCTGGATGACTTTTCGCAAAACCCTGGTTCCTGGAGCAATGGCACCCCAGCCGGTACGTTGCAAAACTCCCCGCCGCGGAATCTGAGTATCGATAAAGACTTGAGCGGCGGAGATTTCATTGAGGTAAACACAACCAAACAGACCTTTGAATCCACACGCGGTGTCGGGAAAGATTACGCCTTGACGCTTGGCTACACAGTAAATGGCTCGTTTACGGGATCAAACCAAATCATCCTAGACTTCGCAAGCCTTGATCTACCTATGGACGTGCAGCTTGTGGTTCACACTACCTCCGGTCCTTTGCAAGCGACATATACGATACCAACTACTGGGCCTGGAAATCCATTCACATTTTTCCTACCATTTAGCAGCCTTACAGGAGGTTCACTATCTTGGTTGAGCAACACCACAGGGATCGACATCATTTTCAACTACAACAACAAAACAGACATTGACTTTCTGCTCCGTGGCGACACGGGCGGGATCAAGCTCAACGGGAACATCCCCGAGCCAGCGACGCTGGCTAGCTTCGGGCTGATGGGCCTGGTCGGCGGACTGGTGTTGCGACGCAAACTCCGCCACCGGCAGTTGGCAAACGCCTGAAACATCTGCTACACTTCTACCAGCAACGGGCAGGCGGCCCCTCCCCCCTGCCCGTTGCGAGTTTCTGGCGGTAACGTTGGCTTTACGGATCGGCACCACGGAACGGCAGATCATGACAGTTCCGGCGGCATCCGCGGCGTGGCGACCCGCAGCGGTCCTGGGAGGGCTCGGTTTGGCCCTTGCCGCATGGTTTGGGCCGACTTTCGCCCTACTGGTGCGGCTATGGCACCAGGACCCTAATTATTCGCACGGCTATTTGGTGCTGCCGATTAGCCTGCTGCTGGCGTGGCGGATTTACCGGCGGGTGGGGCCGCCGCACGGCGGGGAGTGGGGGCTTGGCCTGCTCGGCGTCGGGCTGGGGCTGCTGCTGCAGGCGGCGGCGATAGTGGTCCGCTGGCCGCCGCTGAGTTATCTGGCCCTGCTGTGCGTGCTGCGGGGCCTGCTGGTCGCCGCGGGGGGACGGCGATGGGCCGCCGCGTTCAACTTCCCCCTGCTGTTTCTGTTTTTCATGTTCCCCCTACCGGTGGTCTGGACCAGCTATCTGTCGCTGTGGCTGCAAGATTTTGTGGCCCGGGTGAGCGAGACGGTGCTGTCGCTATTTGTGATCTGCCATCGGGTGGGGCACACGATCCGCATCGCCGGGGTGGACCGGTCGCTGGTGGTGGCCGAGGAATGCAGCGGGATCGGCCAGGGGATCGCGTTCGTGGCGTTTGCGGCGTTGCTGGGGCATCTGCTGGAGCGGCGGTGGTGGCAGCGGTTGGTGCTGCTGCTGGCGGCCCTGCCCGTGGCTGTGGCGGCCAACACCCTGCGGGTCATCCTGATGAACCTCGGGGCGGTATGGTTTGGGACCAACTGGCTGGGGGGGGTGCTGCACGACGCCCCGGCAATGTTCAGTCTGCCGGTCGGGATACTGATCTTTCTGGCGTTCGACCATGTGCTGGGGACGCTCGGGCGGCCGGCGGCATCGGTAATGGGGCCGTTGCCGGCAGGTCGGACGCCGCCGCTGACGGGGCTGGCGGTCATGCTGGGGGTGCTAACGGCGGGCGCGGCGGGGCTGTGGGGGTTGAAGGCTCACATCCAGGTCGCGGGGGAGCTGAGTTTTCCGCCGCTGCGGGAGTCGCTGGACGCCGTGCCGCTGCAGGTGACCGACCCGCACAGCGGGGAGGTGCTGTGGCAGGGGCGAGACCTGACCGAGGCGCGCGAAGAATGGCGGAAAAAGATCGACTTTGCGGACGATCTGCTGCTGCGGGTGTATCACCGTCGCGAGGGGGGATGGGCGCGGGTGTACATGGTGCATTCCCGCGTCGGCGAGGATCGCAAGCACCATCCGGAGATCTGCATCCGGGACGTCAGCGGAGCGCCGGAGGACATCGCCTTCCGGGCGCAGGTGCCGCTACGGCCCGACGGCAGCGCGGCGGCCCAGCGGTTCCGCTTCTGGGTCGGTTCCAGCCGCTCGTGGGTGGTGTATTACTGGCACTACGCGGCCCAGCCGCAGCCGGCGGCGGAGCTGAGCCGGCTCCAGGCGTTGCACCAGCGGATCGGGGTGATGCCGCCGAGCGTGACGGTGCAGGTCAATGTCAGCGGGGAAGACGCGGCGACGCTGCAGGCCGTCGAGCGGGAGCTGCTGCCGGCGCTGGACGCCGCCATGCGGCAGCGGGTACTGCCGCCGGGAAGCATCTGCGGCTGCGACCGCATCCCGATCGGCCTGGCCCGCTGAGGGCAAGCACCAATACGGCAAGCATCGGCACGGGAATCGCCGGCAATGCAGCCCGGACCGCCCAACAGATGGCGTTGTCAGGGATAGGATGTGGTATGATGGGTGCGTTCCCGTCACGGATGGGCAAACAGTATGGGCTGGATCGCCCCTGATGGTCATGGTCAAATGAAAATGCGGGGGTCGCCATGAGTTTCCGTCAATCCGTCGCCTATCGGCTGACGTTGTGGGTGCTGACCGTCGCCTGTTTGGGGGCGGCCGGTTATGTCGGGTATTTGACGTTCTGGGCAGGGGACTCGCCGCAACGGGTGGCCGAGAACGCCGCGCGGTTGTACGAGCGTGGCCTGGAAGCCTACGCCCGGCAGGAGTGGGAAGCGGCGGCCCAGCAGTTCGACGCCGCACGCGTGCTGGCCGAAAAGGGGCTGAACCTGCTGGACAAGCAGGGGCGGGAGGGCCGCATCAGACAACAGGAATATAAACAGGCTCTGGGCCAGCTCAACTGGATCAAGGCCCGGGCCATCCGCGACTACCACTTTGCCACCGCGGCGGCCGAGGGCAAGCCGCTGTCAGAAGTCCCCGACCCCGTCCACAACGAGACGTTCCGGCCCGTGCAGTTGATCCCGGACGCGGATGACCGCCAGGAAGCGGTCGTCGCCCTGCGGACGGCCGGCAACATCCTCAAGAGCGATCCGGATGTACTCCGTGAGGCGTTGCGGCTCGAGATCACCCTCACGCCAATCAACTGGAAGTTTACCGAGCCGTTATTGCGGGAAGGGCTGAAGCAGAATCCGGACAACCCGCGGGTCCGCTATTTCCTGGCCCGCTACGAGTTCGACCAGCCGCAGGAGGACGGCTTCACGCCGACCGAGGAGCGTCGCCGCAGCACCGAGCGGGTGGAGCAGGCCAAGGAACACCTGGCCGTGGCCAAGAAGAATAGCCCGCAGTTCTGGCGGGTTGCGGGGCTGGAGGCGGAAATCCTGCACTGGACGATCCGCACGGCGGATTCTCGCCGCGTCAAGCCGGAGGTGCGGGCCGCCGCCGAAAAGCAGCTCGACGAGCTGTTGTTCACGCCGGATACGGGGCTGGTAGCCCTGCTGTCCCGCGGCGAGAAACTCGCCAACTTCGGCCAGGCGGACAGTGTGGGGATCGCCCGCACGTTGCGGATCGCCCTGGACCGGGCGCTGGCGACGGCCCGTCGCAGAGGCGGCAGCCTCGAGCCACTGTGGCAGACCGCCCAGGCGGCCCTGGAATGTGCCCGTAAAATGCAGGCCGAATCCTCCCTGCGGCCGCACCTGCCCGCCACCCAGACTGCCCTGGCGGAAGTCGCCGCCGTGGCCCAGCCGTACCTGGCACAGGCGGACGCCGCCGCCTGGCGGGACTACCTCGCCGCCGTCGAGCAACTCCTGCAGCAGACGCCGGATGGGACCGCCCCGTCCCCCCTCGCCCGCCTGCAACTGGCCCAGCTTACCCTCAACGACGCCATCGTCGCCGCCCGCAGTGGCGACACGACCCGTCACCAGCAACTGCTGGCCAAGGCCGTCGGACTGGCCGAAGAGGGGCTCAAGGCCACCGCGCAGGCCCAGCTTTCCGCCGCCCAGGTCGACGAGTTCCACCAGCTGCTCGTTGAGCTAAAGCTCAAACAAGGGGCCAGGCGGGACGCCCTGGAGCCGCACCTGGCCCGCCTGCGGGCGTCCCCCGCCACGGCGATCCGCCAACGCGGCCAGTTCCTCGAAGCCGTCCTGGCCGAGCGGGAAGGGAAACTGGAACGGGCCCGCAAGCTCCTCGAGCCGCTGGCCGCCCACAAGCAGGACGCCAACCTCGCCCTGCGAGCCAAGATGCTCCTGGCCAACCTGGCCATGGCGATGAACGAACCGACCGCCGCACTGGCCTACCTGCGGGAAATCGAACCGGTCTTCCAGAACCTCGAGGTGTTGCCGCCGCTGGAGCGGGCGTGGGTCGAGGAGCTGACCGGCGGCCGCGACTTGGTCGTCGCCCGCATCGTCCAGGCCCATTTGGCCATCACCCTGCAGGTGTTGCAGAAATACCAGCGGGACAATCCCGGCAAGCCCGTCCCGGCGGAGCTGATCCAGGGCAACCTGCAAGGAGCCCGCGAGCAACTGGCCAAGCTGCGGCCCCCCAGCCCCGCCGACCGGGCCGCCCGCCTGGTCTACGCCAACCTCCTGCTGCTGCTCGGCCAGCGGAAAGACGCCGAAAACGCCATCAACTCCCTGGCCACCGACTATCCGGACAGCATCGACGTGCTGCGGGCCCGCTGCCTGCTGTTGGCCGCACCGCAAAAGCCGGACAGCCGCGAACCCGACCCGGATGGCGTCGCCGCCGCCGACACCCTCATCCGCAAGTTCATGAAGGACTACCCCGCCGACAAGGCCGCCCGCCTTTTCTATGCCGAATGGCTCGTCCAGACCCGGCGGGCCGAACGGGCCGTCGAATACCTCCGCGATCCCGCCCAGTTCGCGCCCGACGACCCCGCCGCCCAACGCCTGCTCGGCTTCGCCCTGCTCCGCCTCGGCCAACGCGAGGCCGCCCAGAAAGTCCTCGCCGGCCTGCCCCGCGACCCCAACCTCGACCTGATCCTGATCCAAACGGCGATCACCCGCGAGCAGGGGGAAAAACACCTCCAGGACGCCCTGAAACGCTACGAAAACCAGGGACGGTTCCGCGTCTACGAGGCCATGCTCCGCCTGCAGGAGGGAAAATTCGAGGAGGCCGTCCGCGGCTTTGCCAGCGCCATCGAGTTCACCGAAGTGCGTAACGCCGCTCGCAGCGGACTGGTGCTGGCCCTGATCTCCTACGTCATGAGCCAGCCGGAAAAGGGACGGCAACTGGCACTGCAAATGGTGCAGGAGATGCCCGACGAGGCGAACCTGTACCTGGTCGCCGCCGACGCGGCGTTGCTTGCCGAGGAAGTCGGCGACCCGTCCGACCGCTGGGAAGCGGTCAAGACCATGTACGCCGCCCTGAACAAGTGGGAGGAGATCGTCAGCAAGCAGGGGACGCCGCGGGCGGAGATCGGCTACACCAAGGCCAAGGCCCACTACTACGCCGGCTATCCGGAACGGGCCCGCCGCGAGGCGTTGAACGCCCTGGCCCAAAAAGAGGACCACGGCCCGACGCTGCTGCTGCTGGCGGAACTGCACCTGGAGCCACCCGCGGAGCTGGAGCGGACCCGCGAGTTCCTCGAACGGGCCCGCAAGGCCATCCCCACCGATGCCCGCCTGCCCTACCTGGAAGCCCGCGTCCACCAGGCCACCGGGCAATGGGCGCAGGCGGCGGCGATCTACCAGAAACTGGTGCAGGAAAACCCGAACGACCCGACGCCACGGCCCCTGCTGATCGCCGCCCTGGAAACCGCCGGCCAGCGGGATGCTGCCCTACAACAGGCCCGCGAATGGCTCGCTCAAATGCCCGACAACGCCGCCGCCGCCCGCGAAACCATCCGCCTGCTGGCCCTGACGGGCAACAAGGCCGAGGCCGTCCAGTTAGCAGATCGCTTCGTCAGTCAGCAGATGGCGGCGGCCAAGAAACGGCTCGGCGAGCAGCAGCCCCCCCTGCCCCCCGCCGAACAGGAGCGGCAACTGGACGCCGCACGCAACGAGCTGTTGCTCCTCGTGGCGACGGCCTTCCACAAGGGGAATGCCCCGGAAGAGGCCCTGGTGCGCCTCCGCGAAGTGACCGGCCGCGACCCCAATCACCTCGGCGCCCTCCTGCTGCTCGGGGAGATCGCCCTCGCCGCCCAACGCTGGGACGAGGCCATCGCCGCCTACAACGCCGTCCTCAAAAGCCAGCCCCGCCACTTCGTCGCCGGCAACAACCTCGCCTGGATCCTGGCCGAAAAACTTCAGCAGCCCGACCGGGCCTTGCTCATCGTCCAAGAAATCTGGAAAGGACGCGGCGGCGTCAAACCGGTCGCCCCGGAACGCCTGCCGGCCGAATTTCTGGACACCATCGGCGTCATCTACAAAAAACTCAACCGCACCGACCTGTTTGCGGAAATGCGGACCATCTTTGAAGCCGCCGTCCGCCGTTACCCCGCCGACCCCCGCATGTACCTCTATCTGGCCGACGCCCAAGCGGGGCTCGGCGAACGCTCCAAGGCCCTGGAAAACTACGACATGGCCTTCCGCCTCGCCTCCGGCAAAACCGCCCTGCCGCCGGACCAGGTCAAAATGGTGCTCGACGGCGTCGCCGAAGGCCGTAAACGCTTGCAGAACTAGTAGTTACGCCTCAGCGGGACGCAATCAGTGGCCACCCTCCCGCTGCAACTCCGTCCCCCGTCACGCAAGCAAGGCACTGTCCTGCTGCGGGGCAAACCCCGCCACCCAAGTAACGCAACTGTCCCCCGGCGGCCCGCTTCCCGCCACGTGGGTCACTCCCGTTCCTCTCCGGAAACAATCCCCGCCGCGTGAATAACCCGCCGCCGCGGTACGTCTATTCATACGGACGTCGGGCGGACGGTACCGTCCGATAGTGTTCCCATTTGCAAGGAGTGAAGCGATGCGTGTGCTGCAACTGCTGAGCGTGGGCGTGCTCGCCGTGGCCCTGTCGGCGGCCCGGGCCGACGAGATCCAGTCCGGCCCGACCGGCAAGATCGGCGGTGCCTTCTTCGTCAAGGCCATCACCGGCGAAAAGAAAGGGGAAACCCTCTGCTACGTCTGCAAGTTCAACGGTGAGCAACGCCCGGCGGTCGTCCTGATCTTCACCCAAAAGGCGGACGACCACCTCGCCGAGCTGGTCAAGGCCGTCGATGCGGTGCAGAAAAACCACAAGGACCTCGGCACTTGCGTGGTGGGCATCCGCGGCGTCGAAGCCGCCGACTTCGAAAAACTGCAACAGACCCACAAGCTGACCACCGCCCTGACCATCGCCGAGGACCGTGACGGCCCTAGCCGTTACAACCTCAACAAGGAGGCGGCGGTCACCGTCCTGGTCTATAAGAAGGGCGGCACCATCACCAAGAGCTTTGCCTTCAAGGACACGGCGTCCGCCGCCCAAAAGGCCAAGGATATCGCCGCCGCCGCGGAAGAGGCCCTCAAGCAGTAACCCCGCCGCACCGCCTGTTCCCGAACGGCTAAGCTCCCGACAATAACCGATGCATCGGCACCGCACCGGTTTGCCGATCCATCGGTTGTGTCGTTATTTGACGCCATGACGTCTTACGCCATCCGGCATCGCAGTCGCCAGAAATGCACGCCCCCATAATGCGTGCATGCTCCAGTAATGGGTGGAGGTATCTATGCGGCCCCGCAGCATTCTTTGTGTGTTCCTGCTGGCTATCGGCATGGGCGTAGTCCTGGCCCAGCCGCCCGCGGACAAACCCGGCGGCCCGCCCAAAGTCTGGAACCTGCAGCCCCGGCCCGTCGCCAACGACCCGGACATCACAATCGACTACGACATCGTCTACGTCCGCACGCCCCGCAAAGGGGACCGCGTCGGCACCAACTGGGCCGAAATCTCCCATCCCCACTTCATGGACCCCGGCGGCGACCTCGTCCTGCTTCACCCAGACGGCAGCGAGGAGGTCCTGGTCACCGGCGGGCACGGCTCGGTCACTGACCCGGTGGTCTCCTTCGACGGCCAGTGGGTCTATTACAGCTACTTCCACGACCTGCGGGACGCCTCCACCTCCCGGGCCAGCGCCAGCGGCGCGGACATCTACAAAATCCACATCAAGACGAGGCAGATCGTCCGCCTCACCCGCCAGGAGTTCACTCCCAACACCGGCGCCGCCCACTGGTCTCGCGACTACCGCACGCCGGAACAGGGGAAAAACTGGCTTAGTTACGGCGTGCTCCACCTTGGCCCCTGCCCCCTCCCCGGCGGCAAAATCGCCTTCACCAGCAACCGCAACGCCTTCAAGCCCCCCAAACGCCTCCCGCACACCTTGCAACTGTTCGTCATGGACGAGGACGGTGGCAACCTCGAATGCATCGGCCACCTCAACCTCGGCTGTGCCCTGCACCCGACCATCCTGCGCGACGGACGGATCATGTTCTCCACCCTCGAATCGCAGGGGCTCCGCTCTTCCACCCTGTGGGGGCTATGGACCATCCACCCGGACGGCACGCAGTGGGCGCCGCTGGCCAGCGCCTTTTTCGCCGGACCCAACCCCACCGCCTGGCACTTCCAAACGCAGATCTCCGACGGCTCGATCGTCGCCGAGGAATACTACAACCAGACGAGCATGGGGTTTGGCACGCTGGTGAAGTTCCCAGCGGAGCCTCCCTATGGCACGGCGGCGTTCGGCCCGGCGTACATGCTCGACCCGCGTAACCCGCCGCTGGTACATGGCCGGCTCGACAACGGCCAGCCCCGCGTCCGCCGCCTGCCGTTCAGCCCGACCGGCATCCTCAGCCTCACCCGCTTTGCCCGCGCCGACGAAGGCCCGGCCGACCGCGTCGACCTCTCGCGGCGGACTAGTCCCCGCGTCGGCAAGGTCACGCACCCCTCCGCCGCACCGGACAACCACCTGCTGTGCGTCTGGTCCCCCGGACCGGTCAACGCCGGTTACACCGTGGACATTCCTGCCGTCGATGCCGGCATCTACCTGATCAAAAACAGCGAGCCGATCGACGAACCCGGGCAGATGCTCCTGATCAAGAACGATCCGCGGTACAACGAGCAGTGGCCGCGAGCGGTGGTGCCGTACCAGCGGATCTACGGCGTGCCGGAGCCGCGACGGATCCCGCCGCTGCTCAACGACGGCTCGCGCTCGCCGCACCTGCCAGCGGGCACCCCCTTTGCCCTGATCGGGACCTCCAGCCTTTACAAGCGGGAAAGCTATCCCAACGGCCGCGTGCCCCCCGGCGGCGTCACCGCCACCTTTGCCGGCGTCGACGACCCCACCGGCTACCAGGACCTCGACCCGTTCAACCCGCCCGGCGACAGCCCCTCCCTCAACTGGACCAACCAGGGGGCCGACGCCGGACGCTACAGCAACGACGACATCCACGCCATCCGCATCTTGGTAATGGAGCCGACCACCGACCGCAACAACGGCCCGCACTCCGGCCGCACCTTCCGCAGCCATGCCCATGAGCGGCTCCGCATCCTCGGCGAAATCCCCGTCCGCAAATTCGGCCCCGACGGCCGCGAACCCCTGGATCCGGACGGCAACCCCGATACCAGCTTCCTCGCCCGCATCCCCGCCGACGTCGCCTTTACCTTCCAGACCCTCGACAAAAACGGCATGGTCCTGAACATGTCCCAGACCTGGCACCAGCTCCGGCCCGGCGAAATCCGCACCGACTGCGGCGGCTGCCACGCCCACAGCCAAACCCCCACCGATTTCGCCCGCACCGCTGCCGCCCGCCCGGACTATCCCCTCTTCGACCTGACCCGGCACACCCCACTGCTGACCGACCGGGCCGGCGACGCCTCCGGCAAAGTCTGGGACCGCCACCGCCAGACTGGCCTGCGCTATGAGCCGTCCGTCAAAAACGTCGAATACTGGCGGGACGTCCGCCCGATTTTGCGACGGAGCTGCGCCCCCTGCCACAGCGGCCCCAAGCCCGCCGCCAATCTGGACCTCGGCGACGATACCATCGTCCGCCTCCCCGATGCCGACGACGTCCCCGGCACCTACTACCGCTTGGCTATGGACGCCGCCGGCCGCTTCGGCTACAAGCCGATCAACGGCGCCTGGCGCGGCACCAACGCCTCCCGCTACGTCCGCATGTTCCAGTCCCGCCGCAGCCTGCTGATCTGGAAAATCTACGGCCAACGCCTGGACGGCTGGAGCAACGACGACTTCCCCACCGAAGCCGTCCCCGGCGATCCCCGCACCCTGCAACGGGCCGGCCAGCCGGTCCCCAACACCCCAGCCAACCGGGCCATCGCCGACCTGGACTTCACCGGCAGCGTCATGCCCCCGCCGGAAGCGGTGCGGCAAGGTAAAGTCCCGCCGCTGTCCGACGAGGACAAACGCACCCTGGTCCGCTGGATCGACCTCGGCTGCCCGATCGACCTGACCTATGACCCGCAACAGCCGGATCGCCTCGGCTTCGGCTGGATGCTGGACGACCAGCGGCCGACACTGACGCTGGCCGAGCCGCGACCCGGGGCCAACCCGCCGCTGCAGCGGCTACTGGTGGGCATGCACGACTACGGCAGCGGCCTGGACCTGGCCAGCTTCCAGGTAACGGCTGATTTTCCCGTCCACGGCAAGGCCGCCGGCTCGAACCTTGCCCCGCTGTTTGTCTCCAAAGGGGACGGCGTGTACGAGCTGCGGCTGGAGACGCCGCTGCGGCTGCCGCGCCGCCGCATCACGGTTAGCATTCGTGACAAGCAGGGCAACACTACCCGCATCGAGCGGACCTTCTCCAGCACCGGCGACGGCCCGTAGCGGAAGTCCATAGCGGAAGTCCATTAGCCTACGGAGAGTTCTTAGCGGACGACGCAAGCCATTGCCCGCTCTTCGGGCGAAAGCCATCCGCTCGCTCCATCGCCGGGGCCGATCCCGGGGCAGCATGCCATCGCCGGGGCCGATCCCGGGGCAAGGAGTGCGGGCCGTACTGCTGCCTCGTCTTTGCGGCCGTCCCGATTGCGCTCGCCGTGGCCAACGCCCCCAGCGCCCGCACTTCATGAGCCAGGAAAGTGCGGCCGGAACTGTAACGTTTTGACTAAAAACGCCCACTGGTCGGCCACTTCTTCGATCAGTTTGGCGGTGGGCTTGCCCGCGCCGTGACCGGCCCGGGTCTCAATGCGGATGAGGACCGGGTTGGAGCCGGTATGCATCGCCTGCAGGGCGGCGGCGAACTTGAAGCTGTGGGCCGGCACCACCCGGTCGTCGGTGTCGGCAGTGGTCACCAGCGTCGAGGGGTAGCGACGCGGGCCGTTCCGCAGCAGGGCATGGTAGGGGCTGTAGCGGTACAGCTCACGGAATTCTTCGGGGTTGTCGGCGGAGCCGTAGTCGTCGACCCAGTAGCGTCCGGCGGTGAATTTGTGGAAGCGGAGCATGTCCATGACGCCGACCGCGGGCAGGCAGGCCCCGAACAGGTCGGGCCTCTGGGTCATGCACGCTCCGACCAGCAGGCCGCCGTTGCTGCCGCCCTGGATGGCGAGCTTTTCCGGGCGGGTGTACTTGTTGCCGATGAGGTATTCTGCCGCGGCGATGAAGTCGTCGAAGACATTTTGCTTATTCAAGCGGGTTCCGGCGCGATGCCAGGCTTCGCCGTACTCCCCCCCGCCACGCAGGTTGGCCATGGCAAATACGCCCCCCATCTCCATCCACTGCAGGCGGCTGACCGAAAAGGCCGGGGTCAGCGGGATGTTAAACCCGCCGTAGCCGTACAGCAGCGCCGGGTTGTTGCCGTCCAGAGCAATCCCTTTTTTGTGAGCGATGAACATCGGCACGCGGGTGCCGTCCTTGCTGGTGTAGAAGACCTGCTTGACCTCGTAGTCTTCGGGGCGGAACTTGACGTTGGCCCGCCAGTAGAGCTTGCTTTCGCCGGTGAGGATGTCGTAGGAGTAGATGCTCGGGGGCGTGGCGAAGCTCGAGAAGGTGTAGAAGGTGAGGGTATCGGTGCGTTTGCCGCCGAAGCCGCTGGCCGTGCCGATGCCCGGCAGCTCCACTTCCCGCAGGAAGCGGCCGTCCAGGGCGTGGATCTTCACCTGCGTGCGGGCATCCTTCAGATAGATGCAGATGAACACGTTGCCGACTAGGTTGACGTCGGTCAGCGTGTCCTCCGTCTCGGGAATGAGCACCTTCCAGTTTTTCGACTCCGGCTTGCGGATGTCGATGGCGATCACCTGGTTCTTTTTGGCCTGGTAGTCGGTCAGGAAGTAGAAGACGGGGCCGTCGTTGCCGATCAAGGCATATTTGTGCTCGTGGTTGTCGATCAGCTCGATGGGCAGGCCGTACGGCTCGAGGAGGTCTTTATAGACGACGCGGACCTTGCGGCTGGTCGTCCCGTCGTTGACGAAGATGACGAGGTAGCGGCCGTCTTCGGTGACTGTGGCATTGATTCCCCATTTCGGCTGATCGGGGCGATGGTAGACGAGCACGTCCTCGCTTTGCGGCGTGCCGAGGCGGTGGTAGTAGAGCTTCATGTTCAGGTTCAGCCCCTGGTAGGCGGCGCCGGGGGCTGGCTCCGGGAAACGGCTGTAGAAAAAGCCCTTGCCGTCCGGCGTCCAACTGGCGCCGCTGAACTTGATCCATTTCAGCTCATCGGCCAGGGGCTGGCCGCGATCGACATCCAGCACGCGCCAGGTGTTCCAGTCGCTGCCGGCCTCGGCCACGCCGTAGGCGATGAACCGCCCGTCGTCACTGATAGCCAGGCCGGAGATGGCGACGGTGCCGTCCTTGCTCCAGGTGTTCGGGTCCAGCAACAGTCGCGCCGGACTGTCCAACTCCAGGCGATCCCGCACGTACAGGACGCTCTGGTTCTGTAGGCCGTCGTTCTTGGTAAAAAAGTAGCGGCCGCCGTAACGGGCCGGCGACGACATCTTCTCGAAATTCCACAGCTCGGCGATCCGCTGCTTGATCTTTTCCCGCTCCGGAATGCCCTCCAGATAGGCAAAGGTAACCTTGTTCTGGGCCTCCACCCATTCTGCCACTTCTTTGGAGGTGCGCACATCCTCCTCTAGCCAGCGGTAGGGGTCGGCGACTTTAACGCCATGATAGTCGTCGACCACCTCCACCTTCTTGGTGGGCGGATATTTGAGGATCACTTCCTGTGCCATGGCCTCCATCAATATCCATCCTCCCAGCAGTGCCAGCATCGCCAGCAGCGGCACGCGGCGGCCCATGTAGCGCATCGTCGAGTCCTCCGGCGAAGGAACAGCCGATTTCCATCCGGTTCCGGCCCGCTCTGGTATCAGCTTACGAACCGTTCCGCCACAGGGACAGCAGCGGTTCGGCAGCGGTCAGGTCGGGCAGGAGATGATCGGGCTGGCAGGCGGCCAACGCCGCGGGTGGGTGCCAGCCGGTGGCCACGGCGACCGCCCGCGCCCCGATTGCCCGGGCGCACTGGACGTCCAGCGGCGTGTCCCCGACCACCCAGATCTCCTGCGGACGGACGCGTCGGCCCAATCGCCGCTCGATGTCAGCCACGGCGGAGCGGGCCACGTCGTCCCGGTCGAGGAAATCGTCGCCGAAACCACCGCCGCAAAAATACTCCCACAACCCAAAATGGGCCAGCTTCTGCTCGGCGCCGCGACGGATGTTGCCCGTCAGCAGCCCCAGCACTACCTGCGGCTGCTGCTCCAGTCGCCGCAGCAGCTCCGGCACACCGGGACAGACGTTGCCCCCGCGTTGCTGCAACATCAGCGGCAGACGTTGCAGGTAAGCCTCCTGCAGGCGATGGATCTGCGGCAGCGACGGCTCGATGCCGTGCAGCAGCAGCAGGTCGCGGGCAATGGCCCGGTCGGTGCGGCCGGCATAGGGGACGCCGTCGCGGACCTCGGCCACGCCGAACGCCGCCCGCAAAGCGTCCTCCATTGCGGCTTTGCCGGCGCCGCCGGTCCGTACCAGCGTCCCGTCGATGTCAAACAGGATGATCGCCATGGCATTCTTATACGTTACAATTGTACACCACAAATCGACAAAAGTCAAGCTGTCACGGCGATTTTTGCAAAAAAACCGCCGGAGGAACCGTCCGACACACTATTAGTAGTTATGATTGAATTGCGGGAGGAGTATGGTGGGCTTACGGTCGGCAGGCTAGTTGTCGGCCAGCTCGTCGATGGTCACCGAGCGGATCCATAAGGTATTCCCTTCGCCGACGCTGAGGTTGTCGATGACCATGCGAAGCTGGACATTATCCGCCACGGATGGCCGCCGGAAGCGTATTTGGGCTGTCCGCCATTGGCCGTCGGTGGAGGCAAGGGACACCGAGGCGACACCGCGATAGCCGGGGACCGCCTGGACGATTGCCTGACCGCGGCATTCGTTGTCGGTGCGATATTCGATCCGAACAAGGTATTCCTTGCCCGGCATCAGGGGCAATTTCATCTGGCTTTCTAATTCAAAGAAATATTGTGCGGAGACGGCATCGTTGAGGTTGGTCACGCCCAGGGCCGGCTGGCCATCGACCGGGGCGCAGCGGAACTCGCCGACCGATTCCGGTTTCCAGCACTGGCAACCGACGCCGAGGGGCAACTGTTCCGGGTCCCCGCTGAGCCGCTGCTGTTTCTCCTTGACCACGCGGAAAGGGGGTATCGTGCGGCAGTCGAGTCGGTAGATGGTGCGGACCGTCGCCGGTGTACCCGGCGGGGCCGCCGCCGGGGGGGAGGATGGGACGGGCGTGGCGGCGGACGTGCCGCCCGCTTCCGGACGGGCTCGAGCCACTGTCACGCGGGCGATATATAGCACGTGTTCGCGGCCGGTCTGGCTGGCGTCGATCAGGCAGCGGATCGGCTTGTCGCCGCGGGTGACGTGCAGCTCCACCGTATTCCAGCGGTCCGGGGACGGCGGCAAATCCTTCCGGGTCAGCACTTCCCAATCATAATTTTGGAAATAGATGTGGCCGCGGGTACCGGGGGTCGTCCGATACTCGACCTGGAGGCAGACCCGCTCGCCGGGACGGAACTGCAAGCCCATATAGCGTTCCAGCTCCAGGCCGATCTGGGCCGAAAGCACCTCGCTGAGATTGATCATGCAGACGGCCTTGCGGCCATCTTGGGTGACCAAGCTCCATTCACTGATCGTTTCCGCTTTCCAGCCGCCGAAGTATACGCCGTTAGGGAGGGGAGGTTCCTGACCACTGATCAGTTCCCGCCCGCGCTTGGTGCTCTGGAAATCTGGCAGTTTGGCGGCATCGAGGGTAAATAGTACCTCCCCGCTCGCCGTTACGGCGGGGAGCTCGGTCACTGTCAACGATCGTAGCCGGAAATAGGCGTTGGGGTTCTGGTCGCTATTATGGAATTCAAAAAATCCCCCCTGGGCGCCCTGCAGATCGACCACACAAGTATGCTGCCGCCACAGGCCGTTGGTCGGCGGGAGGTGCTCCACGTTCCAGGCCGGCCGCTGATCCGCAGGTTTGAATTTGAGCACGAAGCATTTGTCCGCTCCTTCGGCGGCGTATTCGAACTGCAGACGGCAGCGACCCGTCGGGCAGTCAAATGATGGCATGAACAGCATGGCCGAACCGCGACCCTTGAGGTTGCGGATCTGCTGATATGTCTGTTGGCCGTCGTGGCGCAATGTCCATTCCATTTGCGTTTCGAGGTTCCACGGCTGGGCCCGCCAGTTGGGCAGCGGGTTCCCCTCGCTGTGGATAACGTGGCGGTGCTTCACGTTGGGCTTGTCGGGATCGGGCTGCAGGCCGACCACCTGGCGGAACGGTTCGCGACCATTCAGGTCCATGCGGAACAGCAGCCGTTGGGAGGAGGGCGGCGACGCGGATGGCCCGTTTGGCAACGCAGGCGGCGACGGCGGCGGTTCCAGCTCGACAATGCGCACCGCCGCAATCGACAGCACGCTCTCCGCCGGCCCTAGCACTTCGATCGCGCACCGCAACGGCTCCTGCTCCCGGGTGAATGGCAGCTCCGCCGTTTTCCATTCGTTACCGCTGGCTGGCAGGATCCGGTAACCGGCGCTGCGGTAGCCGCGGATCGTGTGGACGGATACGCCGACCGAGCCGCTGCCCCGGTAGTCGACACACAAGGCGTATTTTCCGGCGGGGGCCAGCCGCACCTCTAACCCGTTAGCGGCAGCGTCTCGCTCCAGCTCCAGCGCAAGCTGCGCCCCCGTGGTCGCGGAATGGCGGTGGATCGTCAGGGCGTCCCGATCATCTATGCGGCCACGACTGAACGTAGCCTCCGTATCCGGCTTGAGAGCGTAGATGGCGATGCCGCGCGGCAGGGAGGGGCGCTTGCCATCCACCACGCTTGCCGCCTTGAGTCGCACCGTGAATTCGGGCAGCTCGCCCATTTTCAGCTCGTAAACGGTGCGGGCGAACGTGCGGGGCGGCAGCGACGGGGCCGGCGGCGGTCCGGACGGCGGGTGAGTCTGATCCGCGGGCGGCCCCTGTGTTTCCGAAAGGACGGAAGGGGGCGTTCCGCCGCGCATGCTCCACACGGCGGCCCCGATCAGGCCGACAACCGCCACGCCGGCCAGACCCGCCGCCCAGCGGCCTATTCGCCACTGCTTGCCCGGTTGGCCATCTCCCCTGCCTGTCGCCGGGCGGATTTTGGTGATCTGAGAGGTAAACGTCAGCCGTGGCGTGTTGAGCCCGGTCTGGGCCGTGCTGATCTCCCCCAGCCGCACGGAACTCCCCCCCGCGGCGGCACCCAGGCTAACGGTGACGTCCACTTCCTGGCCCAGTTTGGTGTGCGACAGGCCGGCCAGGACGCGGGGACTGTTGGCCGTCCACGGGGCCAGTGCGGCGATCACCTCCGCCGCCGTGGCGAAACGGTCTTCCGGCCGCTTGGCCAGCATTTTGGCCACCACATCGCACAATTCCTTGGGCACCGCCTTGTTGAGACTGCTCAGCCGCGGCGCGCTGCGGAGCTGATGTTGCAGCAGCTTCTGGGTCGTGCTCCCCTCAAACGGCGGCTTGCCGACAATCAGGGCAAACAGCGTGGCGCCCAGCGAATAAATGTCCGCCCGCCCGTCGATATTGGCCTGGTTGAGGGCTTGCTCCGGGGCGATGAAGTCGGCCGTGCCGACCACCGCCCCCTTGTCGAGCCGTTCGGTCAGGTTGTCGCTGCTGGTCGCGGAGCGGGCCAGGCCCATGTCGAGGATCTTGATGACACCGTTACCGTCACGGATCAGGTTGCCGGGCTTGATGTCGCGGTGGACAAAGCCGCGTTCGTGGGCGTGCTGCAGTCCGGCGGCGGCCTGGGCGATGTACTCGACCGCCTGCAAGTAAGGGATGGCCCCTTCTCGCTCCAGCACCTGCTGGAGGGTCTCGCCGGGGACGTATTCCATTACCAGATACGGAACGTTGTTGTGCCGGCCGACATCGAACAAACGAACGATATTCGGGTGGTCGAGGGCGGCGGCGGCCCGGGCCTCCCGCAAAAACCGTTCCAGGGCCACCCGCTGGTCGTCCCCCTGGGCAGGGACCAGTACCTTGATCGCCACCTTGCGGTGCAGCTCAACATGTTCGGCCAGATAGACCGCCCCCATGCCGCCGCGACCCAACAGGTCCTGAACCACATACGGGCCGAAGCGGAACCCCTTATACCGCCCGCACAGCAACTGCCGAGCCTGAAATTCGGTCAGCCATCCCCGCTCCTGCAGCCGGCGGGCCAACTGTTGCGGCTCAGCCGGTAACGACTCCGCCGCCAGGGCGGACAACTGCTCCTCCCGCAATATCCCGCTTTTGCGTACCAGTTCGATGAAATCGGCCACACTCGTCGGTGTCACTGCCATATCACCACTCGACCGCTGGATGCCGGATGAACCAAGTGATTACCGAATGCCTAAAACATGTCCTGCCGACATCATCACCATAGTGCGCAAAAATTGGCCAGGAGCCGAACAGACATCGGAAAATGCCACTCCATCCGGCGAAGTTGTGGTACTAGCTGAACCATTTCACTCGGACAAAACTCTTTCGCTGATGGCAATCTTGTGGCCAAAATGCTCTCAGCCAGCGGACGGCTAGCGGAAGGAGAGAACCCTCTTAGCCGGCGATGGGCAGGGGGAAAAAGAGCCGAACGAACTGGAAAAAGATGACGATGCCAAGGACGTCGGAGAGGGTAGCGATCAGGGGAGCGGACATCATTGCCGGGTCCCAACCGACAGCCTTGATCAAGACCGGCAGCATCGCTCCGACCAGGGCGCCGGTCATGCAAATACCCATAACGGCGCCGGTGACCACCCCCACCAGTTGCCAGAACTGGTCGGCGGGCACCTTGTCGAGGATACTCACCGGGGTCGCCAAGTAGGTGCGGGCAATGGCCAGCACGCCCAAAAAGGCCGCCAGGGCCACGGCCATCAGCAGCTCCCGCCGGAACACCCGTAGCCAGTCCTGTACGCGGATCTGCCGCAAGGCCAACGCTCGGATGACCAGCGTCGCCGCCTGCGAGCCAGCGTTCCCCCCCACCGATAGGCACAACGGCACAAATACCAGCACAAAGGTGACCTTCTCCATCAACGATTCAAAATGGGCCATCGCCTCGATGGTGAACATCTGCAGGATGAACAGCACGGCCAGCCATTGGGCGCGGCTCTTCCAGATCTGGACGAAGCTGGCCTCCATGTAGCTAACTTCAATTGGCACGACGGCCCCCTGCTTCTGGATGTCCTCGGTCGCCTCCTGAGTGACCACGTCGAGGATATCGTCGTGAGTAACGATGCCAAGCATACCGAATTTGTCATCGACGACGGGGAGAGCCAAAAAGTCGTAGCGGGCGAGGATTTCGGCAGCGGTCTCGACGTCGGCGTCGTAGCGGAGGGTGACCAGTTCGGTCTCCATCAGGTCACGCACGAGGGTCTGGCGGGGGGCGAGGATCAGCTCCCGCAGGGAGACGACGCCGAGGAGGCGGCGGGGGGCGGGGCTGCCGTCCTGTCGCCGGGCCGGTTCGTCGAGCACGTAGATGTAGTAGATTGTTTCCTTGTCCGGGGCCTGGGCCCGCAACAGGTCGATCGCTTCGGCGGCCGTCACATGGGTGGGCACCCAGGCGTAATCGGTGGTCATCAACGCCCCGACGGTGTTGGCGGCGTACTGGAACAGGGCGGCGATGTCCCGGCGTTCCGTCTCGTCCACCAGCCGCATCAGTTCGTCGCGCACGTCCGGCGGCAGGCGTTGCAGCAGGTCCACCCGGTCGTCGTGGGACATCTTGGCGATCAACGCCGCCAGTTGCGGCCGCCCTTTCTGGGCCATGGCCACCTGCACGGCCGGCGGCAGATAGTCGAAGATCGCCGCCTGCGTACGCAAGTCGGCCACGCTCAGGATTTCCCAAATCTGCTCCGGGGTGAACGCCTCGCTGAGGGTCTCGGCCACCGTCGCCGGGTGCAGCGACTCGCAAAACGCCTTCAGGCCGAGGGTATTCCCCTCCTGGAGCATGTGTTTCAGCTCCGGCGTAAATAGCGGGTGTGCCATGCGGCGGCCCTCCGGTGGTTTCCGATCCCCGCCCCGGGGAGATGGTCGTGGCAGTCACGATGCTTTGCTGCCGGAGGCCGTGGAACGGCCCTGGCCGGCGGAACAGTTATGCTATGCCAGCAATCCAGCAACGGACGCTCCGCTGGCGGTGCGGAGTCGGTCGCCCTGGCCGGCGGAACGGCCTTACTACGCGGGCAGTGCGGAGTCGGTCGCCAGCGGCGACAGTAGCACGTTGTCGATCAGCCGCGTCGTCCCCAAAAAGACGGCCACAGCGGCCACCGCCGGGCGGTCCAGCCGCTCTAGCGGCTGCAGGGTTTCCGCATCGACGATGCTGGCGTAGTCCACCCGGCTGCCCGGGATCGCCGCCAATGCGGCGTGCAACTGCTCTTCCAGCCGCCGCAAGTCGCGCTCCCCCGCGGCGACCCGCTGCTGCACCTGCTGCAACGCCTGATAAATCCGCGACGCCACCGCCCGCTGGTCCGGCGTCAGATACTGGTTGCGGGAACTCATCGCCAGGCCGTCCGCTTCCCGCACCGTCGGCTCGATTCGCAACTGCACCGGCACGTTCAGGTCCCGCACCATCTGCTGGACGATGCGGGCCTGCTGGTAGTCCTTGGCACCGAAGACGGCCAGGTCCGGCTGGACGATCAGCAACAGCTTGAGCACGACGGTGCATACGCCACGGAAATGACCTGGCCGGCGGGGACCGCACAGCGTCTGGTCGAGCTGCCCCACCTCGACAAACGTCAAAAACGGCGACGGATACATCTCCTCGACCGACGGGGCAAAGATCAGATCTGCCCCCGCGGCGGCGCACACCCCCCGGTCCGCCTCCAGCGTCCGCGGGTAGCGGGCATAGTCCTCGTTTGGGCCAAACTGCGTCGGATTGACGAAAATCGAAACGACCACATAGTCGCTGCCCGCACGGGCGGCCCGGATCAATGCAGCGTGCCCGGCGTGCAATGCCCCCATCGTCGGCACAAACCCGATGGTTTTGCCGGCCTGACGGGCCGCCGCCACCGCCGCCCGCACCTCCACAATCGTCGTCACGACCGGCGTCAGTGACATCTCACTGTCTCCGACAGCTGCCCATGCTGGCAAACATCACCAAGATCATCGCTGAAGTGATGATTCTGGCGACCCGAAGCGGGTGATCCCCCGCCGCCGGGAACGGTACCCACGTGTCCCGCCGCGAGGGCTACCTCTAGTTATGTTACGACGACTGCTCTTCCGTGTTACGCGGGATCACGCCGGATGCTCCGCCGCTGTCCCCGTCGGGTCGGGACGGATGTTCCGCCGGGCAGGAGGCCTGGGCCTCCAGCACCATGCGGAGGTAGGAGCGGTATTCCCGCTCGGTCAGGTGTAGGGCCGCCGCCAGCTCCAGGACGGCTTGGCTGGCCGCGGCGTGCAGTTCCGGCGGGGCCATGATCTCCAGCTCGACGAACGAACCGATCGCTTCGAGCCGGTCGAAGCATACATTCACGGCAAACGGCGGCCACGGTAGGCGGTAGATTGATCGCCGCTTGCGGACGACCGCCACCGGGCGGAACCCCAGCGCCTGCAGTAGCCGCTGCGCCGCCTCGGCTGCCACATCTCCTTGTGCTAGAACGACTTCGATCTCCGGTCGCGTCTTGGTCGGCCCCTCCCGCCGCGGGCCTTTGTAGGTCAGCCAGTTGCTTGCGCCCACCCGGCGGAGGCGGAGCGCCTCGTCGGTCTGACGAAAGTCCTTATGAGGTGCATTGAAATAATGGTCGACCTCGGTCCGCTCCTCCAGCGGCGACGCCCCCCACGCCAATAGCTGCGTCACGAGCGGCTGCGGGTCCGCACACCGGTACCGGACCTCGACCTCCAGCGGCGCGGCTGGATCAAGCATGACCTTCCCCCCGACAATACGGCGACCGTGCCGGCGACGGCTCCGGCGACAAATCCGGCAACGGCCCCAGCAGACGTCCGGATCGGATGGCGACAATCGATCACGCCGCACGGCCCTGCCCCTACCGCCCCGGCCGCCCCGGCCGCCCCGGCCGCCCCTGCCGCCCATCCGCCTCCTCCGCTAAAATAGGCAAACACACACAAACTGCCAGTTGACAGCGGACCTAATGGAGACGCACCGCCAATGCCCCGCTTGACCGTGGCCCGGGTGGGCGACATCCCCCTCGGCGGCAGCATTGCCGTGACCATCAACAACAAGGACATCGCGATTTTCCACCACGACGGTGCCTATTTTGCCATCGACGATACCTGCCCGCACCAGGGGGCCTCCCTCTCCGGCGGGCACATCGAAGATGGCTGCGTCGTCTGCCCCTGGCATGCCTGGCGGTTCCGCTTGGCCGACGGTGCCTGGGCCGACAACCCACGCCTCAAGATCGGCTGGTACCCGGTCTTCGTCGTCGGCGACGAGATCCAGATTGAAGTCCCGTAACCCGCCCCATCCGGCCCAGCTTGCCGGACTGAGTTGAGCCGCCGCCGCAGTGCTGCCCACGGGCCCAGGTAACGGATCGATCCGGCGGCACCCCCTGCACGCCCTGTCTGCGGAGCCAAGGCCATGGATACGCCATCTGCCCATGCGTCATCTGCCCACGCCGGGACGGCACCGCTGCTGCCGACTACCCGACAATCCGTAATGACCAGGCTGGCCCCGCTGGCGCCGGCGATGCGAGGGATGGTATCCGCCGGGGCCGTCCTCGTGCTGACCGTTCTGGCCACTCTTGCCGGCACGGGGGGGCAGCCCGCCACGACGGCGGACCCGCCCGCCACGACGGCAGGCCAGCCAGCCACGCCGCCAGCGGCTTATGCGGAAATCCTGGCCGTTGACGACGCCACCGGTCGCGGCGTGCCCCTGGTCGAGCTGGAAACCGTCCACCACGTCCGCTTTGTCACCGACAACGCTGGGCGGGCGGCGATCGGCGAGCCAGACCTGTTGGGCCGCGAAGTGTTCCTGTATGTCCGCAGTCACGGCTACGAGGTGCCAGCGGACGGTTTCGGCTTCCGTGGCATCCGGGCAACTCTGCGGCCCGGCGAGCGAGTGACCGTCCGTCTGCGGCGGCTCAACGTCGCCGAGCGGTTGTGCCGCCTGACCGGCGAGGGGTTGTACCGGGACACAGTCCTGCTGGGGGGCCGGCCGCCGCTACCGCCGCCGAACGGGCAGGTGGCCGGCCAGGACTCAGTGCAGGCCGCCGTCTACCGCGGCCAGATCTACTGGTTTTGGGGGGACACAAACCGCCTGCGCTATCCGCTGGGTCTGTTCCGCACGGCGGGGGCTCGCACGCCGCGGTTTGGCCCGGATTTCGACCCCGCCGCCGGCATCCCCTTTGAGTATTTCGTCGGCAAGGACGGCTTCGTGCGGCCGATGATCCCGCTGCCGGATCAGCCGCAAGGGGTGGTGTGGATCGACGGGGTGTGCGTGGTGCCGGACACCCAAGGGCGGGAGCGGCTGGTCTGCCACTACTCGCGGCGCAAGGGACTGACCGAGGAGCTGGCCCACGGGATCGCGGCGTTCGACGAAGCGGCGGAGCAATTCGTGCCGGTACGGGAGCTGCCGTTGGAGGAAAAGTGGCGGCATCCGCAGGGTCACGCCGTGCGGCAGGAGGAGAACGGCCAGGCGTACATCCTGTTCGGCAATCCGGCGCCGCTGGTGCGGGTGCCCGCCCGCTACGAGGCCCTGCTCGATCCGCAACAGTATGAGGCGTGGACCTGTGCCGCACCGCCGGAGAAACCGGCATCATCCGCCGCCGAACCGCGTAACTCGAAGCAGCCGCTGCCGGCCGTGCAGCGGGACGCTCGCGGCCAGCCGGCCTGGCGCTGGCAACGCGACCTGCCGCCGCTGTCGCCGCAACAGGAGCTGGAGCTGCTCAAGGCCGGCAAGCTGCAGCCCGGCGAGGTCCGCTTCTGCCCGGCGGACGCCGCCCGGCCGGACCTGCGGGTCCTCCCCCACAGCGGCACCGTCCGCTGGAACCCTTACCGCCAGCGGTGGATCATGGTCTTCGGCCAGCTCGGCGGCTCCTCCCTGCTCGGCGAAGTCTGGTACGCCGAAGCGACCCACCCCACCGGACCGTTCCGCCGCGCCGTCAAGATCGTCACCCACGACCGCTACAGCTTCTACAACGTCTGCCACCATCCGTTTTTGGACCGCGACAATGGCCGGATCATCAATTTCGAGGGGACCTACACGGCGGAATTTTCCGGCAATCCGGTGCGGACGCCCCGCTACGACTACAACCAGGTGCTCTACCGGCTGGACCTGGATGCGGCGGCGTTGCGGGCCGCCCGATCCGAATAACGCCGCTTCTGACGGCGAGCCAGCCGCTCGCCGGGGGATGCGGCGGCGTTCCTTGCCACCCTACTGCCGCCGCCGACGCCGCGGAGGCAGCGGTCGTATAAATAACCTTCGTCGTATGTATAACCGTCGTCGATCGCCCGGAACAGCCGCCCACCACCTGGTCTCCATACTGTGGCAGTGGCAGCGGCAGTGCCAGCGGGGCAACAGCCAGCAGCGGCAACACAAGCCGCGAGCGACCCGTATGGACCAAAAATGATGCCGTCCAGGTGAAGCAAACAGGGAGAGAGCATGGGTCTGCCATACCATCAGCGGACGCACAACTGCGGGGAGCTGCGTGCCGCCCACATCGGCCAGGAAGTGATCCTGGCGGGCTGGGTGGCCCACCACCGCGACCACAAGGGGATGGTGTTTGTCGACCTGCGGGACCGCTACGGGATGACGCAGTTGCGGTTTGGGGACGAGTCGCCGCGTGCGGTGCTGGAGGAGGCCCGCCGCCTACGCAGCGAGTGGTGCATCTGCGTCCGCGGCACGGTGGCCCACCGCGGGGAGGGGAACGTCTCGCCGCGGTTTTACACCGGCGAGCTACCCACTGGCGAGATCGAGGTCATCGTCCAGGAGCTGGAGGTGCTCAGCGAGTCGCCGCCGCCGCCGTTTGAGATCAGCGACTACGCCACGGCCAGCGAGGAGGTCCGCCTGGAAAAGCGATTCCTTGACCTGCGGCGGCCCGGCATGCAGAAAAACTTCCTCATCCGCCACCGCACGGCCAAAATCCTCCGCGACTACTTCGACGCCCGCGGCTTCCTCGAGCTGGAAACCCCCTTTCTGACCAAAAGCACGCCGGAAGGGGCCCGCGATTTCCTCGTCCCCAGCCGCCTCCACCCCGGCAAGTTCTTCGCCCTGCCGCAAAGCCCGCAACTGTTCAAACAACTGTTCATGGTCAGCGGCTTTGACCGCTACATGCAGATCGTCCGCTGCTTCCGCGACGAGGACCTGCGGGCCGACCGCCAGCCGGAGTTTACCCAGCTCGACCTGGAGATGAGCTTCGTGCAAGCCGAAAACGTCATGGAGATGGCCGAAGGGGCCATCGCGGCGGTCTTTGAGCAGATTGTGGGGGTCGAGCTGCCGCGGCCGCTCCCCCGCCTCAGCTACGCCGAGGCCATGGCCCGCTACGGCATCGACCGGCCCGACACCCGCTACGGCCTGGAGCTGCAGGACGTCTCGGAGCTGGCCGCCCGCACCGAGTTTGCCCCCTTCCGCGATGCCCTGGCCCAGGGCGGCGTCGTCCGCTGCATCGTCAGCTCCGATCCGGCCGGCAAAGTCCTCACCCGCAAAACCATCGACGGCCTAGCCGACGAAATCCGCGGCATGGGCGGCGTCGGCCTCCCCTACACCAAAGTCGTCGCCGGCGACAACGGCCCACAGTGCGAAACCGGCATCGCCAAGCACCTGGCCCCGATCGCCGCCGAGCTGCTCCCCAAGCTGCACGCCCAGCCCGGCGACGTTATCTGGTTCATGCCCGGCCCGGCGGCCACCGTCTGCAAGTACCTGGCCCACCTCCGCGGACGCCTGGCCCAACTGCTCAACCTCATCCCCGCCAACCGCTGGAACTTCCTGTGGGTCGTCGACTTCCCCCTGTTGGAATGGGACAGCGAGGAAAACCGCTGGGTAGCGGTGCACCACCCGTTCACTGCCCCGCACGACGAGGACCTGCCGCTGCTGTTCGGCGACGATGCCGCGGCGTGGGGCCGCATCCGCTCCAAGGCCTACGACATGGTCCTCAACGGCGTCGAGCTGGGCGGCGGCTCCATCCGTATCCACCGTGCCGACGTCCAGCAACGCCTCTTTACCATCCTCGGCATCGGGCCGGAAGAGGCGGAGCAGAAGTTCGGCTTCCTGCTGGAGGCGTTGCGATACGGGCCGCCGCCGCACGGCGGGATCGCCTTCGGCCTGGACCGCCTGGTGATGATGCTCACCGGCTCGGCGTCGCTACGCGAGGTGATCGCCTTCCCCAAGACGCAACGCGGCACCTGCCCGCTGACCGGCGCCCCCGGCCCGGTGAGCGAGCGGCAACTGGCCGAGCTGTTCATCCGCAGCGTACCGCCGCCGAAGTAAATGCCGCCCCGGTGGTCGCCGCAGCCTGGCCGCACTCAGACCACCTTTGGCAAGCGGTACGGCATGCGGACGGCCCCGGACGCACTCACGCCCCGCTCAAACCACCTCCGGCAAACGGTACGGCTTGCGGTACTCGTAGTGCAGCCATTTGTTGGCGGCGTCGTTGTTGGTAAACCGTTCCGCCTGGGCGTCCCACTCCAGGTAGCTGCGGGTACGGTGGGCGATGTTGGCGATCAGCGTCGCCGTAGTCGCCTGGTGGCCGAACTCGATCGGACAGTTGGGGTCCTTGCGGCTTTTGACGCAGTCCAGGAAATTGCGGGCGTGGTCGGCGTCAAGGATGCGGGCCGTGACTTTGCGCGGCTCGATCTGCGGCTTGGCCCCGACCCGGTAGTTCCGCTCCCGGGAGCGGTCCAGGGGGGTGCGTGCCGCAAATTCATTGGGCGTAATCACTTCCGGCACGACCTCATAACCGCTGGTGGTCAGGTAGAGGGTGCCGAGGGTGCCACGGAACTCGATCTCGCACGGCCGGGCGGCGGCGGGGGCGCCGTTGGCGTTCAACTGGGTAAAACTCACCAGCACCTCGCCGGGATAGTGCCACAGCACCTCCAACGTGTCCGGCACCTCGCGGTTGTCGTAGTTGACGAACTTGCCGCCGATCGCCACCACCGCCCGCGGGGCGGTCAGCCCCAACGCCCAGTGGATCGACGCTAGATAGTGGACGCCGAAGTTGGTCAGTTGCCCGCCGGAATAGTCGTAAAACCAGCGGAAGCGGTAGAAGGTGCGGTTTTTATTGTACGGCTTATGCGGGGCCGGACCGAGCCAGGCCTCCCAGTCGAAATCCTTGGGGGGCGGCTCGTCCGGCGGATTGCCGATGCCCCGCGGCCACTCGTTTTGGATATGGAAGGCCCGGGCGGCCATCACCTTGCCGATGCCGCCGCCGCGGATCAGCTCGGCGACCTCTTGCCCCAGCTTGGAAGACAGCCGCTGGATGCCGACCTGCACCACCCGTTTGTATTTGCGGGCCGCTTCGACCATCCGCCGCCCTTCCACGACCGTTAACGACAGGGGTTTTTCGACATACACGTCCTTGCCGGCCTGGCAGGCCTCGATCGTCTGCAGGGCGTGCCAGTGGTCCGGCGTGCAGATGACCACCGCATCGAGCTGGGGGTGCTCCAGCAGCTTGCGGTAGTCGTGGTACAACTGCGGCATATTGCCGATCTTGCGGGCGGCGAACTCCCGATACGGCGGATAGATGTCGCACACCGCCACCACCTCGCAGTCCGGCTGCTTCAGGAAGGCGTCGAGCACCTGGTCGCCGCGGTTGCCCACGCCGATGAACCCGACCCGGACCCGCTCGTTGGCCCCATAAACCCGCGCGGCGTTGGACGCGGCCAGCATCGCCGCACCAGCGGCCGTACATCGCCCAAAACCTCGCCGAGTCATGCGTCCCCACTGCGCCATTTCTGACACCTCCATCAAGTCGACGGAATGAACCGCTAATACGATGAACCGCACGGCCTGTACCGGTCATGATACCGCAGGACCGCCGTCACCGCTATAGGCTTGCGGCCCGTCACCTTGAACGGCGGATCCGCGGGGGCTATGGTGGCAGTGAGACCGGCCGTGGCCCGGATGATGGAATAGTTCATGTCCCAGCGGTTGGGGTATTTTCCGTTCCAGCAGTCGCTGACCCGCTCGTTGCGTCCGCTCTATTGGCACATCTGCGCCGACTGGCTGGAAGACCATGTCAGCCTGGAGCTGGGCACGGCGTTACATCTGGAGACCGCCCTGGGCGAGACGTCGCCGGAGATGCCCCGCCTGGTGGAGCTGCTGTTGTACCAGGAGGAATGGTATCTGCAGCACGGCGAGGACATTTTGCCGGCCGCGATTCCGCAGTATCAGGACCGTTATCGGTGGTGGTGGCCGCCGGGGCATCTGGTCGGCAAGCTGGCGGGGCTGGCGGGGTCGAAGCGACGGTCGCCGCGAATGTCCCGGGCGTCGTCCAGGCCGATGCCCTTTGCCGGTCGCGGCGGGCGTGCCGAGCTGGCCCGGCGACTAGAGCAATTCCGGAGCCGCGAGCTGCGGGTCGAGTGGTCCCGCCGCGACGTCCTCCCCCTGCGGGAATTGGCCGGCTGTCCGGAGCTGACGTCCTTTCACCGTCTGACGGTTCTGGAGGCGGAAGCGGCGGCCGCCACCCGCCAGCGGCCATCGGCGTCCTGCGACGAGCTATTCGAATGGTTGCGGCCATGGCTGGAAACGGGGGAATGGCACGGGCTCCGCCTGGCCGTGCCGCCCCAGCGGGACCGCCTGGCCCTGCTGGAGGCGTTGCCGCTCCCGCCGACGCTGCAGGAGCTGGGGGTGGAAGAATGGCCGTCGTACATCGGTCGCGGCGGTCTGCCGTCCGATCCGCCGCCGTTGCCGGAACGATGGCGGCAGCTCCGCCAACTCCACCTCACCGTCGGACCGCGGGAGCTGGCCGCGTTGGCCGCCCTCCAGGAGTTCCCCCAGCTCGAAGCCCTCGAGCTGCACTGCCCCAGTCCGATCCCGCCCGAGCAGTGGCGGGCCTTCTGCCAGTGCCGTTGCCCGCGGCTGGCCTGGCTGCGGCTCCGCGGCGAGCTCCGTCTCCTCCAACCGGCCGACTGGGCCTGGCTCCGCTGGCCGCAACTGCGCGTGCTCGAGGTTTCCCACGCGCACGACGCCCTCCTCCTCGGTCTGCTGGACGGACCAGTCCTCGATCAGCTTCACCTCCTGTGGCTCAACGCCAGCCAAGTGTCGGTCTCCTGCCTGGCCCGCTTCCTAAGCAGTCCGCGGCTGGCGGCTCTGCGACTACTCCACCTGGACGACCTGCCCGCGCGACCAAGCGTCTTGCGGGCCATCGCCGCCAATCCGGTGTTGCGGGAACTGCAGGGTCTTGGCTTCGGCCGCTCCGCCGCATGCGGCCACCTCCCGCCCCCGCCCGCGGCGGCCGTGGCCGGCGACTGCTTCCTCCACCACCTCGACATGCCCCACCTCCGCTACCTGTCCCTACACCATCTCCCCTACACGCCACGCGGCCGACGCTCTCTCGACCGCAACCCCGCCTTCGCCCACCTCCGCATCCTCATCGAAGGAACCCTCTACGCGGACTCACCCCTCCGACCCCGGCCGCACCGCCTGCCGGGACTGCTGCTGCACGTGCCGCCGCAATCCCCCCTTGCCGCCGCCACCGCCGACCGACAACCACTCTGAACCGACAACCCCCCTCCATCTGAACCAGCAACCGCCTAAACTCCGAATTGGCAGCTACTCTGAGTCTGATCCGGCAGTCATTTTGACCTCCACGCAAAACTTTGCCGATAGTAACAAACTTTGCCTCAGAGGGCTCTGTCCCCCACCGCTACCACGATCGGTCCCGGCGAAATTTTGCCAACCGCAACGGATTTTCCACCCCGGCGATGACGCCCCGGCCGCACGCCTTCTTCGCTGCGGGCAAAACCGCCGGCCCCCTGCCCGATAACCCGTCCGGAGGCGTCCACGCCGCCCGTCCGGTCTGCAGCGCGGACGCCGGAGGGGACCGATGCCACGTCGCGCCTACACCCTGCTGGAGCTGCTGGTCGTCGCGGCGATCATCGCCGTGCTATTGGGACTGTTGCTACCGGCCGTGCAGAAGGCCCGCGCAGCGGCGGCCCGCATCCGCTGCGCCAATAACCTCCGCCAAATCGGCCTGGCCGTTCACGGTCACATTAGCCGCACCGGCCGCTTCCCCGATGGCGGCACCGGCTGGTGGCAAGCCGACGGCTGGCTGATGCAACTATCCCCAGATTACGAGGGACCGGTCACCTGGACGGCGGCCAATCCGCTGGCCGCTTGCCCGTCGCGGCGACCGCCCACTTATGCCCCTTGGCCGCACGGCGGCGGACAGTTCACCACCCTCTCGGACTACGCCGCCGCCGCGCCCGACCCGGTCTACCAAGGCACCGGCACCAACCAGGGCCTGGAGCCGCCCCCCACTACCCGCTACGCTGGAACCATCGTCCGCCGACCGTCGCCTTGGAACGGCTTCACCGGCAGCCGCGGCGTGTACCCCACCACCTGTAGCCGCGGCCTGTCCAACATCCTCCTGGCGTCGGAGAAATGGGTCCCCTCCGACCGTTACGGCGGCGGCCTGTGGTTCGACGACGCCACCTGGGCCAACGGCTGGGACGCCGACGTCGTCCGCGAAACGACCGTCCCGCCGGGGCCCGATTCCTCCCCCGGCCAGTGGCGACAGTTCGGCAGCGCCCACTCCGGCGGGCTCAACGCCCTCTTCGCCGACGGCTCCGTTCGCTGGATCAGCTACGACGTGGAATTTTCGTTGTGGCGGGAATTGGCCCGACGCGACCCGTGATCCGACCGAACCGCCGCGGCCGGCCGGGTTGGAGCGGCCGCCGCCGGCCTGGCTTGATCCAACATAGGTCGCAAACCGGACGGTGCGGCGGCGGTGGGACCCAAGGAGCATGCGGTGTGGGCGGCACCACGACGATCACAGCATAAGTCCCCCGGCTCCCGCCGGCCGCACGCATGACATCCGACTGTCAACCTGTCCGTCGAACACAAGCGGCCACGCTCACGCCTTCTGCTGCCGTCGGCGGTAGACGCACGCCGCACCGGCCAGGGCCAGGCCCAAAGCCGCCAGGCTCGCCGGTTCCGGCACCTGCACCTCAAAATTGAACGGCCCGGCCGGATCTTGATTGGAGAACTGCCAGCTCGGATTGTCCACCGCCCCCTTGAAGTTGCCGTTCCACCCTGAACCGCCGTACAAGGCAATGCTCACAATAGTGAGCTCACTGAGATTCGATGCCCAGTTGCTGTATGTATCGAAAGTCCCAGTAGCGGTGTACCAGAATTCCGAGCTTTGCGTGATATTCTCGGTGACCCAGGTATCGGTGGGAGCAGTCCAGCCGGAAGAGTTGTTGTAGACCGGCTCGTAAACCAGCGTACGTCCGTTGCTGAGCACTAAACCCAGTGCAGGCGCTTGAACGCTGGGATTGGTGCTCGCGCTGTCGCGGTACCACGAATAGGTGATGCTTTGCAGGCTGCTCAGCGACTGCGGCGTGACAGAATTCTGCAAAGCCCACATTCCATGTAGTCAAGGTGATGCTTTGCAGGCTGCTCAGCGACTGCGGCGTGGGCAGGAGATAGCCGATGCCCCCTTGGGCAGTGCTCCCCGGCAGATTGATGAATACCGAGCCGTTGCCATTAAACGGGTAGTTGCCGTTGATCCCCACGACGGCGTTATTACGGCCGAAGTACCCCCAACCGCTGCTGCCGACAGGTATGACCGTAATTGACGTACTAGTGAAAGTGTAATTGTCGCCGGAGGGGCTGTTGGAGTACACGGTGACCGGCGCGGCCTGGGCGGCGGTCGCCACTCCCAACATTGCGACCGCGGCCGCGAGTAATCGGAACAGGCGATTCATCATTCTTCCTCCCTTCAAGATTGCTGATACCATCGGTGCCACCCAAAAATTACGCTAACAACGTTTTATTGTTAAGTCAAGGATTTTAGGCATAAATTCACAAGTCAATTATCACCTGATTGATGATATTTTTTAAACTGCCATCGAAAAAGTGTATGATTAAGCCGTTTTATTTCAAGAATGACAAAACTGATTATTGCTATACATGAAACAGCTAGCAATTTTTTGCTCGCAGATGAAAAAGGTCGCTTGATGGATTCGCCGCTACTTGTCTTGTCCGGCCCTACGGGGCGGAAACGCGGCCCGTCACCACGCCGGCCGGGATCGCCGGTCCGGCGTCAGGGATGTTCGCTCTTCGCCAGCGGCCAGATTGTGCAGGAATGCTGCGAAAGGTACCATGGCAGGCGATCTCCCCGGTGCATCACTCCTAGTGTGTCATTGAGAATATGCACTATTTTTATCAATAAATCAAGAAAATTTTTCCCATTTTAACCAATTGACAAACGTGAGATCATCCGCGGCGGCGGAACAGGGACGGCATTTCCGGTCGGGCGAGCTATTCCCGCTCCCGGCCCGGCAGGACGACAAAGACGATGTCCGGCGTGCGGACGTAGCCGGCCAGGGCGGTGACCGGCAGGTTGCGGCCCCCTTCGTCGGTGCGGTTGTAGCCGACGCTCCAGATGATGGGGGTGTGTTCCGGCACGAACCGCTCGCTGGGTCCGATCAGGGACTGGGTCATGAAGCGTTGTCCGGGCGGGGGTGGGGGGTTGCGGAGGAATTCGCCGCGGCGGCCGAGGGGGTCGCGGCTGTCGCCGCCGCTGAGGCGGTATCGCAGGGGCCGGTCCGGGTCGTAGGGATCGGCAGGGAGGCGGGAGAGCAGGCCACCGTGCAGTTCCTGCAGGGTTTGGGGATAGCGGCCGTGCTGGAGGTGGTAGTCGGCCAGGGCCAGGCGGAGCAGGACGGCGCGGCGGAGGACGCGGAGGAACGTTTCCTGCTCGACCAGGTCAGCCGGTCGCCGCATGCGGGTGAGAAAGACCCCCAGGCCGGGCCGGCCCAGGAGCCATTCCGGCTGGGGGATGTCGCCGCTTTCCAGGCCATGGCTGAGCAGTCGCCGGGCCCGTTCCCGTTCCCACGGCACCGTCCAGGCCAGCATGACCAGCTCGACTTCCGGCGGCGTCTGATCCAAACGGGTTTGCGGCTGCCCGTAAAGGATGCTCAGCCACGGTTCGGGGGCGTTCATCGCCTCGCGGAACAGGTACCTCTCTGCCAGGAAAAACGGCCGCGGATCGAACGGTCGCTCATCGTCGTGTGCCAGCAGACGGTCGTGTGCCAGCAGGCGGCGGCCGACCTGGCCGAGGGAGTCACGATCCGGCGGCGGTTGGGCTTCCAGCCAGCGTTCCACGCCGATGAGAGCTAGCCGTTCAACTTCGACACTGACGAAATAGCCGTGCAAGGTCGCGGCGTTGCGCAACTGCGAACTGAGGCTGAGGGTAACGTCGAAGTAGCGGACGAACGTATTGGGCCGGCCGCGGCTCTGCTGCTGCAGTCCCCGCACGATCAGGGCGACGGCCATCCGTCGGGCGTGTTCGAAGCTGTTGAGTGCACCAAGGATGCGGAGCATCTGCGGGTATTCGTAGATTGCCGCGGGGGAGCGAGCAGCATCGCTGGCGAGCTGGTACCAGGTCCGTCCGTCGTCGTCCCGGTTTTGCGACGCCGTATCAGAAAACAGCTCATCTAGCCAGCGTTCCATGACCGGATCGGTCTTGTCCCCTGGCCAGCCGCGTTGCAGGACGCGTTCGAGTCGGTCATCGAGGCGGATGGGGCGGTTGGTGGTGTCGCGGGGGGCTTGGGCCGGATCGTCGAGGCGGGCGGTAAGAGCGGCAGCCTGCCGGGCGAACTGTTCAGCTGCCGCTTTCATATCCCGTCCTGCCGGGTTGTCGTCGAAGGGGGGCAAGCTCTGAACGAAGGCGATGTCGTCTTCGGCGTCCGGCCGGGTGGGGACCTCCAGAATCCGCCAGGCCAGCCCCACCCCCAGCAACAGGGCGGCGACCAGCAACCCACCGCACATCGTCCCCAGCCCGCGGCCGCCGTGCAGCCGCTCCGCCGCCCAATGCCGCAGGCTCAGTAGCACCGCCGCCACCAACGCCGCGGGGGGCAGCCACACCTGCCAGCCGTGCAGGCCGCCCGCCAGCAGCGACGGACCCCACGCCAGGCTCCCCAAACCCCCCAGAACCATTGCCACGCCCGCCGCCACCACCCGCTTGCTCACCCACTGCCCGCAAAACACCCCCGCCGCCCAACCATACACCGCCGGCAACAGCACGTACTTCCAACCCTGCGGCCCCAAATCGTCCAACAGCGGCGATCGGAGCACCGTCCCCAACGTCGAATAACCCCGCGTCAGCCGGCTATTCCACTCAAATTGCCCGCCGACCGCCCCCGGCACCACCACGATCAGCAGCAGCCCCAGCGTCCCGAGCAAGGTCACGGCCAGCTTCACCAGCCCCAACAGCCACACGTTCAGCCGCTGCTCGGCCCAAAAGCGGCGGGAACCGTGGACCTGCTCGTCGGCAAACGCCACCACCCCGACCAGCACCCCCAAGGCCAAGGCGATCGCCGGCCAGACCGCCACTGGCGATACCACCGGCACCAGCAGCAGCAGGCCGCACCCCGCCGCCAAACCACTCAGCACCGCCGCCGGCACCAGCAACTGCCGCCGCACCAGCCACAACAGATGCGACCCCTGCTGCAAGGCTTGGTGCAACGGCGAATACCGCCCGGGCGGCGGCTGTCGCACGTCCTCCGCGGCCCGCCGCCGGTCCGGGGCCGTAAACCGCCACGCCGAGCCGGCCAGCGGCACCACCACCATCAGCACCACAAACAGCCATACTCCCCGCGGCCGCACCCACACCGTCCCGGGCATGCCGTACCAGATCGTCACCGGCACCAGTATGACCACGGCGACCAGCAAGGCCGCGACGATCGCCACTCCTACCGCCGTCAGCGTCGAGCGGCTGAGTGTCGAGCCAAACACGCCCCAGGCGTAAGCGATTAAGGTATATACGGCCATCGCCAGCCAGGCGTCGGCCTGTGCGATCAGGCCGAGGACCATCGCCGTGCTGCTGATGACCAGCCACAGTCCGAAAGCGAGCAGGCCGCCGGCCAGGACTTTGGCCTGCCACAACTCGATGCGGCTCCAGGGCAAGGAATCCAAAAACGAGAAAGTACCGGCTTCCCGCTCGCCGGCAAACACTGCCGCCCCGCAAACCATCCCGGCGGTCACCGCCAGCATGACCGTACTGAGCCGCCCCAGACCCAGGTAACGCACCACCTGCGTGGTCGGAGCCGACGGGTTGGGCGGATCGGCCAGCACCGCCACCGCAGTCAGCATCCCCACCGCAAAGACCGCCAGCACGGCCAAAACGACCGCGTGCTCCCGCCATTCCTTCCAGACGATCGCCCGTAGGATCATGACCGCTATTGGTTGCCCGCCGCGGGGCGAAACTCCACACGCTCGACCAGGGGAATGGATTCGGCGGACGCCGCCTGGGTGCGGCTCATGAATACCGCATAGACCTCTTCCAGGGGCACCGGGGTATCCTCGAAATCGGTGATGCCCGGCAGCCGCTGCAAGGCGGCCACGGCGTGCGGGTCGGGGTCCTGCACGATCACCTGCCAGTACCGTCCCGTCCCGTTGCGCAGCAGTACCGTCCCCAGGCAGCCCGGATCCGGGGCTACCTCGCTGTAGCGCAGGCTCAGCCGCCGCACCTTCCGCCGCAGCTCCTCCAGCGGCATCGCCAGCAGCATCCGCCCGTCCCGCAACAGCCCCACATGGGTACAGACCATCTCCAGCTCGGCGATCGAATGGCTGGAGATCAAAATCGTCCGCCCTTCGGCCGCCAGTTGCTGGAGATGATGCAGGAATTCGCGGCGGGTCAACAGGTCCAGCCCGGAAGTCGGCTCGTCCAACAGCAACACTTCCGGGTCATGGGCCAGGGCCAACGCCAGGCCGACGCGGGCATAGCCGCCTTTGGAGAGGTTGCGCAGCAGGCCGTTGGGGTCCAAGCCGAGGCGGGCGATCCATTCCCGGTAGCGGGGGAGGAAGCCGGGGTAGTGGAAGGCGGCGGTGAACCAACCGATCTCGGCGACGGTCATCCAGTCGTAGAAGCGGGGCCGCTCCGGCATGTAGCCGACGCGGTGACGCAGCTCGGCCGCCCGGCTCCAGCAGTCCAGACCCAGGATGGTCGCCTGGCCCGAGTCCGGCGGCAGTAGGCCGGTGAGGATTTTCATCGTCGTGGTCTTGCCGGCCCCGTTGTCGCCCAAAAAGGCAAACACGGCGCCGCGTGGCACCTGCAAATTTAAGCCGGCCAGCACCGTCTTGTCACGGTACCGCACCACCAGCCGTTCCAGAGAAATGACCGCCTCGGCCATGGGTGCCCCTCACACCGGCGGCGCAGTGTCTCCGGGCGGACCGGCCACCGACCCGTCGCCGCACGCGATCGATCGCCGCCACTGCTCCTGCCGCCGGGCAAATGCCTCCCGTACCTGCGGATTGACGATCCAGCCGGCCGGCCACTGTCCTGCCAGCAACTGGACAATCGCCTCGGCCGGGACCCGAGCCATCTCCTCACGCGAGCGGCGGTCGATCCCCGCGGTGTGCGCCGTCAGAACCACGTTATCGAGTCGGAACAGCGGACTGTCCTTGGGCGGCTCCTGCTCGAACACGTCCAGGCCGGCGCCGGCGAGTCGGCCCGCCGCCAGGGCCTCATATAAGTCTACCTCATTTACAATGCCGCCGCGAGCCGTATTGATCAAGAGGGCGCCCGGCTTCATCCACTCCAGGGTCTCCCGCCGGATCAACTGCCGCGTCTGCGGCGTCAGCGGCACGTGCAGGCTGACCACGTCGGCATGCCGCAGCACCTCCTCCAGCGAGGCCAGGCGGACGCCGTAGATCGCCGCAAAGTCATAGTCCGGCTGGATGTCGTGGGCCCAGACGTCCATTTGGAAGGCCAAGGCCCGCCGGGCGACCGCCTTGCCGATCCGCCCCAGGCCGATGATGCCCAAAATCCGGCCGCGCACTGGGCGGACGGCCCGCCGCGGCCATCCTCCCCGCCGGATCGCCGCGTCCTGCCCCAGCACGTTCCGTTGCAAGGCCAACAGCAAAGCAAACGTATGCTCGGCGACCGCCTCGTGGTTGGTGCCGGGGGCATAAGTGACGGCAATCCCCAACTCGGTCGCGGCGGCCACATCCACCGCGTCGTAGCCGACCCCCGCCCGCGCCACCACCAGCAGTCCCCGCTCCGCCGCACGCTCCAGCACCCGCCGCGTATATGGCTCGCTCCCGGCGATCGCCGCCACGCAGCCCGGCAACTGCGCCAGCAGCTCCGCCTCGCTCATCTGCACTTCCACTTCCTGCTGCAACCGCGGCGGATACTCCACCGTCAAGCCCGCCGCACGCAAAATCGGCCCAAATACCCCCTCGACGTTCCGCAGCGGCGCCGGCCCGACCAGCACCCGCCCCCCTCCGCCCGCCGCTGCGACTGCCTGCTCGTTCATCCGTAGCTGTTCCTATCTCGTTGCTGCGTCAGACGTTCCGCACGCGGCAGCCCACCCGGCCCCTCCCTGTCCCGCCGCCGCGACCTCACAGCTGGGACTGATCATGATCCGCCCGATGCCCGGAACGGTCATAACCCGGACAGATCATAATCTGTCCATTCCCCAGGAAGCTCACGATCCCTCCGGTGCCCCCTCCGGTGCCGGATACGATCATGATCTGTCTAATATATGTAGCCTTTCATGGTCCGTCCGCCCCGGATTTTTTCGGGCAGCGTCTTGACAATCGCCCCCGGCGCGGAAATGATTTAGATAAGGCATGATACGGGTCATGCCGGTTCAGAGAGGGCTTGGTCGATAAGACCCCGGAGGTGTCCGCCGATTCGGCAGAACGCGACAGGTTGCACAGTGGCCCAATCCGGCACCTCCGGAGGAACGCCCGCCATCTGAAGGAGGTGCCTTGGCAGCAGTTGCAACGTCTGGTGTGACGGTCGCCCGTGCGACCCAACCCCTTCCCAGTGCACTGTTTCGGGCATGTCTGGCGGCGAAGGTAGCCGCTGACAACAAAGGCCAGGACATCTTGGTGCTCGACATGCGACGGCTCACGCCGCTGTATGACTTTTTCGTCATCTCGACGGGGATGAGCCGCCGGCAGATGCACACGGTGGTCGAGGAGACGGACGCCGCCTTGCGGGCCTGCGGGGATGTCCGCCTCGGCATTGAAGGGTACGAGTCCGGCAAGTGGATCGTTCAGGACTACGGCGACGTGGTCGTCCACGTGTTTGATCCGGACACGCGGGACTACTACAAGCTAGAGGAGTTGTGGGCCGACGCCCCCCGCATCGACTGGGAAAAAGAGCTCGGCTCCTGAGTCTCGCGTCGACCCTGCGCGGGTCATGCCGCTGGCAGCGGCCGGCGCCGGCTCATTGTGTCAGATCCCGCCCAGCCATCGCGTCAGAAGGCGCGTGCCCATCGCGTCAGAGCCAGCCCGCCGCACGCCCGGCCGTGACCACGACAATCCCCGTTAGCAGCGGCCCGGCCACCCGCCCGGCTAGCCGCAGCGGGTTGGTTCCAGTCAGCTGGGCGCACATCAGGGTCACGGCGGCCACCGGCGACATCGTTCGGCCTGCCGCCGAACCGACTGCTACCAACGCCCCTACTTCTACCGGATCGTGATCCAGCGCGACGGCCGGCCCGTGAAAAAAGCCGTAAAGGCTCTGCGTACTGGCCATCCCGGAACCACACAAGGCGGCAAACGCCAGCGGCACCGCCGCCGCCAGCGGCACCAACAGCTCCGGCACCGCCCGCACCAGCCGCCCGAACTCCTGGGCCAGGCCGGCACTCTCCATCGCCGTGCCGAAACAGTGGGCCGTGACGATCAGGCTAACGATCTGGGCAAAGCCATAGCCGGCCCCTTCGAAGAAGCGGCGGAGGCAATCGCGGGCCTGGCCCGGCACGGCCACGGCGGCCACCGCCACCCCCACCAGCATCGCCGCACCGACCAGGCGCGTGTGATAGGCCGGATCGCGTCCCCCGTCGGCGGCGGGGAGCACCAGCCACTCCTCCGGGATGTCGATCAGGTGCAGCGGCGGTCCGGCGACCAGCAGGACGGCCAATGGAACCAGTGGCACCGCCGCCCGGATCAGGCTCGGCCGCCCGATCTCTGGCCCGGTCACCGCGTCAATGACCCCCGGTGCCGGCGAGCCTACCGCAGCCTGATCGGCTAGGACGGGCGGGGCCGGCTCTGCCGTGGCCGAGCCTGTCCGTTCCCAGCGGTGGCTCCACCACCACAAGACCGCCAACGACACTCCAAGCTGCACAAGCACCACCGGCGGCAGGGTCCGCCGCACCTGCTGGGTCGGTGCGGCGTGCGGCCGGTCCGGGTTGGCCGCGTAAATGGTCAGCAGCTCCGGCGCCCCCGGGTTGAGCAACTCGCCTCCCACGGATGCCCCCAGCAGCAGGCAGGCCCCGGCGGTCGGGGCCGAGTAGCCCGCGGCCCGTAACAGCGGAATGGCCACCGTCCCGACGCACACCGCCGTGCTCGTCTGGCTGATCACCGGCATGTTGACCACAAAACCCGTCAGGATAACGCCGGGGACCAGCCACGCCCGGCGTCGCCGCAACGGACGCAACAGCCACGCCACCAAGTGCCGGTCGCAGCCGGTCTGTCGCAGCACATAGGCAAAGCCCATCGCCGCGCAGATCGGCACCACGAACCGCTCGTTGGCGAACGTGGCCAGAAACGTGCGGACGATCCGCGGCAGCTCGCCGGCCAGGCCGCCAAGCAGCAGGGCAGCCCCCAGCAAGACCAGCCGCACGTCCCAGCCCCGCAACACCAACACGGCCGCGGCCAGTGCTGCTGCCAATGCCGCCACGCTCAGCGGTTCCATCGCTCCCCTCCCCCGCCGGGCGGTCGGATGACCCATCGCCGCTCCGGCTGCGTCCCGATGCGTCCCGATGCGTCCCGACCGGCCGTCCCGCGACCGCTTGTCCGCCCCTCTGTCCCGGCGACGCCGCTAGAGCCTGGCCGGTGGCGATGTCGCCGCGGCCGCCCCGCCTGTTGCGATTGCGTCTCAACAAGTCCGTGTGTCATCGTTGTATACCACGCCACGCCGGCGACGCCCATCCGGCTCTCCGCCTCCCCATCACTCGTCCCGGCGACGCCCTGCCGGTTCCCCTTCCGCCCATCCCGCCGAAACGCTATGCTGCGGCGACGGCCAATGGTCAACCCGCGGGAAGCTCCCATGCGCAGCCGGTTCCAGGATTATGCCATCCTGCTAGTGGTCTGGGCCATCCTGACCGTGCCGAGCCTGCAGCATAGCAGCCTGTGGGACGTGGACGAGGGGGTCAACGCCGCAGCGGCACGGGAGATGGCCGAGGCCGATAGCTGGATCGTACCGACCTTCAACTACGAACTTCGCACGGCCAAGCCGGTCTTGCTGTACTGGCTGCAGCGGCTGTGCTACGCGGCCTTCGGCGTGGCGGAGTGGACGGCCCGCCTCCCCTCGGCCCTTTGTTGCGGCGTGGCGGTGCTGCTGAGCTACGAGTTGGGCCGCCGCATGTTCGGCCGGCGGACTGGCTTATGGTCCGGGATCGTCCTGGCGAGCATGGCACAGTGGGTGGTGTTGGCCCACGCCGCCACGCCGGACGGGCCGCTGTTGGCCGGCACCACCCTGGCGCTGGCGGCGTTCTGGCACGGCCAGCAGGCCGGCGGCCGCGGCTGGTGGCTCCCCACTGCCGCCGCCTGCGGACTGGCCGTGCTCGCCAAAGGGCCGGTCGGCGTCGTCCTGCCAGGACTGGTCATCGTCAGCTACTTTGCCTGGAACCGGGAGTGGCGGCGACTGGGGGACCGACGCCTGCTGCCCGCCGCGGGCGTGTTCCTGCTGGTCGCCGGACCGTGGTATGCCCTGGTCAGCAGCGAGACGCGGGGCCAGTGGATCAAAGCGTTCATCGGTCGCGAAAACCTGCAACGGTTTGCCCAGCCGATGGAAGGGCACCGCGGGCCGTGGTTTTACTATCTGCTGGTGCTGCCGGTCATGGCCGCACCGTGGAGCATCTGGCTATGGCCGACGTTGCAGGCGGCGATCCGGGACAGCCGTCGCCGCACGGGTACGCCGGCACATGCCGAACCGACGCGGGAACAGCCGCCGACGCGGGAACAGCCATCGCCGCAATCTCTCGCGATCGAGCAATCGTTCCAACAACCTCTTGACGTCGAGCAATCGTTCCAACAACCTCTTGACGTCGAGCAATCGGTGCGGCCGCCGGTCCCGGCCGGGCCGCCGGTCGAGCCGGCGTCCGAGGAAGCGGTGCGGGCGTGCCGGTTTTTACTTTGCTGGATGGCGGCGTATCTGGCGGTCTTTTCCGCCGCGGCCACCAAGCTGCCCAACTACATCTTCCCCCTCTACCCCGCCCTGGCGATCCTAACGGCACGCTGGCTGGTCGCCTGGGCGGATGGCCGCACCGCCACCGGCCGGTGGGTCATGCCCGTCGCAACCGGCTTGTTGGCCCTGATCGGCATTCTGACCGGCGTGGGACTGTGGCTCGGCGACCGCTCCGTGCCCGGTCTGCATGCGGCGGCAGCGATCGGCGGTATCCCGCTGCTGGGTGCCATCGCCTTGCTGGCGGCAGTCCGTCGGCACCGCCCGGCTTGGGCGTTGCGGGCCGCTGGGATTGCCGCCGTAGCGTTTCTGGCCGTGGCCGTCGCCGTGGTCCCACCGATCCTCGACCGGCACCGCGCCCCGCGACCGCTGGTCGTTGCCAGCGGCGTCGCCGACCCTCACCGCGACCTGCGACTGGCCACCGCCGGATGGTTCGCCCCCAGCGTCGTCTTCTACAGTGGCCGGGAAATAGCCCGCCTCGAGACGCCGGCGGCCCTGGCCACGTTCCTCGCCGTACCCACGCCGGCCTACGTCTTCCTCCCCGAACCGCTCTACCAGCAGTGGGCGGCCGCCGTGCCGCTCCCGCCGCATGCGGCGATCGCCCGCCACTTCGACCTGCTCAAAGGCTGCCCCATCCTGGCCATCACCAACCAGCTCGGGCCACCCGCGGCACCGGCGACTGGCACCGCCGCGGCGACTTCCCTACAGTGACGGAAAACGGCGAACGGAACCGCGGCCGCCCCTGCGGCGTCACTGCCGCGACTGCCCCGCCGGGCCGGCCCCGCCGATCCCCGATGGATGCACCGACCCCCTATGGACGACGTCGAGCTGCTCTGCGTCACCCTGCTGGCCCATCCGGACGAGCCGGAGGCCACCTTCAAGGGCCGGCTAACGGCCTTCTGGAGCCGCCTACTACGGGAGCGACCCGAACTGTACGAACAGGTTTACGCCGAGGCGGTCGAGTTCAGCGAGCATCAGGGCCGCCTGGGCCGGCAGTACATGGTCGAGCAGCCCGCCGTCGCCGAGCTGCTCCAGCAACTGCAGGCGGAGGGCATCGCCTACGCCCCGGTCGACTGGGACGACACTTACAGCCGCTACGAAGCCAGCGGCCCCGAGTGGTTCCAGATCGAGCACTGAGCGGCGACCCGCCGGCCCGCATGCTCACCGCCTGTCAAACCTTCCGGCGGTAGCTGGCTTGACTCCGCCGGCCAAAGTTCTGCGTCAACTAGCTCCGCCGGCCAAAGTTCTGCGTGAAAAAGAGCCGCCCGCTGGCATCGGCCAGCACCGCCACGCCGATCTCGGCAAACTGCGGGTTGAGGATGTTGGCCCGATGTCCCGGCGAGGCCATCCAGGCGGCCACGACCTGCTGCGGCGTGGTGTAGCCATAGGCGATATTTTCGCCGTAGGCAAAAAAGCGGCTCCACTGGTCGTAGCCGGCAGCGTCGAGGCGGTCGATGACCGTCGGGCGGGTCACGCCCAGCAAAGTGTGCTGGTGGGCCACGTCGGGGCCGTAGAGGTTGCTGATGGTCACCATGTCCAGGGTGTGGAGATAAGCGGCCTGGTTGAGGCGGCCGCTGACGGCCAGGGGGGCGAGGCCGGCCCGTCGCCGCTCCTGGTTGACCAAACGGATGATTTCCGCTTCGAAGGCGGTGTTGGCCCGGTTGGGGGCGGGGCTGCCGAAATTGCGAACGTCCCGGCCGGTGGGGTCGACAAGCTGGTTGGAGCCGGAGCCGCCGATGAGGCGGTCGGTACCGCCGCGACCCTCGAGATAGTCGTTACCCTGACCGCCGTAGAGCACATCGTTACTGCTGCCGCCGATGAGGCGGTCGTTACCGATGCCGCCATAGAGGGTTGCGGGCAAGGCCGTGTCGTTGCGGACGAAATCGTCGCCGTTTCCGGCGGAAACCACGATCCGGCGGACCGCCGCGGCGTTAAAGCTCTGCCCGGCCACGGAAACCGTGTTGCCGCTCTGACGGATGACGATCGTGTCGGCCGCATCGGTGCCCAGCACTGTCAGGATACCGTTGAACAGCCGCACGGTCGTGGGACATTCCCGCGGTTCCAGCGATTCCAAACCCAGCATGGTTCGCATGGTTCGCACTCGCGATAGCCTTTTGACTCCAGTTTAACCTATGAGTAGTGCGGATGCCAAATTCGCGGCGGGGATCATCGCTGCGGGCGGAATGGTTGCCAAATGGTTCCCAAAAAAGCTTGTCCGGCGGCGGAACGGGCCTTATAGTGAAAGTGTTGGTGTACCGGAAGGCGTGCTGAAGGCTCGGTAAAGGCATCGGCAATGGCGGGGATGCGGCCCCAAGCGATCCTAAGCGTTGCTGCACGGCGAGGCGGACGAGTTGTTGCCGTCGCGTTCGTCGTTTTGGCCGCTGCCGCCATCGCCGCCGCAGCCAGCGGCTAGCCCCGGGCGCCCGACACTACTGGAATCACGCGGTCGGCCCCGGGGAACACCTCGGGGCCGACGCCGTTTTCGGGAAAAAGGCCACCGAAGTGCCATTACCGCAACAACTTAGGAAAGGAGCCGTCATGCCCGCGCCGGTGCCGCCGCTGCGGCGATCGTCCAAATCCCTGCGAACCGCCGATTCGCCGATCAACGAGTTCATCCACAAAGCCTTGGCCACGCCGGGGCTGATTTCGTTCGCCGCCGGACTAGTGGACGAAGAAAGCCTCCCCTGCGCGGCGGTGCAGGCGGCGATGACGGCGGTCCTGACCGATCCGCAGCGGGGCCGCGCCGCACTGCAGTACGGCTCGACCCAGGGATGGCCGCCGCTGCGGCAACAGGTCCTGGAGATGCTCGGAGACGCCGACGGCGTCGACCCGGCCGCCGCCGGCCTGTCGCCGCAGGACGTCGTCATCACCACCGGCTCCCAGCAACTCCTCTACCTGCTCGCCGAGCTGCTCCTCGATCCCGGCGACATCGTCATCACCGAGTCCCCCTCCTATTTCGTCTTCCACAGCGTCCTGCACAGTCACGGCGTGCGGGTCCTGGGGGTACCGATGGACGTGGGTGGCCTGCAGCTCGACCGGCTGCAGCACCTGCTCGACCAACTGGACCGCAACCGCAAGTTAGACCGCGTCAAGCTCATTTATACGGTGGATTACTTCCAAAACCCGACCGGCATCACCCTGGCGGCGGAGCGGCGGCCGCGGCTGGTCGAGCTGGCCCGCCGCTATAGCCGTACCCACCGCCTCCTGATCGTCGAGGACGCCGCTTACCGCGAGCTGCGTTACGACGGCGAGGACCTCCCCAGCATCAAAAGCCATGACCGCGACAACCAGTTCGTCGTCTATTGCGGCACCTTCTCCAAGCCCTGCGCCCCCGGTCTGAAGACCGGCTACGCGATCGTGCCTGCCGACGTGCGGGAGCCACTGCTGCATCTCAAGGGGAACCACGATTTCGGCTCGGCCCACCTGCTACAGGTGGCCCTGGCGGAGTTGGTGGCCAGCGGGGCGTACGCCGCGCAGGTGGCACGCCTGCGGCAGGTGTATCGCCGCAAGCGGGACCGTATGCTGGAGGAGCTAGAGCGCTGTTTCGGCGACCTGCCGGGGGTACGCTGGATCCGCCCGGCTGGCGGCCTGTACGTGTGGCTGACCTTCGACGAGCTGGAGACGGGGCCGGATAGCCCCCTGGCGGCGGCGGCGTTGGCCGAGGGGGTGCTGTACGTCCCCGGCCAACTGGCCGAGCCGGCGACCGACAGCGACACGGACGAGGACACGGCTGCGAGTTGGGACGTGGGCGTGGGCATGGTTGCGGATGCAGACGCGGACGTGGTTGCGGGTGCGGTCGCAGAGGTGGGGATAGCTGCGGACGCCGATACCGACGCGGCCCCGGCCCCAACCGCTCGGCTCAATGGGACGCAACCATATGCCAAGCAAGGATTTGCAACAAACGGACTGCCGCGGCCGCACCGGCCATTGGGAATGCGGAACCTGGGGGATTGTCGCCGGGCATGCCGGCTGAGCTTCGGCGTGGCGACGGAAACGGAGATCGTCGAGGGGGTCCGCCGCTTCCGCCGGGCGGTCGATCGGGTGCGGGCCGCCGCGACGCCACGGGCCGGCACTTTCTGATTCCCCTGCGCGGAAACCGTATTGGTGATAGTGCCAAGCATTCCCCAGGCCGGCACTTTCTGATTCCCCTGCGCAAGTCTTTTGGCATCCGCTGAACCGGTGATGCTCTCTTGCCGCAGGGGTGCGTATGTGATGCTCTCTTGCCGGAGGGGTGCGTATGATGATATTGGTGGGACCGGCCCGGCCAGCGGCGGAGGAAGCATGCGTATTGGAGTCATCAGCGATACGCACAATCGCCTGGAAGCGATTGCCGAAGCCGTCCGCCGGATGGCCGAGGAGCAGGTGGAGCTGATCCTGCACTGCGGGGACATCGAGTCGGTGGCCGCCGTGCAGGCTTTTCGCGGCATCCCGACGTATTTTGCCTTTGGGAACTGGGACCGGCACCGCAAGGCGTTGCTGGCGGCCATCCGCGACATCGGCGGCGCCGCCTACGAACAGTTCGGGACCATCGAGATTGCCGGCAAGCGGATCGCCTGGCTGCATAGCCACATCCGCAAGCATCTGCAGCAGTTGGAGCATGCGGACTATTTCGACTACGTCTTTTATGGCCACACCCACCTGCGCGAACAGCACCGCACGGGCCGCACGCTGGTGGCCAACCCGGGAGCGTTGTTCCGGGCCCATCCGAAAACGTGTATTGTGGTCGAAGTGGTCAGCGGCGAGATCCGGCCGTTGATCATCGGTGCGTCGCAAGCCGGTGTGGCGGAGGCCAGTCCGTCGCCGCCAGTTCCCCGCCTGCCCGCTCCGCCCCAACCCCTGATGCTGCCGCCTTTTGCGGCGTCCCCGGCTGCGGCTTTCGCCCTACCGCCGGCCGACAACACCCCGCCGCTGGCCGCCAGCGATGGCCAGCCGTCGTGATCGCAAGGGAATTTTCCTCTCCCCCATGGCCGTTTCTCATCCCTAGCGATGGCCAGCCGTCGTGGTCGGACCACAATTTTCCTCCGATCCCGCCTCAATTTTCTCATCTTGACGCTGCGATTTTTTCTGCGGTACGCTGGCCGCGCTGACAACGGGAAAACCTGCACCCCGCACCTGCACGGAGGCAACAGGCATGCACATTCGCGGCCCACAACACAGCACGATCGTCCGGATCGGGATGGTTCTGGCCGCCCTCGCGGCTCAGGCCGTTTTCGCCGGACCCGCCGCGGCCGGACTGATCCCGGTTCGGGTATCGGTCTTGCCGGACGGCGGCTATTACCGCTTTACCTACGCGATCATGTTGCCCAGCGATTCGCTGTTGCGGCCGGGGGATTACTTTACCATCTACGATTTCGACGGTTTCGTCCCCGGCAGCAACCAGGTCGGCGGCACCCCCTACGCCAGCTACTGGAGCTTTGCCACGTCCTCGATCGGCCCCACACCACCGGGCGTGATGCCGGAAGATGATCCGCACATCGTCAATTTGACCTGGACATACCACGGACCGGTATTGGGGGCCACCCAGACCGGCTTGGGGAATTTCTGGGCGTTGTCGATCTATCCGGACACCAAGCAGTCGTGGTTTACGGCCCAGACCGGTGCGGTGCACGGCAACCACGACCGCAACATCACGCCGACGACGGTACCGACGCCGCGGGCGCCGGGGCCAGTGCCCCCCGTGCCGGAACCGGCGGCGTGGCTGCTGGCGATGCTGGGACTGCCTCTGGCGGGCTGGCTGCGACGGTGCGGTCGCCGCACGGTTCCGCCACACGGAGCAGCGGCCCCCGCGGCGACCTGATGTTGGCCTTGACCCCAGCCACCACTGGCCGCTACATAGTCCCCCGAAACAACCCTCGCTTGCGACGGAGGGGATCCCGCGGCGAGGGCACGGACGACCCGACGGCCGGGTCGCACGACACCTGGAGTCGCCTGTCACGGAGGATTGGTTATGCGTCGGATGTTTCTCAGCCTGGCCCTGCTCACCGCGAGTCTGGCCGCCGTCCTGGCCGCCACCCACCCGGCCCGCGCCGGACTGCTGCCCGTGTCGGTCACCGTCCAGCCCGAGTCCGGCAATTTCCGCTGGACCTACTCGGTGGTGCTCCCTACCGATATGATGCTTAAGGCCGGTGACTACTTCACCATCTACGACTTCGAAGGGTACATCCCCGGCTCGGCCAAGGTCATGTCCACCGGACCGGACCCCAGCTACGCGGCGTACTGGACCGTCTCCACCAACATGACCGGCAAGACCCCGCCCCTGCTCAACCCCACGGACGATCCGAACATTGTCAACCTGACCTGGACCTACAACGGCCCGACCATTCCTGCCGGGCAACTGACCCTTGGCAACTTCATGGCGACGTCGTTGTACTCGACCAGCAAAATCAGCTTCTTCACGGCCACCAACCCCCGTGCGGCGGACGGGGCCATCGACAGCAACATCACGGAAACCCTGACCCCGACCGCTTCCCACCAACAACCTGTGGTGCCGGAACCGGCGACGTTCGCCCTGGCGGCCCTCGGCCTGCCGGTGATCGGCCTGCTGCGTGGCCGGCGACGCCGCTAGCTGCGTCCCGCTACAATCCAACCGGGCCGACAAACTGCCCCGCCGGCCCACCGCCTTGCACAATTATCACTTTATCAGTGATCATTGTACATTTCGGCACGCCACAAACCATCCATTCGGATCGTTACTTTATCAGTAACCATTGTGTCATTGTATATCTATCAGTCTTATCTCAGTTTTATCAGTGCATAAATATAAACACATATGCGGACGCATTGATTACCGGACTGGTGATCTTTGCCCATGCCCTGTCGGCATGTCGCGGCTTCCGTGAGCCCGCCGCATCGCACCGAAACTGTGATTTGCCAATAGCTTACCAAGCGGAATCCGCTTAGTCCGGCACGTCGAGGACGTAGATGTCGCGGCCGCCGGAGCGGTCGGAGATGAACGCCAGGCGGCGACCGTCCGGACTCCACGCCGGGGAGGTGTCGTGAGCCGGATGCTGCGTCAGGTTCCGCAGGCCGGTGCCGTCGGTGTTGACCAGCCAGATATCGTAATTGCTGCCGCGGTGGGAGACGAAGGCGATCTGCCGACCGTTGGGCCGCCACGCCGGCCAGGCGTCCAGCCCCTCGCCATCGGTGAGCGGCCGGACGTTGTCGCCGTCGGCGTCCATGATATAGATTTTCTGCCGGCCGTGACGGCTACTGCTGAAGGCGATGTGGCGGCCATCCGGACTCCACGCCGGGTGCAGGTCGATCGCCGGGTTGTTGGTGAGCCGCACCTGGTTTTTCCCCTCGGCATCCACGGTGTACAAGTCGGGGTTTTTGTGACGGGTCGAGACCCACAAGACCAGCCGGCCGTCCGGTCGGAAGCGGGGCGATTCTTCGAAACCGCCGTGCGGAATGAGGATACGGTCATCGCTGCCGTCGGCGTTGCAGAGGTTGATGCGCAGTTTGCCGTCCGTGCCTTCGAGTTTGTCGTAAACATAGACGATTTTGCGGCCATCCGGGGAGAAGTGGCCATCGAAGTGCGGCTCGGTATGTCCGGGGAGCAGGCGTTTCATCTGGCCGCCGCGGGCGGGCATGACCCACAGGGCCATTTTCCCCTCGTGGATACGGGTAAACAGAAGGGTTTGCCCGTCCGGCGACCATTGCAGGTGGTGCTTGTAGCTGCCGTCGTGGGTCAGCCGCACCGGATCGGCGGCGGCGGCCGGAACAGACGGCAGGCCGCAGACCCCAACGAACAGCCCTACCCACAGGTGCGGCCGCCGCCCCGCACGGCAAACCACCCGGATGACCTCACGACTGATCCGCCGCATCGGTTGAACCCTCGGTATGCATCCCGGACGCGCAGAGGGACATTACCGCTCGCCGGAGAGACTTCCCCGTTCCGGCTCTCAGCGATTCCCCCTGCAACCGCATTCAAACACCGGAATGATGGATAGTTTCGGTCAAACGATTTCGTGAATGACTCTTCCGGCGGGGGTCAGCCCCAGGCCGGTGATTTGCTCGCTGGTCAGACCCAACTGGTGGAGGATGGTGGCGTGGAGGTCGGCGGGGGTCAGGGGGGTGTCGACGGGGTGGGCCGCCTTGGCGTCGCTGGTGCCGACGACGACACCGCCCCGCAGGCCACCGCCGCATGCCAGGGCGCAGAAGCAATGCGGCCAGTGCTCCCGCCCAGCTTTGTCGTTCACCTTCGGTTCGCGACCGAATTCCCCTACTGCCACGACCAGGGTACTTTCTAGCAGGCCGCGTTCCCGCAGGTCGGTCAGCAGGGCGGTCAGGGACTGGTCGAGCCACGGGGCATGGCGATCCTGCATGAGCTGAAAGTTGCGGTAGTGGTGGTCCCAGCCGCCGTCTCCGGCGTCCTCTTCGGCCTCGACATGGTCGCTCCAGTTGACCTGGACAAACGGGATGCCGGCCTCGACCAGCCGCCGGGCCAGCAGGCAGGACTGACCGAAGCGGGTGCGGCCGTAGCGTTCGACCATCGCCGCCGGCTCCCGCGACAGGTCAAAGGCCGCAGCCGTCTGCGGGGCGGTGAGCATCTCCAGCACGCGTTGGCGGTGGGACTCGAGCGTGCCGCCACGGTGCAGCTCCTCGGTGCGTTGCCGCAGGCTGCTGAGGGCTTCCAGCAATTCCCGCCGCTGCACGAGCCGTTCCGGCGTCAGCTCCGGCGGCAACTGCAACGCCGGCACGCGGGTGCCCTGGACCGGGTCATAGACGAGCCGGAAGGGATCCCACGCGGCCCCCAGCGACCCGCCCCCCTCGCCGATGATCGGCTTTTTCCCCTGGTGGAGCTTACCGCCGATGACGAAAAAGGGGTGGAGGGCGTCGCCGCGGCGGGCGGGGCGGTCCCGCCGGGCCTTGGCCACCACTGAGCCCAGTGCCGGGCGGGGCGAGCCTGGCAGGGGCCGGCCGTCCAGGCCGACGCCGCCGGCGGCGTTGCCGGTCAGTCCGACCGTCCCGGCGATACCGTGGTCGTTCGACGGTGTGGTCAGCGTCCGCAGCACGGCTAAGTGCTGGCTGATCCCGGCCAGCTTGGGGAACAGCTCACAGAAGCGGACGCCGGGAATGCGGGTCGGAATGGTGCCGAACGGGCCGCGGTACTCCAGCGGCGCGTGCGGTTTGGGGTCGAAAGTGTCCAGGTGGCTTGGGCCGCCCCACAGCCAGACGAGGATGACCGCGCGGGCCGGGGCCTCCGGGCGGGCCGCCGCCCGCGCGGCCAGCCAGGACGCCCAGTTCAGTCCCAATACCGTGCTGGCCCCGACCTGGAGAAACGCCCGCCGGTGCACGCCGCCGCACACCCGCGAACGCTGCCGGCCTACTAAAAGCATCGCTTTCCTCCCAAGGGGCAGCGCTACTCTCAATCGTAGCTGCCCCGACCACGGGCCGTCAATGGCTGGCCGAACCGCTGCGGCGATCCGTGCCACCGGCCACGATCAGTCCTCTTCATATAGCCCCAAATGGGAGGCAGCCCGGCCACGCTCGGTCACCTGATACCAACCGTCCCCCAGTGGCCGGAAAAAGCCGTGGTTGACCAGCCACTGGAAGTGGTACTTGTCCTGACGGCTCATGTTGCGGGCATCCTCGTAGCGGAAGCGGGGCTTGTGCAGAACCCGTCGCAGCATCCGCCACCGCGACTCCCCCAAGCTCAATAGAGCCATGGCGATCCCCTCGGGAAGTTCCATTGCCGGTTGGAACGACTTCTGCACGCTCGCGATTATATTTGTTCCACAACGATCAACGCATGTCAACGATTATGTGTGCCAAAAACGAATATTTTCATTTGATCGCGGTGGCGGGACGCCTGGACTCGTGCGACGAGCGAGACCTCGAGACCTCCCCGATTATCGACCGCCTGACCGACCATCGACCGTCTAGTGGCCGCGACCGCGGACACATTCCTCTTCCCAGCCCACACGCCGAATATGGCAACGGTTGCTACAACACCTGTATCAGGTTTGTGCCTGTGGTGCCCGCCCGTGCCGTCGTAGGACAAGTGGCGGCGAGGGTCGGGATCGCCTCCAACCCAACGGAGCAACGCTTATGGGCGCGGTCGGCGTGGATCCCTGGTTCCAAAGCCTGTTCGCCGAGCGGATCGGCGGGGCGAATTACGGTAAGGGGACCGAGATTTACAAGTTCGAAAAGATCAAGCGGGCCAAGCGGCGGGCGTTGGCCGAGCACCCGGAGCGGCGGCTCCTCGATTTTGGCATCGGCGAAAACGACGACATGGCCGACCCCCGCATCCGCGAGGCCTTGGCCCGCGAGGCCAACAAGCGGGAAAACCGCGGTTACGCCGACAACGGCATCCAGGAATACAAAGATGCCGCCGCCGAGTTCATGCTGCGGCAGTTCGGCGTGCGGCTCGACCCTGTCACCGAAATCTGCCACTGCATCGGTTCCAAGCCGGCCTACGCCCTCCTGCCCGCCTGCTTCATCAATCCCGGCGACGTCACCCTCCTGACCGTCCCTGGCTACCCCGTCGCCGGAACCTGGACCCGCTATTTCGGCGGCGAGGTCTTCCGCCTCCCCTTGCGGGAAGAAAACGGCTTTTACCCCGACCTCGACGCCATCCCCGCCGACATCCTGCGGCGGGCCAAACTGCTAGTGCTCAACTACCCCAACAGCCCCACCGGGGCGGTGGCCACGCCGGATTTCTACCGCCGGGTCATCGATTTCGCCTACAAACACCGCATCGTTGTCGTCCAGGACGCCGCCCACATCCTGCTGACCTACCGCGGTGAGCCGTTCAGCTTCCTGCAGGTCGATGGAGCCAAGGAGGTAGGCGTCGAGGTCCACTCGATGTCCAAGGGGTTTGACATGATCGGCTGGCGGCTGGGGTTTGTGGCCGGCCATCCGAAGATCGTCCAGGCCTACGCGGACGTCAAGGACAACACCGATAGTGGGCAATTCATGGCCATCCAGCACGCGGCGGCCCTGGCGCTGCGGACGCCGGACATCCCGCAACGGATCCGGGCCAAATACCGGCGGCGGCTGGAGAAACTCGTCGCCGCGTTGCAAACCGTCGGCTTCCGCTGCCAGATGCCCGGCGGCACCTACTTCCTCTACACCCGCGCCCCCGTGGCGGCGGGGGACCGCACCTTCGCCACCGCCGAAGAGGCCGCCCACTTCCTGATCCACCAGCAGAGCATTGTCTGCGTGCCGTGGGACGATGCCGGGCCCTACCTGCGGTTTTCGGTGACCTACACCGCCGAAGACGAAGCGGAGGAAGACGCCCTGATGGCCGAGACGGTGCGGCGGCTATCTGCGTTGCAACTCCGCTTCGCATAAGGAGTTACGCCCCTACCCCCCCTGATCCGGCGGCCGACCGGGTAGCGGCTATGCGCGTTGCAACTCCTTTTCGCATAACATGTTACGCACGTTCCGGAAGCCGACCCTGCGAGCAGTGCGGCGACGATCCGCATTGCAACTCCGCTTCGCGTAAGGATTTACACTCCGACGCCCCGTCCAGGAACCGGCCAAGCCGCCCACGCGTTGTCGCAGAAGCGCTCGGCACCGACCTGTTTGTAAAAGTAGTTGTGATCCAACAAGTAGCAGCCCGTCCGATCTCCCCGCATCCGCCGGGCAGATACGCAATTGCCTGCCAACCAACAAGATGCAGTAGATGTGGCTCACTTCATCCGCCGGGCGGTGGCGGCGTGGCGGACATGCGGCGGCACTTCGGCGGACCGAGGATTTCCTGCAGGACGATGGCCGCCGCCAGGCCGTGCGGCGTGGCCAGCAGGGTCGTCAGGTGTTTGGCGAAAGGGGTCTTTGGGGCGGGCCGCGGCCGCTGCGGCAAGCGGGTGACCCGCGTGGTCGGTTGGGGCGTGGCGGCGGCCGCTTCGGCGGTCATGTGCGGGGCCGGCGGCGGGGGTGGCGGCGGCGCCGGGGCCGGCGGCGGCCCCGGTGGAACGGGAGGGCCGCTTTCCGCCCCGCGGGTCGCTTCAAACACCGAGCGGGCCGGCGGCGGGGGTGGCGGAGGGGGGGGAGGCGGTGGCG